>ENA-UOVV01000540-UOVV01000540.1-compost-metagenome-genome-assembly--contig:-NODE-540-length-43107-cov-6.418889_pt1 | contig 43107 bp, 42 predicted proteins | sample MGYA00238155_ERZ761577 | MGnify/ENA primary metagenome ERZ761577 (study PRJEB28898, sample SAMN06268775) | compost metagenome | isolation source: Emeryville, CA | place: USA:Emeryville, CA | collected... | reverse complement strand
CTGTCGAGCGCCAGCGCCGCCAGCCTGAGGTCGTCGACGACGGTGCGGGCGGGTGCGGCGGCCAGCCGATCCACCACGTCGGTGCGCAGCCGGCGCAACTCGGGACCGCCCAGCGCGTCGCGGATCGCGTCGACGAACAGCGGATGAGCGGGCCGCACCCGATCGTCGACGACGACCACCGCACCGGCCTCCCGGGCCTGCGCGACGGCCTGTTCGGAGGTCAGCGCGACGGCGTCGGCCGCCAGCAGCGGATCGTCGACGGCCAGATACTCCAGCACCCGATGCGCGTCGGTGGGCAGCGCGGCGACGAACTCGTCGACCAGCGCGACCAGCCTGCTGTCGTCGTGGCCCGGCGGCTGCACGTCGACGCGCTCGAGCAGCTCGTCGGCCCACAGCGCAGCGACCTCGTCGGCCACCGGGCAGCCGGCCGCGACCGTCACCACCAACTTGGCGGCTCCGCTGACCGCCAGCTGGTACACCAGCGCCGCGGACAGCCGGTCGAGCAGATGCGCGTCGTCGACGACCAGCAGCCGCCCGTCGCCGAGGGTCTGCCGCGCCGCCCGCAGGACCTCGGCGGTCTTGCCCGCCTCGGGGACGTCGATCAGGTGGGCGACCGCGGCGAACGGGATCGCGCCCAGCGGCTCGGTCGCGGTCACCCAGCTCACCCGGTCAAAGCCCAGCCGGTCCACCGCCATCCGAGCCAACGTCGTCTTGCCCACCCCGGCGGGCCCGAGCAGCACGGCGCCCGCTCGGGCGCGGATACCGGCATCGATGCTGGCGAGTGCCGGTTCGGGCGGGGAGAAGTTGACCGGTGCGCCGCCAGTGCGCACCACCCACTCAACTGGCACCGCCCGAGCCTATGGCTAGGTTGTCCGTGTGTCCCCGGAACCCGACCGCGAATGGGCGGTGTGTGTCTACTGCGCATCGGGGCCCACGCACCCCGAATTGCTCGCGTTGGCCGCGTCGGTGGGCGAGGCGATCGCCCGGCGCGGGTGGACGCTGGTGTCCGGCGGCGGCAACGTCTCGGCGATGGGCGCGCTGGCCGGTGCGGCGCGGGTCCGAGGCGGCCACACCGTCGGCGTGATTCCCAAGGCGCTGGTGCACCGCGAGGTGGCCGACACCGACGCCGACGAACTCGTCGTCGTGGACACCATGCGGGAACGCAAGCAGGTCATGGAGGACCGCGCCGACGCGTTCCTCGCGCTGCCGGGCGGCATCGGCACCCTCGAGGAGTTCTTCGAGGCATGGACCGCCGCCTATCTGGGCATGCACGACAAACCGGTGGTGATGCTCGACCCGTTCGGGCACTATGACGGGCTGCTGACCTGGCTGCACCAGCTCAACGAGCGCGGCTACGTCGCCACCGCCGCGCTGGACCGGCTGGTCGTGACCGAGGACGTGGAGGCCGCCCTCGAGGCGTGCGCCCCGACCCAGTGATCGCGATCACGCCCCTCGTTAGGGTGGGCGCAAGCGAACGGAGGGGTTGACCAGATGACCGACCAGAAGGCAGGCGTCCGGCACAGCGTCGGACTGCTCGACATCGCCACCCGGGTGCCGGGACTGCTGATGGACCTGCCGGTCATGGTGCGTGGCGCACTCACCGGCTTCATGGCCCGGCCGACCGCCAAGACCTCGATCGGCAAGGTGTTCCAGGATCGCGCGGCGCGCTACGCCGACCGGGTGTTCATCCGGTTCGAGGATCAGGAGCTGACCTACCGACAGGCCAACGAGACCGCCAACCGGTACGCCGCGGTCTTGGCCGCGCGCGGGGTGGGGCACGGCGACGTGGTCGGCATCATGCTGCGCAACTCGCCGCAGACCGTGCTGTTGATGCTGGCCGTCGTCAAGTGTGGGGCCATCGCGGGGATGATCAACTACAACCAGCGCGGCGATGTGCTGGCCCACAGCATCGGACTGCTGGACGCCAAGGCGATGGTGGCCGAGGCGGATTTCATCGACGCCATCACCGAAAGCGGCGCGCGCACAGAGGGATTGATGACCCTCGACGAACTGGAGCGGCTTTCGGCGACCGCGCCCATGACGAACCCGGCGACCACTGAGGCGGTGCTGGCCAAGGACCGTGCGTTCTACATCTTCACGTCTGGCACCACCGGCATGCCGAAGGCCAGTGTGATGTCGCACTACCGCTGGTTGCGGGCGCTGGCCGGATTCGGCGGACTCGGCCTGCGGTTGCACAGTGACGACACCCTGTACTGCTGTCTGCCGCTGTATCACAACAACGCGCTGACGGTGGCCGTCGGCTCCACCGTGAACGCCGGTGCGACGCTGGCGCTGGGCAAGTCGTTCTCCGCATCGAGGTTCTGGGACGAGGTAATCCAGTACAACGCAACGGCTTTCATCTACATCGGCGAGATCTGCGCGTATCTGCTCAATCAGCCGCCGAAACCGACGGACCGTGCGCACAAGGTGCGGGTGGTGATCGGAAACGGGTTGCGTCCGGCGATCTGGGATGAGTTCACCGAGCGGTTCGGCATTCCGCGGGTGTGCGAGTTCTACGGCGCCAGTGAGGGAAACACCGCGTTCGTCAACGTGCTGAACGTCGACAAGTCCACCGGCATCTGCCCGACGCCGGTGGCGTTCGTCGAGTACGACCCCGACACCGGTGAGCCGGTGCGTGACGAGAAGGGGCGCGTCCGCAAGGTCAGGACCGGCGAGCCCGGGCTGCTGCTGTCGAAGGTCAGCAGTTACCAGCCGTTCGACGGCTACACCGACGCCAAGGAGTCGGAGAAGAAGCTGGTGCGCAACGCCTTCAAGGACGGCGACTGCTGGTTCAACACCGGCGACCTGATGCGCGCACAGGGCTTCGGGCATGCGGCGTTCACCGACCGGCTCGGCGACACCTTCCGCTGGAAGGGCGAGAACGTCGCCACCACCGAGGTTGAGGCCGCGCTGTCGGCCGATCCCCAGGTCGAGGAGGCCACCGTGTTCGGGGTCGAGGTGGAAGGCGCCGGCGGCCGCGCGGGCATGGTCGCGCTGCAGTTGAAGGAAGGCGCGGAGTTCGACGGCAAGGCGCTGGCCAAGGCCGCCTACGAACGGCTGCCCGGATACGCGGTGCCGCTGTTCGCGCGGGTGGTCCGCGAGCTGGCCCACACCTCGACGTTCAAGAGCCAGAAGGTCGACCTGCGCAAGCAGGGCTACAGCAGCGAGGTGACGGACCCGATCTACGTGCTGGCCGGCCGCGACGAGGGCTACGTGCCGTTTTACGACGAATACCCGGCCGAGGTCGCGGCGGGCAAACGGCCGAAGAACTAGCAGTCCGTAGCCTGAAGGGGTGCAGTCGACGTTTCTGGGCCGACCGGTCGCCGGTGATCGCGCGCTGATCATGGCGATCGTGAACCGGACGCCGGACTCGTTCTACGACCGCGGCGCCACGTTCACCGACGAGGCCGCCAAGTCGGCCGCACACCGGGTGATCGAGGAGGGCGCCGACGTCGTCGACATCGGCGGTGTCAAGGCCGGGCCGGGCTCCGCGGTCAGCGTCGACGAGGAGATCGCGCGGGTGGTGCCGTTCATCGAATGGCTCCGCGACACCTACCCCGACCAGCTGATCAGCGTCGATACCTGGCGCGCGGCGGTGGCCAAACAGGCCTGCGCGGCCGGCGCGGACCTGATCAACGACACCTGGGCCGGCCATGACCCGGCGTTGCCGGAGGTGGCCGCCGAGTTCGGCGCCGGTCTGGTCTGCTCGCACACCGGCGGCGCGGCGCCGCGGACGCGGCCGTTTCGGGTCAACTACGGCATCACCGAGCGCGGGGTCGTCGACGCGGTCATCGCGGAGGTCACCGCGGCCGCCGAGCGGGCCGTGGCGCTGGGGGTGGCGCGGGACTCGATCCTGATCGATCCGACCCACGATTTCGGCAAGAACACTTACCACGGTCTTAGTTTGTTGCGCCACGTAAACGACCTTGTAAACACTGGATGGCCAGTCCTTATGGCGCTGAGCAACAAGGATTTTGTCGGGGAAACTCTGGGTGTGGCTCTGACCGATCGCCTGGAGGGAACCCTGGCAGCGACCGCATTGGCCGCAGCGGAAGGAGCCGCGATGTTTCGGGTACACGAGGTGGCACCGACCCGACGCGTGCTGGAGATGGTCGCGTCGATCCAGGGCGTGCGGCCACCCGCGCGAGCGGTAAGGGGACTGGCATGACTTTGATTTCCGAGCGGACGTCCGAAGCGGCCGGTACCGACGCCGTGACCAGCAGGTGGCTGGAGGACCGCAGCTGGAACAAGCCCACGTGGACGGTCGCCGAACTCGAGGCCGCCAAGCGGGGCCGCACGATCTCGGTGGTGCTGCCCGCGCTTAACGAGGAGGAGACCGTCGGCGGTGTGGTGGAGAGCATCGCCCCGCTGCTCGGCGGTCTGGTCGACGAGCTGATCGTGCTGGACTCCGGCTCCACCGATGACACCGCGATCCGCGCCCTGACCGCGGGCGCCCGGGTGATCAGCCGCGAGGCCGCGTTGCCCGAGGTGCCGCCGCAACCCGGTAAGGGCGAGGTGCTGTGGCGGTCGCTGGCGGCCACCACCGGCGACATCGTCGTGTTCGTCGACTCCGACCTGATCGACCCCGACCCGATGTTCGTGCCCAAGCTGGTCGGCCCGCTGTTGACCGTCGAGGGCGTGCACCTGGTCAAGGGGTTCTACCGGCGGCCGCTGAAGATCAGCGGCAGCGAGGACGCCCACGGCGGCGGCCGCGTCACCGAACTGGTGGCCCGCCCGCTGCTGGCCGCGCTGCGCCCCGAGCTCAACTACCTGCTGCAGCCTTTGGGCGGCGAGTACGCCGGCACCCGCGAGCTGCTGACGGCGGTGCCGTTCGCCCCCGGCTACGGCGTGGAGATCGGGTTGCTGATCGACGCCTATGACCGGCTCGGGCTCGACGCGATCGCCCAGGTCAACCTCGGGGTGCGGGAGCACCGCAACCGCCCGCTGACCGAGCTGGCGTCGATGAGCCGCCAGGTCATCGCCACGCTGCTGTCCCGTTGCGGGGTGCCCGACTCCGGGGCGCGGCTGACGCAGTTCTTCGCCGACGGCGACGGCTTCACCCCGCGCACGACGGAGGTGTCGCTGAACGACCGGCCGCCGATGATCACGCTGCGCCCGTAGCTTTTCGTCCGGTTCGGCCGGGCGCGTGTCGGTGCGCGACCGTGCGCTCGGTGCCGTTTGTCGGCGGCGTCGGGCAGTATCGGGTACGTGACCCTGGTTCTGGTGTATCTGGTCGTCCTGGTGCTGATCTCCATCGTGCTGTTCGCGCTGGGCAGTGTGCTGTTCGGCCGCGGGGAGGCGCTGCCGCCGCTACCGCGCGACACCACCGCCACCGTGCTGCCCGCCTCCGGCGTCACCGGCGCGGACGTGGACGCCGTCAAGTTCACCCAGACGCTGCGCGGCTACAAGACCAGCGAGGTGGACTGGGTGCTCGACCAGCTCGGCCAGGAGATCGACCAACTGCGCGGCGAGCTCGCGACGCTGCGCCAGCGATACGGCATCGAAGAGGAGCAGCCCGCCGCGGGTGGCGCGCACGCGCTGCGGACGGATTCGGGGGAGGGGTCATGACCGCGACGGCGCTGACCACCGTCGAGTCCGACGGTCGCGTCCGCTGCGGGTGGATTGACGAATCCCGGTTGGCGCCAGCGGATTTCGTTCTGTACCGCGACTACCACGACAACGAGTGGGGGCGGCCGGTGCACGATTCGGCCGCGCTGTTCGAACGGATCAGCCTCGAGGCGTTTCAGAGCGGGCTGTCCTGGTTGATCATCCTGCGCAAGCGGGACGGCTTTCGGCGCGCGTTCCACAAGTTCGACGTCGAGCGGATCGCCCGCTACACCGACCGCGACGTCGAGCGGTTGATGGCCGACACCGGGATCGTGCGCAACCGGGCCAAGATCGAGGCGACCATCGCCAACGCGCGCGCCGTCGCGGACCTCGACGTGGATCTCGGCGAGTTGCTGTGGTCGTTCGCGCCGCCCGATCGCGCGACCCGGCCCCGTCCGGCGGACCTGTCGGCGGTGCCCGCGGTCTCTCCGGAGTCGACCGCGATGGCCAAGGAACTCAAGCGCCGCGGTTTCCGGTTCGTCGGCCCGACCACCGCCTACGCGCTGATGCAGGCCACCGGCATGGTCGACGACCACACCGCCGACTGCTGGGTACCGAGGAGTTGACGTGAGCGGAGCGGCTGTCGCAGCGACCGGCGTACTCGTCGCGGCGATCCGGGCCCGGGAAACCGAGCGGGAGGCCGCGCTCTTCACGGACCCGTTCGCGCGCCGACTCGCCGGCGAGGCGGGTATGGCGATGCTGGACCGGATGATCGCCGAGGCCGGGGAGCAGTCGACGCTGGAGATCGTGGTGCGCACCCGGTTCTTCGACGAGGCGTTGCTGCGCGCGGCGCGACCTGGCGGCCAGGTGGTGCTCGTCGCGGCTGGTCTCGACGCCCGCAGCTACCGGCTGCCGTGGCCGGCCGATACGACGGTCTACGAGCTGGACCAGCCCGCCGTGCTCGAGGCCAAGGACGAACGGCTGGCCGGCGCACGGCCGCGGGCCCGCCGCGTCGCGCTCGGCGTCGACCTCGCGGGGGACTGGGCGGGCGCGCTGACCGCCGCCGGCCACACCGCCGACCAGCCGACGACCTGGCTGATCGAGGGCCTGCTGCAGTACTTCGATGAGCCGGCGGTGCGGGCGCTGTTTCGCGCCGTCGACGCCCTGTCGGCGCCCGGATCGGTGCTGCTCTACGACGTCGTCGGCAAGACCCTGCTGGAATCCCCGCAGCTGGCGGGGCTGCTGCGGTCGATGGCCGAACGGGGCTCACCCTGGCTGTTCGGCACCGACACGCCCGGCGAGCTGGCCGCCGCGCACGGCTGGACCGCCGTGGTCACCGACGTGGCCGAACCGGGTCACACCTGGGGTCGCTGGCCGGCCCCGCCGGCGCCGCCGGAGGCCAAGGACGTGCCGCGCGGCTACTTCGTCGAGGCGGTCAAGCCGACCGGTTCGGGGCCGCAAAACACCGCGTCGAACCCTTCCTAGCCGGGTCTTTGTACACCCGGCGCCGGTCATAGGGAACAATAGGAGGCGATAGTCAGCAGTTCAGTGCCGGGAGCTGTCAACGGGGTGGGCAGTCTCGGCTCCGGACAGCCCGCCCCCGCGGGCTGACGCGTGTGGAGGGAGCACTCGATGGCGGCGATGAAGCCCCGGACCGGAGACGGTCCACTTGAAGCGACCAAGGAGGGGCGCGGCATCGTGATGCGAGTACCGCTGGAGGGCGGTGGCAGGCTCGTCGTCGAACTGACTCCTGAGGAGGCGGCCGCACTCGGTGACGAGCTGAAGAGCGTCACCAGCTAGTTACGACGACACCTTCCGGTAGATCTCCAGGGTCTGCTCGGCGATGTGGGCCCACGAGAACTCCTCGATGCAGCGCTGACGACCCGCCTCGCCGTACCGACGCGCCGTCGCCGGGTCGGCGACCAACGCGTTGACGGCGGCGGCCAGGCGGGCCTCGTAGCCGGCCGCGTCGGCCGCGTCGTGGTGCACCAGCACACCGGTGCGGCCGTCGTCGACCACCTCGGGGATCCCGCCGACGTCCGACGCCACCACCGCCGTGCCGCACGCCATGGCCTCCAGGTTCACGATGCCGAGCGGCTCGTACACCGACGGGCATACGAAAACTGTTGCTGCGGAGAGTATTTCGCGAAGCTTGCCGATGGGCAGCATCTCGCGGACCCAGTACACGCCGCTGCGCTCGGCGGCCAGCCGCTGCACCGCCTCGGTGACCTCGGCGGCGATCTCGGGGGTGTCCGGCGCGCCCGCGCACAGCACCAGCTGAATCTCCGGATCGAACGCGTGCGCGGCCGCGACCAGGTGCGCGACGCCCTTCTGGCGGGTGATCCGCCCGACGAACGCGACGATCGGCCGGGTCAGATCGACGCCGAGCTGGGCCAGTATCGACTCGCCGTCCTGCGGCGGGGCCGGGTACCAGACGTCGGTGTCGATGCCGTTGCGCACCACGTGCACCCGGTTCGGGTCCAGCGCGGGGTAGGTGGCCAGCACGTCCTCGCGCATCCCGGAACTGACCGCGATCACCGCGTCGGCGGCCTCGATCGCCGTGCGCTCGACCCACGACGACACCCGGTAGCCGCCGCCGAGTTGTTCGGCCTTCCACGGCCGCATCGGCTCCAGCGAGTGCGCGGTGAGCACGTGCGGGACGCCGTACAGCAGCGCGGTCAGGTGCCCGGCCAGCCCGGTGTACCAGGTGTGGGAGTGCACGACGGTCGCGCCGGCCGCCGCGTTGACCATCGCCAGGTCCGCCGACAGCGTGGTCAGCGCGGGATTGGCCCCGGACAGCGCCGGGTCGGGCCGCGCGACGATCGCTCCGGGGCGCGGCGCACCCATGCAGTGCACGTCCACGTCGCACAGGCGGCGCAGCTGCGCGACGAGTTCGGTGACGTGCACGCCCGCGCCGCCGTACACCTCGGGTGGGTACTCGCGCGTCATCATGGCCACCCGCATGGTGATGACCGTAGTAGCCGTCGGCGGCGGATGCAGATCGCGGGTGCGGCCAATTCGCTTGCCGGATAGGCGATGGGTAGCCGGGCCGCGCACCTGCGGATAGGTTTGAGTCATGCGCGAAGCGCCGCACGTGCTGGGCATTGTCCTGGCGGGAGGGGAGGGCAAACGGCTCTACCCGTTGACCGCCGACAGGGCGAAGCCTGCGGTGCCGTTCGGCGGTGCGTACCGGCTGATCGACTTCGTGTTGTCGAATCTGGTCAACGCCCGATACCTGCGGATCTGCGTGTTGACCCAGTACAAGTCGCATTCGCTGGACCGCCACATCTCGCAGAACTGGCGGCTGTCGGGGCTGGCCGGCGAGTACATCACGCCGGTGCCCGCCCAACAGCGGCTGGGCCCGCGCTGGTACACCGGTTCGGCCGACGCGATCTACCAGTCGATGAATCTGATCTACGACGAGGACCCCGACTACATCGTCGTGTTCGGCGCCGACCACGTCTACCGGATGGACCCCGAGCAAATGGTCCAGTTCCACATCGAAAGCGGCGCGGGCGCGACGGTCGCCGGCATCCGGGTGCCGCGGTCGGAGGCCTCGGCGTTCGGCTGCATTGACGCCGACGAGTCCGGTCGCATCCGCAGCTTCGTCGAGAAGCCGGCCGACCCGCCCGGCACGCCCGACGACCCGGAGCAGACGTTCGTGTCGATGGGCAACTACATCTTCACCACCAAGGTGCTGATCGACGCGATCCGTGCCGACGCCGAGGACGACCACTCCGACCACGACATGGGCGGCGACATCATTCCGCGACTGGTCGCCGACGGGATGGCCGCGGTCTACGACTTCAACCTCAACGAGGTGCCCGGCGCCACCGAGCGCGACCACGGCTACTGGCGCGACGTCGGCACCCTCGACGCGTTCTACGACGCCCACATGGACCTGGTGTCCGTGCACCCGGTGTTCAACCTGTACAACAAGCGCTGGCCGATCCGCGGTCAGTCCGAGATGCTCGCGCCCGCCAAGTTCGTCAACGGTGGCTCGGCGCAGGAGTCGGTGGTCGGTGCGGGTAGCATCATTTCGGCTGCCTCCGTTCGTAATTCGGTGCTGTCGTCCAATGTGGTGGTCGACGACGGAGCGATCGTCGAGGACAGCGTGATCATGCCCGGCACCCGCATCGGGCGCGGTGCGGTGGTGCGCCGCGCGATCCTCGACAAGAACGTCGTGGTGGGCCCGGGCGAGATGGTCGGCGTCGACCTGGAGAAGGATCGCGAGCGCTTCGCGGTCAGCGCCGGCGGCGTCGTCGCGGTCGGCAAGGGCGTCTGGATCTGACCCCACCCGTCGAGCGGGCGGTTATCGCACGCCGACAACGAGCGGGGGTTACGTAACCGCCCGGCGCGCACGAGACGCGCGGCGCCGCCGCAGCAGCCGCCACGCTGCCCACGCCAGCACTACCATCGCGATCAGCACCAGCACCGGCAGCAGGATCGCGACGACCACCAGGCCGACGCTGATGCCGTCCTCGACGGTGCTCAACACCGGCGCGGCCACCCCGGCCGTCGCGACGTTGGCCGCCGGCCGCACGCTCGACTTCGTCAGCGACACCACCAGCGCCACGACCACGCCGATGGCCACCGGAATCCACTGGCCGGACTGCGCGAACGCGCCGGGGTCGGTGACCGCCGACGTCTGCGCCGCGGTGCCCGAGCCGAACACAATGCCGCCCGCCGTGGGCCGCACGAAGGTCTGGATGGCGTCGTTGACGCTGTCGAGCGCGGGGATCTTGTCGGCGACGACCTCGACGACGAGCAGCACCGCGACGATCGTCAGCACCCAGCCGTTCTCCAACCACGCCCAGCCGGGTGGCAGCGAGACCAGCGCGGTGAACCGCGACAACAGGCCGAGCGCCAACAGCGGGATGTAGGCGTTCAGCCCCGCGGCGGTGGCCAGCCCCAGCCCGGTCAGCAGCTCCATCCCTGCATTATGGGCGTCCGTCAGGCCAGGACGGCCAGATCGACCGAGCGCAGCCGCGCGGGGTCGGCCTCGATGCTGATCGCGCAGATGCGATCGTCGGTCACCGCGAAGCGGATCACCAGCGCCAGCCGCCCGGCAGGCGCGACGACCACGCCCACCGCGCCGTCGACGACGGCCGAGTCGGCGTACCTGGCATTGGCGGCGAACATCTGTGCCCGCGCCGCCACTTCTGCCGCACCGCGCACGACGGTCGGCTCACCCGCCGCCGACGCGTCGACGGTCAGCACGACGTCGTCGGTCAGCACGGCCAGCAGCGCATCGAAGTCGCCGTCGCGTGCCGCGGCCAGAAACGCGTCGACGAGCCGGCGCTGGTGTGCGAGATCGGCGGTCGGTGTGCGGGTTCGACCCCGCACCCGGCGCCTGGCCCGGGACGCCAGTTGCGCGGCGGTGTTCTCCGATCGGCCGACGATCGACGCGATCTCGGCGAACGGCAGATCGAACATGTCGTGCAGCACGAACGCCAACCGTTCGGCCGGCGACAACGTCTGCAGGATGACGAGCAGAGCCGCGCCGATCGAATCGGCCAGCTCCGCTTCCTCCTCCGGGCCGGGCGCGGCGACGGACCGGGTGGGCAGGTCGTCCAGCGGTTGTTCGCGCCGCGCGGTGGAGGCGCGCAGCATGTCGAGGCAGATGTGCGCGACGACCGTGGTCAACCAGCCGCGCAGGTTGGTCACGTCGGCGGTGTCAGCGCGGTCGAACCGCAGCCATGCCTCCTGCACGGCGTCGTCGGCCTCCGCGTAGGACCCGAGCATCCGGTAGGCGACCGCCCGCAGGTGCGCACGATGTTCGTCGAACCCCACCCGCATCACCTCCGCTGTCATGATCGGCCCGTGGGTTCCGTCATCTTGATGACGGCCGAGAACACGCCGACATGACGGAAAGGGCGGGCCGATGACGACGCTACGGGTGCTGTTCGTGGTGCACGGGTTCATCACGCTGGCCGGGGCGGTGGTGCTCGCCGTGTTTCCGACGGCCATTCCGTCGCTGGTGGGCATCGCGCTGGAGCGCGAGGGTTACCTGCTGGCCTATCTGCTGGCCGCGGCCGAACTTGCGGTCGCGGTGCTGTCGTTCGGCGCCGCGCGGCTGACAGATCCCGACGCGGTGCGGCTCGTCGTGCTGACGCTGGTGACCCTGCATCTGGCCAGCGGAGCGCTCGACCTGGTGTACCTGGGGGTGACGGCGGTCGACGGCGCGCTGATCGCCAACAGCGTCTTGCGGTTCGTGGTGGTGGCGGTGTTGCTGGCGGTGTGGCGGATGTCGCGCGCTCACCACACGCCGGGCACCAGCCTCTTGCGCACGCGGAACGCGTAGTAGTCGTAACTCTTCAACTCGGAGCGCAGCAGCTTCTCCTCGTCGAGGATGCGCACCACGAACAATGCGATACCGGGCGGTAGCGGCACCAGTCCCCAGAACGAGTCGAGCGCCAGCGGCGCGCCGGTCATCATGATCAGCAGCCCGAGGTACATCGGGTGCCGCACGATCCCGTACAGGCCGGTGGAGACCACGTGCTGGTCCTCCTCGACCGCGACGCGCGATGCGGCGAACCGGTTCTGCAGGACAGCCGCCATCGCGATCAGCAGGCCGACGAACATCACCACCTCACCCGCGATCACGGCCCACGTCGGCACCGACGACCAGCCGAAGCGATGGTCGAGCGCGCTGAGCACGACGACGACGCCGAAGAAGGCGAAATACCCGACGGTGACCAGCTTCTGCACCGGCCTGGTCTCCGAGGTCGGCCCGGCGCGCATGCGGCGCCGCAGGGCGTCGGGCTGACGCACGGCCAGATAGATGTTCGGGACCGTCGTCGTGACCGAGAAGATCGCGATGAAAACCCATGCCTGCCAGTAGTTGAACGTCCCGGCCGGCACGAACAACAGCACCGCGGTGATGATCGCGCCGATCAATCCGGACAGCAACGCCGCCAGCACACCGATCTTCATGTAGTCCCCTCCCGTTTGCTACACCGCGTCGCGACGACGATAGAGCACCGCCGCCACCAGCGTGAGTAGTCCGGCGACGGCGACCATCACCGCCATGGCCGAAAGGGGGTAGTGCATGGGCGCGGTGGTGCGGCCCACCGGCGATAAGTCGACCAGCCACTGCGGCACCCGCAGCAGTGCGCCGAGATACAGCGCGACGACGACGAAGGCCACTGCGAGCCAACCGATCCAGGATCTGCGCAGCGCGACCGCGACCGCCGCGACGCCGGCCAGGACGGCCATCGCGGGCAGTTGCGCCAGCGCCGCGACCGTCAGGCGCAGCACGACCTCGGGCTCACCGATCGTCAGCCCCGCGCCGAGTCCGTTGCCGAGACCGGCGAGCACCAGCAGTACCGTCGACCCGAGCAGCGCGGCCGCCACCGCGCCGCCCAGCCACCGCCACCGGGACACCGCGCCGGCCAGCACCGGCTCGCCGAGCCCGTTCTCCTCGTCGGAGTACACCCGCAACACGGTGTGCACCACGTATGCGGTGGTGGCCGCCGCCAGGAACTGTGTCATCGTCGTGTACGCACCGTCGGCGCCGTGCTGAGCCAGCATCCGCGCGATCAGCTCGTTGCCCTCGGCGGCGTCCAGCAGCGACTTGGTCATCGACCCGAATGCCAAGCCGCCCAACAGCAGTCCGATCGCCCAGCCGATCGTCTGTCCGCGCTGCAGGGTGAGATGAAGGCCGAGGACGCCCCTGATCGGTCGTGCGGCGGGTCGATCACCGCTGGACGCGATGGTGCCCTCGTCGTACTGGCGTCTGCTCTCCAGCGCGGCCGCCGCGGCGATCAGTGCCACGGTCAGCACCACCAGCGCGGCGAACGGCCACCACCGTAGGTCGACGAATGCGCGCATCTGCTGGGCCCAGGCGATCGGGGAGAACCAACTCAGCGCGCTGCCGGAGTTGTCGATCACGTCGCCGACACCGCGGACCAGCGCCGCGAGCGCGAGGACGGCCATCGCGGCACCGGTCGCCGCGCGGGCCTGCCGCCACAGTTGCGCGGTCACCGCGGCCACCGCGCCGAACACCATCGCCACCCCGGTGATGCCCAGACACATTGCCGCGCTGTCGGCCACCGCGAAGCCGGACAACACCAGCGCCGCCGTCATCGCCACCGCCAGCGCCGCGTTCACCGCGCCGACGAGGATCAGCGCCGCGGCGGTGCGGGCGTAGCGGCCGACCACAGACGACATCACAAGCTCGGCCATGCCGCTCTCCTCCTCGGCACGGGTATGCCGAATCACGGTGAGTACGGCGAGGATCGACGTCGCGACGATCATCGTCATGCCCAGCTCGTTGGCGAGCATCGCGCCGAGGTTGGTCTCGTTGTGGCCGAACATCGGCCCGCCCATCATGATGGCCGCGGGCGTTTTCATCAGCTCGACCCTGGCCTGGCGTTGTGCTTCGGAGGGGTAGGCGAACCTCAGCGCGGCCGGCGTGTAGGCCATCAGCATGGTCAACGAGGCGAACCAGATCGACAGCCGTACCCGGTCGCGCCGCAGCGCGAGCCGCAGCAGGTCGGACGTGGCGGTCCACGGCTCGGTCGCCGGGCGTCGCGGCGGCGCCGCCGTGACGGTCATTGCCCCGCCTCCCGGTACTCCCGCAGGAACATGTCCTCGAGCGAGGCCGGTGTCACCGTCAGGTCGAGGATCCCGAGCTCGCTCACCGCGGCCATCGTGCGGTCCAGGTCGCGGCGGTCCACCGAGAACACGTAATGGCCGTCGCGGACCGTGAATTCGTGCACGAACGGCGCGTTGGCCAGCCGCTGCCCGTCGGTGCGGGTGCGCACCGACACCGTGGTCCGCATCAGATGCCGCAGCTCGTCGAGGGTGCCCGAGCGCACCGTTCGGCCAGCCCGGATGATCGTGACCGTCTCGCACAGCTTCTCGACCTCGGCGAGGATGTGGCTGGACAGCAGCACGGCGGCGCCGCGGCGGCGCACCTCCTCGACGCAGCGCTGAAATGCCTTCTCCATCAACGGGTCGAGCCCCGACGTGGGCTCGTCGAGGATGTACAAGTCGGCGTCGGTGCTGAAGGCGGCGATCAGGGCGACCTTCTGCCGGTTGCCCTTCGAATACGTCCGCGCCTTCTTGTGCGGGTCGAGTTCGAACCGCTCGATCAGTTGGTCACGCCGCCGGGTGTCGAGCTGACCGCCGCGGATGCGGGCCAGAAAGTCGATCGCCTGCAGTCCGGTCAGGCTGGGCCACAACGTCACGTCGCCCGGCACGTAGGCCAGTCTCCGGTGCAGCGCGACCGCGTCCCGCCACGGGTCACCGCCGAGCACTCGGACGTGGCCGCCGTCGGCACGCAGCAGTCCCAGCAGGATCCGGATCGTGGTGGACTTGCCCGCGCCGTTGGGGCCGAGGAAGCCGGCGATCTCGCCAGGTGCGACGCTCAGGTCCAGACCGTCGAGCGCCTTCGTCCGGCCGAATGACTTTGTCAGACCCCGTATCTCGACCACCGAGTGGGAACGGTGTCGGGTATCAGCCGGCAGCGGTGGCCGGGTGGGAGCCGTCATCGTGCTCTCCTTTCCCAGTTGGGAGTGGGACGCCGTTGTCGCGCGCTGCCACAAACGCGTCGTACATCGTCGAGTCCGTGAGCAGGCCGTGGGTGAACAGTTCCAGCGCCGGCAGCACCACCTCGTCGGCGTAGTCGCGCAGCACCGCGCCCAGATCGGTGGGGTTGTCGTGCATCTGCAGGTACATCAGTAGGCCGCCACCGTTGATGAGGCTCAGGTAACGGGCCCGGGCCTTGGGGTCACGGCTGGGCTTGAGGGTGCCTGCGCGCACACCCTCGTCGAGGTACTGCTCGGCGTTGTCGATCATGCGCTGCCAGAACGACTTCGCGAGTTCGGTGCCCGACTGCAGGCTGCGCACCAGGTAGCCGATCATCGGCGCGTACTCATCGATCTCGGCGAGCTGGCGCAGCCAGTCGGCCGGGTCGGCGGTGCGCAGGGATTCGCTCTTGACCTCTGCGATGTGTTCGGCGATGTGCGCGTCGCACGCCTTGCGCAGCCCCTCCTTGGAGCCGAAGTGGTGGATCACCAGCGCGGCCGACACCCCGGCCGCCTCGGCGATCGACCGCAGGCCAACCGCGAACCCATGCCGGCCCCACTGCTCGATGGCGGCGTCGCGGATTCGGGCCACGGCCGTGCGATCGGCTGGCGCTGAACGCATGTTTAGTACGTTAAACGTGCGTTCAGCGCGAAGTCAAGGCGGTCGGCCTGCGGGATTGCGTAAAGAATGCTGGGAGAACCCGGGTGGGCTCAGTCGCGGGCCGCGGCGAGCAGACCGTCGCCGAGCGGGACCAGCACCGGCGTCAGCCGCTCGTCCTCGGCGATCAGCCGCGCCGCCTCGCGCACCGCGGCGACCTCGGGGTCGTTGGCGGTGGCGTCGCCGGCCCGGCCGCCCAGCGCCGCGCGGTGCACGACGATCGCGCCACCCGGCCGCAACAGTCGCACGCCCTCGACCACGAACTGCGGCTGGTCGATCGGATCGCCGTCGATGAACACCAGGTCGTAGGACTCGTCGGCGAGCCGGGTCAGCACCTCCTGGGCGTGGCCGCTGATCAGCCTGGTCCGGCCGGGCCCGATGCCGGCCTCGGTGAACGCCTGCTTGGCGATGCGCTGGTGCTCGGGTTCGACGTCGATGGTGGTGAGCACGCCGTCCTCGCGCATCCCCGACAGCAGCCACAGCCCGCTCACGCCGGCGCCGGTGCCGACCTCGACGACGGCCCGCGCGCCGGTCAGCTTCGCCAACACGCACAGCAGCGCCCCGACCGCCGGGGTCACCGCACCGGCGCCGATGTCGACGGCGCGCTCGCGCGCGGCGGCGACGATGGCATCTTCGGAGATCGACTGCTCGGCGTGCGCGACGATGGCCTCGGCCCGGCTGTGCGGTCCGATCACGTCATCGCTGCCGGCCATGCCCGCAGCGTAAGCCACACCGCATTCAGCGCACCGCGACACGCCCGGTCCGGGCCACGATTTTCGCCCGATCCGGTGACGTTTCCGCAGGTGAAAAACGGGTAGACAGCATTCTCAGGAAATGTTCAGTTTGCTCATATGCCAAGCACACCGGGGTTGGAGACCGTATCCGGCATGGACGACGGCCGCCGCTGGCATCCCGGGAATAACGACGAAGACTTTCACGTTTTCGCCAGCGTCAAGCCGTCGACGTCCGATGACGGCTGCGGCGAATTGGACGAGCACTTCGCACAGGAGGATGTGACGATCACTGCAACCGCCCCCGCCCCCGTCTCCATGGCCCATCTGGAGCAGTACACCGACGGCACCTGGGTGGAACCGTCGGAGGAGTTGACGGGCACCGCCGTGTTCGACGCGACCGGCGACAAGTCCACCATGCCGTCGTGGGACGAGCTGGTGCGCCAGCACGCCGACCGCGTGTACCGGCTGGCCTACCGGCTGTCGGGCAATCAGCACGACGCCGAGGACCTCACGCAGGAGACGTTCATCCGGGTGTTCCGCTCGGTGCAGAACTACCAGCCGGGCACCTTCGAGGGGTGGTTGCACCGCATCACCACGAACCTGTTCCTGGACATGGTGCGCAGGCGCAGCCGCATCCGCATGGAGGCGCTGCCCGAGGACTACGACCGAGTGCCGGCCGACGATCCCAACCCGGAGCAGATCTACCACGACTCGCGGCTGGGGCCGGACCTGCAGGCCGCGCTCGACTCGCTGCCGCCGGAGTTCCGTGCGGCGGTGGTGTTGTGCGACATCGAGGGGCTGTCCTACGAGGAGATCGGCGCCACCCTGGGCGTCAAGCTCGGCACCGTGCGCAGCCGCATCCATCGCGGCCGCCAGGCGCTGCGGGACTACCTGGCCAAGCACGGCCTTCCCGAGTCGCCGGAGCAGGACACCGCCAAGTCGGCCTGAGGTGTCCGCGCTCCCACTTCCGCGTGGTCGCGCTACATTCGATTCAGTACCTGAAATGCGAGTAGGCGAGGGGAGCTAGGTGATGGCCGACCCGGGACATGTGTTCCGCCGCGCGTTCTCCTGGCTACCGTCGCAGTTCGCGTCGCAGAGCGACGCACCGGTGGGCCCCCGCCAGTTCGGCTCCACCGAGCATCTGTCGATCGAGGCGGTCGCGGCGTTCGTCGACGGCGAGTTGAGCATGAAGGCCCATCTGCGCGCCGCCAGCCACCTCTCGCTCTGCCCGGAGTGTGCCGCCGAGATCGATGCGCAACGTCGCGCCCGCAGTGCGCTGCGCGATTCCCAGCCGATAGCCATCCCGAGCTCGTTGCTGGGCCAGCTGTCGCAGATTCCGCTGCGTACCGCCGAGCAGGCGCCGGAGCCGCTGCCTGATCCGTTTGCTGAGCGCACGGGGCGGTCACGCCGTAAGCGCCGGTAGTGTGGATGCAAGTTCAACGTACGACGTGTGCCGGTCCTTGCTGGCGTCACAGTCGGGTCTAGTCGAAGGATGATGAACCGGTGACCAATCTGGACCAGACCGGTCGCGAGCGTCTGGAGCCGCGACCCATCTCGCGCCCGCCCGTCGATCCGGCATCGCAGCGCGCGTTCGGCCGCCCCAAGGGCGTGCAGGGCTCGTTCGAGGGTTTGGACAAGGTCCGCGACCAGGGCGAGTTCACCCCCACGAACCGGGCCCCCGACCCGGTGCTGGCCGAGGCGTTCGGCCGGCCGCATCCGGGCGTCGAGTCGCTGCAGCGCCATCCGACCGACGCCGGTGCGCTGGAGGCCGAGAAACTGGCGGAGCAACCCGACGAACCCGACGACCCGTGGCGCGATCCGGGCGCCCCGGTGGCGCTGGGCACCCCCGCCGTGCCGCAGCCGGCACCGGCGCCGGCGGACGTCAGCATGGGCAAGCTCGGGGTGCGCGACGTGCTGTTCGGCGGCCGGGTGTCCTACGTCGCGCTGGCGGTGCTGGCGATCATCGCGCTGGTGATCGGCATCGCCGGCGGCTGGGTCGGTCGCAAGACCGCCGAGGTGGTCGAGGCGTTCACTACCTCCAAGGTCACGCTGGAGACCGGCAACGGGGAACTGCCCCCGGAGGGTCGCTTCGCGAAAGTCGCTGCAGCGGTTGCTGATTCGGTGGTCACCGTGGAGACCGAGAGCGATCAGGAGGGGTCCATCGGCTCCGGTGTGGTGGTGGACGGCCGTGGCTACATCGTCACCAACAACCACGTCATCTCTGACGCCGCCAACAACCCGAGCGAGTACAAGATGCGGGTCATCTTCAATGACGGCAAGGAGGTGCCCGCCAACCTGGTCGGCCGCGACCCCAAGACCGATCTCGCGGTGCTCAAGGTCGACAACGTCGACAACCTGACCGTCGCCAAGTTGGGCGATTCGGACAAGCTGAAGGTCGGCGACGAGGTCATCGCCGCCGGCGCCCCGCTGGGCCTGCGCAGCACCGTGACCCAGGGCATCATCAGCGCCCTGCACCGCCCGGTGCCGCTGTCGGGTGACGGGACGGACACCGACACGGTGATCGACGGGGTGCAGACCGACGCGTCGATCAACCACGGCAACTCCGGTGGCCCGCTGATCGACATGAACGGCAACGTGATCGGCATCAACACCGCGGGCAAGTCGATGACGCAGAGCGCCAGCGGCCTGGGCTTCGCGATCCCGGTCAACGAGGTCAAGCAGGTCGCCGAGACGCTGATCCGCGACGGCAAGATCGCGCACCCGACGCTGGGCCTGACCGCGCGGTCGGTGAGCAACGACCTGGCGCACGGCGCGCAGGTGGCCAACGTCAAGGCGGGCAGCCCCGCGGAGCGGGCGGGCATCCTCGAGAACGACGTCATCGTCAAGGTCGGTGACCGCGAGGTGGCCGACGCCGACGAGTTCGTCGTCGCGGTGCGTCAACTCAAGATCGGCGAGGACGCGCCGATCGAGGTGGTCCGCGACGGTCGCCGCGTCGTGCTGACCATCAATCCGGGTTCGGAACTCTCCACGTAGCCGATGTTCGCCAACGTCGGCTGGGGGGAGATGCTCATCCTGGTGATCGCCGGGCTGGTGATCCTGGGGCCCGAGCGCCTACCCGGCGCGATCCGGTGGACGTCGAGCGCGCTGCGCCAGGTGCGTGACTACGTCAGCGGAGCGACCAGCCAGTTGCGCGAGGATCTCGGGCCGGAGTTCGAGGATCTGCGCGAGCCGCTGGCCGAGCTGAACAAGCTGCGCGGCATGACACCGCGTGCGGCGCTGACGAAACACCTTCTGGATGGCGATGATTCGATCTTCACCGGCAATTTCGACAAGCCGGCATCCACGGCACCGACGAATTCGGTGAAGCCGGTGAGTCAACCCGCGCCTACCCCGACGGAACCGCCGACCACGGTGCCCTACGACATCGACGCTACCTAGCGGCCCGCGGGATCGAGCCCCAGCGACATGCCGGCCAGCCCGCGCTTGCGGGCCGACAGCGCGTCGGCGATGCTGCGCAACTCCTTGCCGGCCGCCGAGTCCGGCGCCGACAGCACCAGCGGCACACCGGAGTCGCCTGCGGCCACCAGCGCGGGATCCAGCGGCACCTGACCGAGCAGCGGCACCTCCGCGCCGATCGCCCGCGACAGCCGCTCGGCGACCTGCTTGCCGCCGCCCGCGCCGAAGATCTGCATGGTCGTGCCGTCGGGCAGCGTCAGCCCGGACATGTTCTCCACCACGCCGACGACGCGCTGGCGGGTCTGCAGCGCGATCGCCCCGGCCCGCTCGGCGACCTCGGCCGCGGCCACCTGGGGCGTCGTCACCACCAGAATCTCGGCGCCCGGGATCAGCTGGGCCACCGAGATCGCGACATCGCCGGTGCCCGGCGGCAGGTCGAGCAGCAGCACGTCCAGATCGCCCCAGTACACATCGGCGAGGAACTGCTGCAGCGCGCGGTGCAGCATCGGGCCGCGCCACACCACCGGCGTGTTGCCCTGGGTGAACATCGCGATCGAGATGACCCGCACGTCGTGGGCGACCGGCGGCAGGATCATCGACTCGACCTGGGTGGGCCGGTCGGTCACGCCCATCATGCGCGGGACCGAGTGGCCGTAGATGTCGGCGTCGAGCACGCCGACCGACAGCCCGCGCGCGGCCATCGCGGCGGCCAGGTTGACCGTGACGCTGGACTTGCCGACACCGCCCTTACCGGAGGCCACGGCGTACACCCGGGTCAGCGAGCCGGGCTGGGCGAACGGGATGACCGGCTCGCGGGAGTCGCCGCGCAGCTTCTTGCGCAGCTCGGTGCGCTGCTCGTCGTTCATCACGTCGAGGCTGACCTTGACCGCGGCGGTGCCCGGGACATCGGCGACGACATGACGGACGCGGTCGGCGATCTCGGTCTTCTTCGGGCAGGCCTCGGTGGTCAGGTAGACCTCGACATGCACCGACCCGTCCCGGTCGTCGACGGTGACGTTTTTGACCATGCCGAGCTCGGTGATCGGCCGCCGCAATTCGGGGTCGATGACCTTGGCCAGCGCAGCGCGCACGGTGGATTCGAGCTGGGATTGCGACATCACCGTCGAGTCTAGGCCGACCCGACGGTCGCGTTTTACCCGGCGGGTCCGGGCGGGGGACCGGGCAGCGGACCGGGCGCGGGACCCGGCGCCTCGAGCAGCGGCGGCGCGGCCGCCGGATCGACGGGACCGGGCGCCTGCGGTGGCGGCGCAGGCGCTCCCTCAGCGGGTGGCGGACCCGGCAGCGGCGGCGCGAGCGGCCCGGGCGGGGGCGGTCCGAGCAGCGCCGGCTGCAGCGGCTGCGGCTGGTCCTCGATGCAGAACACCGCGCACTCCGGCTCCGGCGGCTGCATCCACGGCGGCAGCCAGGGTTGCGGTTCGCGCTGCTGCGTCGGCGGCGCCAGCGGACCGGGCGCCGGACCGGGCAGCGGACCCAGCTTCTGGCCGGGCGCGAACCCGGGCAGCTGGCTGGCCACGTCGGTGCGGCTCAGCAGCGGCATCAGCGCCAGCGGATCGTCGGAGGGCAACTCGAGCACGCTCCTGGGCAGCCCGGGCCCGAGGCCCTCATAGTGCTCCAGGTGCGCGTCGCCCAGCGCGGGCACCGGACCGGTGATCGGCGGCAGATCCACCGGCACCACCCCGGTGGCGTAGGCCGCCGCCCAGCCCATCACGTTGCGGGCGTAGGCCATCGAGTTGTTGTACCGCAGGATCGCGGCCAGCACGTGCGACGGGTCACGCAGGTTCATCCCGCCGCTGCACAGGTAGCGCGCGGCGGCCAGGCTCGCGTCGTAGATGTTCTGCACGTCGGCCTTGCCGTCGCCGTCCCCGTCGGACGCATAGCGCGACCAGGTACCCGGCAGGAACTGCATCGGCCCCATCGCCCTGGCGTAGGTGACCCGGTCGGCGGTGCGACTCTGCACGATGATCTCGTTGCCGGGCAGGCTGCCGTCCAGGGTGGGACCGTAGATCGGCTGGATCGCGGTGCCGCGGGTGTCGGTGGCGCCACCGTTGGCGTGCATCGACTCGATGCGGCCGATGCCGGCCAGCAGGTTCCAGCTCACGCCGCAGTTCGGCGCCGCGGTCGCCATGATCCGTTCGGCGTTGCGGTACGCGGACAGCGCCATCGCCGGGATGCGGAGCGCCCCCGGTGAGTTCACCACCGCGGCCGGGGGTGGCGCGGAGGACGGTCCGCCGACGAACTGGAACGGCGTCGGGGCCTTGGCGACCGCCACCACCGACGCGCCCGAACTGGAGTTACCCGAGCGTTCGACCGCGGCCAGTGGGGTCACCGCGGCGTCGCGCACCGGGGTGACCGGTTGCACCGCGCCACCGACGGCGCCGGCCAGGATGACGGGCGTGATGACTGCGAATACCGAAGCGGCCCGGAGGTTCTGAGCACTGAAGGCACCGCGCACTGCAGGCACCACGCGGCCTGCACGGCGTCGGGCTGCCTCGCGGGCCGCGCCTCCCCCTATGTGCACTCAACCGTCCTTGATCTCAGCGGTGTCCTGTGAACCAAGTCACCATACCTATTCGATAACAGCCGTGTTACAGCAATCGCCGCCGTTGTCGTGCGTGGGCTACTTAGATCGCCTGTCGGCCGTCTCCTGTTTTACCGTGTCGCCCTCCTCGCCGGAGTCGTCGGGGCGCTGCAGGGCGGCGATCATGTCGCGCAGCTCCTCGAGTTCGCGACGCAGGTAGTCGCGGGTGGGTACCTCGCCGATCGCCAACCGCAGCGCGGCCAGTTCACGGGCCAGATATTCGGTGTCGGCCTTGGTCTGGGCGGCCCGCCGGCGATCCTCGTCGAGCGCGACGCGGTCGCGGTTCTCCTGTCGGTTCTGCGCCAGCAGGATCAACGGCGCCGCGTAGGCGGCCTGGGTGGAGAACGCGAGGTTCAGCAAAATGAACGGATACGGGTCCCACTGCAGGGATACGGCAAACAGATTCAGCGTGATCCAGACGATCACGATGATGGTCTGCCAGGCCAGGTACCGGCCGGTGCCGAGAAACCGCGCGATCGATTCGCTGAACCGCCCCACCGCCTCCGGATCGACGTTGAATCCGAGTCGGCGCGACGTGAGCGGCGTGTCGAGCCGGCCGCGGCTGGTGGGCTCGCTCATGTGGTTCCCTCGGCCCTGGACAGCTGGGGTTCGTCGGGGGTCTCCCGCCAGTTCTCGGGCAGCAGGTGGTCGAGCAGGTCGTCCACGGACACCGCGCCGAGCAGGTGGTTCTGCTCGTCGACGACGGGCGCGCAGACCAGGTTGTAGGCCGCGAAGTAGCGGGCGACCGTGAAGATCGAGTCCTCCGGCCCCAGGTTGGGCAGGTCGGTGTCGAGGTGGCCGCTGACCAGGTCCGCCGGTGGTTCGCGCAGCAGCCGCTGCAGGTGGACACAGCCCAGGTAGTGCCCGGTCGGGGTGGCCGTGGGCGGGCGCACGACGAACACCAGCGACGCCAGCGCCGGGGTCAGGTCGGGGTCGCGGACCCGGGCCAGCGCCTCGGCGACGGTGGTGTCCGGCGACAGCGCCACCGGCTCGGAGGTCATCAGGCCGCCCGCGGTGTCGGGCGAGTGCGACAGCAGCCGCCGCACGTCCTTGGAGTCCTCCGGGTCCATCCGGCGCAGGAAGTGCTCGGCGTCGGACGGGGTCATCGTGCCCAGCAGGTCGGCGGCGTCGTCGGGATCCATCGCCTCCAGCACGTCGGCGGCGCGCTCGGCGGCCAGCTGGCGCAGCACCGCGACCTGTTCGTCCTCGGGCAGCTCCTGCAGCACGTCGGCGAGCCGTTCGTCGTCGAGCGCGTTGACCACCTCGAACCGGCGTTTGACCGGCAGCTCGAGGATCGCGTCGGCGACCTCGACGGCGCGCTGGTCGGAGAACTGTTCGAGCAGCTGCGCGACGCCCTGGTCGGGCATGGCCAGCCCGGACGGGGTGAGGCCGTGCACGTTGTGCCAGTCGACGACGTGCACGTTGGCGCGTCTGCCCAGGCGGCGCTGTGGGCGCACGGCGACCTTGGTGACCATCCAGTCGCGGGTGCGGGTCTGCTCGATGGCCAGGTCGACGACGATGACGTCGATGTCCTTGAGGTGCTCGAGGTCGGGGTCGTCGACGCGCACCCGGGTCTCGATCACCTGGCCGAGCACCAGCACCTCGTTGGGCCGCTGCTCGAAGCGGCGCAGCGAGACGCTGCCCGTCGCCAGGGTGACGGCGCCCGGTTCGATGGCGGTCACCCGCAGGATGGGCACGAAAATCCTGCGGCGCGTGAGCAATTCGACGACGAGGCCGAGCACCCGGGGCTGAGCCCGCAGGATGCTGATGCTGATCACCACGTCGCGGACCCGGCCGATGGATTCGCCGTCGGGGCCCAGCACCACCATCCCCGCCAGCCGGGCCACGAAGACCCTGTTCACCGCCGCCACGCTGTCAAGGGTAGAGAGTGTGGTTGTGGAAAACCGGTATCGACCCCGCCGAACGATTCTGTCCGTTCCCGGCAGCAGTGCCCGGATGATCGAAAAGGCCAAGACGTTGCCCGCCGACGAGGTGTTCCTCGACCTCGAGGACGCGGTGGCGCCCGACGCCAAGGCCGAGGCCCGCACCGCCGTCGCCGCCGCGCTGGCGTCCGACGGATGGGCGGGGCAACTGCGCGGCGTCCGCGTCAACGACTGGACCACGCCGTGGACCCACGCCGACGTCATCGAGGTGGTGTCCGCCGCGGGCGCGTCCATCGACATCGTGGTGCTGCCCAAGGTGAGCGACGTCTCGCACGTGCAGGCGCTGGATCTGTTGCTCACCCAACTGGAGGTGACGCACGGGCTGCCGTTGGGCCGCATCGGAATTGAGGTGCAGATCGAGAACGCCGCCGGCCTGACGAACATCGACGCCATCGCGGCCGCCCCGCGGGTGCAGGCGCTGGTGCTCGGACCCGCGGACATGTCCGCCAGCCTCAACATGCGCACCCTCGAGGTCGGCGAGCAGCCCGAGGGATACGACGTCGGCGACGCCCATCACTACGTGCTGATGCGGATTCTGGTGGCCGCCCGCGCACACGGTGTGCTGGCGATCGACGGCCCCTACCTGAAGGTGCGCGACGTCGACGGGTTCCGGCGGATCGCCGGGCGCTCGGCCGCGCTGGGCTACGACGGCAAGTGGGTGCTGCATCCCGACCAGATCGCCGCGGGCAACGAGATCTTCAGCCCGCGCCAGGAGGACTACGACCGCGCCGAACTGATCCTGGAGGCTTACGAGTGGCACACGTCGCGGGCCGGTGGGGCGCGCGGCGCGGTGATGCTCGGCGACGAGATGATCGACGAGGCCAGCCGCAAGATGGCGCTGGTGATCGCCGGAAAGGGGCGCGCCGCGGGGATGCAGCGCACCGGGGAGCGGTTCACCCCGCCCAGCTAGGCCCGGACTAGATCCACTGCCACCCGCTGGCCATCAGCGCGAGGTAGGCCAGCAGGGTCAATGCGGTGCCCGCGGTCGCCAACCCGCCGATGATCGCGCCGGTCAGCGCCAACCCGTAGCCGTCCTGTCCGGTGCGCCGCACTTCGCGCATCGCCACGATGCCCAGCACCAGTCCGACGATCCAGACCGGCACGCAGCACGCGACCAGGCCGATCGCCGAACAGAGGATGGAGGCGACGGCCTTGCCGTTGGTGCCGGGCGGTTTCGCTGGCCGGTGCGGGTCGTAGCCGGGGCCGTAGGTCGGGTAGTACACCGGCGGCGGTATCGCGCCGTCGGCCGGATATTCGTACGCCCCAGCCGAATACGTTGCCGGTTCCGGGGGAGGGGGAGGGTCGGGCGGAAGGTCGGGGTCGTTGGTCATGGTGGCTCAGGCGGTGGTGAAGGTGACAGCGCTGCCGATGAGCGCGAACACGACGATGACGGCGATGCAGGCCAGCACGCCGACCAGGATTCCGGCGACAGCCAGGCCGCGGCCCTGCTCACCGGTGCGCTTGATCTGGGTGAGTGCCACCACGCCGAGCACGACGCCGATGACCGGGATGATGACGCCGAGGTAGCACAGCAGCGCCAGCGGGATGCCCAGGAAGGCGCCGAGCAGCGAGGCGACCAGCGAACCGACCGCCATCGTGTTGGTCGGCGCACCGGGGCCGAAGGCGGCGGGCGGATAGCCGGGCGGTGGCGGCGGTGGGTACGGGTAGGGCTGCTGTGGTGGCGGTGGTGGTGGCGGGTAACCGTACGGCGGTGGCGCCGGGTACGGATAGGGCGGCGGATAGCCGGGAGCGAACTGCGGTGGTGGCGGCGGGTATGCCGGGGGCGGTGCGTATGCGGGTGCGGGATCGGTTTGCTCGACCGGTCCCGGGTGGGACCCCTCGGAGGCAGATGAACCCGTGTCGGCGGAGTCCTCTGTCATGCTGTCAACCTAGCGCACCAGCAGGGCACTTTCGCGCGCCCCGGGACGTTGTAGCAGAGGAGCAGAGAAGGAGAGGGACAGCGATGACCAGCCCGTTTCAGCCTGGACAACCTCCCGGTGCCGCGCCCGGCGCCCCGACGGCCAGACGGGGTCCCGCCGCGCTGCCCACCCCGCCGAAAGGCTGGCCGATCGGTTCGTACCCGACCTACGCCGAGGCGCAGCGCGCGGTCGACTATCTGTCCGATCAACAGTTCCCGGTCGAGCAGGTGACGATCGTCGGCGTCGACCTGATGCAGGTGGAGCGGGTGACCGGCCGACTGACCTGGCCCAAGGTGCTCGGCGGGGGTGTGCTCACCGGCGCCTGGCTGGGCCTGTTCATCGGCCTGATCCTGGGCTTCTTCAGCCCCAACCCGTGGGCCGCCCTGCTCACCGGCCTGATCGCCGGTGTGTTCTTCGGCCTCATCACCTCGGCGATCCCGTATGCGATGGCACGCGGCACAAGAGATTTCAGTTCGACGATGCAACTGGTCGCGGGCCGTTACGACGTGATCTGCGACCCGCAGAGCGCCGAGCGCGGACGGGATCTGCTGGCGCGCTTGACCATCTAAATTCTGCGCGAGCGTGCGCGTCCGCGCACGACGCGCCGCGCAATCTCGGCACTTTGCGCACGCTCGCGATAGCACGAGTGTGCGACGCGCGCGGCGATGATGTTGCAAACCACGCCTATCTGGCAATACGGTTTTCGCGCGGGACGTTCCCGGGATAACGAGAGGCGGGCGATGCGCGCTCGGCGGCTGAGTGCTGCGGCAATGGCCGCTCTGACGGCGGCGTCGGTGGTCACGGCATGTGGATCCGACACCGGCGGCATCGTGATCAACTACTACACCCCTGCCAACGAGGCGCAGACGTTCACGGCCGTGGCCAAGCGGTGCAACGAGCAACTCGGCGGCCGGTTCACCATTCGGCAGATGAGTTTGCCGAAGGGCGCCGACGACCAACGACTCCAACTGGCGCGCAGGCTGACCGGCAACGACCGCAGCCTCGACGTGATGGCCCTCGACGTGGTGTGGACCGCCGAGTTCGCCGAAGCCGGTTGGGCCCTGCCGCTCTCCGACGATCCGGCGGGCCTGGCCGAGGCCGACGCGAAGGACAACACGCTGCCCGGCCCGTTGGAGACCGCCACCTGGCAGGGCAAGCTGTACGCCGCGCCGATCACCACCAACACGCAATTGCTGTGGTACCGCGCCGATCTGATGACTGAGCCGCCGAAGACGTGGGACCAGATGATCGCCGAGGCGACGCGGCTGTACCGCGAGGGCGGGCCCAGCTGGATCGCCGTGCAGGGCAAGCAGTATGAAGGCCTGGTGGTCTGGTTCAACACCCTGCTGGAAAGCGCGGGCGGGCAGGTGCTTTCCGACGACGGCACCAAGGTCACGCTGACCGACACCCCCGAACACCGGGCCGCGACCGTCAAGGCGCTGCAGATCATCAAGGACGTCGCCACCGCACCCGGTGCCGACCCGTCGATCACCCAGACCGACGAGACCACCGCGCGGTTGGCTCTCGAGCAGGGCAACGCCGCGCTCGAGGTGAACTGGCCGTACGTGTTGCCGTCGCTGCTGGAGAACGCCGTCAAGGGCGGGGTGAAGTTCCTGCCGCTGAACGAGGATCCGGCGCTCAAGGGCAGCATCGGTGAGGCGGGCACGTTCTCACCGACCGACGAGCAGTTCGAAATCGCCTATGACGCCAGCAAGAAGGTGTTCGGGTTCGCGCACTACCCGGGGGTCAATCCCGATGAGCCAGCCCGGGTCACCATCGGCGGTTTGAATCTCGCGGTCGCGAAGACGACGCGGCACAAGGCCGAGGCGTTCGAGGCCATCCGGTGCCTGCGCAACGTCGAGAACCAGCGCTACACCTCGGTCGAGGGTGGCCTGCCCGCGGTGCGCACGTCGCTGTACAGCGATCCGGCGTTCCAGGAGAAGTACCCGCAGTACGAGATCATCCGCGAGCAGCTCACCAACGCCGCGGTGCGTCCGGCCACCCCGAACTATCAGTCGGTGTCGACGCGCATCTCGGCGACGCTGGCGCCGATCACCGACATCGACCCGGAACGCACCGCCGACGAGTTGACCGAGCAGGTGCAGAAGGCCATCGACGGCAAGGGGCTGATCCCGTGACCACGGCGACCAGCAGCGACAACCGCCGCGCCGAGCGCAAGCTGGCGTTCTGGCTGATCTCACCCGCGATTCTGTTGATGCTCGCGGTCACCGCCTACCCGATCGGCTACGCGGTCTGGTTGAGCCTGCAGCGCAACAACATGGCGGCGCCGGAGGACACCAAGTTCATCGGCCTCGAGAACTACATCACCATCCTCACCGACCGCTACTGGTGGACAGCGTTTTTCGTCACTCTGGGCATCACCGTTGTCTCGGTGGCCATCGAGTTCGTCCTCGGCATGGCCCTGGCGCTGGTAATGCACCGGACCATCTTCGGTAAGGGCACGGTGCGTACCGCGATCCTGATCCCGTACGGGATCGTCACCGTCGCAGCCTCTTACAGCTGGTATTACGCCTGGACGCCGGGCACCGGATACCTGGCCAACCTCCTCCCCGAGGGTAGCGCCCCGCTGACCGAGCAACTCCCGTCGCTGGCGATCGTGGTGCTCGCCGAGGTCTGGAAGACGACACCGTTCATGGCGCTGCTGCTGCTCGCCGGATTGGCGCTGGTGCCGCAGGATCTGCTCAACGCCGCGCAGATGGACGGTGCGGGCCCGTGGAAGCGCCTGGTGAAGGTCATTCTGCCGCTGATCAAGCCGGCGATCCTGGTGGCACTGCTGTTCCGCACACTGGACGCGTTCCGGATCTTCGACAACATCTACATCCTCACCGGCGGCGCGAACAGCACCGGGTCGGTCTCGATCCTGGGTTACGACAACCTGTTCAAGGCGTTCAACGTGGGCCTGGGCTCCGCGATCAGCGTGCTGATCTTCCTGTGCGTGGCGATTATCGCGTTCATCTACATCAAGATCTTCGGGGCAGCTGCCCCGGGAGCCGCGGAGGAGACGCGCTGATGGCCGAGCGGGTCAGTGCCGGGCGGGCCACCGGGTGGGCCGCCCTCAACGTCTTGGTGATCGTCTACGCGCTGCTGCCCGTGCTGTGGATCCTGTCGTTGTCGTTGAAGCCGACGTCGAGTGTCAAGGACGGCAAGCTGATTCCCGAGGAGATCACCTTCGACAACTACAAGGCGATCTTCCAGGGCAACGTCTTCACCTCGGCGCTGATCAACTCGATCGGCATCGGCCTGATCACCACCGTCATCGCGGTGGTGATCGGCGGAATGGCGGCCTATGCGGTCGCCCGACTCGACTTCCCCGGCAAGCAACTGCTGATCGGCGTCGCTCTGCTGATCGCGATGTTTCCCCACATCTCGCTTGTCACACCGATTTTCAACATCGAGCGCGCCGTCGGTCTGTTCGACACCTGGCCGGGTTTGATCATCCCGTACATCACCTTCGCGCTGCCGTTGGCGATCTACACGCTGTCGGCGTTCTTCCGGGAAATCCCCTGGGATCTCGAGAAGGCCGCGAAGATGGACGGCGCGACACCCGCGCAGGCGTTCCGCAAGGTGATCGCGCCGCTGGCCGCGCCGGGCATCGTGACCGCCGCGATCCTGGTGTTCATCTTCGCGTGGAACGACCTGCTGCTGGCGTTGTCACTGACCGCGACCGAGCGCGCCATCACTGCCCCGGTGGCCATCGCGAACTTCACCGGCAGTTCGCAATTCGAAGAGCCTACGGGATCCATCGCGGCGGGCGCGATGGTCATCACCATCCCGATCATCATCTTTGTTCTCATCTTCCAGCGACGGATCGTCGCCGGACTGACCTCCGGCGCGGTGAAGGGGTAGTTCCATGGCCGAAATTGTGTTGGACCGGGTGACCAAGAGTTACCCCAACGGCGCGACGGCCGTCCACGAGTTATCGCTGACCATCGCCGACGGCGAGTTCATCATCCTGGTCGGACCCTCGGGGTGCGGGAAGTCCACCACGCTCAACATGATTGCCGGCCTGGAGGAGATCACCTCGGGTGAGTTGCGCATCGACGGTGAGCGGGTCAACGAGAAGGCGCCCAAGGACCGCGACATCGCGATGGTGTTCCAGTCGTATGCGCTCTACCCGCACATGACCGTGCGCCAGAACATCGCGTTCCCGCTCACCCTGGCGAAGATGAAGAAGGACGAGATCGCCCGCAAGGTCGAGGAAGCGGCGAAAATCCTTGACCTGACCGACCTTCTGGACCGCAAGCCGGCGCAGTTGTCCGGCGGCCAGCGGCAGCGGGTGGCCATGGGCCGAGCGATCGTCCGAAACCCCAAGGCCTTCCTGATGGACGAGCCGCTGTCGAATCTGGACGCGAAGCTGCGCGTCCAGATGCGCGCGGAGATCGCGCGGTTGCAGGACAAGCTGGGCACCACGACCATCTATGTCACCCACGACCAGACCGAGGCCATGACGCTCGGCGACCGGGTCGTGGTGCTGCTCGACGGGGTGGCGCAGCAGATCGGCACGCCCGAGGAGTTGTACCGTCAGCCCGCCAATCTCTTCGTCGCCGGCTTCATCGGCTCGCCGGCAATGAACTTCATGCCCGCGACGCTCACGGACGTCGGGGTGCGGTTGCCGTTCGGCGAGATCACGCTGACCCAGGAGACGCTGGACCTGCTGGCGCGTCGGCAGGCCCCGACTGAGGTCATCGTCGGCATCCGCCCCGAGCATCTGGAGGACGCGTCGGTGCTCGACGGCTACGCGCGCATCCGGGCGTTGACGTTCGAGGTGACCGTCGAGCTCGTCGAGTCGCTGGGTGCCGACAAGTACGTGCATTTCAAGGCCGAAGGCGCCGGCGCCAAGGCCGCGCAGCTGGCGCAACTGGCCGCGGAGTCCGGTGTCGGTGAGAACGAGTTCATCGCAAGGGTTTCCACCGAGTCGAAGGCGAAACAGGGCGAAAAGCTCGAGTTGGCGCTGGACACGACCAAGCTGACCATCTTCGACCCGCAGTCGGGCCGCAACCTGACGCTGCCCGAGGCCCCGAGCACGCCCGCGCCGACCGCCGAACCGCCGAGCGATTCGACACCGCCGGAGTGATCGACGTCCTGGCCGCGGTGCGCGCGCACGTGCGCGAGCACTTCCGTCGGGTCGGCGTCACCGCGGAGCCGGACGAGGCCAGCGTCACGTTCCTGGGCACCGACCGCATCGACATCCTGCGGTTCGGGCCAGACCAGCAGGGTGCCGTTCACTATGTGTCGCTGGGGTGTTCCCGACACCCGATGTTCGACCCGTCGGAGATGGTGACCGACGCCCTGCACGGCCCGCGTGCCGAGGTGACGGTCGCGCTGCGGGGCCCGTCGCCCAAGGGGCTGGCCCGGTCGCTGGCGGTGCTGGCCGCCGCGCCGGCCGTCGAGGGCCTGATGCTGGAACCCGACGCGCTGATCGATCTGGAGTCACCGCTGTGGGAGGGCGCGCCGTTCACGGCGTTCCTGCTGGACCGCAGCGACATCGACGACGTCCCGCTGGTGGACCCGTTGCCGCCGGTGACGGTGTTGTCGGCGACCCCGATCACCGCGACCGAGGCGGCGTGGGTGCGCCTCAAGGGAGCGGACGCGATGCGGGAGGCGTGGGGGCAGGACGGGGTCGACGTGCTCGACCCCCACCGGCGGGCCGCGAATCCCACCTGAGCCGACGATCGGCGGTATTGGGCGGTGCGCTAGTTTCGTCCCGAACACCGAACGCGCCCGCGATGCGGGCACCCAGAGATTTCTGTCCAAGGAGCGTCTGACGTGAGCACAACTCCGCTGAAGGTCGCCGTCACCGGCGCCGCCGGCCAGATCGGCTACAGCCTGCTGTTTCGCCTGGCGAGCGGCTCACTGCTGGGGCCCGACCGTCCGATCGAGCTGCGCCTGCTGGAGATCGAGCCCGCGCTCAAGGCGCTCGAGGGCGTGGTGATGGAACTCGACGACTGCGCGTTCCCGCTGCTGGCCGGCGTCGAGATCGGCGCGGACGCGACCAAGATCTTCGACGGGGCGAACCTGGCGCTGCTGGTCGGCGCCCGCCCGCGCACCAAGGGCATGGAACGCGGCGACCTGCTGGAGGCCAACGGTGCGATCTTCACCGCGCAGGGCAAGGCGCTCAACGAGGTGGCCGCCGACGACATCCGCATCGGCGTCACCGGCAACCCCGCCAACACCAACGCGCTGATCGCGATGAGCAATGCCCCCGACATCCCCAAGGAGCGGTTCTCGGCGCTGACCCGCCTGGACCACAATCGGGCGATCAGCCAGCTGGCCCGCAAGACCGGCGCCAAGGTCACCGACATCAAGAAGATGACGATCTGGGGTAACCACTCGGCCACCCAGTACCCGGACATCTTCCACGCCGAGGTCGGCGGCAAGAACGCCGCCGAGCTGGTCAACGACCAGAACTGGATCGAGAACGACTTCATCCCGACCGTCGCTCAGCGCGGCGCGGCCATCATCGAGGCGCGCGGTGCGTCCTCGGCGGCCTCGGCCGCGTCGGCCACCATCGACGCCGCCCGCGACTGGTTGCTGGGCACCCCGGCCGGCGACTGGGTGTCGATGGCCGTGGTGTCGGACGGCTCCTACGGCGTGCCGGAGGGCCTGATCTCGTCGTTCCCGGTGACGACGAAGGACGGCAACTGGTCGATCGTGCAGGGCCTGGAGATCGACGACTTCTCCCGCAGCCGCATCGACAAGTCCACCGCGGAGCTGGCCGACGAGCGCACGGCGGTCACCGAACTCGGCCTGATCTGAGCCGCTGAACGTCGCTCGACGCTGACGTCGGCCCCGGGGGAGGGATAGTGCTGGTCCGCGAAGAGATGAGACGTTCGGGACCGCTGTGGCCTGGCGATAGACAGGGTCCAGGCAGCCCTGATGCCGGTTATCCGCCGACCGGGGGCGATTAGGTTACCTATCAGTTGGCCGCTACCCTGGTGCGGTGGCCGAGAAGCCGGAGAATACGCAGGTCGTCATCACCGACGAGCAGATATTCGACGCGCATGTGGCGGGCAAGCTCGCGATCGGGCTCAAGTCCCCGCTGGATACCCAGCGCGCCCTGTCCATCGCCTACACCCCGGGCGTAGCCCAGGTCAGCCGGGCGATCGCCGCCGACCACACGCTGGCCGCACGCTACACGTGGGCCAGTCGGATGGTCGCGGTCGTCAGCGACGGCAGCGCGGTGCTCGGCCTCGGCGACATCGGTCCGGCCGCGGCGCTGCCGGTGATGGAGGGTAAGAGCGCGCTGTTCAAGGCGTTCGCCGACCTGGACTCCATTCCGATCGTGCTGGACACCAAGGATCCCGACGAGATCGTCGAAACCCTGGTGCGGCTGCGCCCGACGTTCGGCGCGGTCAACCTGGAGGACATCTCCGCGCCGCGCTGCTTCGAGATCGAACGCCGACTCATCGAGGCGCTCGACTGCCCGGTGATGCACGACGACCAGCACGGCACCGCGATCGTCGTGCTGGCGGCGCTGATCGGCGCGTCGACCGCGCTGCACCGCGACATGAAGGCGCTGCGGGTGGTCGTCTCGGGTGCCGGCGCCGCGGGCGTGGCCTGCGCGAAGATCCTGCTGGCCGCCGGCGTGCACGACATCACGCTGCTCGACTCGCAGGGCATCCTGCACCGCGGCCGCGACAACCTGAACACCTACAAGGCCGAGATCGCCGAGCAGACCAACCCGGACGGCCGGTCGGGCGGGCTGGCCGAGGCGTTGAAGGGTGCCGACGTGTTCCTCGGCCTGTCGGCCGGTGTGGTGCCGACCGACCTGGTCGCGACGATGGCGCCGGAGGCGGTCATCTTCGCGCTGTCCAATCCCGACCCGGAGATCCACCCCGACGATGCGCGCAAGCACGCCGCGGTGGTGGCCACCGGCCGCAGCGACTTCCCGAACCAGATCAACAACGTGCTGGCGTTCCCCGGCGTGTTCCGTGGTGCGCTGGACGCCGGGGCCCGTCGCATCACGGAGAAGATGAAAGTGGCTGCGGCGCAAGCGATCTTTTCGGTGGTCGGCGACGACCTGTCCGTCGACCGCATCGTGCCGAGCGTACTTGATCCGCGGGTCGCGCCCGCGGTGGCGGCTGCGGTGGCGGCGGCCGCCGACGTCTAGGGTCGTGCGTCGGGCGGCGGGCGCGCTCATCGCGTTGCTCGTGATCGTCACCTCCGCATGCGGGGGCGGTGGCGTCCCGCGTTCGATCGCGGTCGGATCGAGCCCCGACACCGAGTCGGTGCTCATCGCGCATCTGTACGCGGCGGCGTTGCGGTTCTACGGCAGTGCCGCCCACGTCGAGCAGTCGCAGGATCCGCTGATCGCCCTCGACGCCGGGGACGTCAGCGTGGTGCCCGGATTCACCGGCCGCATCCTGGCGCGGTTCGCGCCCGACGCCACCGCCCGCGCGCCCGCGCAGGTGTACCGCGACATGGTGTCGGCGCTGCCCGAGGGGGTGGTCGCCGGCGATTACACCGAATCGGCGGAGGACAAACCGGCGCTGGCGGTGACCGACGCGACCGCAGCGCAGTGGGGCGGGCGCGATCTGTCGGCGGCGGTGCGCCACTGCGACTCGCTGCGGCCGGGACAGGTCGTCGACGCCGCCCCGCCCACCGTCATCGGGACCTGCAAACTACCGCGGCCACGCGAATACGCCGACGCCGCAGCGCTTTTCGCGGCACTCAAGGCGGGGCGGATCAACGCGGCGTGGACGACGACGGCCGCGCCGAACATTCCGCTCGAGTTGCTCACGCTGTCGGACCGCACCTCGCTGATCCGCGCCGAGAACCTGGTGCCGCTGTACCGGCGCAACGAACTCAACGAGCAGCAGGTGCTGGCGCTCAACGAGGTCGGCGGCGTGCTGGACACCGCCGCGCTGGCCGAGATGCGCGCCCGGGTCGCCGAGGGCACCGATCCCGGCGCGGTGGCCACCGCGTTCATCGACGAGCATCCCCTCGGCGACTAGCGGGTCGGCCGTCGAGGCCGGCGACCGACGTCAGTGCGCGCCGGGCGCGATCCGGGACATCACGGTGGAGAACAGCCGCTGGTAGCCCGACCCGGTGATCCGCACGATCAGATCCAGCGCGGTGGCGTCGGGGCCGACGAGCACCCGCGCCCGCTTCTTGCGCACCCCGTCGAGGATGATCCGCGCCGCCTTCTCCGGGGTGGTGCTCGCGAGCCGCTTGTCGAAGGTCTGGGCCAACTGGTCCTTGTCGACGCTGTCGACTGTCGTCATGTTGCGAACGATGTTGGTTTTGATGCCGCCGGGGTGCACCGTCGTCACCGCCACCGGATGCTTCGCCAGGAGCATCTCCTGACGCAACGCCTCGGTGAACCCGCGGACCGCGAACTTCGCGGCGTTATAGGCGGCCTGTCCGGGCACCGAGAACAGCCCGAAGATGCTGGAGACGTTGATGATGTGGCCGTCGCCGGACTTGATGAGATGCGGCAGGAACACCTTGGTGCCGTTGACGACTCCCCAGTAGTCGACGTCCATCACCCGCTCGAGGTCCTTGAACTCGGTGACCTCGATGTCGCCGGCGAACGCGATGCCCGCGTTGTTGTAGATCTGGTTGACCTTGCCGAAATGCTCGACCACCGCGTCGGCGTACAGCGCGAACGCCTCGCGTTCGGTGACGTCGAGGCGGTCGGCCTTCACGGGTGCGCCGATCGCCTTGATCCGCTCCTCGGTCGCGGCCAGACCCTCGGTGTTGACGTCGCTGATCGCCACCAGGGCGCCCGAGCGGGCCAACTCGATGGCCAGCGCCTGCCCGATGCCCGATCCGGCGCCGGTGATCACCGCGACTTTCCCGGCGAAGCCCTCCATGCGCACTCCTTCGTGACGTGTCTTGTAGGAGAGGCTAGCCGGTACCGCCGGTTCTACCACCTGAGGGGTTGATTACTCGCAGATAGTGCGAGCGATCAACCCCTTAAGGCCGTTATGCACAGGCTCGGGTGGCGGTGGGTTGGCGGCGCGCCGCCGGACGGTCACGCTGACCGGATGGCGCGCTGGCACCTCGACAGCCTGACGGGGCTGCTGTGGCGCCAGGACGGCGTCGTTGCGCGCCACGACATCCTGGCCGCCGGCGGCACCGACAACGACATCACTCGCCTGTTGCGCCGCCGCGAGCTGGTGTCCGTCCTCCCTGGCGTCTACGTCACCCACAGCGGCGGGCTCACCCAGGACCAGCGGCACTGGGCCGCGGTGTTGGCGTACTGGCCTGCCGCGTTGGCGCACGCGTCGGCGCTGCCCGATCCACCGTCGACCGTCGTGCACGTCGCGGTCGCCCCGGCTCGCCACCTGCGACCGCTGCCGGGCGTCGTCGTGCACCGCACGCCTGACTTCGACCGCCGCGCCAATCTCGACCGGTGCCCGCCGGCCGTCCGCGTCGAGCACGCCCTGATCGATGTCCTCAGCGATACCCTCCGAAACAACGATGTCGCAATGGCGTTCGACGTCTTGGCGCGCGTGTGCGGCACGCGACGGACCACCCCCGAGCGGATTCTGCAGACGCTGCGCGACCGCAGACGAGTCGCGGGTCGTCGGCCCATGGCGGAGATGTTGACCGACCTTCGCGACGGTGCGACCTCGGTGCTGGAGCGGGGCTATCTGCACAACGTGGAACGGGCGCACGGTCTGCCGCGCGGTGAACGGCAGAGCCGCAGCGACGCGACCGGACGCGTCACGTTCCGCGACGTGCTCTACCGACGCCAGGGTGTCGTCGTCGAACTCGACGGCCGAGCGTTTCACGACTCCGCTCGCGACCGCGACCGCGACGCCCTGCGCGACCTCGCGGAGCTCAGCCGCTCCGGGCTGGTGACCGCGCGACTGACCTACGGGCTGGTCTTCGGTCGCCCGTGCCACACCGCCGCGCTGGTCGGCGAGCTGCTGTGCACGCGCGGCTGGACCGGTCGACTGCGCAGCTGCCCGAAATGTCCGTCCGCACTGGCCTTAACGGGTTGATTACTCGCAGATAGTGCCAGCGATCAACCCGTTAAGCCGCTTACGCGAACGCCTCGTCGATGATCTCCTGCTGCTCGACCGCATGCACCTTCGACGACCCCGACGACGGCGCCGACATCGCGCGCCGCGAAATCCGCCGGATTCCGGTCAACTTGTCCGGGCACACCTCCGGCAGCGTCAGCCCGAAGGTCGGCCACGCCCCCTGGTTGGCCGGCTCCTCCTGCACCCAGACGTACTCCTCGACGTTCGGGTACCGGTCGAGCGTCTCGTTCAGGCGGCGGCGCGGCAGTGGTGCGAGCTGTTCGATCCGCACGATCGCGATGTCCTCGCGTTGGTCCTTGGTCTTACGCGCGGCCAGCTCGTAGTAGAGCTTGCCGCTGGTCAGCAGCAGCCGACGGACCTTGCTGCGATCGCCGGTGCCCTCGGTGTAGGTGGGTTCCTCGAGCACCGAGCGGAACTTCGACTCGGTGAACTCCTTGAGATCGCTGACCGCAGCCTTGTTGCGCAGCATCGACTTCGGCGTGAACACGATCAGCGGGCGGTGGATGCCGTCCAGCCCGTGCCTGCGCAGCAGGTGGAAGTAGTTCGCCGGGGTCGACGGCATCGCGATGGTCATCGAGCCTTCGGCCCACAGCAACAGGAACCGCTCGATACGCGCGGACGTGTGGTCGGGACCCTGACCCTCGTGGCCGTGCGGCAGCAGCAACACCACGTCGGACAGCTGGCCCCACTTGGCCTCGCCCGAGCTGATGAACTCGTCGATGATCGACTGTGCGCCGTTGACGAAGTCGCCGAACTGCGCTTCCCACAACACCATTGCGTCGGGGTTGCCGACCGAGTAGCCGTACTCGAAGCCCACCGCGGCGAACTCCGACAGCGCCGAGTCGTACACCATGAACTTGCCGCCGGTCGGGTTGCCGTCGGCGTCGCGGGTCAGCAGCTGCAGCGGCGTGAACTCCTCACCGGTCTTGCGGTCGATGATCACCGCGTGCCGCTGGGTGAACGTGCCACGGCGGGTGTCTTGGCCGCTCAACCGCACCGTCTTGCCCTCGGCGACAAACGATCCCAACGCCAGCAGTTCGGCGAACGCCCAGTCGACCTTGCCCTCGTAGGCCATCTCGCGGCGTCTCTCCAGCACCGGCTTGACGCGCGGGTGAACGTTGAAGCCCTCGGGCAGCGCAAGATGCGCGTCGCCGATGCGGGCCAGCAGCGACTTGTCCACCGCGGTCTTCATGCCCGCGGGCACCATCTGGTCGGCCTCCACCGAGGCGCTCGGTTCGACCGCGTGTTTCTCAAGCTCGCGGACTTCGTTGAAGACCCGCTCCAGCTGGCCCTGGTAGTCGCGCAGCGCGTCCTCGGCCTCTTTCAGCGAGATGTCACCGCGGCCGATCAGGGCCTCGGTGTAGGTCTTTCGGGCACCGCGCTTGGTGTCGATCACGTCGTACATGTACGGCTGCGTCATTGACGGGTCGTCGCCCTCGTTGTGACCGCGCCTGCGGTAGCACAGCATGTCGATGACGACGTCCTTGTGGAACTTCTGCCGGAAGTCCACCGCCAGGCGCGCCACCCAGACACACGCCTCCGGGTCGTCGCCGTTGACGTGGAAGATCGGCGCGCCGATCATCTTCGCGACGTCGGTGCAGTACTCCGACGAGCGCGAGTCGGCCGGATGCGTGGTGAAGCCGATCTGGTTGTTGACGATGATGTGCACCGTGCCGCCGGTGCGGTACCCGCGCAGCAGCGCCAGGTTCAGCGTCTCGGCGACCACACCCTGCCCGGCGAACGCCGCGTCGCCGTGCAGCACCAGCGGCATGACCGAGAACTTCTTCTCCTCGGACTCCTCACCGGTGTCGAGCATGTCCTGCTTGGCCCGCACGATGCCCTCGACCACCGGGTCGACGGCCTCCAGGTGCGACGGGTTGGCCACCAGGGACACCGAGATGTCGTTGTCGCCGAACATCTGGATATAGGTGCCGCTGGCGCCGAGGTGGTACTTGACGTCGCCGGAGCCGTGTGCCTGCGACGGGTTCAGGTTGCCCTCGAACTCGCTGAAGATCTGGCTGTACGGCTTCCCGACGATGTTGGCCAGCACGTTGAGTCGGCCGCGGTGCGGCATCGCGATGACCACCTCGTCGAGCCCGTGCTCGGCGGCCTGGTCGATCGCGGCGTCCATCATCGGGATGACCGTCTCCGCGCCCTCCAGCGAGAACCGCTTCTGGCCAACGTATTTGGTCTGCAGGAACGTTTCGAACGCCTCGGCCGCGTTCAGCTTCGAAAGAATGTACTTCTGTTCGGCGACGGTCGGCTTCTCGTGCTTTTTCTCGATGCGCTCCTGCAGCCACTTCTGCTGCTCGGGTTCGAGGATGTGGGTGTACTCCACGCCGATGTGGCGGCAGTACGCGTCACGCAGCAGACCCAGCACGTCACGCAGCTTCTTGCGCTCCGCGCCGGCGAACCCGTTGACCTTGAACTCGCGGTCCAGGTCCCACAGCGTCAAGCCGTGGGTGGCCACATCGAGGTCGGGGTGGCTGCGAAAGCGCGTCTTGTCCAGCCGCAGCGGGTCGATGTCGGCCATCAGGTGACCGCGGTTGCGGTAGGCGGCGATCAGCTCGATGACGCGGGCGTTCTTGTCGACGATCGAGTCCGGGTTGTCCGTGCGCCAGCGCACCGGCTCGTACGGGATGCCGAGCTCGCGGAAGATCTCGTCGAAGAAGTCGTCGGACAGCAGCAGCTCGTGGATCGCGCGCAGGAAGTCGCCGGACTCTGCGCCCTGGATGATCCGATGGTCGTAGGTCGAGGTGAACGTGACGAGCTTGCCGACGCCCAACTCCGCGATGCGCTCCTCGCTGGCGCCCTGGAACTCGGCGGGGTACTCCATCGCGCCGACACCGATGATCGCGCCTTGCCCGCGCATCAGCCGCGGCACCGAGTGCACGGTGCCGATGGTGCCGGGGTTGGTCAGCGAAATCGTCACGCCGGCAAAGTCTTCCGCGGTCAGTTTGCCGTCGCGGGCGCGCCGCACGATGTCCTCGTAGGCGGCCAGGAACTGGCTGAACCGCATCGTCTCGGCGGCCTTGATGCCCGCGACCACCAGCTGCCGGCTGCCGTCCTTGCCCTGCAGGTCGATCGCCAGGCCGAGGTTGACGTGCTCGGGGGTCACCGCGGTGGGCTTGCCGTCGATCTCGGCGTAGTGGCGGTTCATGTTCGGGAACTTCTTGACCGCCTGCACCAGGGCGTAGCCGATCAGGTGGGTGAACGACACCTTGCCGCCACGGGTGCGCTTGAGGTGGTTGTTGATGACGATCCGGTTGTCGATCATCAACTTCGCCGGGATGGCCCGCACACTGGTGGCCGTCGGCACCTCCAGCGACGCGGCCATGTTCTTGGCCACCGCGGCGGCCGCACCGCGCAGCACGCGCACCTCTTCACCCTCGGCGGGCGCCTCCGACTTGGCCGGCTTCTTGGGTTCGGGCTTCGGCTCAGGTTGGGGCTTGGGCGCGGGTTCGGTGCGGGTCTGCGACGGCGGGGGAGGTGGCGCGGGTTCCGGCGGCGCGGCGGGTGCCGCGTTCTGCCCGTTGGCAGCGGTAGGCACGTCGACGCTCGAATCCGGTGAGTAGTCGACCAGAAATTCGTGCCAACTGGGATCTACCGAGGAGGGATCTTCGCGGAACTTGCGATACATCTCCTCGACCAACCACTCGTTCTGTCCGAATGGTGAAGGTGAGTTCACGGCAGCTACTCGCCTCGATTCCTTCGCCTCAGGCAAGCGTTGCGCTTGCCGGTTTTCCTGTGGTTACCCGCTTCGCACCGTCCTCAAGGCTAACGCCCCGGCATCTGGCAGACCATGAAACGGTCCGACGCCGGGCAGCGGCCACATCTCGCTCCCGCGCTAGTCGCGGGGCGCCGGCAACACGTGCAGCGTCGCCGGCCAGCGCGCCGGTGGCGTGCCGAATGCCGCGCGGGCATTGGCCACGATGCGCTTGCCCATCAGACGGTTTCCCACCCCGCCGACGACAGCGCCGACGCCGACGGGCAACAGCTTGCCGAACGCGATCGCCCCGCGCCTGAGCGTGTAGCGCTTGACGAAGTACTTCAGCAGCCGAGAGTTCAACTGTGACACCGCGGGCAGTGGCAGCGTCGCCGCCCCGTCGGCCAACCACGCGCCGCTGGTGCGGCCGGGGCCGATCAGGTCCGCGATGGCGTGCCTGCCGTCCTCGCCGACCAGTACCGCCAACACCAGCGCGCGCCGGCGTTCCCGATGTTCGGCCGGGACGCCGTGGACCTCCGCGAGCGCCAGCACGTACACGGCCGTCGCCTCCAGAAAGACCACGGTCTCGCCGGCCACCGCCGACAGCGCCGCCAGTGTTCCGATGCCCGGGAAGGCCGCGGCGGAACCGACCGCCGCACCGCTGGCCATCACCGCGGCCAGGTAGTGCTTCTCGAGTTTGGTGACGATCTCGGCGGGCGAGGCGTCGGGACTGTGCGAACGCAGGCGATCGACGTAGGCCTTGATCGCGGGGCCCTGCACCCGCGACCCGCTCTCGATGATCGCCGAGAGCGCCTTGGCGGCCGCGCTCGGATTGTCGTCTGTGGTGGCCGGCAAGCGATTGCTGGTCTTTGACCGGGCGCTCATATGCGGCCCTCCTGTCCGAACGCTGGCTGCAAGCAGGCTATCGCTTTCCTAACGAATGACGGCGGGGGGCGGGTGCCCGGCAGTGATCGCGGTCACCCCGGGAAGAAAATATTGGGAAGCGACGCTAACCATTCCCATGGCAACATCTCCCGGTATGGAACCGACGACCGCCGGACCCAGCCGCGCCCGGGTGATCGTCGTCCTCGGCGTCATGGTGGCGCTGGGCCCGCTCACCATCGACATGTACCTGCCCGCGCTGCCCAGCCTCGCCGACGAGCTGGGGGTGACGTCGTCGGTGGCGCAGCTGACACTGACCGGCACGCTGGCCGGTCTGGCGCTGGGGCAGCTGGTCGTCGGGCCGTTGTCGGACTCACTCGGGCGCCGGCGCCCGCTGATGGCGGGCATCGTGCTGCACATGCTGGCGTCGCTGGTGTGCCTGTTCGCCCCGAACATCGCGGTGCTGGGCATCGCCCGCGGCCTGCAGGGCATGGGCGCCGCCGCGGCGATGGTGGTGGCCGTCGCCGTGGTCGGGGACCTGTTCACCGAATCGGTCGCCGCGACGGTGATGTCGCGGTTGATGCTGGTGCTTGGGGTGGCCCCGGTGATCGCCCCGTCGCTGGGCGCGGCGGTGTTGCTGAAGGCGTCGTGGCACTGGGTGTTCGCCGCGCTGGTGGTGATCGCCGGGGCGCTGCTGCTGGTCGCCGTGTTCGCGCTGCCGGAGACGCTGCCCGTCGAGCATCGCCGGCCGCTGAGGGTGCGCAGCATCGGCGCGACCTATCTGGAACTGCTGCGCGACGCCCGGTTCGTGGTGCTGGTGCTGGTCGGCGCGCTGGGCATGTCGGGGCTGTTCGCCTACATCGCGGGTGCGTCGTTCGTGCTGCAGGGCCGGTACGGACTCGATCAGCAGATGTTCGCGCTGGTGTTCGGTGCGGGCGCGATCGCGCTGATCGGCGCGACGCAGTTCAACGTCGTGCTGCTGCGGCGGTTCGCGCCGCAGACCATCGCCTTATCGGCGTTGGCTGCCGCGTCGGTGTTCGGTGTGGTGTTCGTGGCGCTGTCGCTCACCCACGTCGGCGGGCTGGCCGGGTTCGTGGTGCCGGTGTGGGCCGTGCTCGCCGCGATGGGGCTGGGGCTGCCCAACGCCCCGGCGG
>ENA-UOVV01000536-UOVV01000536.1-compost-metagenome-genome-assembly--contig:-NODE-536-length-43606-cov-23.754219_pt1 | contig 43606 bp, 47 predicted proteins | sample MGYA00238155_ERZ761577 | MGnify/ENA primary metagenome ERZ761577 (study PRJEB28898, sample SAMN06268775) | compost metagenome | isolation source: Emeryville, CA | place: USA:Emeryville, CA | collected... | reverse complement strand
GGCACGTCGGGCAGGCGCTCGCGCAGGCGCTCGGCCAGCACGGCGAACTCGCCGACAGCACGGGTGTTGCGGCTGCCATGGCCGCAGAGCATCACCCCGGTATCGGGGGGCAGGATGAGGGATTTCGTCACGTCTCGCCTCTCGCACGCGGAAAGGCAGAGTTTCTTCGAGAAAACCAGCAGCCCCGGAATTGGTCCCCGAGTTGGGTCGACCGCACCGGGCGTGAGTTTCAGCCCTTGAAGGAACGCTGCGCCAGAGCCGCATTGTAGGCGCTGGGCGGGCGCGGGGCAACGATTCCCTTCTGCGCCCCCGACACCTGTGCATTGCGGGCATGCGTAGCAGCCGCAATTGCGAGCCAATGGCAGCTGCGCCACGGTGGATCAAGGGCTTAGCGCTGTTGGGAAAGCTTCTGAAAATCACTTGCAAATACAGCCACTTGCCAGCCCAGGGTGGGAGGGCTAAGGGCGGCCATGGTCTCTCGCGGCAACAGCAACATCGTCACCATCGCCTATGGCAGCCTTGCCATCGGAGTGCTGGTGCTCGCGCTCAAGGCCTTCGCCGCCTATGCGACGGGCTCGATCGCGCTCTACTCTGACGCGCTCGAAAGCGTGGTCAACGTGGTGACGGCCATCGTGGCCCTGGTTGCCATCCGCTTTGCCGCCCGGCCGGCCGACGCCAACCTGCAATATGGCTACTACAAGGCCGAGTATTTCTCGGCCGTGATCATCGGCGCCTTCATCGCGGTGGCGGCGATCCTGATCCTGCAGCGGGCGTGGGAGGGGTTCTCCAACCCGCAGTCCTTCGACGCTGACCCGATCGGGCTCGGCGTATCGGTGCTGGCGACATTGGTGAACCTCGGCTGGGCCCAGTTCATCATCCGCACCGGCAAGCACGAGAAGTCGCTGTCGCTCGAGGCGGACGGGCACCACCTGATGAGCGACGTGCTCTCAACCGGAGCGGTGCTGGTGGGCGTATTCCTGACGGTTGTCACCGGGTTCACCCAGCTCGACTCGATCATGGCGGCCTTCGTCGCCGTCACCATCCTGTGGTCGGGCTGGCAGCTGGTGCGGCAGAGCGTGATCGGGCTGATGGATGCGGCCGTGGACGCGCCGGTGCTAGCGCGCATCCGCGAGATCATTTCCACCAATGCCGAGGGCGCCATCGAGGCACACGACATCCGCACCCGCCAGGCGGGCAAGATGGTGTTCATCGACTTTCACCTGGTGGTGCCGGGCGCGATGAGCGTGGAGGCGGCGCACGCCATCTGCGACGTCATCGAGGCAAAGCTGCGCGAAGCGGTGGAGAACGCCCAGGTGACGATCCATGTCGAGCCCGAGGCGAAGGCCAAGCACACCGGTATCGTGGTGGTGTGAGGCGGCGCCTGCGTCGGCAGACTCAGTGCTCGCTGTTGCAGTGGTCGTGGTCGGAGAGGACCTCGACGATGCGGCATTGGCCGACCGTGCCGTGATGGCTGTCGGACAGCATGCCGGCAAGCTCGCTGCGCAGGCGGGTGAGCTGGGCGATGCGGGTATCGACCTCGGTCAGGTGCTGCTCGACGATGGCATCAACGCTGGCGCAGGGCGCATCCTTGCGGGCAGCGAGCGACAGCATGGACTTGAGCGATTCCATGGGAAAGCCCATGTCGCGGGCATGGGCGATGAAGCGCAGGCGGTCGAGCTCGGCCGCGCCATAGCGGCGCTGGTTGCCCTCCGTGCGGACCGGCGCGGCGATGAGCCCGATCTGCTCGTAATAGCGGATGGTGGGGACCTTGACGCCCGAGCGGACGGACAGGTCGCCGATGGAATACTCGCTCATGGCGCGGGACCTCTGCTGACTGGAAGATTATCTGTGGTGCCGGGCGCCGATTGGCAAGCGCAGGGGCGGCATTGAGCGGATCGGCGAGGCATGGCACGCTGCCGCCATGCGCTTCGTCTTCAACCTGATCTTGGCCCTGATCCTCGCCCTTACCGCCGCTCCCGTGTTCGCGGCGGAGTGGGGGCACTATGTCAACGATCGGTTCGGCGTCGAAGCCGACGTGCCGCCTGGCTTCGTGGCGGGCGAACCGCTGGTGAACGGCGACGGGCTGCGCTTCTCCACGCCGACGGCGCGTCTCTCGATCTATGGCAGCCTGATCGTCGAGGGCGAGTTCATGGACGCCGTGCAGCGGGGCATGAAGTGGAGCGCGGACGAGGGCTGGAAGCTGACCTATCAGGCGGTGACGCCGAGCTGGGCCAGCTGGTCGGGCAAGCGGGGCAGCCGCATCCTCTATGTGCGGGCGATCCGCATGTGCGGCGGCGATGTTTACGGCGCGTTCGAGCTCGAATACTCCGAGGCCGACCGCAAGGCGTTCGACCCGGTGGTGGAGCGGCTGGTGCGCAGCCTCAAGGACAGCGGCACCGGGTGGCAGTGCTGAGGGCGCCCGCGCCGTGAGCGCCCCATCCACCGCCTGCGGCGGTCCCCCTCCCCCGCGTCGCGGTGGAGGCCCCCGGCCACGTCAGTGGATCAGAACTCGGGATCAGAACTCGATGCCGGGCTGGGCCTTCACGCCGGCGCGGAAGGGGTGCTTGATCTCGGTCATTTCGGTGACGAGGTCGGCGATCTCGATCAGCTCTTCCTTGGCGTTGCGGCCGGTGACGATGACGTGGGTGTCGCGCGGTTTGCTGCGCAGCACGTCGAGCACTTCGTCGAGCGGCAGGTAATCGTAGCGCAGCACGATGTTGAGTTCGTCGAGGAGGACGAGCTTGTAGCTCTCGTCGGCGATGAGGCGCTTGGCCTCCTCCCAGGCGGCGCGGGCAGCGGCGAGGTCGCGCTGGCGGTCGGCGACGTCCCATGTGAACCCTTCGCCCATGGCCTTGATGGTGACCTGCTCGGGGAACTTTTCGAGCACATCACGCTCGCCCGTGCCCCAGGCGCCCTTTACGAACTGCACCACGCCAACCCTGAAGCCGTGGCCGATGGCGCGGAACACCATGCCGAAGGCGGCGGTGGACTTGCCCTTGCCCTTGCCGGTGTGGACGATGAGAAGGCCCTTCTCCTCGGTCTTGGTGGCGAGGATCTTGTTCCGCGCCTCGCGCTTCTTGCGCATCTTCTCGGCGTGATAGGCGTCGCGCTCCGCCTCGGTCATCAGGTCGGTCTTCTTGGCCGGCTTGTCGGCGGGCTTCCCGGTCATGGCGTGTCCTCGAGATAGGCGAAGGCGGAATTGGAGCGCGGCGTCCAGAAGCCGCGGTTGCGGGCTTCGTTGAACTTCGCGATCAGCTCATCGTAGCCGAAACGGTTGTTGGTGCGGATGAATTCGCGCGTCGCATCGTCTTCGACGAAGGCCTCGAAGGCGAGGTCGAAATGGTGGGGCTTCACCGCGCCGGTGGTGGCGGCGAAGGCGAACATGTAGTCGACCGTGGCGATGATCTCGAAGGCGCCCTTGTAGCCGTGGCGCTTCACCCCATCGATCCATTTGGGGTTGACGACGCGGGAGCGGACGACGCGAGCGATCTCCTCCTCGAGCGTGCGGGTGAGCGGCCGCTCGGGGCGGGAGTGGTCGTTGTGGTAGGCGGCGGGCTTGTGGCCGGAGAGGGTTTCGGCGGTGACGGCGAGGCCGCCCTCAAACTGGTAGTAGTCGTCGGAGTCGAGCAAGTCGTGCTCGCGATTGTCCTGGTTGTGGACGATGGCCTCGACCGCGCCGAGCCGGGCGGCGAAGCGGTCGCGCTCGGGCGTGCCGGCAGCGTGGGCGCCATAGGCATACTGGCCCCAGTTGAGGAAGGCCTCGGCGAGGTTGGCCCGGGTCTCCCACTTGCCGGAATCGATGAGGGCCTGGAGGCCGGCGCCATAGGCACCGGGCTTCGAGCCGAAGATGCGGTGGCCGGCGCGGAGCGCCGCTTCGCGCTCGTCGGCTCCCGCCTTCATCAGCTCCAGCGCATCGGTGCGCATGCGGGCGGCGATGGGATTGTCATCGGCCGGCTCGTCGAGGGCGCCGATGGCGCGAACGGCTTTGTCGAAGAGGGCGATCTGCGCCGGGAAGGCATCGCGGAAGAAGCCGGAGATGCGGAGGGTCACGTCGACACGCGGGCGGCCGAGCTTTGCCAACGGTATGATCTCATAACCGGAAACGCGGAGCGAGCCGGGGTCCCAGGTCGGTTTCGCGCCGATGAAGGCGAGGGCCTGGGCGATGTCGTCGCCGCCGGTGCGCATGTTGGCGGTGCCCCAGACCGAGAGGGCCAGCGAGGTGAGCGGCGTCCCGTGATCCTGGAAATGGCGGAGGAGCAGGTTTTCGGCGGACTTGCGACCCAGCTCCCAGGCGGTCGGCGTGGGCACGGCACGGTTGTCGACCGAATAGAAGTTGCGGCCGGTGGGGAGGACGTCGAGGCGGCCGCGGGAGGGCGCGCCCGAGGGGCCGGGGGCGATGAAGCGTCCATCGAGACCGGCGAGGAGGGCGGCGGTTTCGGCCGGGCCGGAGGCGCGGAGGCGCGGGCGGATGGTTTGCTCGACGGTGGCGAGGACGGCGGCAGTGGCGTCGCCCGGAGCGGGAGCAAGGCCATCGAGAAGGTCTGCTGCGAGGGACTCCAGATACTCGACCATGTCGCCGACGGTGCGCGTGGACGCCCCCTCCACCAGCTTCGCTGGTCCCCCTCCCCCGCTTTGCGGTGGAGGATCACCGGCGACGTCGGTGGCCAGGGGCGGCCCGGTCCACGGCGCTCCCAAGTCAGCGGTGAGGGGGTCGAAGGCGAGTTTGAGGTCGTCGGCGAGGGCGCGGATGAGGGAGGCTTCGGCGGGACCTTCGCCGCGGGGGACGCGGGCCAGGGCGACGGTGAGGTCGCGTTCGAGGCGGCCGGTAGGGGACTGGCCGAAGATGTGGAGGCCGTCGCGGATCTGCGCTTCCTTCAGATCGCAGAGGAAGGTGTCGATGCGGCGGAGGCTTTCGTTCTCGTCGGGGACCAGGCCGATGTCGCGGTCGAGGCGGGCGTCGCGGGTGAAATCGAGGATGCGCTTGCGCAGCCCCGCGAGGCGGCGGCGGTCCATGCCCGAGGCGGCGTAGTACTCGTCGAGCAGGGCCTCGAGGTCCTTGAGCGGACCGTAGGTCTCGGCGCGGTTGAGCGGCGGCACGAGATGGTCGATGATGACCGCGCCGGTGCGCCGTTTGGCCTGCGTGCCCTCACCCGGATCGTTGACGATGAAGGGGTAGAGCTGCGGCAGCTCGGCCCAGAGGGCGGCCGGGTAGCTGGCCGGATCGAGGGCGGTGGCCTTGCCGGGCAACCATTCGAGGTTGCCGTGCTTGCCGTTGTGGATGACGGCATGGGCGGCGAATTCGTGGCGGAGCCAGAGATAGGCGGCGAGGTAGCCGTGCGGCGGCACGAGGTCCGGGTCGTGGTACGCGGCGGTCTCGTCGAGATCGTAGCCGCGGGCGGGCTGGAGCAGGACGGCGACATTGCCGAAGCGCAGGGCCGGGAGGTGGAAGACGTCATCCCGAACAAAGGGGTCGGTGACGGGATCGCCCCAGCGGGCAGTGACCTCGGCCTGTACCCTGGCCGGGAGGCGGGCGAAGAGTTCGCGGTAGCGGGCGAGCGCGAACGGGATGCCGCCTTCGCGCTCGGGATGCGCGTTGGTGGGGCCGGACTGGAGGAAGTCGATGAGGGCGTTGCCGTTGGCGGGGGCGCTGGTGTCGTAGCCTGCACCGGCCAGGGTCTTCAGGATTTCGACGGTGGATTGCGGGGCATCGTAGCCGACGCCGTTGGCGAGGCGGCCGTCGCGGATTGGGTAATTGGCGAGAACGATGGCGACGCGGCGCTCGGGGCGCGGGGTGGCGCGGAGGGCGGTCCAGTTCTTCGCCAGGGTGACGGCGCGGCTTATGCCGTCACGGTCGGGGGCGTAGGCGGTGAGCGGGCACTGGGTGCGCTCGTGCCAGACGGCCTCCTGCTTGTGGCCGACGAGGAGCATGCCGTGGCGGCCGTCGAGCTCGGGGAGGACCACCTGCATGGCGAGGTCCTTGGCCGTGAGGCCCTGCGGGTCGGCGGCCCACTGCGCTTCGGGGCGGCCGGACTGGATGAGCTGGATGACCGGGGCGTCGGTGCCGGCGAAAGGGTTTTGCGCCGGGTCGAGGCCATCGATGCCGAGCGCAAAGCCGGTGAGGTTGAGGATGACCGCCGGCGGATACTCGGCGAAGGCGCGCTGGACCAAGCGCAGGCAGGCGCCTTCCTTCAGCGTCGAGATGACGAGCGGGACCGGGTTGAGATGCTGCGCCTCCAACTCGGCGATGAGGGCTTCGAGCGTGGCGGTGCCGGCGCCTTCGAGCGCGGCGCGGTAGAAGAGGATGGGGACGTTCGGGTGCGGGCTCGGCGGCAGGGATTCGGTAATGCCGAGGCGCGGGTGCCAGAGGCCGAAGCGGGGGAAGGGTTTGACTTCGACGCCTGCCGGGACGGCCCCTCCCCTGCCCTCCCCATGAAGAGGAGGGTGAAGGGGGGGCTCATTTGCGAGCGCGCGGAAGGTGGCGAGGAGGGTGTCGGCGTTCGCGGGGCCGCCAGCGGTGAAGAGGGCATGGAGGCGGGCCCAGGCTTCGGGCGGGATGGTGCTGCGCTGCTGGAGGATGGGGTCCGAATTGGCGTCGCCGGGGAGGATGGCGAGTTTCGGGCCGCCGGCGAGGGCGAGCGCGGTCAGCTCGTCGACGCCGTAGGGCCAGTAGGCGGGGCCGCCGAGGAGGCGGACCACGACCAGTCTGGCGTGGCGAACGGTCTGGTCCAGCCACATGTCGACGCTGAGATTGTGGCTCAGCCGCAGAAGGTTGGCCAAACGGAGGTCGGTGGCCCCTGCCCTGTCGGCCGCGGCAGCGAGCATGCTCAGCTCGCTGTCGGCGGCCGAGGCAAAGACGATGTCCGCCGGGGTCTGGCCGAGGTCGATGGCCTCGCCATCCTGCTGCAGGGAGCCGGCCTGCGCCGAAAGGAGGTGCATCAGGCCGCGGCGAGCGCCGCCTGCCTCAGGCTGGCCGTGATGGCATCGCGGTTGAGCGGGCTTTCCCCGATGACGACCAGCGTGGTGTCGCGCGCCTCGTCCGGCTTCCACGGCCGGTCGAAATAGGCGGTGACGCGCGGACCGACGGCCTGGATGGCGAGGCGCGCGGCGGCACCAGGCAGGGCGGCGAAGCCCTTCAGGCGCAGGACGTCGTGGGCGCGGATGGTCTCCTCGATGACCTTGAGCAGCTGGTCCTTGCTCTGGACGCCCTCGAGCTTCACCGAGAAGCTGTCGAAGTCGTCGTGCTCGTGGGCCTCGCCGCCATGCTCGAGCTCGTGGTGGCTTTCGCGGCCGGCGAGGTTGTCCTCGGTGCCCAGGCCCATGCCGAGCAGCGCGGCGACATCGACATGGCCGTTGCGGGCACGAACCACACCGGTGCCGGGGCGCATTTCGGCACGCAGGTGGGTCTCGATGGTGTCGAGATCGGCGTCCGAAACCAGGTCGGCCTTGTTGAGGATGACCATGTCGGCGGCGATCAGCTGGTCCTCGAACAGCTCGCCCAGCGGGGTTTCGTGGTCGAGCATGTCGTCGGCCGAGCGCAGGGCATCGACGGCGGCCTCGTCATTGGCGAAGCGGCCTTCGGCGAGCGCCGCGGCGTCGGCAACGGTGACAACGCCGTCGATGGTGACCTCGGACTTGATCTCGGGCCAATTGAAGGCGCGGATCAGCGGCTGCGGCAGGGCGAGGCCGGAGGTCTCGATGACGATATGGTCAGGCCGGTCCTCGCGAGCGAGAAGCTGCTGCATGGTGGGGATGAACTCGTCGGCGACGGTGCAGCAGATGCAGCCGTTGGAGAGCTCGATCATGTCCTCCTCGCGGCAGGTCTCGTCGCCGCAGCCGGCGAGGATTTCCTTGTCGACGCCGAGCTCGCCGAACTCGTTGATGATGAGCGCAATGCGCTTGCCCTGAGCGTGCGCCAGAAGATGGCGGACCAGCGTGGTCTTGCCGGCGCCGAGGAAGCCGGTGATGACGGTGACGGGGATCTTCTCGGTCATGCGTGGGCTCCCTTGACGGCGAAGGCCGGGGATTGGGCGAAGCGCTCGCTGAGCCAGCCGAGCAGCGGACCGGCGATCAGCCAGAAGACGGCGCCGGCAAAGAGCGAGCTTGCCGCGAAGGCGGTGGCGAGATGCGCCGGGACGGCGCTCGGCTCGTGCGGCGCGGCGGGCGCGCCCCAGACATGCGGGGCGAGGATCAGCACTGCGGCGATGACGATGCCGGTCCAGTTGCGCAGCTTCGCGATGGCGAGAAGACCGGCGCCGGTGGTGAGGGCAGTTGCGACCCACCAGGCCTGACGTGTGCCGAGATCGGCGGCGGGCATGCCCGGCAGTTCGGGGGGCAGGCCGAAGGCCGGGGCGAGCTGCAGGCTGACGAAGCCGGCAAGGCCCCAGATCACGCCGTTCTTCGCCGTGATCTCGATGCCTGCCAGCACCGAAACCGCGGCGAGCAGCATGGCAAAGCCGATCGACCCCAGGACATTGGCGAGCACGGTGTAGAAGATGCGCTCGGCGCCATCCTGCGGGGCCCAGGCGTCTTCGTCGTGCTCGTGAGCGTGACCGTCCCCGTGATCATGGGCCGGGGTGCCGGCTTCGTGGGTGTGGGCGGCTATAGGGGCCTCGCCCTCGTATTCCTCGGCGGCGAGGATGAGGGGCGCCACGCGCCACTGCTGGACGGCGCTCATGACAAGGCCAGCTGCGAGTCCGGCAAGGACCGCAGCGAAGAAAACTCGCTGGAACAGCTTCATCGATGTCTCTTGGGTTCGGCGCTTAGTGGCAGGGGAAGCCGAGGGCGTGGCGCGTGTCGTGGGCGCCATTGTGGATCGCCATGTCGTTGGCGAAGCCAACGCCGCCGACCAGCACCAGGCCGAGGAAAAGCGCCAGCACACCGGCGACGAGCCGCTGCGAGACCGTAATGTTAGCAGTGTTTACTGCAATCTGCGTGTTCATATGCCTTCACCCACCGTGAGGATTGAATAAGGGCTCTCCGCCCGGATGTTCCCGGTTGGTCGTGTTTCGAACCGGAAAAGCGCGAGCGACTTTTCCTGAAACACTCCCGGGACGCTGGCAGGTCTCCTGGCTCACGGGTCGTCGCGCTGCTCCACCTTCCCGACCGGAACCCGGCCAGTGGTCTTCGGAGGGCGCTCACCGCTTACAGTTGCGGGGGCAGCCACGGATTTGGTCCCTGATGGGTACGCCGCACCGTGTTCCCTTTTGATCCCCTTGCCCATTGGGGCGCGGGAAACCAACGTAGCCTCTGGATACGCCGCGGGCGGCGCGCGGTCAATCTTCGGAGGCGCCGAAATCGGGGTAGCTGATCGAGAGCGACTCGACGCGGACGTCGAGCTGTTCCAGCAGCGGCTCGGTGGAAGGCACCAGAACGTCGCCCGCAACGGCCTCGACATCGCCGGAAAACTCGACGGTGGGAGCGAAGCGGACGGAGACGAGGCAGCCTTCTTCCGGCGCGCCGAGACGGCCGCCCGAGAAGTTGGCGTAGCCGCCGTAATCCCACCAGAAACCCTGCATCTCGAAGGGGCCTTCATTGAGGGCTTCGACTTCCTTCACCGTCATGCCGGTACGGACGCCTTGCGGCGAGGTGTCGCCCGGCGGGACGGTGAAATAGGCAAGGTCGGTGAGGTTCTCTTCGTCCCACCAGCCGACCTCGATCTTCCGCGATTCATCGTCGGGGAAGATGGTGGTGGCGAGCATGGTGGAGCCTTCCGGGCCGGGCAGTTCGCCGGTGACGACGTTCTCGCGACCGAAGGCCTCGACCAGCTTCGCCTCCGAAGAATCCGGAGCGAAGGGGCCGTCGCAGGTGAGCTCGGCGGCAAGGGCCGGCGTGGCGACGAGAACGAAGGCAGGCAGGAGCAGCAGACGCATGGAAGAATCTCCGGTTTCGGCGGCGAATCTAGCCGATTTGCGCGCAGTTTGTTGAGGGCTTGCGGCGGGTGTGGGGCAGGCAGAAAGAATGTACGGCTGAGCCTGATTCGTGAGCCCCCGATGCCCCTGACCTACCAGACCGTGATGCCGATCGTGCTGCTGATCGGATCGAACGTTTTCATGACCGTGGCCTGGTATGGCCACCTGAAATTCCCCAATGCTGCCATGTGGGTAGCGGTGATGGGCAGCTGGGCGATCGCGCTGGTCGAATACTGGCTGGCGGTGCCGGCCAACCGCATCGGCTACGGCGCCTACACCGCGGCGGAGCTGAAGACGATCCAGGAGGTGATCAGCCTCACGGTGTTCGTGGGCTTCGCGGTGTTCGTGCTGGGCGAGAAGCTGACATGGAACCACGCGGTCGGATTCGGGCTGATTTTTGCCGGCGCGTTCTTCATTTTCCGGGGGCCGTTGCGCTGACGGCCGCGAAGATGAATGGCGGCTGACCTGAAGATGAACGGATGCTGCTCGGTTCGCCCGCGCTGCTCAGGGGATCATCCGTTCACTAAAGATGCAATCTCCGCGGGCGAGTGGATCACGAATGTCGGGCCGCAGTCGCGCAGAGCGGACTCGGTGGCGTATCCCCAGGTGACTGCAGCCGATGCAAAGCCGGCAGCCGCAGCCGCCTCCACGTCCCGGCCTTCATCGCCGACGGCAAGTACCTGACCGGATGCGAGGCCAAGGCGGCGGGTCAGTCGCTTGAAGCGAGCCCGTTTGCCGAACAGCGAAACGCCGCACTCGTAGTGATCCACCAGGTCTGCGAGGCCGCCCAGGACGCGCCGAACCGTGTCCTCCCTGTTTGAGCTCACCACGGCGATCATCGTGCCCGTGCGCCTGAGGGTGCGGAGAACGTCCCCGATGCCCTCGAAAAGCGGTATCCGGTCGGCCGCCTCCGCACTGCGGGCACGCATATCGCGCGCTATCCCGGGCAACTGCCAGAAGCGAACTCCCAGATAGCGGATGATCTCCCGGTTTGGACGTCCGCGAAGCATCTCGATCTCGGCGTCGGTTACCTTGCGGAAGCCGTGCCGGTCCGCGACGTCATTGAGGGTCCGCATGAACCAGGGGGCACTGTCTGCGAGCGTGCCATCGAAATCGAAGACAACAAGCTTGTATCGGCTCACGAGATAGTCCCAAGGCCCTGTGCTGTGGAGGAAAACGCAGCTAGTCGGCGAAGCCGACAATGAAGTCAACCCGGCCGACCCGGCGTCCGCAACCCCGAACCACCGGCTCTTCGGGACCTCCATCGCCGTGCGCGATAGCACTGCCAAACTTGCGGGGTGGTGCTCATGCGGAGAGGGGTTGCGCGGGGCGATGATGTTACGTTATTACATCACGCCAACGACGAGAGCCCCATGCACGAGCATCACACCCCTGCCCCGCGAAAGTTCAGCCTGGCCCAGCAGGGGGTGGGAGTGCGGCTGGCCATTGCGCTGGCGCTGGTGACGGTGGTGTGGGCGATGATCCTGCCGCTGGTGGTGCGCTGATGGCGATTGCGCTCAGGGACCTGACGCTCGGCTATGACGGGCACCCGGCCGTGCACCATCTCGACGGCACGTTCGTCGATGGATCGCTGACGGCGATCGTGGGGCCGAACGGCTCGGGCAAGTCGACGCTGCTCAAGGGCATTACCGGCATGTTGAAGCCGCTCGGCGGCGCGATAGAGCGCGGCACGACACCGCATGCCATCGCCTACCTGCCACAGGCGGCCGAGATCGACCGCAGCTTTCCGGCCACGGTGGCGGACCTGGTGGCGCTGGGCCATTGGCGGAAGCGCGGGCTGTGGGGCGCGATCACCGGGGCGGACTATGCCGCGGTGCGCGAGGCCCTCGAGGCGGTGGGGCTGCGCGGATTCGAGGATCGCGCGCTCGATACGCTGTCGGGCGGGCAGGCGCAGCGGGCGCTGTTCGCCCGGGTCATGCTGCAGGACGCCAAGGTGATTTTGCTCGACGAGCCGTTCACGGCGATCGACGAGAAGACCACCGCCGACCTGATCGGGCTGATCCGGCGCTGGCATTGCGAGAAGCGTACCGTGGTGGCGGTGCTGCACGACATCGACATGGTGCGCGACGTGTTCCCCGAGGCGCTGCTGATGGCGCGCGAGCCGGTGGCCTGGGGCGACACGGCGACGGCGCTGGCGCCGGAGAACCTGCTAAGAGCCCGGCAGATGCACGAGGCCTGGGATGAGCATGCGCCCTGGCACGACGCCCACATGCATACTGGGCGCGCGGCATGAACCTGTTCGAGCTGCTTTTCGGCCCCTTTTTCACCTACGGCTTCATGTCCCGCGCGCTGGTGGGCGCGGTGGTGATTGCGCTGAGCGCTGCGCCGGTGGGCGTGTTTCTGATGCTGCGGCGGATGAGCCTTTCGGGCGACGCCATGGCGCATGCGATATTGCCGGGCGCGGGGGTCGGCTTTCTGATCGCGGGGCTCGAGATCCTGCCGATGACGTTGGGCGGGTTCGCCGCCGGGCTGGTGGTGGCGCTGCTGGCCGGGCTGGTGTCGCGGCTGACGATCCAGCGCGAGGATACGGCGCTTGCCGCCTTCTACCTGATTTCGCTGGCCCTTGGCGTGATGCTGGTGAGCCTGCGCGGTTCGAGCGTGGACCTGATGCATGTGCTGTTCGGCACGGTGCTGGCGCTCAACAACGATGCGCTGATCATGATCGGCGCGGTGGCGACGATCTCGCTGACGGCGCTGGCATTGATCTGGCGGCCGCTCTTTGCCGAATGCCTCGACCCCAATTTCCTGCGCTCGGTGTCGGGCGCAGGACACCCGGTGCACCTGATCTTCCTTGCGCTGGTGGTGCTGAACCTCGTGGGCGGCTTCCAGGCGCTGGGGACGCTGCTGGCGGTAGGGCTGATGATGCTGCCGGCGGCGGCCGCCCGCTTCTGGGTGAAGCGGCTCGAGGCGCTGTGCCTCGTGGCGGTGGGGATCGGGGTGGCGTCGAGCTATGCCGGGCTGCTGCTGAGCTACTACCTGTCGGTGCCTTCGGGCCCGGCGATCATACTGGTGGCGGGGGCGATCTACGTCGTCTCGCTGCTCGCCGGAAACCGCGGCGTGATTCGGACGCGGCTGGTGCCGCCCCGGCATCGCGTGGCCTGAACCAGAGGAGACTGCCAATGCGCACCCTGCTCGCCACGATTTCGTTCGCCCTGATGACCGGCACCGTGCTCGCCGCGCCGGTGAACGTGGTGGCGAGTTTCTCCATCCTCGGCGACATGGTGCAGCGGGTGGGCGGCGAGCGGGTGGCGGTAACCACCATCGTGGGGCCGAACGCCGACACCCATGTCTACGAGCCGCGGCCGCAGGATGCCGCCGTGCTGAGCGGGGCGCAGCTTTTTGTGGTCAACGGCCTCGGGTTCGAGGGCTGGCTGGAGCGGCTGGTGGAAGCGACCGGGTTCACGGGCACGGTGGTGGTTGCCTCGGACGGCGTGCACGCGCACGAGATGGAGGAGGACGGGCACGAGCATGACGAGGAGGAGCACCACCACGAGGGCGGCGACCCGCATGCGTGGCAGGACTTGGGCAACGCACTGATCTACGTCGCCAACATACGGGACGGGCTTTGCGGCATCGATGCCGAAGGCTGCGCCAGCTACACTGCCAATGCCGAGGCCTACCTGGCCGAAATCTCGGCGCTCGACGCCGAGGTGAAGGCCAGGATGGCGGCCATTCCGGCCGAGGCGCGCAAGGTGATCACCACGCATGACGCCTTCGGCTATTTCGCCCGGGCCTATGGGGTGACGTTCATGGCGCCCGAGGGCGTTTCGACCGAGAGCGAGGCCTCGGCCACCGACGTGGCGCGGCTGATTGACCAGATAAAGGAGGCCGGGGTGAAGGCGCTGTTCATCGAGAACATGAGCGACCCGCGGCTGGTGCAGCAGATAGCCGCCGAGACCGGCGCGACCCTGGGCGGGGCGCTCTATGCCGACGCCCTGTCGGCGCCGGAGGAAGGGGCGGCGACCTATCTCGACATGTTCAGGCACAATGTGGCGCTGCTGGTATCGGCGCTGGAAGGGCGCTAGGCTTCCCCCATGGCCCACTCGCACGACCATCACCACCATGAGGCGCGCCCCGACCTGACGCGGAATCAGGACCTGGTGCTGAAGACGCTCAACGGCGCGGACGCCCCGCTTTCGGCCTATGACATTCTCGACCGCCTGCGCGACGACGGGTTGCGCGCCCCGCTGCAGGTTTATCGGGCACTCGACCGGCTGATCGAGGCGGGCCTTGCGCACCGGCTGGAGTCGCTCAACGCCTTCGTGTGCTGCGCCGATGCCGGTTGCCACCGCAGGACCGAGGGCGTCGCCGCCTTCGCCATCTGCTCCAGATGCGGCCGCGTCGACGAGTTCACCGACGCCGAAGTGGGCGACCGCCTCGCGGGCTGGGCTGCGGCCGAGGGGTTCGGGCTTGAGCGCACAACGATCGAACTGCGCGGCGTGTGCAAGGGGTGCCGGGAGGCACGATGAGCCCGTTGCCAGCTCCCGTCGGCGCCCCTTCCTCGAACAGTGTCACTGCTGCCGGCCGAAGGGCACGCTGGTGGTGAGGACCTGACCCGAGCGGTTGAACTCGACGCTGAAATCGACCGTGATGCCGCGATGGTCGAGCTTGAGGACGGAGCCGATATCCATCTGGTTGCCGCCGCGATCCTTCTGCTTTTCGTCGAGGACGAAGGTGATGGCTTTGCCCTGGATCACCCCCACGGCTGCGGCAGAGAAACCCACATTGGAGCGCATGGTGGCTTCGTAGCGGCCCGCTCGGTCATTGAAGATGATGGTGCCGGTGACCGAGAGGTTCATGTTCACGAGGCTGCAGCGGCCAGCATAGTTCACCTTTTCCTGCCGGCCTTTGGAGACCTTGAGGCGGCAGGTAAAGGCCTCGGGCTTGTCGCCCCCGACCAGAACGCCGGCCCCTGCCCAGTTGCCGATATAAGCGTTGAGCAACGCCATTTCGGTTTCGCCCGCCCGCCCCGGGCCGGCGAGCAGCGCGAACATCGCGAGCGTCGTCAGCAAGACTTTCAAGACAAACCGCATTAGCCCCTCCGGAATGACTGCAGCAATCTAGCCCCAGTCGGAGCGAAGTGGAAATAGTCCCCGCAGCGCCAGGGTGGACGCCGCACGAAAATTGTCGTGACACGCTGGACGGGGCCGATCTTTATTGCGCAAGCATCGGAGGTTGCGAACAAGATCGCCCGACCGCCCCTTTTGCGTGGGAGAGTCTAGTGTCGCGGTACTGGCCAGCTATACCGCCAGCAGATCCTGCTGGTCGTTGAGGAGCTTGGTGAGGGCGGCGAGGCTCATGGGGCGGGCAAAGAAATAGCCCTGGAATTCGCGGCAGCCGAGGCGGGCGAGGGTGGAAGCCTCTTCCTTGCGCTCGACGCCTTCGGCGGTGACGCCGAGGCCGAGCGCGAAGGCATAGACCATGGTGGATTCGACCAGCGCCGACTGCACCGGGTCGTCGTCGATATTGGCGACGAGCGAGCGGTCGAGCTTCACCCGATCGAAGGCGAACTGGCGCAGGTAGCCGATCGAGGAAAAACCCGTGCCGAAATCGTCGAGCGCGATGGAGATGCCGTCGCGGCGCAGCGCCTCGATGATGCGCTTGGCGCGCTCGGGCTGAGCCACGAGGAAGGATTCCGTTACTTCGAGCTGGAGGCGGCTCGCGGGCATCTGCCACTCGTCGAGCACGGCGCGGATGGCGGTGGCGAGGCCGGGATTGCGCAGCTGCACGCCGGAGACGTTGACCGAAACCTTGAGGTTTTCGAGCGGGCCGATCTCCTCGACGGCGCGGCGAAGCGCGAACATGCCGAGGTCGTCGATGAGGCCCGAACGCTCGGCGGCGGGGATGAAGACGGACGGACTGATGGGACCACCGAGGCGGCGCGTCCAGCGCATCAGCGCTTCGACGCCGATGATCGAGCGGGTGCGGAAATCGATGATGGGCTGGTATTCGAGGTCGAACTCACCGGCATCGAGGCCGCGGCGGATGTCGGCCTGCAGCTCGAGGCGCTGGCGGCGTTCGTCCTCGATGGCGGGGTCGTATTCGACGAGCTGTCGGCCGCCGGTTTCGCGGGCGCGGGCCAGGGCCGTCTCGGCCTTGCGGATCAGCTCGGCGACGCCGGAGCGGTCGACCTCGCCGTCGGCAACGCCGATGGAAAAGCCGATCTTGAGGGGCAGGTTGTCGACATGGATCGGCTGGTTGGCGAGCGCCAGAAGGCGGGCGGCAAAGCCGCACACCTGGGCGGGGGCGTCGTCGCCGGCCCGGCCCAGCGCCAGCTCGGCGGGACCGGTGCGGGCGAGGATCAGCCGGTCGCCGCTCTCGGCCTCGATCAGGTCGGCGAGGCGGTCGAGCAGGCGGTCGCCGGCGTCGCGGCCATAGGAATCCACCACGTCGGTGAAGCCGTCGATGCCGACCAGCGCCACCGCAATCGGCCCTGTAGCGCGGCGTTTCGGCAGCGTGGCCTTGAGGCTTTCGGAAAAGCCGAAGGCATTGGGCAGACCGGTGACGGCATCGTAGCGGGCATTGTGCCAGTCGCGCTCGTCGGCCTGGGCGCGGCTCTTGATCGACGACCAGAATGCGGCAAGCACCGTGGCCACCAGAAGGCCGATGATGAGCATCACCACCGAGGCGATGCCCGCCGAGCGCGCAAAGGCCGGATCGCCCGGGCGGCGCGGTTGCCACGAAATGCGGGCGATCTCGCTACCGTCGGCACCCGAGAGTACCATGCTGTCGTGGCCGGGCTCGACCTCGTCAACGAGGCGCGGCAGGGGCAGCTGGAAGCGGCGGGCGACCTCGCGCAGCAGCAGATCATCGACGCGCTTGCCCAGCCACAGGATGCGGCGCTGGTCGCGCGGGACCGAAGCCTGGCCGGTATTGCCGTGGACGACGGCACCGGCAATGGCGGCGATGCCGCCCTCGTAGCGGGTGAGATGGGCCACGGTGGCATCGTCGCCGAGCCGTGAGATGGCGGCATCGAGCTGCCTCAGCATGAGGTCGGCGCCCGAGTAATTGTCGGCCAGCGTTCCGGCAATCGGCCCCTTGCTGGATTCGCCGAAAGTGATGTTGCCGTCCTTGTCGGTAAGCAGGGCGGTATCGTAGGTATCTGAGATGCGGGCGGTGGCGCCCCATGTGCCATCGTGCCAGGCCGGGTTGGGCTGGATGTAGGTGTTGATATAGGCCTCGGTCCAGGTCGCCTCGTCGGCGGCGGACTCGCCCAGCCCGAGCACGATGGACTCGATGGCCGCCTCGATGGCCTTGCCGCTGCGATCGGCATCGATGGCGTTCATCTCCTCGCTCATAAGGTGCATGACGAGGAAGACGAGTCCGCAGACCAGCGCATAGACGATGGCGGTGGGAAGCGCGACCCACAGGGTGAAGCTGCGCAGCGGTGTGCCTGCTACCGCCTGCAGGCGCCGACCGATGCCATAGCCCCGCCCGCGCCTTTCGGGCCCATCATTGAGGTCGGCGGCTTTCGGCAATGGGCAAACACCATAAATGAAGCAGCCGGACGCTACGGAAGGCGGCTTAACGCGGGCTTAAGTGGGCAGCAGCCCCGAACGGCTCGGGCGGGTCAGTTAACGCTGTCATAAGACGACGCTGACGTTTGCAGCGCGGCGGTGCCATAATTCGGGGTCAGGCGGTGGCGCCTGGCTTTTCGCGTGGGCGCAGGCCCGTTTGATGATGCGATGCCACCGCCTGTCGCGCCCTCCGCATGACGGCGCGGTGAAGTCCCGTGACGCGAGGGAGGCGAACATGCCGGCTGTCGATACGACCCCGGGGGTCGGTCCAGAGGTGGCCCGCCTCGCGAAGTTCGAAGAGTTCGACATCCTGGATACGCCCGACCAAGAGTCTCTCGACCGGGTCGCCCGGTTGATCTGCCAGATTTTCGGCGTCGCGACCGGCATCGTGTCGATCGCCGACGCCCGGCGCCAATGGTACAGGGCGGCTCATGGGCTGGCCGGGAGCGACGTGAACCTGTCGGAAACGTTCTGCCGCCATACCATGAAAGGAGAAGCGGCGCTGGTGGTGCCCGACGCGGCGGCCGACCCGCGCTTTGCCGGCACCCCGGCGGTGACGGGTGCGCCGGGCATGCGCTTCTATGCCGGTGTCCCCCTACGCACGCGCGACGGCCATACGGTGGGCACACTGTGCGCCATGGACACCAAACCGCGCGCGTTCGGGCCCAAGGACGTAGCCATTCTCGAGGATCTGACGCGGGTGTTGATGCGCGACCTCGAGCTGTCGAAGCAGGTTGCGGTGGACGAGGTGACGGGCGCCCTGTCGCGCGCCGCCTTCATGGCCGAGGGGCGGCGGCATACTGCGCTCGCTGCCCGCGCCGGCGAGCCGGTAGCGCTCATCGCCTTCGACCTTGACCAGTACAGGGCGATCAACGACACGCAGGGGCACCCGACCGGCGACAGGGTGCTGGCGGCGACAGGCCGTGTGTGCCGGGCGCACCTGCGCGGTTCGGACGTTCTGGGCCGGTTGGGCGGCGGAACCTTCGCCATCGTGCTGCCCAAGACCGATCTCGACGGCGGCGTTCTGGTGGCGGGCAGGCTGCGCGATGCGATCGCGGCGCTGAGTGCGGAGTTCGGCTTCCCCCTCTCGGCCAGCTTCGGCGTTGCCAGCCGGGGCGGCAAGTCAGATCAGCTCGACGACATGCTGGAGCGGGCCGAGCAGGCGAAGTACGCGGCCGAGCGCGACGGGCGGAACCGGGTGGTGAGCGAGGCGCGCGCCGTTACCCCGCCGACCGCAGCGCGCCGCCGTGTGCTGAAGGCCGGCAAGATCCGCAGCCTCAACGGTTGGACCTCGCTGGACTGCACGGTGCGCTCGCTTGGCGAAGACGGCGCGACGCTGAGCGTCGCCTCGCCGTTCGGCATCCCCACCGACTTCATCCTCGCCATTCCCGGCGACCGCTTCGAGGCCCCCTGCCACGTGACCGGCAAATCCGACCACGCGGTGGAGGTGAGATTCGCCAAGCAATAGCAGGGCATCCCGGATGAGGCCCGGGATGTGCTTTGGCCAGCGATCCAAACGGTGCGGCGGCCGGTGGATTACTCCGCCGGCTCTACGACGGTCTTTGCCATTGGGTTGTTGGGGTGCGTGGTCCAGTTGGCGTAGGTGGGTTCGACCACTTTCTTCGTGCGCTGGTCGAGCATGCCGGGTTCGAGCTGGATCATGGTGATGCAGTCCTCGACCGGGCAGACGTTGACGCACAGGTTGCAGCCCACGCACCCGTCATCCATGACCTCGAAGTGACGCCTGCCGTCCTTCTCCTTCATGATCGCCTGGTGCGAGGTGTCCTCGCAGGCGATGTGGCAGCGGCCGCACTTGATGCACTTGTCCTGGTCGATCCGCGCCTTGGTGACGTAGTTGAGGTTGAGATACTGCCAGTCGGTGACATTTCGGGCGGCGCGGCCGGTGAAGTCGTCGAGCGTGCGGTAGCCCTTCTCGTCCATCCAGTTGGAGAGGCCCGAAATCATCTCCTCGACGATCTTGAAGCCATAGACCATCGCCGCGGTGCAGACCTGCACGTTGCCCGCGCCGAGCGCCAGGAACTCGGCCGCATCGCGCCAGGTGGTGACGCCGCCGATGCCAGAGATGGGAAGGCCGTAGGTTTCGGGATCGCGGGCGATCTCTGCCACCATATGCAGCGCGATGGGCTTGGCCGCGGGGCCGCAATAGCCGCCATGAGTGCCCTTGCCGTCGATGGTGGGCGTGGGCGCCATCAGGTCGAGATCGACCCCGGTGATCGAGTTGATGGTGTTGATGAGGCTGACCGCATCGGTACCGCCATTCCTGGCGGCGCGCGCCGGGCGCCGGATGTCGGTGACGTTGGGCGTCAGCTTGGTGATGACCGGCATGCGCGAATACTGCTTGCACCAGCGCACGACCATTTCGACATATTCGGGCACCTGGCCGACGGCGGCGCCCATGCCGCGCTCGCTCATGCCGTGCGGGCAGCCGAAATTGAGCTCGATGCCATCGGCCTCAGTCTCCTCGACCAGCGGCAGGATGGCCTTCCAGCTCTCTTCCTCGCAGGGCACCATGATGGAGACGACGACAGCGCGATCGGGCCAGTTCTTCTTGACCTGCTTGATCTCCTGCAGGTTGAGCTGCAGCTGACGGTCGGTAATGAGCTCGATATTGTTGAACCCAACGAGGCGGCGGTCGCCCGACCAGATGGCGCCGTAGCGTGGGCCGTTGACGTTGACGACGGGCGGGCCCTCCTCCCCAAGGGTCTTCCACACCACGCCGCCCCAGCCCGCCCTGAAGGCGCGCTCGACATTATAGGCCTTGTCGGTGGGCGGGGCCGAAGCCAGCCAGAACGGATTGGGCGACTTGATGCCGACGAAGTTGTTGCGGATGTCAGCCATGATTTCCCCTCGCGCTCGCGATAACGCGTTCGATATCCAGATTTGCCTTGTTCAGCCGATCCCTAGCGGCCGCTTGGACTGTCTCGTCGAATGACTCGGGGTGCCTCAGCACGACTGCCTCGAAAAGCAGTTCGGGGTGCCCTATGTCGACAAGCAAGTTGAAGCCTTCCGAGGCCTCGGGTTTGAGCGTGAGGTCAGCCACGGTCTTCAGCTCACCGTCACGCTGTATCTTCTGACGGGTGCGACTGAGACGAACCGTCTTTCCCCGCTCGTATCGCAGCATCTCTTCGAGGGCGTAGACGGACTGCCAAACGTCGAACTCTACCGTGCCGGGAGCCGCGGAAGGCTGGATACCGCATAGCTTGGTGAAGGCAGCGTCCGCGACGGCGGTCGCCCCCCTTGTGCGGGCATTGGCCAGCAGAGCTCTTAGCTTGGCGGGGTCATCGAGCTTCTCGATGGCCTCCAACGCCCTTATCTCCGCGATGGAGAGGGTTGCCATCTCCTTAGCCCAAGAGCCAGCGGTTGATGCTTTCGGCGGCGTCGCGCCCCTCGGCGACCGCGGTGACGGTGAGGTCGTCGCCGCCGGTGGCGCAGTCGCCGCCGGCCCATACGCCCTCGATCGAGGTGCGGCCTTCGCCGTCGACCTCGATCTTGCCGCCGGCGAGCATGACGCCTTCGCCGTCCGACGCGAGGGTCTGGCCGATGGCCTTCATCACCTGGTCGCACTCGATGACGACGGTCTCGCCGGTGCCAACCAGCTTGCCGTCGACCATGGCGGTGTATTCCAGCTCGATGCCGGCGACCTTGCCGAACTGGGCGACGACGCGTTTGGGGGCGAGCCAGTGGCGGATGGTGACGCCCTTCGATGCCGCGAGATCCTGCTCGAACTCCGAGGCGCTCATCGCCTCCTTGCCGCGGCGATAGACCATGGTGACCTGTTCGGCACCGAGCAGCCTGGCCTGCACGGCGGCGTCGATGGCGGTCATGCCACCGCCGATGACGACGACGCGGCGACCGATCGGCAGGGTGCTCAGATCCGGCGACTGGCGCAGCTGGGCGATGAAATCGACGGCGTTGATGACGCCCTCGGTCGTTTCGCCTTCGGCGCGCAGCGCGTTGACGCCGCCCAGCCCCATGCCGAGGAACACCGCGTCATACTGCTCGCGCAGCTCGGTGAGCGAGAAGTCGCGCCCCAGTATCTTCTCGTTGACGATGGAGATGCCGCCGATGGCGGTGACGTACTCGACCTCGGCCTGCGCGAAGCCGCCCGGCGTCTTGTAGGAGGCGATGCCGTATTCGTTGAGCCCTCCGGGCTTGGGACGGGCATCGAAGATGACCACGTCGTGCCCGTGCATGGAGAGACGATGGGCGGCGGAGAGACCGGCCGGCCCGGCGCCAACTACGGCGATGCGCTTGCCGGTGGAGGGAGCGCGGGTGAAGAACTGGCGGCCTTCGCGCATGGCTACGTCGGTGGCGTAGCGCTGCAGCTGGCCGATCTTCACCGGCTTGCCCTCGGCCTCCATGCGCACGCAACTCTCCTCGCAGAGCTGCTCGGTGGGGCAGACGCGGGCGCACATGCCGCCAAGGATGTTCTGCTCGAAGATGGTCTCCGCTGCGCCCAGCGGGTTGCCGGTCGAAATCTCGCGGATGAAGAGGGGGATATCTATGGAGGTGGGGCACGCCGTCTGGCACGGCGCATCGAAGCAGAAATAGCAGCGGTCGGCTTCGACATGCGCCTCATGCCGGTCCAGCGCCGGATGGAGATCCGAGAAGTTCCGTGCGTAGTCGTCCGCGCTGAGCCTCCCGGACGCGATCCCGTCCTTGAGCATTCCCTCGCCCATTGGCGCCCCTCCCTTGGAACCATTCCAGACTGGAGGACGCTAAACCCGCCCGGATTTTTTATCAACTGGTCAAAATTGGACACACGCCTGCCACATTTGGCTTGTGCGACGGCCGGAGTCCGGAGCATGGCATGCTAAGAACAGGAAAAAAGGTCGCGGGCGGCATTCAGAGTCTCCGCGCGCCACAGTCCCTTGATTCACAAGATTAAAATGGCGTTCTGGTAGTACATTTCTACCGTTGCGAGTCAGCAACAGCATTCCCCGAAAAGGCGCCGTTCATTTTCGGTTCATATTCTCGCCACAGCGCCAAAGCTTTCTCCGCCCCGTCGTAAACGTGCGTGAGAAACTGAAGGTTGATTAAAGCAATCGTTGTGGTCGCCGCCCTGGCTACGGGTCTGTCTGCATTCATTCCCGCTGCCAGCGCAGCCGACCAGTGCGGTGGAGCCTCGTGGTATGGTCCGGGGTTCCACGGCAAGAAGACGGCCTCTGGCACCAAGTTCAACGAGAACGCCATGACCGCCGCTCACAAGACGCTGCCCTTTGGCACGGTGGTAAAGGTCACCGACCAGCGTACGGGCAAGTCGGTGAAGGTAACGATCAACGACCGCGGACCGTTCCACAAGGGCCGCATCATCGACCTGAGCAAGGCGGCTGCCGCCAAGCTCGGCACCAAGAATGCCGGCGTCGGCAAGGTCTGCCTCAGCCGCGTCTGAGGGACGCGAGGCAGCTGGTTCAAGGGGTCGCCTGCAAGCAGGCGACCCCTTCTGTTTTTGGTGCAGGGGGCAGCCATGCAGCTTCCGGACTTGACCGCGCCCCGCCCTCGCGCTGATTTGCCGGCAAACATGGAGCTTCCGATTGATCCCGTCCTGGCCTGAGACTACCCCCCTGCTCATTGATGTTGCGACCGGGCGGAGGCCGGCGGAGACGGTCGTGCGCAACGGACGGTGGGTGAACGTCCATTCGGGCGAGATCGTCGCCGGCACCGACGTGGCGATCATTGCCGGGCGGTTTGCGGCGGTGGGGCCGGATCTTTCCTATGCGATCGGACCCGATACGCAGGTGATCGACGCGGAGGGACGCTATCTCGTTCCGGGGCTGTGCGACGCGCACATGCATGTCGAGAGCGGCATGGTGACAGTAACCGAGTTCTGCCGGGCAGTGATCCCGCATGGCACGACCTCGATGTTCGTCGACCCGCACGAGATCGCCAATGTGCTGGGCACTCGCGGCGTGCGGCTGATGCATGACGAGGCGGCAGCGATGCCCATATCGGTCTATGTGCAGGCACCCAGCTGCGTGCCGTCCGCGCCCGGGCTCGAGACGCCGGGGGCGACGATCTCGCCCGAGGACGTGGCCGAGATGCTGACCTGGCCCAACATCATCGGGCTGGGCGAGATGATGAATTTCCCCGGCGTCGCGGCCAACGATCCCAAGATGCTGGCCGAGATCGCGGCGACGCAGCGGGCAAGCAAAACGGTAGGCGGGCACTATGCCTCGCCCGACCTCGGCAAGCCGTTCTACGGCTACGTCGCGGGCGGGCCGGCCGACGACCATGAGGGGACGCGGGTTGAGGACGCGATCGCGCGCGTGCGGCTGGGCATGCGCGCCATGCTGCGGCTGGGCTCGGCCTGGTTCGACGTGGCGCCGCAGGTCAAGGCGATTACCGAGTTGGGGCTCGACAGCCGCAACTTCGTGCTGTGCACCGACGACAGCCATTCGGGCACGCTGGTGAATGACGGGCACATGAACCGGGTGGTGCGGCACGCCATTGCCTGCGGGCTGAAGCCGATCACGGCGATCCAGATGGCGACGCTCAACACGGCGACGCATTTCGGGCTCGAGCGCGAACTCGGGTCGATCACGCCGGGACGGCGCGCGGACCTGATCATCACCGCGGACCTCGTGAGCCTGCCGATCGAGCTGGTGATGGCGCAGGGCAAGGTGCTGGCCGAGAACGGGGTGCTGACGGCCCCGCTCGAGCCTTATGCCTACCCGGATTTCGCCAAGGAGACGGTGCATCTGCAGCCGCTGACGGCCGAGAGCTTCGCCATCCACGCCCCGACCGGGAAGAACGCGGTGACGGCGCGGGTGATCGGCGTGATCGAGAACCAGGCGCCGACGCGGGCGCTGGAACGGACGGTGCCGGTGGAGGACGGGCTGGTGGTGGCAGACCGGGCCGGTGACGTGGCGCAGATCGCGCTGGTGGAGCGGCACCTGGGCACGGGCGCGGTGGTGAACGCGCTGGTTTCGGGCTTTGGCTACGACGTCGATTGCGCGGTGGCCTCGACGGTGGCGCATGACAGCCACCAAATGATCGTGGTGGGCACCAATCGCGACGACATGGCGGTCGCCGCCAACCGGCTGGGCGAAGTGGGCGGCGGCGCCATCGTGGTGTCGAAGGGCGAGGTGCTGGCGCTGGTCGAGCTGCCGATCGCCGGGCTGATGTCCGACGAGCGGGCCGAAGTGGTGGCGCAGAAGGCCGAGCAGCTTGTGCAGGCGATGCGCGCCTGCGGCTGCACCCTCAACAACGCCTTCATGCAGCACTCGCTGCTGGCGCTGGTGGTAATCCCCGAGCTTCGCGTCTCCGACAAGGGCCTGATCGACGTCAGGACCTTCGAGAAGACCGAGCTGTTCGTTTAGTCGTCAGTTCGCCTCGATGCGGACGTCGTCGAGGCAGAGGAACCACTGTGACCTGGCGCCGCCGATCTGGACGGCGACCTGCGCGTCCTTGCGGCTGTCGGCGGGGGTAAAGGTGAGCGTGTAGGTCTTCTCGTCGGAGGAGACATAGGGCGTCCACGGCTTCACCGGCTGCTGCACGAGGGCGCGGACGGTGTAGGCAAGTCGGCTCCGGCCGCAACGGGCGGCCGGGGGCCGTTCACCCGTCATTTGCCGCGTTCAGTTCGGGCGGTGTAAGGCCGTCACCCTCGGGATCGAGAGGCGTGGTCAAGGGTGCGTCGGCGGGGGCACCGATGACGGCTTCGGCGGCAGCAGCGAGTTGCTCGAAATCAAGGTCGGCAACGCGCACGACGCCCTGCTGCTGGGCGGCGGTGGCGAGGGCGCGGGCGATTACCTCGCGGCGGGGGTCAGCTGTTGCCATCGATCCTGATCCCATTTCCGTCGACCTTGATTTCAAGGCTGGGCTGCTGGTTCTGCTGGTAGACGATGTAGCCGGCGAGCCCGAGCGCCAAAACGGCGAGGGCTGCGATGGCGACATACAGAGTTGAGCGGGTCATGCGTGCCGGGTCCCCGTGTGGTTCGCGGGGCCTAACGCGGCAGGTGGGGTGGAGGTTTCATCGCCCCCAAGGGAGGCTCGCCTGGACGCTCAACCCGCGAGGCGCTTCAGGGCTTCGATGAAGTTGGTGGTGCCGGCTTCGAGGGTGCCGGAATTGTCGATGGTGACAGCCTCGACGCCTGGCGGAATGGGAGGCGCTTCGCGGGCGAGGCGAGCGGCGATTTCGGCGGGGGCTTCGCGGCCGCGGCCCACGAGACGCTGGGCGCGGATTTCTGGCGTGGCGGTGACGAGGAGGACGACGCAGCGCGGATATTTGGCGAGCGCGGGGCCAACCAACTTGCGCGACGTGTTGACGACGACGACGCGGCCATCGGCGACAGACTGTTCTATCTCGGCCGGGATGCCATAGCAGAGGCCGTGGGCCTCCCAATCGAGAGCGAAGGCACCGCGCTCCCTCGCCCGCTCGAAGCCGGCGCGGTCGATGGTGTCGTGGTCCTCGAGCTCGGCCATGGCCGCGCGGGTAACGACGCGGCGGGGAAAGACGAAGCGCTCGTCACCCGCCAGCGCGGTTTTCGCGGCCGCGAGCAGCGTATCCTTGCCGGCGCCCGAAGGCCCGACGACGAGGGCGAGGGCGCCTTGACCCATCAGCTTACCCGCTGGCCCTGGCGCCAGACGCCGCGCACCACGGGCACGTCGCCGGGGCGGCGGCGGACGCGGACGAGGTCGGCGCGCTTGCCGACGGCGATCTCGCCGCGATCGGCAAGGTTGGCCGCGGCGGCGGGGCGTTTCGTCACCATGGCGACGGATTGGGGGAGGGTGATGTTGTCGGCCCGCTCGGGTAGGAGGAAGGCCGCATAGAGCATGGCGAAGGGTACGTAGTCGGAGCTGATGACGTCGAGCACGCCGGCGCGGGCGAGTTCAACGGCCGAGATGTTGCCGTTGTGCGACTTGCCACGGACGATGTTGGGACCGCCCATCAGCACGGCGAGGCCGGCGGCGTGGCAGGCCCGCGCCGCCTCCATGGTGGTGGGGAACTCGGCGATGGTCATGCCGTCGCGCACCGCTTCCTCGACATGGGCGACGGTGACGTCGTCGTGGCTGGCGAACGCGAGGCCGAGTTCGCGGCCGCGGGCGAGGATGCGGGCGCGGTTGGCATCGGCATAGCGCTCGCGGTCGGCGTTGCGCTCGGCGATGTAGGCCGCCATCTCTGCATCCGAGAAGCGCATCTTCTTCTGGAAGTAGTCGATGTAGAGCTCGAGCGTGACGTACTGGCGGGCGCCCGGCGTGTGGTCCATCAGCGAGGCGAGGCCGACGATGGGGTTGGCGGCGTTGGCCTCGAAATGGTCGACGACATCGGGCGTGGCGAGTTCGCAGCGCAGGTGGATGTGATGGTCGGCGCGCAGGCGGTCGTCGGCATCGGCATGGGCGACCGCCTCGACCATGAGGTTGACGTCTTCGGTGATGTCGCCGGTTTCGGGATCGGAGCCGATGCGAACGGCATCGAACACAGTGGTGATGCCGGCGCCGGCGACCTGCGCATCATGCGCCTGCAGGGCAGCGAGCGCGTTCCAGGTGACGCCCTGGCGGGGGCGGTAATGGTTCTCGAAATGATCGGTGTGGAGCTCGACGAGGCCAGGAATGAGGTATTCGCCGCCCAGATCCTCGCCGTGGCCGACATTGCCGGTGTCGATGGCGGCGATCGCGCCGTCGCGAACGAGGACGGAGCCAGAGATCACCTCATCGGCGAGGACGATGGTGGCATTGGTGAAGGCAAGCTCGCTCATCGCGGGGCTCCGGTGAGGATGTAATCGGCGCCGCGGGTGAAGGGCGCGCCGGGGGCGGGCTCGTGGTAGAGCACGAGGCGGTCGAGCATCGTGTCGGTCTCGGCAAGCGGACCGAAATGGTCGCGGATGGCCGCCTCGAAGCGGTCGCCGTCGGCGTCGGAGAGCCGGTCGGTGAGGGTCATGTGGAACTTGAACTGCTCCATGACGTAGGGGTAGCCGTAGCGCTCGAGCAGGGCGAGCTGGCGCGGGCTGAGGCGGTTGCCCTCATTGCGTCTCGCCTTGTCCTCTGGGGTGAGTGCGGCGCGGAAGGGCTCGAAATGCTGAACGGCCCGGGCAGCGAACTCGGTGAGAGCGCGGGACTGCTGGGCCGGGACCAGCGCAAGGAAGCCATCGATGCGGGCGAGCTTCAGCGGGCCGATGGCGACCGGCGGGTTGGCGGCGGCGAAGGCGGCGAGCGCATCGCCGAGCTCGGCCTCAGACTTGCCCGGCGCGAGCTGCATGGGCGACTTGATGGTGGCGTGAAAGGCGTAGCGCCGGGCCGAGGCCGACTTTTCCAGGATTTCGGCGCGAGGGATACCGCCGATGTCATCGGCGAATTCGGCTCCGGTCAGCGCATCGCGGCCGAGCCACTGGGCGGCCTTGAGCCAAAGCGGGGAGGTCGCGTCGGGCGCGAAGTAGATAGCAATGCGGTAGGACATGGTCGACGGGCCTTCTGGAGCGGGCGCTCTAGAGGCGTTCGATGTCAGTTTTTTGGAGGGCGCGCAACTCGTCCGCTCGGTTGCCAGATGGCCCGTCAGATGACGCGGGCGATGCACACATCGTCCTTGCGGACCTTGCCGTCGAGCACGTTGTCGGCAACGAGGGACTCGCCGCCGCCGAGTTCGCCTATGATGGCGAAGAAGCCGCGCGTGCCCTCCTTCTTCAGCTGCCACTTGATGCGCGTGCCGGAGGGGAGAGGTTCTGGACTCTCGTTGACGACGATGAGTTCGCGGGCGCTGGAGCCGACGCGGCAGGCGAGCGTGACGCCGCCGAAATGCATGGTCTGGAGGCCGGGCTGGGCCTCCCGGATTTCGGCGCCGGAATAGGAGCTCGAGTTGCTGCGATCGCGGTCCCGCTCGCCGCCTATATTGGCGACGCCGGTTTCGCGCGAGAGATCAGCCGTACCATCGGACTTGTCGTTGGAGGACGAGCCGGGACCAACGAGGCTGGCACCGTCGCCACCGGGTACCAGCGGCCGCACCGTTACAGCAAGTGTCGCGGAGGTAAGCAGCAGGCTCATCAGGACTGCACCGGCAAGCGGGCGGAAAAGGATCATCTTCTTCTTGTTTCCTGCTCGGAAGCTGGTCCGGGTGTCCAAACCGGGTCAGGCATCAGTATGTCTATCCAATGTTGTCGCGGCAACTACCCCCCGACGCTCGAACCTCGACTGAGGCCTTCATTTAGGCACTGTTCAGGACCGGTACAACACCGGAAAGACAAGCCTCCGAGGCCGGCGAGGACTGCGTCGAGCCTCCGTCGGCGCGCCTGTCATCACTGTGCAAGTGTGACCGTGAGGACACGAATTCCGGGGCGCACTGGCAATTCGGCTCGCTTGCACGGCCGGTCGGTAGCGGCCATGTTCTGGCGATTTTTGGGGGACGGAATGGATCGCGATCTGCTCCAGACATATTTCGACGCGGCGGTGATGGCGGCGCAGCCCGACCGCGCCGTGGCGCAACACCTGCCGGAGCGGCCGAAGGGACGCACCATCGTGGTGGGCGCCGGCAAGGCCTCGGCGCAGATGGCACGGGCTTTCGAACTCGCCTGGGACGGGCCAATCGACGACAGCCTGGTGGTGACGCGCTACGGCTACGGCACGCCATGCGAGCGCATCGAGGTGGTGGAGGCGGCCCATCCGGTGCCTGACATCGCCGGTTTCCGCGCGGCGCAGCGGATGCTGGAGAAGGTTTCGGGGCTGGGGCCGGACGACCTGGTGGTGGCGCTGATCTCGGGCGGGGGGTCGGCGCTTTTGCCGCAGCCGGCGCCGGGCCTGAGTTTCGAGGACGAGCAGGCGGTGAACGAGGTGCTGCTCGCCTCGGGCGCGCCGATCAGCGTGATGAACCTGATCCGCAACCAGCTGAGCGCCATCAAGGGCGGACGGCTCGCGACGGCGGCGGCCCCGGCGCGGGTGGCGACGCTGATCGTTTCGGACATTCCCGGCGACGACCCGGCGCTCGTAGCCTCGGGGCCCACCGTGCCGATGGCGGCGGGGCGGGGCGAGGCGCGCCGGGCGGCCGAACTCTATCGCCTGGATCTGCCGAAGGCGGCGGCAGAACTGCTGGCCTCGGACCTCAACCCGCCCCCTGCCCCCGACGATGCGCGGCTTGCCCGCAACAGCGTGAGCGTCATCGCCTCGGCCGCCCTGTCGCTCGATGCGGCGGCGGCGCGGGCGAAGGCGGATGGCCTCGTGGCGCATATCCTTTCGGACGCCATCGAGGGCGAGGCGCGTGATGTGGCACAGGTGCATGCGGCGCTGGCGCGCGAAGTGGCCGTGCGCAACCGGCCCTTCCACAAGCCGGCGCTGATCCTTTCGGGCGGCGAGACCACGGTGACCATCCGCGGCAATGGCAAGGGCGGGCGCAATAGCGAGTTCCTGCTGGCCTTTGCGCTCGCCATCGACGGGGTGGAGGGAATTACGGCGCTCGCCGCCGATACGGACGGGATCGACGGCATGGGCGACAATGCCGGGGCGTTCGCCGATGGCAGCTCGGCGGCGCGGATGCGGGCGAAGGGGCTCGATCCGCGGGCGATGCTGGCCAACAACGACGCCTACACGGCGTTCGCGGCGATAGGCGACATCTTTGCGCCGGGGCCGACGGGGACGAACGTGAATGATTTTCGGGCGATCGTGGTGAGGTGAGGCAAGACCTCTCACCGCCGTACCAATACCCCCTCAGTCGGTCTTTCCTTCCATCCGCACTTCCCACTAGATACGCCCAAGGGAGGGCATGTTCATGGCCAAGCAGAAGATTGCCGTTATCGGCATCGGCAAGATTGCGCAGGACCAGCACCTGCCGGTGATCGACAAGAGCCCGGATTTCGAACTGGCGGCCGTGGTTTCGACGCGCGGCGTCGGCCATCGCGACGTGCCGGTGTTCCGCACGCCGGCCGAGCTCTACAAAAAGATGCCCGAGGTGAAGCTCGTCTCGATCTGCACGCCGCCGGGGGTGCGTCATGGCTATGTGTGCGAGGCGATCGACGCGGGCAAGGACGTGATGCTGGAAAAGCCGCCGACGCCCACCATCACCGAGTTCGAGGACCTTGTCGCCTATGGCGAGAAGAAGGGGCGCGTGCTCTTCCAGACTTGGCACAGCCGCTACAACGCGGCCGTCGATGCGGCCAAACTGATCCTCAAGGACGAGGGCGTCGAGAGCGTGCGCATCGACTGGCGCGAGAGCGTGCGTAAGTGGCACCCGGGCCAGGAATGGGTGTGGGAGCCGGGCGGGTTCGGCGTGTGCGACCCGGGCATCAACGCGCTCTCGATCTTCACCAAGATCATGCCGTTCCCGGTGTTCGTCGAGAAGGCCACGCTGAAGTTCCCGGCCAACCGGCAGACGCCGGTGGACGTGGAGATCGCCTTCAAGTCGGCCCAGAAGCACCAGCCGCAGATGAGCGCCGGGTTCAATTGGCTCGAGGAGTCGGGCGAGATCTGGACTATCGCGATGACCACGCGGCGTGGCACCCAGCTGAAGCTCGAGCGCGGCGGCACGGTCCTCAAGGTGGACGGCCGGGAGACGGTGGCCAACCCGTCGGAGGAGTACGAGGCGATCTACGAGCGCTTCGCCAAGCTGCTCAAGAAGGGCAAGTCGGAGATGGACGGCTCGCCGCTGCGGCTCGTCGCCGATGCGTTCCTGCTCGGGGCGCGCGAGAACGTGGAAGAGTTCCACTGGTAGGAGTCCCGAACAATGTATGACACTTTCAACGGCTCGGCCCATCCGCTTTCACCCAAGGAAATCGCCATCACCGCCGTGCCCGAGGACGAGCGGGTATGGGTCCCGCAGGCCGAGGGCGTGTGGTTCCGACCGCTGTTCCTCAACACGCTGCAGGGCCAGTGGTGCAACCTTCTGCGCGTGCGCCGGGCAGGTATCCTGTCGCGCCACCTGCATCCGCAGCCGGTGCATGGCTACGTGATCAAGGGGCGCTGGCACTATCTCGAGCATGACTGGGTTGCCGAGACGGGCAGCTACGTGTTCGAGCCGCCGGGGGAAATCCACACCCTCACCGTGCCCGAGGACTGCGAGGAGATGATCACCTTCTTCAACATCTCCGGCTGCATGGTCTATCTCGACAAGGACAACAAGCAGGTCGGCTTCGAGGACGTGTTCACCAAGATCGACATGTGCCGCCGGCACTACGAAAAGGTGGGGCTCGGCGCCGACTACGTGAAGCAGTTCGTGCGGTAACCGCGATGAGCTGGGCAAGCGAGTTCTACGCCGGCAAGGATGTGGTGATCACCGGGGGAACCTCCGGGATCGGCCAGGGGATCGGGCGGGCGTTCGCCGATGCGGGCGCCACCGTGCACGCCACCGGCGCGACGCAGGCGGAGGTGGAGGCAGCAATCGCGGCCGAGCCGCGCTTCCGCTACACGCAGATCGACGTGCGCAATACCGAGCAGGTGACGGAATATGCCGGGGCCTTCGGTCCGGTCGCGGCGCTGGTCAACTGCGCGGGCGTGAACCTGCGGGCGGCGGAGCATACGGTCGAGGGGTTCGAGACGGTGATCGACATCAACCTCAACGGTTCGATGCGCACGGCCTATGCGTTTCGCGATAAGCTCGGTGGCGGGGCGATCCTCAATATCGGCTCACTGTTCTCGTTCTTCGGGGCGCCGCATGCGCCGGGCTATGCTGCTTCCAAGCACGCCGTGGCGGGGCTGACCAAGTCGCTGGCAGTGGCCTTCGCCGGGGAAGGCATTCGCGTGAACGCGCTGGCGCCGGGCTGGATCGAGACGGCGATGACGGCCGTGCCACGCGCCAACGAGGCACGCAATGCCGAGCTGATGGCGCGCACCCCGATGGGACGCTGGGGAACGCCCGCCGACCTCGCGCCCGCGGCGCTATTCCTCTGCAGCCCGCTGGCAGGGTTCATCACCGGGGCGGTGCTACCGGTGGACGGGGGGTTCCTCGTCGCCTGAACGATCCCTGCCCTGCCCCGTTGCCTCCCAACGGGCAGAACGCGAGGGGAGACCCAGTTGGTTATCGCACTGACGATTTTTGTCAGCCTGTTGATGCCGCTCTATGCGGTCTACCAGGCATGGACCGCGGGCAAGAGCGGGCGATTGGTGTGGCTGCTGCGCATGGTGGCGGCTGTCGGCTTCATGGGCTTCCTGACGCTAGTGGCGCGCTGGGACTTTCTCAGCGTCTACCTCGTTTGGCTATGGTGGGCGCTGATCGCCGCGGTCGGGACATACGCGCTGTTGCGGGTTGCCCCCCGCCCGTGGGTGAAGGGCGATAAGCGATCGGTGCTTTGGACCGCCGGGATCGAGTTCGTCATCGGCCTCGCGCTTCTCGGCTATGTCGGCGTGGGGCTGCTGCATCCGGCGGCGGTCGATCTGCGCTTCCCCTTCGCTGGTGGCAGTTATGTGGTGGGTCAGGGGGGCAGCGCCACAGTCATCAACTACCACAGCGCCAATGATACCCAGCGCTTTGCCCTCGACATCCTGGCGCTCGATGAGCTGGGGCGTCGGGCCGACGGAATCGAGCCGACGGAGCTGGCGAGCTACCGCATCTATGGCCGCGAGGTGGTGTCGCCGTGCGACGGCGAGGTGACTGCGGCGGTGGACGGGATTGCCGACAACGCGATCGGGTCGACCAACCGCGATGCCGTGGCGGGCAACCACGTGGTTATCGCCTGCGAAGGGATCGAGATCCTGCTGGCCCATTTCATGCCCGGCTCGGTGCTGGTGAAGGCGGGCGACAGCGTTGCGACTGGTGAGCCGCTCGGTCGGGTCGGCAACTCCGGCAACAGTTCGGAGCCGCACCTTCATATCCATGCCGTCCGCACCGGAACCGGTGGCGCACTCGAAGGCGAGGCGGTGCCGCTAACCTTCGGCGGACGGTTCCTCGTCCGGGGCAGCATTATCGGGAGCTGAGGGCGCCCGCGGGGCGCAGAAATAGAGCGCCTGGTTGATGGCGCGCAGCGAACCTGACAGCGAAATGGCGCGGTTGATGGGCGGACTGCCGGCCGGGTCGAGATAGACGAGGCCGGCATCCTTGAGGTTCTGCAGGATTGCACTGGTATCGCCTTCGATGCCGGCACCATAGGGCGCGCCATTGGCCACGGCCGTGACCGGGAAACGCTGCATCTCGCGATCGAACTCAAGCACCCAGTCGCCGGCATCGCCTTCGGGGCGGCTGGTGTGGATGTGGATGCCGACGGTGAAATCGTCCTCGCAACGCACGGCTAGGCAGGTGAAGGTATCGGGCGTGGCGCCGTAGGAGCAGCCGAGGGTGGCACGGTCTCCTTCTCCGGGGAGCGGGGAGTAGTGCCAGCCGGCCTGCTGGGCGGCCACGGGGGTGGCGACGAAGGCCAGTGCCAAAGCGGTTGCAACCAGGCGGGACGGCCCCTCCCCCGCCCTCCCCATCATGGGGAGGGTGAAGAGAGCGCGCGCTGAGGCCGGGTGTTCCACGACCTGCACGCAGGGGGCAGATGGGAGGAGCCCGTCCCGGCCAGGCTGGTTGCAATTGACCAACTACTTCCCCGCTTCGTCGAGCAGCGCCAGGTCGCGGGCGCTGAGAGTGAGCCTAGCGCCTTTGACGAGGGACTGCACCTGTTCGAGGCTCGTGGCCGAGGCGATGGGAGCGGCGACGCCAGGCTGGGCGGCGACCCAAGCGAGGGCGACTTCGCCCAGCGCTGCGTTATGCTCGGCCGCGACCTGGTCGAGGGCGGCGAGGATGCGGAGGCCGCGGTCGTTGAGATACTTCCCGACCACGCCACTGCCGCGCGGGCTTTTGCCGGCATCGTCGGCGGTGCGGTACTTGCCGGTGAGGAAGCCCGAGGCAAGGCCGTAGTAGTGGATGCCGGAGATCTCCTCGGCAACGCAGAGGTCCTGCACCGGGCCCTCGAACTTGTCGCGGGTATATAGGTTGTATTCGTTCTGCAGCGTTTCGTAGCGCGGCAGGCCATTGGCTTTCGACACCGCGAGCGCTTCGGCCAGCATGGCGGCATCCTGATTGGAGGTGCCGATATAGCGGACCTTGCCGGCCTTGATGAGGGTGTCGTAAGCGCCCAGCGTCTCGGCAATGGGGGTGTTAGGGTCGGGCCAGTGGCTCTGATAGAGATCGATATAGTCGGTCTGCAGCCGGCGCAGCGAGTTCTCTACCTCCTCGATGATCCATTTGGCGCTGAGATCGCGATGGCCCTGCCCCATGTCCGAGCCGACCTTGGTGAAGATCAACACCCTGTCGCGGTTGCCGCGCGCCTTCATCCAGCGGCCGATGATCTTTTCGCTGTCGCTGTCATTGCCCGGCACCCAGCGGGAATAGCTGTCGGCGGTGTCGATGGCGTTGAAGCCGGCATCGACATAGGCGTCGAAGACCTGGAACGAGGTGGCCTCGTCCATGGTCCAGCCGACCACGTTGGTGCCGAGCACGAGGGGCTCGATGAAAAGCTCCGAGCGACCGAGGCGGCGCTTAGTCATGGCAATCACTCCGATATCAACAGGAAGGTCAGAAGGAAGGGCGGGCGTCTCATGCGGCAGGCTGGATGAGGTCCCATTTGTTGCCGTAGAGGTCCTCGAAGACGGCGACCGAGCCATAGGGCTCGTGGCGCGGAGCCTCGAGAAACTTCACGCCGTTGGCGGTGAAGCGGGCGAAATCGGCGGCGAAGTCGTCGGTTTCGAGGAAGAAGCCGACGCGGCCGCCGGTCTGGTTGCCGATGCGCGAGGCTTCGTCGGCATCGCTGGCCTGGGCGAGCAGCAGCCGCGCGCCGCCGCCCGGCGCGGCGACCATCACCCAGCGCTTGCCAGTGCCGAGCGGGGTGTCGGTGACGAGATCGAAGCCGAGCCGGTCGCGATAGAAGGCGATCGCTTCGTCGTAATTCCTCACCACCAGGGCCACGGTTGCCACACGCATCTGTTTCTCTCCACAGTTTCGCAAGAGCAAGTGCATGACGCGGCAGCGCCAGCGCAACCGCTTTACCTGTCGGCAAACTGCCTTTTTCCCCTGCCCGGCCGCGGGTAGAATCTCATTCCTCTCGGGCCGACTTTGACCAGTTGGTCAAACTCGCCCATTGCGCCCCGCGAAAAAAACGGCTTTGTTGCGGCCCAAGCTCCGGGAGGCAGGGATGGGACTTGCCTTAAAAACCGGAGCGCAATGCTATCGGGAGACATCCATGAAACTCACGCGCACCCTGCTGACCGCTACGGCGCTCGTCGCGGTGATGGCCAGCGGCGCCTACGCCAAGCAGCTCGTGTACTGCTCGGAGGCCTCGCCCGCTCACTTCGACCCCGGCCCGACCACCGGCGGTAACGATTTTGACGCGTCGTCGCGCACCGTCTACAGCCGCCTCGTCGAGTTCGAGCATGGCGGCACCGCCGTCAAGCCGGGCCTCGCAGAGAGCTGGGAAGTATCGGAAGACGGCCTGACATACACCTTCAAGCTGCGTCCGGGCGTCAAGTTCCAGACCACCGATTACTTCACCCCCACCCGCGACCTGAACGCTGACGACGTGATCTTCTCGTTCGAGCGCCAGTGGAAGGAAGACAACCCGTTCTACACCTACCTCGAGGGCCTGAGCTGGGACTACTTCCAGGGCATGGACATGCCGAAGTTCCTCGCTTCGATCGAGAAGGTCGATGACCTGACCGTCAAGATGACGCTCACCGAGCCGAACGCTCCGATGATCGCCAACCTCGGCATGGACTTCGCTTCGATCGTGTCGAAGGAATATGCCGACCAGGTGCTCGCGTCGGGCAATCTCGCCGATTTCGCCAACAAGCCCGTCGGCACCGGCCCGTTCACCTTCGTCGACTACCAGACCGACGCCGTGATCCGTTACAAGGCCTTCCCGGACTACTATGCGGGCAAGGTTGCGATCGACGACCTGATCTTCGCCATCACTACCGATCCGGCGGTGCGCGCGCAGAAGCTGAAGGCCGGCGAATGCGATATCATGTCGTACCCGGCTCCGGCTGACCTCGCCGACCTGCAGGCCGACCCGAACCTGACCGTGATGGAGCAGGAAGGCCTGAACATCGGCTACCTCTCCTATAACACCACCATTGCCCCGATGGATAACGTGAAGGTCCGCAAGGCCCTCACCATGGCCATCAACAAGCCGGCGATCATCGAGGCCGTCTACCAGGGCGCCGGCCAGGACGCCAAGAACCTGATCCCGCCGACCATGTGGTCGTACAATGACGCCATCCCGGCCGACACCTACGATCCCGAAGGCGCCAAGAAGCTGCTCGAGGAAGCCGGTGTGTCGAACATCACGCTCGACCTCTGGGCCATGCCGGTGTCGCGCCCGTACAACCCGAACGCGCAGCGCGTCGCCGAACTGATCCAGGCCGACTGGGCCGCGATCGGCGTCACCGCCAACATCGTGACCGACGAATGGACCACCTACCGCGAGCGCGGCAAGCAGCCCGATCGTCCGGGTGCGTTCCAGATCGGCTGGACCGGTGACAACGGCGATCCGGACAACTTCTTCGCAACCCTGTTCTCGTGCTCGGCCATCGGCGTGTCGAACTACTCGAGCTGGTGCAACGAGGACTTCGAGAAGGCCATCCAGGACGCCAAGAAGGTTTCGGACCCGGCAGAGCGTACCGCGCTCTACACCAAGGCCCAGGAAATCTTCAAAGCTGAAGAGCCGGCCATGACGCTCGCTCACTCCAAGGTGTTCATGCCCATGAACAAGAAGGTGATCGGCTACACCATGGATCCGCTCGGCATCCACCGCTTCGACAACGTCGACGTTGCCGAATAACAAGGACTGATAGAAAGGGCGGCGCTGGGCCTTTGGCCTGCGCCGCCCTTTTGCTATAGGCAGCCATGCTCCGCTTCATCCTTCACAAGCTCGCCCTGATCGTGCCGACCATCATCGGCATCACGATCGCGTCTTTTGCTTTCATCCGCCTGCTCCCAGGCGACCCCATCCTGGCGATGGCGGGACAGCACGGGATCAAGCCGGAACGCTACGAAGTGCTGCGGGTGCAGTATGGCTTCGACCTGCCGATCTGGGAGCAGTACTTCCGCTATGTCGGCAACATCCTGCAAGGCGATTTCGGCGTGTCGCTGTCGACCAAGCGGCCGGTGCTGACCGAGTTCTTCACGCTGTTCCCCGCCACCGTGGAGCTGGCGCTGTTCGCCATGCTGATCGCCGTGCTGCTGGGCATCCCCGCCGGTATCTTCTCGGCGATCAAGCGCGGCTCGTGGCTCGATCAGATCATCATGGGCGTGGCGCTGACGGGCTATTCGATGCCGATCTTCTGGTGGGGCCTCCTCCTCATCATCTTCTTTTCCGGCTATCTCGGCTGGACTCCGGTATCGGGGCGCATTGCGCTGCAGTTCTTCTTCGACCGCGTCACCGGCTTCATGCTGATCGACAGCCTGCTGGCCGGAAAGCCCGACGCTTTCGTCTCGGCCATACGCCACCTGATCCTGCCATCGATCGTGCTGGGCACGATTCCGCTGGCGGTGATCGCGCGCCAGACGCGCTCGGCCATGCTCGAAGTGCTGGGCGAGGACTATGTGCGCACCGCCAAGGCCAAGGGCCTGTCCCCCAACCGGGTGATCGGCCTCCACGCCTTCCGCAATGCGCTGATCCCGGTGGTGACCACCATCGGCCTCCAGATCGGCCTGCTGATGGCCGGCGCCATCCTGACAGAGACGATCTTTTCGTGGCCGGGTATCGGCAAGTGGATGATCGATTCCATTTCCAAGCGTGACTACGTCTCGGTGCAATCCGGCCTGCTGCTCATCGCGCTCATCGTGATGGCCGTGAACCTCATCGTCGACGTGCTCTACGCCGTCATCAATCCGCGTGTCCGGGTGCAGTAATGACCGATACCCCAGTCGACCGCGCCCGCAGCAGCCGCTTCGCCGCCCTCCGCGAGTTCTGGTACTATTTCTCGGTGAACCGCGGGGCCGTGCTCGGCCTCTTCATCTTCGTCGGGCTCATCCTCGTCGCCGTCTTTGCTCCGCTGATCGCGCCGTTCCCGCCCGAGCAGCAGTTCCGCGAGTTCATACGCATGCCCCCGCCGTTCGCGGGCGGGACGCAGCCGCAGTTCTGGCTCGGCACCGACGAGGTTGGACGCGACATCCTCTCGCGCCTGATCCATGGTTCGCGCTACTCGCTGTTCATCGGCTTCGTCGTGGTGCTGGGCGCAATGATCGTGGGCGTGGTGCTCGGCCTTCTGGCCGGTTATTTCCGCGGCTGGGTCGATGCGGCCATCATGCGGGTGATGGACATCATCCTCGCCTTCCCGTCGCTGCTCCTGGCCCTGGTGCTGGTCGCCATTCTCGGGCCCGGCCTCTTCAACGCGATGATCGCCATTGCGCTGGTGCTGCAGCCACACTTTGCCCGCCTCGTCCGCGCGGCGGTGATGAGCGAGAAGTCGCGTGAATACGTGACCTCGGCCAAGGTGGCCGGCGCCGGGCACCTGCGGCTCATGTTCGTCACCATCCTGCCCAACTGCCTCGGCCCGCTGATCGTGCAGGCGACGCTCAGCTTCTCAAACGCCATCCTCGAGGCTGCTGCGCTTGGCTTCCTCGGCATGGGAGCGCAACCGCCGACGCCCGAGTGGGGTACCATGCTGGCGCGGGCTCGCGAGTTCATCACCTCGGCGTGGTGGATCGTGACCTTCCCGGGCCTCGCGATCCTGATCACCGTGCTTGCCATCAACCTCATCGGCGACGGCCTCCGCGACGCCCTCGACCCCAAGCTCAAGCGGAGCTGACCGATGCCCCTGCTCGAAGTCAAAAACCTTACCGTATCGTTCGAGACCTCGGTCGGCACCTTCAATGCGGTGCGAGGCATCGACCTCAGCGTCGATGCGCGTGAAGTGCTGGCGATCGTGGGCGAAAGCGGGTCGGGCAAGTCGGTGGCGATGCTGTCGGTGATGGGCCTGCTGCCTAAGACCGCGACGGTAACTGCCGACAGGCTCAGCTTCGACGGCCATGACCTGAAGACGATCACGCCCGAGGAACGCCGGAAGCTCATCGGCAAGGACGTGGCGATGATCTTCCAGGAGCCGATGACATCGCTAAACCCCTGCTTCACCGTGGGCTTCCAGATCGAGGAGGTGTTGCGCTTCCACCTCGGCATGGACAAGGCGGCGCGGCGCAAGCGGGCGATCGAACTGTTCGAGCAGGTCGGCATCCCCGACCCCAAGGCGCGGCTCAACTCGTTCCCACACCAGATGTCGGGCGGACAGAACCAGCGCGTGATGATCGCCATGGCAATCGCCTGCAACCCCAAGCTGCTGATCGCCGACGAGCCGACCACTGCGCTCGACGTGACAATCCAGAAGCAGATCCTCGATCTGCTGATGCGGCTACAGGCCGAGAACGGCATGGGCCTCATCATGATCACCCACAATATCGGGGTGGTGGCCGAGACGGCCGACCGCGTGGTGGTGCAGTACAAGGGCCGCAAGATGGAGGAGGCGAGCGTGCTCGACCTCTTCACCGCGCCGAAATCGCCCTATACGCGCGCCCTCCTCGCGGCCCTGCCCGAGAACGCCACCGGTGACCGGCTGCCGACCATCTCCGGCTTCAACCCCGAGGAACTCGCAGTCTGATGGGCAATCTCGTTCTCGAAGCGCGCCAGCTGGTGCGGGACTATCATGTCGGCGGCTCGCTGCTGGGCGGCAGCCGCACCGTGCATGCGGTGAAAGGCATCAGCTTCACGCTCGAAAAGGGCAAGACCCTTGCCGTCGTGGGCGAGTCGGGCTCGGGCAAGTCGACGCTGGCCCGCATCCTCACACTGATCGACCGGCAGACCTCGGGCGAACTGTTCATCGACGGCCAGCCCGTCGACATCGCCCACGGTGTCAGCAAGGAAATGCGCCGCAAGGTGCAGATGGTGTTCCAGAACCCCTATGGCTCGCTCAACCCGCGCCAGAAGATCGGCGAGGTGCTGATGGAGCCGCTGCTGCTCAACACCCCGATGCCGGCGGCCGAGCGCCGCGACGCGGCGATGGACATGCTGCTCAAGGTCGGGCTGCAGCCGGAGCACTTCAACCGCTACCCCCACATGTTCTCGGGCGGGCAGCGGCAGCGCATCGCGATTGCGCGTGCCATCATCCTGAAGCCCTCGCTGCTGGTGCTCGACGAGCCGGTTTCGGCCCTCGACCTTTCGGTGCAGGCGCAGATTCTCAACCTGCTCGCCGACCTGCAGGACGAGTTCGGACTCACCTACGTGTTCATCAGCCACGACCTCTCGGTGGTGAAGTACATCGCCGACGACGTGATGGTGATGTATCTGGGCGAGGCGGTGGAGTTCGGCACGCGCGACGCGGTGTTTTCTGCGCCGCAGCACGACTATACCAAGGCGCTGTTCGCGGCGACGCCGCGCGCCGACGTCGAGAGCATCAAGGCGCGCCTCGCGCGGAAGGCGGCAGCCGTCACGGCCTAAGCGGTTAACCGCCAATGCGATCGGGCCTGCCGCAATGCGGCGGGCCGGGTTATGAGTAAGCATGACCCTCTTCGTCCGGATCGCGGCCTTGGCCGCCATTGCCGTTGTTACCGTGCTGACGCTCGGCCCGGTGGACCTGCGCGCCATGAGTCCGGTCGATCCAGCCTTCGACCGTGCGCTCGCTTATGCGGTGATCGGCTTTCTGCTCATCCTGTCGTTTCCGCGCCATCCGTGGCGGGTGATGATCGGGGTTGTGGCGCTGATCGTGCTGCTCGAGGCGGGCCAGGGTTTCCGGCCCGACCGGCATGGACGCGTTCCCGATGTGGTGGAAAAGACCGTTGGCGCCGCGGTCGGCATCGCTGCCGCGACGGGCACGCTATGGCTGCTGCGCCGGCGGCGGACAAACTAGCGCGAATTGTGGCTCTACGGGTAAGCCCGTATCAACCACCACCCATTTGGCTGAAACGCCCGTAAGAATTGGCAAAGGTCTGGGCCCTAGCGTTCGCGCCGAGAGTCAGGGGCACGGGAATGCGTCATTATCAGTCGGCGCCGCGGCCAACGGCGGTGGTAGCACCCAAACCCAGTTGGGACCGGGACGCCGATGCGTTGCCGGGAGCGCGGCGGCTGCTGGCCTATAGCGCCTTCGCCGTTCTCCTGCTCGCCATTACAGTGGTGGGCGCGGTCCTTTATGCAGTGGGCCAGATCGACACGGCTTCGGCGACCTACGAGATGGATCGCGCGCGGGTGGCGCTGGCGGTCAACTCGCTGAAGGTGGTCGGTTCCGAAGCCCGGCTCGCCAGTACGCTCAGCAACAGCTATGCCCTCAATGGCGCACATATCGGCAACGAGGCCGATGTCGGCGAGGGCGAAGTCGCAGTGCCTGTCCCCGGTGCCGACGGCCGGGTGCTGATCTGGACGCCGCGGCGCTTCGGCAGCGAGCTGTTCATGCAACTGGCACCTATCCGGGTCGTGACCTCGATCGCCTTCCTCGCTGGCATCGCCTTCCTGATGCGACGGCTATACCTGTTGGTGCGCGAGCTCGAGGCGCGGCGGGTGGAAGCGCAGGCACTGGCGGCGCGCGACGCGCTGACCGGGCTCGGCAACCGGCTGGCCTTCGACAACGCCATCGAGCGGATGCTCGCCGAAAGCCCTGGGAAGGCGGCGCTGCTCTATCTCGACCTCGACGGCTTCAAGCAGGTGAACGACACGCTCGGCCATGGTGCCGGCGACGACGTGCTGCGCACCGTGGCGCAACGTCTCCAGAAGCTGACGCAGCCGACCGACCTGCTGGTGCGACTGGGTGGCGACGAGTTCGTCCTGCTGCGCCCCTCCCCAGGGTCGCGCGAGGAGCTGGCGCAACTCGCTCGGGCGATCGAGAAGGAACTGGCCGAACCGGTGACGCTGGGAGCGCAGAGCCTGGCCATCGGCGTGAGCATAGGCATCGCCGTGGCCCCGACGGACGGCGTCACCGGCCCTGCCCTGCTGGAAGCGGCGGACATGGCACTCTACCGCGCCAAGCGCGACCGGACCGGCCACGCCATGGCGACCGCAGCCTAGCCCTGCGGCGCCGCCTCACTGATCGTGACACCCACGCCAGGAGTCCGGCTCTCCCGTTCGAGTTCAGCGAGGCGAACGAGCCGCCAGCGCTTGAGCGCCGCAGCATAGAGGCGTGCCGGCCACGACTGGGGCGTGGAGAGAAACCATGCCTTCTCCAGGTTCCTGATCCAGCCGCGTTCGATGAAGGGCGCCGTGTGGGTTTCCCGCTCGTCCGAGAAGCCAGAACCGGGGTAGAAGGTCATTTCGCAGATATAGATCTGTCCTTGATGGACCATGAGATCGACGCGGACGAAGTCGAAGTCGCGGCTCAGCCGCTCAGCGACGGTGCGGGCGCGCCAGAAGCTCTCAGGCAGGGCGTAATCTTCCGGCAGCCGCCTTTCGGGTTTCGACCCCCGCTTGGGCGGCAACCGCCTGCCATCGCCAGTGAAGTAGGCGTTCCGCTCCCTGGGCGTCTTCTGCTCTGTGGCGACGAAGGCCGTGGCCACCGAGCCTCCGCTGCAGCGAAAGGTCATTTCGGTGAATGGCTCGCCCTCGCCAACCAGGCGCTCGACCATCAGGGTGGGCGGTATCAGCCCGTACGCCCACTGGAGCTCTGTATCGAACCGGCGCCGCAGCCAGCCGTCCAGCAAAGCATCGAGTTCGGCCCGAGGCAGACTGCGACGGGCGGGGAAGTAATTGGTGCTGGTACCGTGGTTTGTCTTGATCACGACATCCGGGCGCAGGAACTCGTCGGGCAGGCCCGCAGCGCGCGTGCCGGTCCACAGAACCTCAGCCGCCCGCAGTTCAGAAAGCTGCTGGCGGGCCCATTCCTTCACCTTCAGCTTGTCCGCAAGCACCGGGAACATGGGATTGCGATCGAATATCTTGCGCCATTGCACCAGTTCGGAGACGCCACGGGGCGTCGCCAGCAGCGGCGCACGACGGCGCCTGTACCAGAACGAGAGGGAGAGCCAGGGGTGCCGTAGCCAGACGAACAGATTGGCAGCGAACAGAATAAGCCGATCAGCGAGGGTCAGGGCAGGCACGCTATGCTCCGAGGTCACCAAGGTGCCGTTCCGGCGTTGATGCCGACGGCAGATCAGGGCTTAGCGGGCAGAACGCCGTGGAGGAAGAGGGTTTCGAGGAAACGCGCGGCGTCTTCGAATCGGCCTTCGCCGCCGCGGTCCTTGCCGAGGACGGCGCGCACCTGCACGTCGAAATCGGCATAATGCTGGGTGGTGGCCCAGATCGAGAAGATGAGGTGGTAGGGATCGACGCGGCGCAGCTTGCC
>ENA-UOVV01000531-UOVV01000531.1-compost-metagenome-genome-assembly--contig:-NODE-531-length-43956-cov-5.640532_pt1 | contig 43956 bp, 36 predicted proteins | sample MGYA00238155_ERZ761577 | MGnify/ENA primary metagenome ERZ761577 (study PRJEB28898, sample SAMN06268775) | compost metagenome | isolation source: Emeryville, CA | place: USA:Emeryville, CA | collected... | reverse complement strand
GGAGTCAGGAACCCTTCTCGGTTGTTGGCGAGCCGCGCTCCGTGGCTCAGCGAAGTGGACCGTGGCTTCGATTCGATTGTGCTCGAGTATGCACTCCCCGCTCCCGCTGAGCGCATCTACGTGCAGGACCGGCTGAATGTGGGGGTGATTCTTCCGCCTGGAGTTCCCTCCGACGCCGTCGAGAAGCAGGACCTTGCCGATCGACCGGGAAGCACGCGGGAGCCGTGGTGGCAGCCCAACCTCCTGCGCTGCGTCGAAGTCACCGCGATGCGCCAATACAGCGACGTCAGGGATAAAGGCCGACGCCGCTACGATGTGTTTCAACTCCAGCTCAACCTACCATGAAAGCTATAACTACCAGGTCTGCATTGTTCATTCTCGTCTCGTCCCTCACGCTTCTCGCGAGTGGATGTGGCGGCAGTTCGAAAGCGCCGAGCGACGAAGCCGTGAAGGCGGCGGTCACCAAGGTGATCCCCGCGCACGTGAAACTGGAGGCGGTGGAACTTGAGCCGGTCGGAGACGGGCTGTTCAACGTCAAGGCGGTCGTTTCGGCCCGTGAAATCCTGTATGTTCGTGCTCCTGATGCCAACGTCCCTTTCCCGCTTATACGTCCCGTGCAGCAGGAAGGTGAGAAAGTCACCGGTTATGGAAAGCTTCTAGCGGAGCACCTGGTGGACACGTGGAAAATCCACGAGGTCCAATTGACCGAAGGGATTCAGGCGTTGGGCAAACCACGGGGCAGCTTCGCAGGTGCATACGTGGCAGGATCGGCGGAGGCGGATCAAGCGGTGGCGCAGTTCAAAGCGAATGCCGAGAAGGCTGCGAAGGAAGCTGCCGAACGGGAAGCGGCTCAACGAAAACAGGCCGCAGAAATCGAAGCGGCACGTCGCAAAGAGGCAGCGCAATTAGCCGAGAAACAGAAACGAGAGGCGGCGGAGCTTGCCGCGCGACAGCAACAGGAGGCTCTCGCGGAAGCGGCGCGGCAAGAGGCGGAGAAGAAAGTGATAAAGGAACGACTTCTGGCAGCCTTCGGCGCGGGAAAACGCTATACGGGGGTGCTTACAAGCGGTGGTGCCCGCCAACGCATCGACATGCGGGTGGTCGAACAATCAGGATTCCTCGTCACATGCGAGTTCAGTAATCCTGACGAACCAGGCTACCGGGTGACATGGAAGGGGGAGATCGCTGTAGACCCGGGCTCCGGAGAGTATCCGGTGAATGTTAGCCCAATCGATCGAGTGGAGAGGAACAATGTCTGGAAGTTTTATAACGCGAGCTGGTCAGGTTCTTTGAAGCTGAGGGTTCAGCCGGACGGCGAAATTACCGGCGAAGGCGCACGCTACGACTCCTTCACGATTCGTCTTCAACCCGTGAGCAGCTGACGCGGGTTCAAGCCATTCAACTCGAACGGAAATCCATATGCCGACCTCTACTTCGCCGCGGCCATCTCGCCGCACACTTCGAGTGGCTCCTTTCGTTCTGGCCCTGCTTTGCTTCCTTCTGCCGTTCATCCAGGTCTCCTGTCACGGGGAGAAGTTTGCAACGCGTACGGGAGTGGAGCTAGCCGTGGGTTCGAAGGCAGTCACCTCAGACCCTTGGAGCGGTCAGGACCAGACCCAAAAGATCCCTGTTGAACCGTATGTGCTAACTGCCGCCATTCTTGTCATCGTTGCTGCTGGAGGCGTGTTTCTGCCAAAGCAACTCGGTACAGTGATACCGGCTGCAGTCGGAGGTATGGCGATAGGCGCTTTAGGAATGGCAACATTGACCATCGGGCTGCGGGTCGCGAAGGAAGGGGAGGGGCTACTCGAGGTTAGCTACCAATTTGGCTATTTCGGCGCGTTACTGTTTCTATCGATGGGCGTGCTCATCTCAGGAGTTGCAGCCATTAAGCCGACCGGTGGCGGCGGATGAACCGCCGCCTTTAAAGTGGGGAGGTGCGCCCCCGGTTCTGGAGCGCACCTCCGCGCTGCCTGGCCTTAGCCGTTGTGATTGGCTGCGGCCTCGGCGACGGCAACTTGAAGGCTGCGGCGAGTGTCGTTACGAGCCGTAGCCGTCCCGCTGTCGCTTACCGCATCATTGCGTCCAAGAAAGAATTCACCGCATGCCACATGTTTGGGTCGGTTTTCGCCCGGCGATCGTACTCGCGGAGGCGTCGTCGCGTAGCGTCGGGCATCGTTTCCCATTCGGGCTTCGCTTTCCGCGTCTCCGTTTCTCCCTCCGAACTAATCGCGACCATCCGCTCCAATGCCGGATGTTTCTTGTCGCGAGCAGCGCTGATCTTTGCCGTTTCATCCCGCAGGTAGGCGAGAAGCAGCCCTGGTAGCTCCTCCGGTTTTAGTCCGTCGAAAATCTTGGCTGCCACGTTATACCCAACCTTGGCGCGGCCCGCGAGGATGTTGCTCAGTTGATTCGGTTGGAGGCCGAGTTTCGCGGCAAATTCGGGGCGCGTCAGTCCGCGTTGTTCCAGTGTCTCCAGCAGGGCAGGTGCGAAGTGGGTCACTTAAAAAAAGTGAGGCCGTAACAAAAAAAGTGCAAGCGGCACTTGACGACACAAAAAGAGTGAGCGATTTTACGGCGTCACAAAAAGAATGACTCGATGAAATCCTGCTACTCTCACGACGCCGCCTTTGCGCGCCTCCAACATCGCGTTCCGCAACTAACCAAAATCTTCCGCCGCGTATTCGGCTCCCGCTTCGCGTTCGTGCGACTTGTCCATGACAAGTCCAAGGACAAGATGGGAGCGGATCTCTTCGTGATTCTCAAAGATGGGACGGCTGTCCCCGTTGACGCTAAAATCGCAAGAAACGATCCGTGGATTGAGAAAGGCGACCGTTCCGTGGCGCTGGAGGTGATGAGCTGCAAGGAACGCGGCACGCCGGGTTATCTCTTGTGCGGAGGCAAGATCACCCGGTATCTCGTTTTCCTCTACCCGACAGCTCCGGCGATCGTCCTTCCCTTCAGAGCACTCGCGAAGGTCTTCCGCGAGAATGTCGATTCCTGGATCGAGCGCTACGGCATTCATGAGCAGACCACCGGGGGTATTTTCGAGGATTATCATTCGTCGTGCGTGTTTGTGCCCACGCGCGAGATTCATAGTGCTCTCACGATCCTTCTGGCCCAGTTCGGTCAGCGCTTCATCCCGCGCACTTACCCCCGGGCAGCATGAGCAAAGAGCACGGGGGGGAGGCTCCAGTCCGCTTTGAAACGCAGAGTCAGCGGCGGGTTCATGAGCGTTTGCTGCAGATGGGCAGGGCATTCTTTGAACCACCTGACGTGCCGTTGCAGGTGACCCCTCGGTTAAATCCACTCGTGGTTGGGCCGACGGGAGCGGGTAAATCCTACATCAGTGAGCGTGTGGCGCGGGAACTTCAGGCGCACTTCCTGCGGGCCACTCACGGTGACTGGATCCCTCTGGGTTCTTCTCGGGAATATGTGCCCACCTACTGTGAGATTCTCTGGGCGATCACGGAGAAGGATCGGGTCGTTCTCTTTTTGGACGAAGTGGAGAAACTGGCGAATGACCCCGATTCGGCCTGGGCACGGAGCTGTGCCACGGACCTCTGGCAGGTGATCGATCGAGCCGTGCCCACGAGCGCAGTGGGAGCATATAAATCATTCTGCACGGAGCGAGAATCGAAACCCATCGCGTCGCCGTTCTTGCGCGCGCGGATGCGGAAAAACCTTTGGATCATCGCAGCGGGCACCTGGCAGGACCTTCATGCCGGGCCGGCGCGTCTGGGCTTCGGTGGGCAATGCCGGGAGCCTGTATCGGACAGAGCAATACGTGATGCGATCCGGAAGAGCCGTCGGATTCCCGAAGAATTGCTCTATCGCTTCAATGGTGATTTGCTCGTGATCGGGTATCCCACTGCCGAAGAGACACAGGCGCTTTACGATGCGAGTGGACTCTCTGCGCTCGCCGAACGTGCTAACGTAAAACTCGATCCCGAACGGCATGATTGGTCGCTCGGCGGCATGAGAACGCTCGAGGAACTGGCGGCGGAATTGCTTCTGCGGCTCGGAGGAACCGTACACCGAGCACGGGGATCACCGCTTTCGAAAATGCTGTAATCGCACCGCACGGGAGCGTGTTCTTCGTGATCCGAGCTTGTGAAGAGACGCGAAAGAGGGCACAGATGTCGCCATCGCTAGCTACGCTGGTGCGGTTGTTAGGCGACCTGCTTCGCCTTCTTCATCACCGTCGAGCGGCTCGTTTTCCGACCGAGCGCCTTCTTTGCTTTGCGGACACGCGATGCGCCGCCTTTCCCGAGCTTCTTACCCGCGTAGCTGACTTCGTGCGATTGCGACGACACACGACTGCGATCACTTCCTACATTTCGTTTGGACGATTTTTTCGTGGCCATAGGTTCTTCAGAGAACGCTGAACGCCGCCACAGTTCCGGGGTCAATTTCGCATGGCGCGGAGCCGGAAACAGAAACCGAACGTTTCATTCTCAAACCTCGACAAAGTCTTCTTCCCGAAGACGGGGTTCACCAAAGGCGAATTGATCAAATATTACCTCGATGTCGCGCCAGTGCTTCTACCTCATTTCCGCGAGCGCCCCGTGACGCTCATTCGGATGCCCGACGGAGTTAGGGGCGAGCGCTTCTTTGAGAAGAATGCGCCCGGTTTCACGCCTGAGTTTGTTCCGACAACACAGGTGCCGCGCGCCGACGGCGGGGTAATCAATTACATCAAGGTGAACGATCCTTCTACGCTCGCGTGGTGTGCGAACAACGCAGCGGTCGAGCTGCATCCATTTCTTCATCGAGCGGACGACATCCAGCGTCCAACACACATCGCGTTCGACCTCGATCCAGGCGAAGGCACCGACCTGCTAACCTGCATCGAGGTGGGGCACATGATTCGCGAACTGCTAACGGGGCTTAAGCTAAAAGCTTTTCCAAAGGTTTCAGGATCGAAAGGGCTTCAGCTCTATGTGCCTCTCAACACGCCCGTGACCTACGAAACGGTGACGCCGTTTGCCAAGGCGGTCGCAGAGCTTCTCCATCAGCAACACCCCGACCTGATCGTGAGCGAGATGTCGAAGGCGCTTCGAACGAATCGTGTGTTCATCGACTGGTCGCAGAATAACGAGAAGAAGACGACAGTGGGGCCGTATTCGGTCCGTGGTAAGCGCGACGAGCCGTTCGTTTCAATGCCTGTATCTTGGGATGAACTACGGCGAGCGGGGAAGGTCGGGAAGATCGACTCGCTCTTCTTCACACCGAGCGACGCGCTCAAGCGCGTGGCGGAGCATGGCGACTTGTTCGCTCCGGTTTTGAAACTGAAGCAGCGGCTCCCGCGGGACGTTATTGCTGCGTCACTAGGCGCGCCGAAGAAACGCGCACCGAAGTCGCTTCAGCGCTACGCGGAGAAGCGGGACTTCACCAAAACATCGGAGCCCACCCCTGAGTTGCCGACGCGCAGCGCGCAAGGATCGCGGCGGCGTTTCGTGATTCAAAAACACGCGGCGTCACACCTGCACTACGATTTCCGGTTGGAGATGGACGGCGTCCTGAAATCGTGGGCTGTTCCGAAAGGGCTTTCTACTGAGGTGGGCGTCAAGCGATCAGCGTTTCAGACGGAAGATCATCCGCTCGAGTACTTCTCGTTCGAAGGCACGATTCCGGAAGGTCAGTATGGCGGAGGCACCGTGATGGTGTGGGACATCGGCACCTACGACGTGATTGGCGGCAATTACTGGGCAGGCGATCTAAAGCTCTGGCTTTCCGGGAAGAAGTTGTCCGGCGAGTGGCACATCTTCCGGATCAAGTCCGAGGAGGAGAAGCCGGTTTGGTTGATCAGCAAAGCGGGCAAAGCGGCGAAGGCCGTCACGAAGAAGCAGGAAGCTACATCGGTGTTAAGTGGACGCTCGATGGACCAAATCGCTAAGGCGGGCGACGCCGTGTGGCAGAGCAAAGGCGAAGCGTCGGAGACCGAGAAAACGGCTCGTGCAAAGGAAGCCGCAAAGCCTTCACCACCCCGACCCATCTTCGTCGAGCCGATGGCAGCTCGAGAGGCTCAGAAACTGCCTGAAGGCGATGAGTGGGTCTATGAAATCAAGTGGGATGGATACCGATCTCTGGCGGTGAAACACGGAGACTCGGTCCAGTTACTGTCGCGCAAAAACAAGAGTCTGTCCGCCGATTTTCCGGACGTCGTGGATGCATTGCGCGGCCTTCCCGTCATGTCAGCGCTGCTCGATGGTGAGGTCGTGGCACTGGATGCGCAGGGACGACCATCGTTCCAAAGCCTGCAGAACCGTCGTTCGAGCACAGCGGCCATCGTTTACTACGCGTTCGATCTTCTGTCGCTGGAGGGCGAGGACTTGAGGTCGAGACCGCTCGACGAGCGGAAGAGTAAACTCGCCGAGATAGTCGGCGATTCTCAGGTTCGGCTTTCTCTGAGTCTCGATGGGCCCGCCGATCGAATCGTAGCGCAAATTCAGCAACTTGGGCTGGAGGGTGTCATCGCGAAGAGACGCGCAAGCAGCTACGAACCCGGCGAGCGCAGCGGTGCGTGGGTCAAACTGAAATTAAGCCCCGAACAGGAGTTCGTCATCGGCGGCTACAAGCGAGGTGCGCCGCTCGAGTCGCTCGTCGTTGGCTACTACGAAGGCGGCCGCCTTATGTGCGCGGGTAAAGTGCGGCAGGGATTGAACCCGCGAAACCGTCGTGAACTGGCGGATCTGCTGAGCCCGCTGCGCACGAAGCAGTGTCCGTTCGCGAACTTGCCGAATGCCAAGAAAAGTCACTGGGGGGAGGGGATTACCGCCGAACAGATGGACGAGATCCAATGGGTTGAACCGCGAGTCGTCGCGCAGGTGGGCTTCACAGAGTGGACCCGTAGCGGGAGCTTGCGGCACGGGACCTACAAGGGGCTGCGTCCGGACAAGAATGCACCCGAAGTGGTGCGGGAACCGAGGTGACGATTCGATTTGAGGAGCGCCGCTACTGGTGATCGACGCTGGTGCTCCCGCATTCGCGTCACTCTTCGAACGTGAACCGAAGTGCTTCTGCGGGCAGCTTGGAAACGAGCTGCTTCCAGAATTCCCAGCGTCCGTCCGGATCTTCTTTCAAACGGGTCTGGTAGGAAATCAATATGGCGCGGTCCGACCTGAATACGGTCTTGCTGATGCCTCTTTCCGACCATCTGGGTGAGTGGTGACTCATCAGATAGCCGGAGTCGCCAGGCAAAATCTCAAACGTGAAATCTTTGTCGTCTTTTTCCTGCACTTCGGCGGCTATCGCCCGGACCTCCTCGGCACTCGGCAGCGATTTCTGGAACTGAAACTGGAGCATCTCGGACCAACCCGTGGGCTTCGCTGGTTCAGGAGTGAAGATAATGCGATAGGTGTCGTCTCCAGTGCGCGTCACTTTGTGCAGCACCCACACGCGCCCGTCCGGCGCGGCAAAAGTAGTGTCACTGCTGGACGGGAAAGGAAACGTCTGTGCTGGCTGCGGTGTTGTCGTGCATCCTACCAGGAGGAGCCCGGCGACAACTACTAGTGATCTAAGCATAGCAATGAGTTCAGGGGAGGGCGTGCGGTTTCGTAGGGAGTGTCCGGGGTTACTGAGTCCCGCCAGGGGGCGCTAAGGATCGCTTGAGCGCTTCCGCCATCTGCTTGATCTCTCCGGAGAGCATTAACATCGCTTCGCCTTGATAATCTTTGGTTGAGATCACAGTCATTTCCTCGATCTCGATTTCTTGGATCTTCATACGTGACCGCGTCACGACGTGGGCGACCTCGCCTTCCTTGACATGGCCAATGGGCTCGAACGACGAGTTGGCCAACGCTTCGACCACCAACGGCTGAATCTTCTCAAACCACGTGAAGAAGGTAGCCATGAATTCCTGCGCGCCGAGTTGACGGGTCTTCGAGGGATCAGCCGAATCGGCGAAAAGAGCGAACAACTCACGGCCCTCCGCGTCAGTGAAGGCGACGTCGACCAGCGGCCCCATCATCTCTTGGAAGCGGCGAAGTTCTTCGGGATGCATCATCTTCGCGATGCTTGCCATGCCTTCGCTCCGCAGCCGTTCGGTGTAGATGCGAACTGCCTCTTCGGGCGTTCTCGCGTGCAACGATGCCACGAGAGCAGATAAAAGTATCAAGAAGCGCATAGAAGTGGGGGTTTATCGAGGAGAGCGCGGTACACATTGGTTCTCCAAGAACGCAGTGATCAGGGCCCAGTTTTCTCGATAGAAATCGAGGTTTGGAATCTGTCGTAAGTCCACCTTACTCCACTGTTCGTCACGCGGAAGCTTCCCGACAATGGCGACTGGCAAGACGTAGTAAACGGGCGCTAGCACTTCCTTCCGGCCATCCTTTGACCCTCGGTTGAGGAACGCGGCGACGACGAAGTCACAATTAAAGTTTTTGATGGGAAAACCGGTCGCTCCCGTCCGCCACCGGCTCTTTACCTGGATGCGCGCCGAGGTATTCGCCTCCGGGTGAGTGGCCACGAGGTCGTAGCCGGGCATGTTGGTATAGGTCTTATACGCCGCGATCCGGTGAACGAGCAACTGCCCCAAGACGAGGAATTCCGCGCCTTGGCTCTCCAAGCGTGTATCGAGTCGAAGCATTGTTGCTGGACGCCGGATCAAGCTTGCTGATGAGCCTAGGTTAATAGCAAGCGAAACACTGCTCCATGACGTTCACATATGACAGAGCGCCGCGTGCCGCGTAAGGTTTCGATAATAGAGGAGAGCGTCAGCGATTGACGCTCAGGTAGGTTTCGCGAAGGATCGCGGCACCGGTTTCGACTATGTCCGTTACAAACGACGATGCGCTCGCTCTCTTGAAGTCCGCGGGAGACCGAGCGACGACGCAGCGGAAGGCTGTGATCGGAGCGTTGCGAGAGGCGGGGATCCCCGTCTCCGTCGAAATGGTCTTCAAGCACGTCAACGAGAAGTTTCGGAAGATCGACCTTGTTACGGTCTATCGCATTCTTGATCGGCTTGAAGAGGTTGGAGCTGCCGTGCGGACATTCGGCCCAGATGGTATAGCCATGTTTTACCTTAGAGGAGACCGACGGCGCTATTTCGCTGTCTCTCGGAGCGACGGTGCGGCAATCGAGATCGATCGTGATTGTGCTGCGATGCTCGAACGTTCTGCCCTTGAGATGGAGGCGTTGCTCGCGAAGAAGGGATACCGCGAGCTTTCCCATGTCGTGCAGTTTTACGTGGATTCGAATCCCGCAGTCGACGCGACTACCGGGAGCCAAGTGCCGACGCCGGCGGAGAAACGGTTCGACACCTTACGATCTATCGCTGAAGCGCTGCGCGAGGATCTCCCGAGTATCGCGAGCCATCCGGCTTTCATAGCGCTTCAAAGGCGTGCCGGACGCGCGAAGAAATAACGATATCCTGCTCAGCTACCGAAACAAGCAACCACCATGCTCGGGATGCGCCAAGACCTCGAAGAACTGGAATCTTTCCTGAAGAAGACGGCAGGCTATGCGTCAAAGGCTAGGCGTTCCCGGTCCATCTTCGATGTTGGCGGACGGGGTCACTACGAGAATCCGACCTCGGAGCTGCTGGCATTCTTCCTTTCTCCGCAGGAAGAGCACGGGCTCGGATCAATCTTCCTGGATGCGTTCTTCGATACCTTGGGTAAGGCGGCTCCGGATCCAGCTGGCGTGAAGGTCTGGCGGGAGCGGCTCACGCGGCAAGGGAACCGAATTGATGTCCTTGTGTGCGGCTCGAACTGGGTATTAGCGATCGAGAACAAGATCCGGCATCGGATGTTCAATCCGTTCGATGACTACGAAAACTACCTACAGTCCAATTACCCGAGGTTTGCGCACTACCTTGCGGTGCTCTCACCTTCAGGGGCTGCAGTGGACCGCTGGATGGGAGTGGGGTATGAACAGCTCATTCACTGCGTCGAAGGTCGGCTGAATCGGACAAGTTCTACACCGGGAGCGGAGCGGTGGCGAACGCTTGCGGGTGAGTGGCTGCTCAACCTGAGAAATCAAACCACCCAGTACAAAATGAACTCGGATGTCGCCAGCTTCGTCGAAACCAACATCGCGCAGTTTGAACAAGCGCATGCACTGCTGGATAACTTCAAACAGCATTGTATCACCATCCTCGAAGACGAATTGAAGTCGAAGTTTCCGGCGCTCGACATTTCGGTGGTGGATGCGGGCTGGCCGGGATTTCCGCTGTCTTTCCGGTGCAGGTCGAATCAATGGAGTGGGGCTGACGTGGTCCTGTTTCGTGGACTCAGCGACGAAGTGTTCACCGCGCGCTTGTATTTGCCCCGGCGAGATGACGCGCGAGTGGGGGAGATTGGAACTGCTCTGGCGGAGCCAGTGGACTATGCAGAAAACTTCCCGAATTGGTCGCGTACGGCGGGTGGGAAGACCTTCGATGCGGGAGTTAAAACCCTGTTGGCATTGATAGGGGAGGTGAAGCCGATCCTTGTGGCTGATGTTGCGAGAAGTGCGTGAGCGGGACCGCGGCCTGGATTTGGAGATTGAACGGAGCCCAACAGATTGCTATAGAAGGCTCATGCCAGCCGACCCCCCGCCTCGATCCTTGGTTGTAGAGCCGCCGACAAGTTCGAGCTACTCATCGGAGGCAGAAATTTCGATCGCCGCCCTCGGCGAGAAGTTCGTCCATCAGCTGCTGAAACGGAATCGCATCCGCCTCCTTCCGTTCGATCGCCGTGAGTGGTTCCGCGGGGCGTATTCGACAATTCAACGGACGCTGCGAAACGAGTTCCGCCCGCTTTCGGCTGAACAGAAAATGCAGTGCGTTGAGACGATCTTTTCGCGAATCGCGGCGCTTCGCGCGGAACAGTTCGACGCCGATCTCCAAGCTTTGCTGGTTGAGCTCTCCACCGAATACGCGATCTCGTTAGGCCACGCTCAAAAGCTGGTTTCGATCCTCATCAAGTACACGTTCGTTTGCTGTGAGATGCGGGAGGCACACGTTCCTGAGCCACTGCGCGTCTTTGTGCAGACGAACAAGGCGCGGCTACCCGTTCCGGTGGATGCGATCGTGCTGGGGGCATTGGCCATCCAGTTTCCCAAGGCTTTCCAAGACATTGTTGTGAAGGTCACCTCGGCCAGAGAGGTTCGGCGTAGTTACTCCGCGAAGATTCAGCAATCGTCCCACTGGGTGTCTTGGTCGCGGCTGTCGGAGTATCGCGTATATGAATCGGTCCAAGTAAGGGTTCGTGAGTTGGCAGTGGGGGCGATGCTCACGCCCCTCGAGTTCGAGATGCGGCACCTTTGGGTGCAATGATCCCAAGGCGCAGTTAAGCGTTTGACTGACCACGAGGCCGGTGTGCGTAACACTAGGGGTTGCGCTTACTCAAGCGCCAGTTCGTGGCATGATGTTCATGCCTTCGATCGCGCGATAGCATTCCCCCGAGCGTGGTTTCTGCAGCAGTCAGCAGTAGGTCGACCAGCTGCGACCACTAAACGATAAACAACCTAATGTAACGATTATGGCTGCAAAGAAGGCGTCCGCTGCAACTCGAGTAAGTGGAACAACCAACCATGGAGTCGCCGCCTTGCTTGAGGGGGTCAAAAACGAGAGGAGGCGACTGCAGCGGAAGGGCATCCGCCTGGAGGACGAAATCTGGTTTCGAGGACATCGCGATCCCACCTACGTGCTTCTTCCCACGTTGCTGCGAGTGACCCAGAAGTTAGGACTGAAAGGTGACGACATTCGGGTATTTGAAAGTGAACTGTTCTTCGAATTCCAGGCGAAGGGCACAGCACTCATGGGTTCGGGCCTTTCGGATTGGGATCAGCTCTTCATCATGAGGCACCATAAGCTGCCCACACGACTACTGGACTGGACTGAATCATTCGCCGTTGCGCTCTACTTCGCAATGGACGGACTAGATGATACGGATCCGGCGGCACCTGAGCCGGTGGTGAAGCTGCTGAACCCTTACGCGCTCAACGCCGTTCTTCCCTGGAAGGAAGGCACCAGACCTGACGACATCGACCTGTTTGCGCCGAAGTACCTTGGCTGGGAGCCTTACGAGGACGCGGAGGATGGCGTCGGCCCGGCAGGAGAATACTGGGACTACGGCGAACTATTGCTCGAAGAGGATGGAGTCGATTGGCCCACCCCGGTCGCGCTCTACCCTATTAGAAATTCACCCCGTGTTCGTGCCCAGCATGGTTGGTTCACAATCCATGGGACCGACACCGCACCCATCGAGAAGATTGTTCCGCAGGCCATCGGCGAGGTGAAGATTCGCCGGGAGTGGTGGCCGGAGGTCCGTGATTACCTGGAGTCCACCGGCATCGATCGTTTCCAGATCTACGCCGATCTCGACAGTTTGGCCGATTCGATCTGCGACCATGCTGTTCGCCTCTGGGCAAAGCGTCATGATGGACGTTGATCAGCCTGACCGAGTGCGGCCTTTAGTCGCCCGCGTCTGACCGGCATTGCTCCTACGTTTCGATGATGTCGGGCGTGAGCGAAAAGAATCGCTCGGCATCTTCTTGCGTGGCGGGTTGTCGATAAAACCTGCGCAGGACTGCTTCCCGGTTCCCACAGTCGTGGGACACGTCGGCGTAGCTCGCTCCTGGAAGGGCGAGACGGTACGATACGTAGGTCCGTCGAGCGATATTGTAGAGCCGCATGTCTTTTCCGGCCACGCGCAAAGGATGTCGCAAAGCGTTGCGTTCGCTTAGGAGCGCAAGGATGGTTCGGGACTGCTGCACCTTATGGTTCACGAAGAAGGGCAGCCCCTTGGGTTTTAGCCATTCGAGCCAGCGCCGTAGCACCGGAGGCATGCGGATTATCCGGGAGCACGTCTTACTGATAGCGGCGCTTACCTCGATTGTCTCCCGCCTAAGACTTACGATCTCCCAAGGGTCGGGCGACTGCTGGATTCGTGCGATTTCACTGGCGCGTAGGCCGGAAAAAAGAGCGAGGACCCAGTACCCGATCGTATCGGTTCCCTTCACACGATAAAGTAGCGCCTGAACCTCTTCCACCGTGAGGATGAAGCGTTGAGTGCGCCTCACGCGGGGTCTTCGAATCGCAGCGACCACTGGGTTTTCGATCGCGTGACGTTGCACGATCAGCCACCGGAAAAAAGTATGGAGAGTGCACCAGTGCGCTCGTCGCGTCGATGGCGATTCGATACGGAGCAGGTAGTCCGTTATCATTCGAGGTGTCACTTCGATCGGCTTCAATGACCCGAGCTGAGCGACGAATTGATGAAGGGAACACCGATAATTTCGCAGCGTTTGAACCCGCAGATTCTGGGCACGTTTCGCCAGTTGAAACTCGGCGGCGCAACGTTCGATAGTCGGGGCAATCAAGGCTCCGTGCCGATGCTTAGCATACCATTGTAGTGCATCCAGCAGCGATTCGACCCCATGAGTGGTGGCAAACCAAAGCGCTGACTCCGCCTCCTTCAGCTGGGAGGCCGACAGCCAACTCGATTGAAGGGCAGGAGACGGCGGGGAGGCAGGTTCCGGCTGGTGGGTCTCTTCTTTAAATGGCACCAATTCGAGAAGTCTCTGAATGGCATCGCGCCCGCCATTTTCGTGAAGATCTGCGATTCCTGCCCTCGCCAGGGCTTCTGCCTGATCGTCGGATGGAACCGTTCCCGTGAGATGAACCAGAGTTCGGACAATCACCGCTTTGGCGTTTTCCAAGAGGCGAGCCTGTTCGGGCAGCGAAGGCGTTGCAGTCACGGCACAGTCTTCTTTAAACAGTCCGGAGTGATCGCGAAGAAGTCGCGGACCCGCCCTCTCTTAACACCTGCAGGTGAGAACATCTCCACCCTCCGCGTCGTGAGACCCGTTTCGAGGGCGATCTCGTGGAAGCTATCTCCCCGGGCTAGCCGATAGATGATATGCGTCGATCGCGTGATGCCATTAGGCTTGGCGGGAAGAACTGAATATGGACGCGCTCGTCGGTGGCGCACGTCGGGCCACCGGGCGAGAGCGGTGCGCCAAACGGGGGCGAGCCGCTGGGTCCAGTTGCGCGGAAGAATGGGCAGATTCCGGTCACAAAGCCAATCGATCCAGGCGGTGCATTGAGCGGTTTTACGAACGATTCGTGCGGCATTCGAGGTGACCTCGCTTGGAAGCTCGAAGTGCGTCGGCGACGAGCGAAACAAGCTCCACGGATCGGCCAACTGATCGAGCCGCCGTAACTCTGAGTGGCGCAGCCCGGCAAAGAAAGCCAACGCCCAATACGCCAGTTGGTCGGAGCGCGATCCTAAGCGCAATATCTGCCGAACCTGACAGGGCGAGAATAGAAAGCGGACCGGCGCGGGGTTTCGGAGTTGAGGAACAGGATTGTGAATCGCATATCGCTTCTGTACGCACCAGCGGAACAGCGTGAACAAGATGCGGTGGCGATCGTCGCGGATTCCGTGCGACGGGCATTCTAGGAGAAGTTGATCAATACGAGTGGGCGAGATCTCACGGGGTGGGACGTTCGCCAGAAGAGTGAGCGGAGCGTTGAGGTGACGACGATATGTCCCCAGCACGCGGCGACTGACACCTTGTGCAGCCTTGTCAGCGAGAAACTCTTCCACGCACGCACTCAGACCTGGAGCGCCCTGAGCCTGCCGGAGATGATAGCAATATTCGCGGACGGCTGCAGATGCACAAGGGATTCTGAGGAGGACCGCATGCCAAAATGCTTCCGTGCAATGGGTGAGTTGTTCGGAAGTGAGCGGAGCAGGCGATAAATCCGCCAATGCGGATCTCTCGCTCGTTAGGTGTTCGCTTCCAAACTGCCATGCGATGCGCGCCCAAAACTTTTCGCCGAGTTGCTGTGTGACGATCAGGAAGAAATCGCGCGCGATCGCGGTGACATCGCTTTTTCGAGGTTCGCTCAAGAATTGGGCGAGATACCTATGAACGAACGTGACGAGCTGATGTTGCTCGGAGAGCGAAGGAACAGCGTGGGAGCCCGAATTCAAAGTTTCTCCGGGAAGAGGTCGAAGTAGGCCAATGCGTCCGCTCGCGTGACTTTGCGCGCGTAGTGCCTACGGAGAATACCTTCTTGGTTTCCGACCTGATTAGCGATTTCGCCGTAGCTCGCTCCAGGGAGTGCGAGAAGATAGGAGATGTAGGAACGTCGACCGATGTTGGCTTGATTGATCTCTCCTTTCCCCTCGCTCACGGGTCGTGCGAGGATCTCATGCAAAATACTCTGGCGCTTTAGCCAATAACAGGTCGGAGCAAATCCGCCTTGCTGCGACTTCAACCAACGGAGCCACGATTCCAGAACGGGCTGCATGGGTATCGACCGCGGGCCGGTTTTTGCCACGCACTCCGGGATCTCGATTATGCGGCTTCCCAGATGGATCGAGCTCCACGGGTTTTCGAGTTGTCCGAAGCGCAATACCTCTGCTGTGCGCATCCCGGCGAAGAGGGTTAGCACCCAGCTGCCGATGACGTCGCTTTCCTTCGCTCGGCGCAGCAATTTGCGGGTTTGTTCAGGAGTCAGGATTATTCGAGGAGCCGGGTCGACGCGCGGACGAGCGACAGCGCTTTCGACGGGGTTATCCACCGCATAATGCATGCGAACGGCCCACGCGAAGAACCCGAACAGCCTGCCCTGCCGGTGTCGCCGAGACGCGGAATTGTCCTTCCACTGCATGATATACGAGGCCACTTCGCGGAACTTGGCTCCTCGACGTCGTCGGCGAGCCCGCCGACGGATCGCTGCTGGCCGGGGGGCTGCGACTTCACCCCTGAGGGGCGATGCGCGCGATATTGCCGGACAGCGTGGCGAAGGGCTACCCACACCAAGACTGCGCTTCCAGAACACTAGCCGAAGTCAATATGAGAAGCAGCAATGAGACGGGCCAGAGCCGAAGGCGCTTCCTCCATTGTAGCTCTTTCGGCCACGTAGGTCTTCAGCTGCAGAACCACCCCGGTCGTTCGACCCTAAGGCGGCTTTAACCTCGTCCTAAGGAGCGTCATGAAATGGGCGTTTTACCGTGCAGCATACATGTCCTCAGCCTGATACCGGGCTCTGTCGATGTCGGTGTAGAGTTTCTCCGACTTATGAACTCATCGACCTTCAGATCAGCGTTGGTGCTTGTCGGCGCGATTATCGGGTTGTCCGCGGGCAGTTCCCTCCGCGGGCAGCTCACTGCCCTCGATTTCGATACGAGTGTCCGTTGGTCAACAGGTGGTGGTGTGAACGTCTACGGCTGGCAGTTTAGCCTCCACACTTCAATCGAGGTAACATCGGTCGGCTTGTTTGACGATGCGTCACGGTTCGACGGCGGATTTCCGGGAGACGGATTCCTCGAACCTCATGTGCTTGGGATCTGGGAATCGAGTAAACCGACACCCCTCATCACTGAAGTCTTGTTGGGCGGTACCACGGAACAACTCATCGAAGGCTTCCGCTATGTCGACATCGAGCCGCTTCTCCTTCGTGGGGGGCAGAGCTACATTATCGCGGCCAGTTATCATAACGGAGATCTCGTGGTAGGCACGACGAACAATCCCACCCTCAACCTCGTCGTTTCTCCGCACCTGTCATTTGACGGTTATCGGTTTGGAAACGGCGATTCGATCCTCGCGGTTCCGGAAAATTTTCGTCCGGGGAGAATCGAGGGGATTGGGCCCAATTTCCGCTACACGCCGGTGCCCGAGCCAGCCACGCTGCCGTTCGTCCTGACCGGAATCGCAATCCTTGTCGGCGGGCAACGATGGGTGCGTCGCTCCAGGAAGAGCACCTATCCGGCTGGCGGGTAACCTGCGCCAGCTTTTCAGAGTGGCGATCGAGAGAGGCTCACAATCCGATACGTCTGACTGGTCAGAACCAATCGGCCCGTCACCGACCAGGCGGTGTTGGAATGACCCCAGGAGGCGGCGCGGTAACGAGTTTCGCTTCTTCAGCGGTTTGGTCTCGGTCCTTCACGAGCAGCTCCAGTGACTCTTGCAGGCGCTCAGCCTCGCTTTCGAGTTTGGCGCGCTCTTGCGGAGTCTCCGCATCGCGAAGCTGAGCGAGGATCCTCAAACGCTTTCCGTAGGTTTCATCGATGAGGTCCTGAAGCTTTCGGTTGCGATGAATGTAGCCGTGGAGGACGACGTCTATTCCTGTGCTGCCCCGGAGAAACTCGTAGAACTCTTCCTTCGGCGTGGTGTTTATTCCGTTGGGCTTCTCGACAAAGAAGTCCTCCATCCACATGAGTGCGTTTCTAAGCATACGCTGCTCCTCGTTTGTGGCGCGGGATGAAACGTTGGCGAGGAAGGTGTCTACTTCTTCAGGTGTTCCCGCCGGGATGATTTCCTTGAGGGGCGCGGACAATGCCGCGCACAGCGTGCTTGCGAAGAGCGGAAGAAGGATGGCGGTGAGGCCGAATGTCTTAGTCATTGACGAGACAGGACGGTGCTAAGCTGGACGGTGGGCTAACAGCGTGAGCAAGGACGAGCGTTGGTGAGACGTCACTTGGATTCCGCTCCCTGGTTTCCGAAGAGACCAGGTCGCCTTCGCAGAGTGTCCACCGACAGGGGGGGAATGGCTTGGTTGTTTCTCCGAGGCGGGCCGGGTGCATGCGCTTCCCCGGCACGCATCGCTCCCGTTTCGTGCTGAATTTCGGCGCGAACGCCGAAACCTAGGCGATCGAAAACTGACAACGAACATGGGATAAAACAATCGGGACCATGACCGATTTCCGGTAGTGGCGGCCAACGCTGCCTACACTACCATGATCATCACTAACCTCGACCAGCCATCAACGGCGGCATCCCAGCCACCTATCGAAATCCACGGCAGCACCGACGCTGCGTGTCCTGAATCGATCGGAATCCCGGACGCAACCTCTTCCTGTTCACCCGCGCCGGTAGAACGGCGGAAACGCGTAACCTACAAGGAAGTTGTCTGGTTGATTTTGGAGATCCACGCGGCGCTCCGTCAGGTGCAAGGCCGAGCCAGCACTAGACGCGTAACCGTTTCCGAGGTTCTGCAGTTAGTCGCAAAGATGAGTGCGACGGGAAAATCGTACGACGAAACGGATGGCGGCAGGGTGCAGTATACGCGCGCCTACAAATATCCGTGGGACACGACAGAGGTTTCGGCGAAGAGAGAGGGCGATCGAGTCAATGTGAGTTTTTCACGCGGCTCAAATGGACGAGTGTTCGTGTCCGCCACGATAGCCGATTGGCTTGCAGCTTATGTTCCTCCCTCAAGTCCATCGCCTCAAGACTCGGTGTGGAAACGAACCAAAACGAAGCATCTCTTCGAACGAATCGATCTTAAGGGACGTCGTATCGGATATGCGATCGAACTTCCCGACCCGACGGGGCGGAACTGGAGACCCGAGTTCGTCGTTGGCGCGACGAGAGCTGAAGTTGCGGCAAAGGAAGGAAGCGCGATCGTCGAGTTGGTGCGGAAGGCTGCAACCTGTGCTCCGTTACGAGGTGCAGTTGAACGATATGTTCGGTATTACCCGGAGATTAGAGCGGCGTTGGCTGCAGAGCCGCTGCCCGTGTTCGCGGGGAACGAGAAGTGGTTCGCCGAGATCGCTAAAGCGTATCTGAAAGCGGAGTCGAGGAAGGGTCGAATCGCGCGGCACCACCAGCCTGGGGCGACGATTGAGGTCGCGGCTTAGTCGCGGGCTGAGCTGACCGGTTTGGCCTAACCGTATTGGGTGGCAGCAGAACTTAGCCGTTTGGGCGAGGATTGATGGAAACAAACCAACGAGTGGTTGCGCGCATAGCTGCGGGATCTCTTATCTCTCCGACCAAGCGAACACCCGTCAGACGGCGAGTCGCCCAATCGAATGAACGGACGAAATCGACCGCTCGTGCCTTTTAGACCGAACGGTTGAGTTTGTTTCGACAGCGTGAAACCAGCGCACAATCGCCGATGCGAGTTGTCCGCCTTCGGTTCTGCAGGGCGTTAGCTTTGGCTTAGGTAGCGGGCACCCAATCAACGGGCGCGAGTTTGCCTCGATTAATCTCTTGGTGGATCTCATCGAGTCTACCCTCGGAGCACTCTATCCGGGTCAGGCGCTTGCCTCCCATGGAAAAGACGTGCGCGATCGTTTTCACGCGCTCCTCGCTGTCGAGTTCAACGTCAACGATCACGTTGCACGAGGGAACAGCGTAGTATCGTCGCTCGGGCGTTGGGAGTTCGATAGGCATGGTAATTGATCGGCAGGCCGCGCTGAGCGCAGCGAGGCTTCTTACGGCGCGTCTTCACTAGTACGTAGGGGCGCGTTTTGCCATCGCATTCCCACCGGCAGCTTTTGTCTTCTTCAGGGACGACGATCTCCTGCGCTTTGAAGAAGGACCTGCGACATGCGGGCAAATCTCCGGCATCCGCCCTCAACGTGCATGCTCCTGGGTAACACCGCTCCAAGCAGCGTTGAGCATCGCTTTCCCTCGCTTTCACCGCTGATCCGGCGTGCAGCCGTAGTGAGTGAATCGGCTTCAACCGACAACCGGACCCCAAAGCTATGTCATGCAAAACTGACAACGATCGGGGGCTGGAAAGTTTCGCGCTGCGTGACGATAGTGTTGGGCGTCGGGCGAATCACAGCGCTTGGCACCTGGGCAACCGGGCGGTCTTTGAAATATTTTCGGGGTGGTGCGGCGGTTCGTCGGTCGCACGGAGCGAAACACCAACTCGAACACGTCGGCTATCCTCATCCCAAGGGGGGTTGAAACACGAAGGGTTGAAACGTACATGCCTTCAAAACTTGGGTCGATCCGATGGTAACCCGGACCAACGACGCATCCGTCATTCAACCCATGAGGGTTCGAAGCGAGTGCTCCGTTGGTCCAACCGGTCGCCTGGCTACACCTCGGTCAGCGATATCGAACTGGAATGTGGATGTTCGTATATTGCTGATGCAATTTCCGGCACGTCGAGTGCCGGCTTCTAAACGTAACGTAACCCGGGAAGGGATCGGAATCGATCACCTGTCACGGTTGAGCCGCCACCGGGCCATCCCGGTGGCGGTTCATATTTTTACAGGCCGCGTGATCGCCTAATATACGTCACGAGTCCCTCTCCAATCGTTCAGAGAATCCCTGATTTGCTGCAAATCGACTTCACATCGTTGCAAGGTTCTGAAGATACTACGGACGCCAGCATGAGCGAAGAGTGTCCAGCGAACCGGCCTGACAAGGCTGAGCAGTGGTTGAGCATCACTCAATTTCTTCGCAGCGCCGGTGTTCAGAATCAGCGATTCTGCGACTTCGAGAAGTTTGTTCCCATCGACTGGGCGACGAGTCGGTTGGGAGACCCCTTGGGAGACTATATTAACACCACTTGGGAGGGGATTTCGTCGGCTCGAGGGGTTGGCAAAAAGAAGCTCGATCAACTCTTTCAGAATCTTCGGGCGATTGCGTGCTACCTAGGGTGGCAGGTGGAAGGGAAGCTGCCAGACCGAGCGTTAGACGAAGCGATGGAGCCCGAAATCATCCTTACCGAATTGTTGGGATTGCCCGCCAACTTTCCGGTTTACGCGTCCTTCTTCTCAGAGCGAGTTCGAGAGTTTTGTTCGAATGCGAACCTGGCAACAATCGCTGATCTAGTTCGCTTCACCCGGGAACCGGACTGGCAGGTCAGAGCGACGGCGTACCCAAACGTCGGAAATCGGTCGCGAGATGAAATCGCATCCTTCGCGTGGGCATTTGACCGGCAGAAAAAGCAGAAGCTGCAGGAGTATTTGCCGATCCGACTTGAGGGAGCGGGAATCGACCTTGGGCTGATTGCGCTCAGAGTCGCAAACCAGCACGAAAGTATCGGGCTCGACGGTCTGCTGAGGCGGCTCGTTCATGGCGAGACTCTTGAAGCGGTCGCGCATGCGAAGCGGCTTACCCGCGAACGGGTTCGTCAAATTGAAGCGGCGCTTGAGAGCCGGATCGAAGAAGCCTTCACAGCTGATCCACCCTTACGGCAGGAATTATGGGACGGATGGCTTTCTACGGGCGAAGTGGCCTCAGTGGACTCTGAGCAGGGGACGGATGCCGAGCGGCTGGCGGTGGCGATGGTCAAAAAGATCTTTGCTGGTTCTGACGAGGGCAAAGCGGTGCTTGCTGACCGCGAAGCGCGATGCCGAGCTACATTTGAGTTACTCCGCGACGAGCCGTCGTTCTATTCAGGAGAACTAGTGCTTGCTGCCTATTTACAGGCTCGGCCAGAGCTCGCCTCGATTCGCCATTTGCTGGAATGGAACCGGGATATTGGGGCCTTTCTCTACGACGAGGAAACGAGCAGGGTCCGGGCTGCCCGCCCTCGAACCAAGCACGTCGTCGCAGCATTGCTCAAGAGCGGGGATGTGACGGCTGCGGAAGTCTTGGCCTTTCTCCGCAAGCTCAATTTGCACGTCGACTGGGATGAGCCCAATCTCAAGCGCAACTACCTTCAATGGAAGAAGGACACCGACTTTTCTGCGTTTGATCTCATCTTCACTTCCAACACGGTGGAAGAGGGGCCGCGCACTCTGAGGAAGAGACCGACGCCTCGTGCGGATCAGCGAGATGACGGCGGCGACTCTGCAGTGCGAGCACCGGCAGTAAGGGTTGAGCAGCAACAAGAGTTAGGATTGGAAGAGCGGCTGGGTGCGAGGTTGGTCGGTGCAAACGTCGCGCGGCTGGTTGAGACGGAAGAGAGTCTGAGAGCAATTCTGGCAAGCGTCGCAGACTCGCAGCCGCTGTTTGGATTACTCCCTGTGGCGCAGGCGGTGCAGGAAGAGTCAGTTCGCTCTATCACCGAGGCGATTCGAGGTGATTTCACGCGGCTGATGATTTGTCTGCGGGAGTTTCCCTGCTTGACCGGCTACGTTCTGGCGGTCGGTCCAGGTTCAACAATCGAGGGATTGGATTTTTTCGAACCGTTTGAGCTCTTCCTCGGCCTTTCCATTCCACCGCAAAGAAGGGAAGAGCTAGCCGAGGCGTTCAGACAGGCGAGCCAGCAACTCGGGTTACTCCCCATTCCGATCCCTGCTCGAGAGCGAGCCGACTATGTCTGGCCCTTCATCTTCCAAGCGGCCATTATACCGCGTTTTGTCGATCCGCTCATCGAAGCGATCCTGAGAGAACTGAAGGACGGTATTCCTCCGGATTTGGAAAGTTCGGATGCGGTTGCTCTTTTTAGTCGCCGGATTGTGGAAAGGATCAATCCCGGGCAACGACGCCTGCGGCGTGTTTTATCGAGCGAAGCCGGGGCGAGCGTCACTCGACTTCTGTTGAACGGATATCTTACGGGGGATTTCAGCGCGATGCCTCCGCATCTCGAGAAGCGTTGCCAAGAAACGTTCCGAGAGGTTCATCCGCAGCAGCGATACGCGCTGAGTTCTGCCTACGTTGCTCTCGATTATTTCGCAGGCGAGCTGACTTTAGTGCTTCCTCGCCAGTCCGCTCGACTTCTTCTGCCGGGAACGCTCTGGACGATCGATCCCGATCATCGCTTCCAAGCGGATGTTGAAACGCGGATTCCTGTAGACGACCTCAACAAAGGAGCGCTCGTAGCGGTCCTTGCACCCTTACGTCATTCTACCATCCGTCGCTGGGAGACTAAAATTGAGGTCCTTCCGACCGAGGAGAATCCGGTCTGGCTCTTCGATGCGAGCACAGGTCGCCGCGCCCAATTCAAAGCCGATCACGTGGGCGGCATCGACGAACTTCGCCTTCCGAGTGGGCGGGATTTCGCGATCCTTACCTTGCAGCGAGTCCATTCGGATCTCGCTGAGGAAGCGTGGAAACCTCTCCGCCATGACCTAAAAGTGCTGCGCTACGAAACCTTCTGGGGACAGGAAGTCGTGTCGCTTTCACTGGGCGAACGACGCTGGCGGATCAGTTGCCGGGAAGAACCGTGTGTCCTGCTTGCGCCTAAAGCGGGAGGGCGACTCAGGACGGTTGATGGCGAGGAGATCATCTTTGGAACAGGTCTGGCGGCCACGCTGGTTGCTCCTCCAGAGAGAGAGGTTCGCGGCGAATCTTCGCAGGTCCGAGTCCGGTCATCTTCGGAGCAGGTCTTCGCGGGAACGGACGAGGAAATCGAAGACTCGATTGGGAAGCATGTAGCGGCCCTGCCTGGCGGACTGCATTTTCTCGATGTCGAATTTCGCTCAGGTCGGAGAACTGCGAGACGCAAGACGTGGTTCTGGAAGGGGCTTGATTATATCGATTCAAGCTTCGGCTTCCGGTGCTCCGCGTCCCCTGAAAACATCCGATGGGAGGAATGTGAAGGGGTGGTCCGTGACAATTCAGGCGTACGCGTGCTTCCGAAGTGGTCCTATTCGGAGGTGGTGGTGGCGACCGAACACCCGGCTATGAGGCTGCGCCTGCGCCGTCCCGGGTTGTCGCTGGCGATCCTTGACCCTACCATCGGTGTGGAGGAACCGGGCGAGCTTCGCACCACGCTCGTGGTTGCGCCCAACGATGCCCGTCGTCTGCTCGTGCGTTTGGAAGGTTCGGGAAAATGGACCATTCAGACTGGCACCTCCGTTGTCGCTCGGACCGACGACGGCTCATTGAAAGTAGCGCTGCGGCTCGGGGATCTCGTGAGTGACGGAGCAAGCACGGCCCGTGTGACGGCCCACAACGGCGACAACGCCCCCGTTGTGCTCCTGCGGCTGCATCGCCAACTAGCGGTTGGCGGATTCGACGTGCTGCCTGACTCTGTCAACAACCGGTATTTCATCCGCTTTGTCGTTCCTACAGAGGTGAAATGTCTTGGGTTCGCACGGCGCTTGCTGCCGCCGTCGGATCGCCAAACGATCACGGAAATCCCGCTGGCGGCAAACGCACGGGCCGAGGGGATTGCAGGACTGCCTGGAGGGGTGGCCACGGTGAAAGAAGCATTTGGCGGCGGGCTGCTCGTGGAGGTGTTTCTTCCCTACGAGTGCCTGAACAACGATTGGCACGTCCTCGAATTGTTCCATCGGCAGCACCCGACGGAAGAGTGGTCGCCGCTCTCCGTCGCGGACAATTCCGGGATGTATGGTTCGAGGTGTGTCCTTAGTCCTGTCGGGCTGCGACCCGATCCCTGTTCCAATTTCGCCCGGAAAGTTCTTCTATTGGCCGAAAACCGCAGCGACCCGACTGCTCCCCGGCTCGAGTCGCCCGAAATTCCAGATGATACACGGCAGATCCACGAGGCCTTCGAGTGCTTGGAGTATCTGCTCGACTATCGATACTCTCGGGCCGGATGGGAGTCGGCAAAGTGGGCTCGAGCCGGGTTCATTTGGCTCACCAAGCACACGCAGGAAGTGAAGCCAGACGTATTAGCGCAGCGGGCGGTGCGCGCTTTGGCGGAACGATCGAATGCCGCTGAGACGTTTCGCCCGATGCATTTCGGCTCTGCCGAGCTCCTGTGCGCGGTGCCCAGCCGGATGTTCAAGCTTCCTGCTTTTCCGACAGGTGAAATCGGAGATTGCTTCGCTCTCATCGCGAAGCGTTCGGACGTTCCATCGACGGTCGCGTTGCTATCGGCGCGGGAAACAGATCTGTCGACATGGCCTTTCGCCCACTTCGGAAATTTCGCGTTGGCCGCGACCGGCAGAGCCGAGAGGTTCCGGAACCTGAATGTCCCCGATCTCCTCGTTGATCTTGGGCAACGCATCGATCAGTTCAGCGTCCACGGTCCGGAGGAGGAAGGACTCCTTTCCTCGGCTCATTGGGCGAAAGCGTATGCCGCGTTCGAACGGCGTTTTCGCCGCATTCGCATGAGTGACGACAGCGGAAGTGGGCCGCGCAATTCTCTCGCGCGAATTGATGCGAACGTTCGCCACTTGGAGTTGGCAGTGAAGCAAGCGTTCGGATTACCCCTTGGCGTCGACTTGGAATGGCTCGCGTTATCGGGCAGTGAGCTTTCACGCACTGTTCTTCGAGTGGTGTTCTGGACGGCGGCGCTCGGTCGGATGTCGGCCTATGGTTGGAAGAGTTCGGAGGAGTTCCGGTCGGTTCTCATGAGGACCTTTGATGATGGGTCAGGGGACCTCACCTGTGTGCGCAAAGGGGTCAGCCTTTGTATTGGCCTCAGTCCCGAATGGTTCGCCGCTTCGATGCTCCTTTGGGAGCTCAGCGTCGCCGATCTCACGCAGCCCGCCTGACGACGATTTTCCAGTTATCCTAAATGCTACACGAAATCGACCCCCTTTCCCTCGAACACGAACTGCGCGATCGGCTGCGCCGCTACTTATTAACCACGCTTCCAGTTCATGACCGTTTCCCCGAGCTGCGGAAGCGGGTGCACGATCTGCTCGGTCGGGACCGACAATTGGTAAGCGGCCCCTTCGTCGAAGCGATATCGGATTTCGAGAAAGGGAAATCGCTGGCGGAACTTGTGGCGGAAGGCAGGGCGCACGGAGCGCTCGAAAAACTGGGTGAGGAGTTTCGTCGTCCTTTGCACAAACATCAGGAGACGGCGTTTCTGTCGCTGACACGGGACGGCTCGAATGCGGTGATCGCGACCGGCACGGGCTCGGGCAAGACGGAATGCTTCCTCTATCCGATATTGCACACGCTGCTGAGTTCGGGCGACAGATCCCCCGGCGTCCGCGCGTTGCTCGTGTATCCGCTCAATGCTCTCGCGAATGATCAGCTCTACCACCGGCTCGTTCCCGCGGTGGTTCAAAAGCTCGGAGAACACGGGATCACGATTGGACGCTACACCGGCCAGACGAACTCGAGGATGTCCGAGCAGGAGATCGAGGCTGACCTTCTCTCTTCGCCGGAAATGAAGGAGCGATTCCCTTCCGGGATCCCGAGCAACTGGTTACTGAGCCGTCGGAAGATGTTGGAGAGTCCTCCGCACATACTTGTAACCAACTATGCGATGTTGGAGCACCTGCTGCTCCTGCCGAAGAATGCGCCGCTTTTCGCGGACAACCAACTTCAGTTCATCGTGCTGGACGAAATCCACACGTATCGTGGCGCGCAGGCGACGGAGGTCGCGTTCTTGCTGCGGAAGCTGCAGAACCGATTTGCGTCTAGCAGGAACGTTCGCTGCATCGGAACCAGTGCTAGCTTGTCTGATGCAGAGCCGGAGCAGGAGAACATCCTCCGTTTCGCTTCGCATCTTTTCGGTCGAGACGTCAGCACGTTGATTCTTGGGAAGCGGGAATTGCATCCGCTGCTTCGCGACCGAGCCAGCGCGGAAGAACTCGAGCTTACGACTTCCCAGTGGGTCCGGCTTGCCGAAACGCTCCGCAACGCCGGAGAACGTCCTTCGTCAGTCGAATGGAACCGGCTTCTGCCTGAGGATCTGTCTGCCTTCAAGGTGCCGGAGGGCGAAACGGTCGCGAAGTCACTCTGCGAGAGGCTGGCGCGGTACCGACACGTTCGACTCCTCGGATCCGTTTTCGCGAGTGGAACGAGCAAGGCAGCGGGATTTGCCGCCCTCGCTCGTCAGATCTTCGGTGAAAGTGCCGATGCGGCAGCAGCCCTCAAGGGGGTGATACGGCTAGGATCATTCGCCCGAATTTCGCCGGACGGATTTCCGCTCATCCCTGCGCGCTACCATTTTTTCGTCAACGGAGTCGAGGATGCCACGTTCGCCCTGTCTGATGCGGTTCCAGAACGATGGGAAGGAGTCGAATTGGAGCGCCGATTCGAAGATCCAATCACCAAGAAGCCCCGCTATCGGGTGCTCACTTGCCGTCGCTGTGGGCAGATCTATTTCGAAGGATTCGAATCGGGCGGGCGGCTGCATCCTCAGCGCCCCGCGCGTCAACGGGCGACGCGACAGGTGCTCTGGCTCTCGCCGGATCCCAATCGAGTGATTGGTGACGACGAAGAGGAAGACTCTTCTACAGGCCCGGTATACTGCTCGGTTAAGATCGCCACGGGTGAGATCGAACATGTGCAGCGGAGCGAATCCGGATGGTTCGTCACGCAAGCGGTCAAGATGAGGCAGAGCACCGAAGTTGAAGGCGCGAATGGTTCGTCCCCAGCCTTAGTCGACGAATGCCCTTCTTGCGGGGGGCGGGATGCACGCTCGGAGATTGTGACGCCTTTTCATCCTGGAGACCAAGCGATGACGGAGGTTCTCTCCGAGGTCGTCTACGCTCACGTTCCACCGCTATCGAAGCCAGTGAACAAGACCGACCCTTCGCGACTGCCAGGGCGGGGGAGGAAACTGCTTGTTTTCAGCGATAATCGACAGGACGCCGCGCACTTCGCGCCAAGCTTCCACGATCGTCACGAGGAGCTGCTCATTCGCTGGGCCGTTCTGCGTTCGCTTAAGGAACATGGGACACTTCGATTCGAGGACCTCAGCAATGCGGTCGCGGAGCTGCGGGAGGTTCGGTATGGGCTAGTCGACCGGGACGACCGGAATCCAATGGCGGATGAAGTCAGGACTCTCGTGACCGGCAAGCTTCTCGCCGAGTTCTGCCTGCCCGGGTCTCAACGCAACACCCTAGAGAGTCTCGCGTTGGTGGACGTGCGCTATGGTGCAAGAGCGCGTGAGCTCTGCCAGGACTTGGAAGAGGTGGGTTTGCTGGGCGACCATGCGTCGTCGACCGAAGCCATCATTGCGGCGTTACTCGATACGGTCCGCTTGAATCGCGCCATCAAGCTTCCCCCCAGCATCGCTGCGGACGATGAGTTTGTCTGGGGGCCGCACTACAACCAAAGCAACCGCTACTTCTGCAAGGACGCTTCCCGGAAGGGCGAACTGCGAGTGGCGTTCGGTTGGCTACCCGCTTTGCGGAAGAACGGAACTGCACGAGAGAATGTTCGTTCCAGTTTGCTGAAGAAGATCGGCGTTGCCGAACCGGAACGCGTGCTCGGCGAGATTTGGGACCGTCTGATTTCGGACGATCATCGTCTCCTTCTGCCTCCGCAGGCGGGCGATTCCACGTTTGGTCTCGATCCGAAATCCATGACGTTTGGTCTTGTGGAGCAGGAACGGGTGCGTCGCTGCGACCGTTGCGGATCCTGGGAGACAAAGGACACCGGTGGGAGGTGTCCGAAATTCGGGTGTAGTGGCTCGCTGCGGGCGGTGCTCGCCGAGGAATATCAAAAGCATCTCGAACAGAACGTTTATGCGACCGTCCTTCGTCACGAGTCGTTCGTGGCCGCTCGAGCCCGGGAACACACGGCTGCGCTCTCCAGCGGACTTCGGGAAGAGATTGAGCGGGAGTTCAAACAAGGCGCGATCAACGTCCTGTCCTGCTCGACCACGATGGAGATGGGAATCGATCTGGGGGACCTCTCGGCAGTGGTCTTGAGGAACGTCCCGCCGGACATCGGAAATTATCTGCAACGTGCGGGACGAGCCGGGCGGCGTGCGCAAGCGGCCCCGGTAAGCGTGACCTACGCGCGCAACCGGCTTTACGACCAGGCGATCTATAGCGACGCACAGGGTTTCCTGAACGGCCACCCGCGTACCCCCTCGGTCAATCTTGCCAACCAGACCTTGTTTCGGCGGCACCAGTATTCCGTCATACTAGGCGGCTGGCTGCGCCATCGAGGGTTTACGTCGAACACGGTTCAGATTGGAGAATTTTTTGGTCTGCCCACGATCGATGCGAAGCTTCAGCCTCCCGCGGGCAGCCGAACCGCTTTCGACGAAGCCCACCAAGCTGAACTCCTCGAGACTCTCGATGAATGGTTGTTTGGCGACGCTTCCAAGGACACGCGAATCGAAGCGGAATCGTTGTCGAGCTGGCTTCCGAAAGGAGAGATCCGCGCCCGATTGGAGCTAAGCTGGGAGGGGTTGGCCGAAGCATTCCGGCATGCGATTGACCTAGTCGCCACCGAATTTGGCGAGCGCTACCGGTTCTACTGGAATCAAGCTGAGACGGCTCGGTTGTCGCCGGATGTGAAGGAGCAGACCAGGTTCCCGCGGTTTTTATCCCGAGCATTTCAATGGGCACAGCAGCCGATGATCGAATTCTTTTCGCGCCACGGTCTGATCCCGACTTACAGCTTCCCGGTTCATTCGATCCGCCTGGAAATCCTGACCAGTAACAGTGGCTTCGCGCTCCCTTGGGAACGCGAGGTGAATTTGGACCGAGATGCGCGTCTGGGAATCGCCGAATACGCTCCTGGTGCTGAGGTGGTCGCTAACAATCGCGTGTGGACGTCGCGCGGCGTCGCCTACACTCCACGTCACTTCGTGGCGGAGCGATGCTACCGCGAATGTGTCAACTGTCGTTATGTCGAGGTCGCGGAAGATCGGGCGCAATTTGGAGTAAAATGTCCTTCGTGTGACGTTCCGCTCTCCAAGCGCGACATACGACTGTTCATCGAGCCTCGCGGGTTTGTCACTTCAGTCGATGAAGCAACGGGTCGACGCCCGGGTAAATCGCGTCTGCGTCCGCCACCCGCTCACGAAGTTACGCTCGTAAATCCAGCGCCCCAAGCGGCGTTCGATTCCGAAACCGGCATCCATGGCGTCGCATGGGCGCTGCAGGATCGTCAGCAAGGTCGCATGCTTGTTCTTAATCGCGGCAAGGGGCACGGCTTCAAACAATGCTCCTGCCACTTTGCGGTAATCGCGACCAGCCCCGCGATGTCGATCCCGGCTCATCGTGAGCCTTACACGGGGCGAGAATGCAATCGAAGCTTCGTCCGATCGTGGGACTTTGCGCACGAGTTTGCGACTGACGTGTTGGAGTTGCGGATCGAACAGCAGCCCATCCTCGAACAATCCGAGGCTCCGCGGTCCGCGGACGAGATCGCCGCGGACATCCAGAATATCGGGCGGACACTCGCGGAGGCTGTGCGTGTGGCGGCTATTCGGCTCCTGCGGCTCGACGACAACGAGATCGCCGCGACATATCGATGGGGGCTCGATCAGCGCGTCTACATTGTCCTCTACGATACTGTGCCGGGAGGTGCAGGCTATGTGGAACAATTGCAGCGCGAGCATAGCGTCGCATCGTTGTTAGAAGGAGCAAGGGAAGCGTTGCGGTGCAACCACTGTACGCGGGGGTGTCGCCGCTGCCTCCAGAGCTACTCCAATCAAGCCTATTGGGAAGCGCTCCGTCGGAGCGACGCCCTCCGCTGGGTCGAGGCAATCATTGGGTCGACCGCAGGACAACGATCGGCTCGCGAGGGGGCAGAACGGTGGTCGAGGCAAAGGGTCATCGATTCACTCCGTCGGGCTTCTGAGATCATTCTTGTGGGTGAAGAGTTGGCTGATTGCTCAAAGCCTCTCGACTTCGATAAAGAGCCCGCTGTCGCCATTTGGAATCCGGTGACGTATTGGCCCACGCTCAAACTCATTGAGGAGTGGGCCGCCGACAATAGGACTCAACGAGTCCATTTCGTTCATCGAAAGAGCGTCGACTTCAGCCAACCGTCGCACCCACTCGCGATCATCACCGCCGATTGGCTGCGGCCCCGCATCCGTCAAGGGACTGTCTCCTTGCGCGTTGCTCTGAAAGGAATGTTGCCGGAAGGGACGCGTATCATTTGGCGCGACGCGGGAACGAACAAGCTGATGGTGGCCCATGATCCACAGCAGTTTCTTCCTCTCTTCGAACAACTTTCTTCCGAGCAGATCTGGGTGAAGCCGCTGGTTGACGAAAGCGTCTGGACGCGCCTTTCGGGTCTTGCACCGACGCCAGAGCAGGCGTTGGAACGAGCACCGGATCTGGTGGTTCATGAATTTCGACCGCACCAACCGAGAAATGCGAAAGACGCGTTTCAGTTTCTGGTGGGTCGTGACGCGCAAAGTGTCCTTATTCACGACCCGTACGCTCTCGCCGACACGTTCAACACCCGGTCCGTGGAGGATTTTATCCAACTCTTGTCGTCGATCGATCCCACAATAACCGAGAGCAAGATCACGATCCGCTATCGAAACGATGGCCGTCATGCGAACCGTTCTGAGGAGAGCGCGTTCAAGAGACGGCATCCGACGATCAAACTGATTGGGCGACCGTCGTCAGCTGGAGACTTTCACGACCGCAGAATTGAATTTCGACTGGTGAAGGCTGCCGCATCAGCAGGCCCGAAGATGCTGAAGAGTAGATCCACCAACGCAGCGAGCCAAGCTCCTGAGACTGAAACAATCATTGTCGACGTCTCGGGTGGTGTTAGTCGCTTACTCGACCCCAAAATGGAATGCCGACTCTATCGTTATCCCTTGTGATGCGGCGAAGACCGCGAGCCGGACAATTCAAATCTCTCGTTGGAATGAGTTGCGCGAGTCGTTCAACCAACCTCCAGATTGACTTCTAAATGCAGGTGTCGCGTGCGACGGAAGAGCCTTCGTCCACAGAAGATTTCTTCGACTCGCCTGATGCCGTAGTGATTTGCTGTGATTTAGGTTGTCCTCCGTTTTTCGCGCCCCTGCTAAGGTCAGGTGCGTGCAGCCCGCCTTGGTCGACAAAGTTCAGCCACTTAATGGCCCTCATACAGGCAATAGACGCGTCTACGTGGTTGGAATTCGAGGAGACCTTCGTGCTACTGGGCCGATTACTCCACTCCTTTGCTGCTTTCCATCGGCGAGAACGCAGCACCTGGAGTGCTCTCAATATCGTAATCGGTTCGGCGCGCAGAGGACGGCCTGAAAAGTGGCTGGCTGGTTTCCGCCCGCGCTCCAATGTCTTCCCGCGGATTCGTCGGGGACGTTGGCGGAGCCATCGTTCGAACCAAGTCTTCAGCTCCGAATCCGTTAGTGCCTCCCGGTCAAATGTGGCCATTAGCACGGTGCGCCCATATAACGCTGCGTCATACGCGCTGTTTGCTGCAAGAAACGCGCGAACATCTTTTTCAAATGAGCGTTTGAGCTTCCACGTGAAATCATCCGAAAGATTTTGGACGCGTTCCGACTTAGAGTTGAGGAGATCTCTCCACTGTTTTCGCCTATCTGCAGGTTGATTTGGCCAAGCACCCGCATCGTAATCTTGGGCGGTTTTTAGCGGTTGCGGCGGAAGAGTGAGGAAGCCGGGAAAGGCCACCAAGAACTGCAAGGGGATCAGCCACCGATCGGGAGCTCCGTGCCAAGGGTTCTCATCTCGAAAGCAGAGGTACATATCCAGGAGAGCTGCCCCAAAGGACTCCAGTGCGATCTCCTCAGGAGCTGGCTGCTTACCTTTCACATCCAGACGCAGCGGTGCTTCTTTCGTAAGTCGGGCTCTTACCTTTTTAACGAGTTTATGTATTTTCGGACACTCGCGCGCATACTCGTAGAGCATCGCGGCCTGAGTTTCTCCGTCTTCTTCGATTTGCTTAAGCGCCTGCTTCGACAGCGGCGGATAGGAGGTTATCCATGCAAGGGGTTTCGGCATAGCGGGACCTACGGGCATCCTGCCTGATCATTCATCCCGTAACAATGAATATTATGCTGAACAACGACGCTAGTGCAGGCACTGCTCAGAACGCGCCAATATTTAATGGTTATAGCCGGGAAATTCACCGCGCTCCGAGTGATGCCAAGGAAGGGCGATGTTCGTCGCCCTTCCCGTGCTGCATCACTCTAGCCGCATCGCGCGGAAGGCGAGGAGCTTCGCGTCCTTCAATAGCTCAACAACAACGGGTCCGGCGCGGCTCAATCCGTCCACCACATACTGTTTGCCGTCGGTGGTTGTAATGAGCCCGGTGACACTGGCCGTCTCTGCTTCGGGCAGTTCGACCAAACTCTCCTTTCCGTAGAGGAGTTCACCAGAAATGGTCCGGCTGACTGCCTTCTTGACCGGCGTGTATTCTTGCCAAGTCCAGCGCACTCTTTGCCAGCCGCCCGTCCAGAAGAATTCGGGCTTAAGCTTCGTTTTCAAGATTCCGATATCGACCTTTTTCCATTTCACTTTCTTCACCTCGTGGCATTTCACACTGAAGGCGAATCCAGCGGGCGTGGGAACCCCATCGAGCACCGGGCCGTCCGACGCTTCACCTGCGATGCCCTGTAGCTTGATCGTGCTAGGATCGATATACCAGTTCGCGCCCTTGGTGACACGTTGCACGTAACGAACGGTGTCTTTGCGTGCTTTGAACTCTTTCGTGAAAGAGATCGGTCCCGAATATTTTCGATCTTCGACGTGAGATCTGATGGTGAGTTCGTATTTCGCGAAGTTAGCGGGGACGGGCTTGAACACCAAGTTAGTGGTATACTCCGCCTTCGACCAGAAACTCTTCTTCCGCGCCACATACTTTGCCGTGACGAACCGCTTGTCGCTCGCCGTGGGAACAAATGCTGACGAGGGGAAAAAGAAGACCTGCTCCTGCATCGTTGCCGAGTCCGGCTCTTTGGTCGTCGTGCCAATGGTCATCTGTGTTTCGGCGTCGATGAGTCCGATGCCTCGGACTCGGATTTCCACCACGGGGTTCTCTGGACCGTAGGCGAGGATGGACGGGCTGTAGCGCAAGACGGCGAGGCGGTCCTTCACGAAGATGGAATCGGACGCGAGTTGGTAGACTTCGTCTACCGTCGCCTGCACCTTCTCGAGGTTAGCGCTGATTCCCGAATTTGCCTCGGCTACCGCGTCCTGGATCCCGCGGAGAAACTTCTGCTGACTTTTATCGAGTCGGTCGAACGTCGTGTTTACGAGCTGCTCGTTTTTCTTCTGCCACGCGTCGAGGAGAGTGCGCGCGTCGATCAGAGCCTTCCCGAGCAGGTAGTCTCCGTCAGACACCGCCTTGTCGAGCGATTCTTTGAGCCTTTGATTCAGGGCAGCGGCGGTGGTGACACCGGCCACTTGGCCTTGGCAGGAGAGGGCTCCTCCGGCGGCCACGAAGAGGGCCAGAACGGTCCTCCGGAACATAGCGGGGATGATGGTTGATTTCATGGGTGTGGAGTCCGACCAGCCCGCTGCTGGCTCGATGCTTCGCTGAAGCATCAGCGGTCGGTCGGTAGACAGGAAACGCGCCCACGCTCGAAGATCTTTCAGCGATCTTTGCGCTAGGGGACTCCAATTCCTCGAGTGTTCCGGCTACAAGCGGCGCTTCAGGTTCAGCGCCAGCTTGGGAATCTACATTGGAGCGATGTGCTCTCCTGCTGGTCTGCGGGATGCTCTATGGCGTGGCCGTTGGTCACAAGCGTGCTCCCTGTGCGGGTTGTCCAAAGCCAATCATGAGTCGCGCGGCGTTTGTTGTGATCGAACGACGGGCACCACGCGGCATGGGGCCTGATTGATCCCGCAACTATTTATCTTTTCGTCGGGACTTTTATGCGCAGAGCGTTTTCGATCGGGTCGTCCCCAGTTCAACTCACGTCCTCAACCCAAGGAGTGTCCTATGAAGTTCAGTCGCTTCGTTGCGTGCGGCTTTGCCGCGCTGTTTTCGGTAGTGGTGTCGGTTTCTTCGGTTTCGGCTGCGACCTGTTCGCCCACCGGAAAATGTAAGGCGTGCACGACGTGTAGTTCGTGCAAACATTGCTCCAGGAACGGCGGGAGCTGCAGCGTCTGCCGAGGTGGTGCGAAGGAAGAGAAGGTCAGCGGAACTGAGAAATCGGTCCCGGAGGTTTGCGGTAGCAGCGACGCGCCGAAATCTGGCGACTCAGAGGAACACTCTTAAATCCGTGGAGAAAGGCTTACCGTCATGTCCCGCTTCGTATTGAATCAGAACGTGCAGAACAACGGCGATCACGAGGTCCATGATGCGACCACGGGCTGCACGTTCATTCCTGCGCCGCAAAACCAAATCGACTTGGGGTGGCACCCCACTTGTTTCGGGGCCGTAGTAGAGGCGAAACGCCGCTACCCGCGCAATCGAATCAACGGGTGCAAGTTTTGCTGCCCCATGTGTCATACTAGCTGATTTGATCGATTAAGTTTAGGCCGCTAGGGCGCTCGGACGAGCTACCTGCCGGCTAGCCCACCGCGGCACCTTCGCGACGCTACGCTACGAGGGCGGAAGAGGGGGCCGCCGCCAATCCATCGAGGATCGATGCGATGCGCTGCGCTTCGGTCGCCAACGTGAGGATCGTGGCGGCGGTCCCACGTCGTGAGGCTCCGCACATCGTAACTTTAAATGCGACGTCTCCTTGAGCGTTCGCGTAGAAGAAACCCGTCGGATGAACCCTGAACGGGTCCCTCCAGTTGATCGCTTTGTAGGTGCCCGGACGGTTTCGTTCGAACCTGAACCCACTCTGCGAAAGCAGTGCCGCAGCCTCGCGGACGTTATCCGGTAATGGGGGGCTGCGATGTCCACATGCGTTCTTGTCCCACAGCGTGATGCCGAAACTGAACTCGGTTTCCGGCATCGCCTTCGACCCGCGTGAATGATCCACCATAAGAAAGATCCGCTCGGCATTTCCGTCCCCGAACCATTCACCCCATGATGTTCGGCCAAATCGCAGCATAGGAGGAGAGTTCCCAGCTTGATCCGGATAGGCGGTGAAGTTGCTCCCTACTTCCGCGACGAACGCCGCGAAAAATCCCGCCAGATGTGCCGGATCCGAATCTACCTTCGTGATATCAAGACAAGTGATTTTAGCCGCCGGTACATCAGGTGCCGTCACCACCAAACTCACCCCAATCCGCTCGAGTGACCGGCGCAGTCCCGAGGTCTCTCGTCCGGGATGAACTTTCCCGAGGCGGGTGATGAGTTCGGCCCAAGTAATGCGCCGGTCTGCCAACTGATCCAGAATCGCCGCGTTCAACGCTTCGCGGCCACGAGTTCTTTTTCGCGTTCGCACGACACCGATTACGGTGGGCACAAAGCCAGTTCGAACGAGGAATCGCCGATATCCCGCATATTGAAAGGGGTTTTCCCGGTGATCGATCTTGAGCTCTAAGACCATGGCGGCGAGACCGTTGGTCAGTAATAGATCGATTCGCTTACCGGTGTCGGTCGCCACCTCCGTTCGGATGGAGACTTCCTTGTTTAGTTCACGCCAGGGCGCACCCACGTCGAGCGCTTCGAGAAATGCCCCGAGCGAGGCAGGACTTGAGAGGAGATAATCGCGCAAGGCGTCGCGGGCTTTAGCCTCGGCGTAACTTCGGTTTACCGTCCGTTGCATAGGGAAGGTTCCAGGTTGCGGCTCGTTCTTCCTACCAATCAATCCGACTCGAACCCATCTGGGTGAGCAATTCGTTGGCGCGGGCGAACGGATCCGGTGGTTCAAGAAACTCAGGCGTGCTGGGGTGCCTCTTATGAGCCGCAGACGCGGAGCGTCCCCACTCGGGCAATTGCTCAAGTCCGGCTTCCTGGATCACTGATCGGGCGAAACTACCCCAGGTGAGGAATACGACCGAGCGGTTCGGACGCTGCGCTAAGAACCGCAGGATCTGGATCACTACAGGTCGCCACAGCGGCAGATGCCCGAATTCTTGTTCCGGGCCGCCACCTCGGACGTAGCGGCTGATCGTGAAGGCAGCGTTGATACAGAGAACGCCCTTAGCTTCCCAACGATCAAAGAGGGCCCGCGGGGCTTCAAGTTGGAGCGAACCGGACGTAAGGCTGCGAACGACATGATCCCAGCCTCCTGCGACTTGAAGGAACAAGGGGTCGCTGGTGCGGTGGAATGCGAGCGCTTGCACCACGGCCTTAAGACTACTTGCGACTTCTTTGCCAGGCTCGGACCAGGAACTCAGGTTCCCCTGTTCGAAAGCACGGCCCGTCGCTCGCGCGATCTGCGGATAAGGATCTTGTCCAAGGATCACAGCCTTCACGTTCTGTGGAGCGAGATTGTCCAGCGCTCGGAACACATGCGCTCCGGCTGGGGCTCCGACGACTGGGGGACGCGCCCGGCGTCCAGGAAAGATCGTCTCCGTCTCTCGAAGGAGAAGATCGTCGCGGACCGCGTCAAAGTCGGGCGATGCTTCGCCGATCGCTTGCCGCCAAGCGGGCGAGAGGTCGTTTTTCCACTCGGCTAAAAATGTGCGGAGGGCTTGGCGTAGGTTTTGATCGGCCATAAAAATCAAAGTTGGTGCGGTGTTCCGCGCCGCCCGAACCGGATGGCATAGTCGAGAAAGCGGAGACAATGCTGCGCGATCTCTTGGTTACTGAGCACCCCAGAGAGATGCTCCGAACTCGTTGGGTGGAAGTCCGGAAAGGAAAGGGCGGCGCTCGCCAACAATGGAGCGGCTCCGGTTGCGATCGCGTCCCGCGCCGAATCGGTGCAGAGGAATGAGGCGATGGAGGAACTGCGGTCTGTATACTGGTGGTCGGGCGAAACGAAGAAGGGTCGCTCCGCGACCGTGCGCGCGAAGTTCACGTAATTCGCTCGCTGCTTATCGAAGTAATCGAGACCGAAAGCTCGGGCCGGAACGGGTCGAGCGGGAAGATATTTGGTCCCATGGTGACGGGCCAAATTGAGAAGAATCGAGGCGATGCTGTACTGGCCTTGGTCGGGCTGGAGAAAGACCACTTCCTTGACGTGTCCCAAGGTCATGATCCCCGCGCATTGTGAACACGGTTCAAGCGAAGTATAGACGGTGATATTGCTGAGGTTCGTTGCGCTGCGACGAACCGGTCCTGCCGCACTTGGTTCTGACCACATCCAGCCGTCGTGCAGGTGAACGAGACTGAAGATGCGTCGCACGAGGCGCGATTCCGCGTGCTCCACCGTGCTGTCGAAGATTTGATTGTGGTTGAAATCGAAGTCGACGACGCGCCCGCGTTCGTCGACTGCGATGCATGCGATGTTGTGTCCCAGATAATCGCCGCCTTCGTAACCTTGCCCGTTTGAAAGTCGCTGACGTTCGCGCCAGGGATACTCCCCGTCGGGCCCGTGTTTGTTCCCGTTCCAAAACGCTGCGAGTAGAGCCAACACGAGCTGACTGTAGAGAGCGTGCCGTTCCTTTTCAGGAGGTGAGAACAAGGGCTGGTGCAATTGCGCTAGCTCCCGTACCGGTTTGTCCCAGAGTGCGTCCAGTGCCGGATATTCGTTTCGTTCCGGGTAGAAAATGGATTCAGACGAACTCATGGCAAAGTGGTGCGCGCCTCTTCAAGAAGCCGATCGAACTCAGGTTGCCCTCGGAGGTCATCCCACCAGGGGTGCAGGACGAGCGTGTGATAGGAAACGCCGCCCCACTTGTTCAATGCACCGCGGAGCGCCTCAGCAGCATTTGCGGCATCACCCACGGCGGCGTAGAAGATTCCGAGCATCACGGCCTGCTCCGTGGTCGGCTCCTCGGCGTGAGAGGCTGCATAAGAAGAGATTTCGGACATTGCCTCGTCGCGGCGACCGAGGCGGGCGATCGCAATGGCGAGCCTAGCTTGGTCGGAGGCGATCCACGCGCGCGTCTCTCTCCGACTTCGCAGAACCTCTTCTGCTCGGGCCCAGTGGGCGCGTTCCAAGGCCAGCTTGTTTTCTTCGCGAAAGGCCAGTGCTCGCCAAAAAGAAGTCGGTCCACCGCGCGCCATGAATTCGCTGATGTAGGGACTTGCCGTCAGGGCCGCGGCACGATGCACCCGTTCGGGATTTCGCTCGAGAAGCCCCAGGTTCATGCCTGCGGCGACCACGCGGTCCTCGGCGTAGTCCGCTTGGGTGAACCGATCTACGACCTGGCGGGCTGCGTCCAAGTCGCCGCGGCGAAAGATCACCAGGTCCAATTTCGTGATGCGCGCAGACTCGAAGGGCCTCAGTTCGAGCGACGCGTCGAGGTTTTGTTCGAACCGAGAAAAGTCACCCGCCTGGGAAAAAAGAAGAGCCAAGTCATATAGAACCAAAGCGTCCTTGGGGAACCGCTCCCGTGCCTGGAGCGCAAGGGTGAGCGCCTGATCCTCCCGCCCTTGGCTGAATACCGCGTGGCTTAGGACGCGCCACAATCGCGGATCGTCTGGTTTTGCGTCCAGTCCGCGGCGTGCGACGAACTCGGACTGGGCGTAAGCGTGTTGCCGCCGGAGCAGGATTGCCGACGCAAGAAGCGCCAGAGGCTCTTCTGGATCGATCGCCAAGGCGCGACGGGCGGCTTCCTGAGCGGTGTGTCGCCGCCGATCTGAAAGATCCCAGTTCCGCAGGAGGTAGCACGCGTGGGTGTAGGCGAGTGCGGCCCACGCTTTCGATGAATCTGGCTGAAGGGCGGTTGCTCGTAGCGCCATTTCCTCCGCTGCGGCAACCTCATGCTTGGAGAAGTGTCCGTCGGTCAACTGGGTGGCCCGGGCGACAAGGTTCGCACCGTCGGCTGACGCCGGACGACTATCGGAGGAAGCGTTTCGGACCACTGTTAGGGTCACTGCGCCTGCTGCCACCAAGCCGAACGCGATACCTGCGGTGGCCAGCAAATGTTTGCGCTGGTTCATGCGCCGAAGCGATTGCCCGAGCTCTAACGCAGTCACGTCGCGCAGAAGTTCGCCCGCGTCCGCGTAGCGTGCGGCTACCCTCGGCGCACACGCGCGAACGATCACCTCGTTCAATTCGAGGAGACGCTTGCGATCGGGGAAGCTATCGAATGCGGGCGGCAGCCGAGGAAACTGCAACCGATCCAGGCCGGTCATTACTTCGTAGATGACCTTCCCGAGCGCATACACATCTGCCGACGGAGTTCCTGGTCCTTCAGGTGGAATGAATCCTTCAGTGCCGACAAACGTGTGTGCTTCACTCGAGCGACTCAGAAGGCCGATGTCGGCGAGTTTGGGAATTCGATCCACGAAGATCACGTTGGATGGTTTCACGTCCCGGTGAACCAACCCGCGCAAGTGGAGGCTTCGAAGAGCCTGCGCCAGCCCGGACGCCAGCGGAATGCATTGGTCGACCGGGAGCCTTCCTTTGATCGCGCGAAGCGTGCTAAGAGTGAGCGGTGTGTACTGAGCGGGTTCAACGGCACGCCCGTAGACGGTATCGTCGGCCAGTTCCATAACGTAATAGAAAAAGCCCTCCTCGTCGTTCTTCCCAATGTGTGTGACGCTAACGCAGTGGCTTTCGCGAGCAGAGAGGGAGGCGATTTCTCGCAGGCCGCTAAATTCTCGTTCGAAGGGCCCGGCATCGTTGAATCGGCTCCGCCAAACGATTTTGATCGCGCGATACGTTCCTGTGACGTCACGCGCGAGCCACACGTCTCCATAGCTTCCGTGACCAATCAGTTTGATCAGTTGATACTCCGGGATCTTAGGAGCAGGCCGTAGAGGATATAACGCGGCGTGCGCACGATCCGCGGGACTGGACCTCAGTATCTCCACGAACGGCAAGTCAGTGCGATAACAGCGTTTGATGCTAGTTGAAAGCGCTACTTCCCGCGCGGGAACTCACTATTTTTTACGTAATGGAATCCTTGTGTAAGGGCCGGAAAATCTACGATGAGCGTTGAAAGACCGAGGTTCGGTCACGGAGCCGGTGTAGTAGTGGTAAACTTGATTCCTTGTGAATTCGCTGGTGATGACGCAGAAACCGATTGGCTGACTCCGCCGGGAGACGTTCACAGTAAGGGATGAACACAGGAGCCCCGTTGGCGCTCAGGGGACGGGTGGTCACGATGGCGCAGGACGTGATCGACGACGGTATCGTTTATTGCGCAGGGGGTGATATCGTCGCAGTGACGAAATTCGGCCAGCAGCCTCCTGCCGGGTTTATCAATGTGGAGCGTATTGATACTCGAGGCACGATCTACCCGGGCCTCATCGATCTTCACAATCATCTGGAATTTAATGCGCTGCCACTGTGGGTGCCGGAAGAGATCTCGGAGGACCGGCGCAAATGGCAGGCCTCGGGACGATACAAGCGGGAGGTTAGGGCTGTCATGGAGGTCCTACGCAAGCATTGTGCCGCGGCTGTCATCAGGTATGTTGAAGCGAAAGCGCTCGTGGGAGGCACCACCTCGGCGCAAGGGATGAAGATCAAGGACCGTGGTTATCACCGGGGCGCAGTGCGGAATTTCGAGCGACCCGGAGATGAGCGGTTTCCCGCGGTGGACGGTGAAATTTTCGACCTCGATCCAGATAACGAGGCGAGAATACGTCGCGGGCTGGAAGCGGGGAGATTCTTCCATCATCTGGCCGAAGGGATACCGGAGAAAGCTCGACCGGCTTATTTACGGGTGCGTGACGCGAACCTGATCGGCCCGAATTACGTCGGGATTCACTGCTTGGGTTTGGAGGACGGCGACTTTGGTTACTTGGCGCGAAAAGCGGGCAGCGTGGTTTGGTCTCCCACGAGCAACGGCATTCTATACGGAAGAACGCTATCCTTGAGAGCGTTGGTGGAGAGCGGTGCGCGATGGGGTTTGGGTTCCGATTGGAGTCCTTCGGGTCCGAAAAACCTATTGGGAGAAATGAAGGTCGCTCGCCTTGCCGCGCGGCATGCGGGTGTATCGCTCTCATCCAAGCGGATTGTCGAAGCTGTGACCATCCGCGCGGCGGAGATTGTTGGTTGGGAGAATAGGGTGGGTCGCATCGCACCGGGCTTCGCTGCGGACATGGTGGTCGTGAAGAACCGTAGTAGCGACCCGTACGAGAACCTGATTGCAGCGACGGAACGCGAGATAGCGTTGGTCATAATCAATGGAGTTCCCCGCTACGGCGAGCAGGCGCTCATGCGCTCCTGCGGCGTTCAGTTGGATCAGATCGAACACAGCGACGTAGGAGGGAAGCCTTCGTCGTTCTATCTCCAAGACGCCGATTCACTGCCCCAGATCAACGAGATCAGTTTGGGCAGAGCGACCTGGGCGCTTCACATGGTGATGTCAAACCTCAGGAATCCTCCGGACCTTGCAGACGTGTTCAAGGAATGGAATTCAACGGAAACCTTGGTGCTGGAAGTCGAAGACTTCGCGGCGGGCCACGACGGCGATGGCAGACCGCAAACGTTCGGTCATCTCCCGTTTCTCTCCGCGGCGGATTACCCTCCGCCCGAATCGGTCGATCTGGACAGGATCGCGACAGTCGACGATCCGGGATTTTTCGACCGATTGGAGTCGATATCATGGGCCGCCGAGTACCTCCATGGTCTGCGCAGCTTCTACTTCCCCGAACACCCGCCCGGCGCGAACGGAACCAGACGCAAGTTTGTTTAACCGCATTATCTCAGGATGCGGTGCAGGCGGTTGACCTCACCTTTGAGGTAGTGCGTCAGGCGGTGTTTGGTCAGATACACACTCGCCACACTCACCCCGAGTTCGTCTGCAATTTTCGTGACCGGCCACTCTTGTCGGACGAAAAGATCGAAGACTTGGAATTGTTTGGCCGGGACTCGGCGCGCCAACCGACCAAGTGCCGCTTCAACGACGTGGCGCTGCCATTCCTCTTCTTCGGCCTGGCGGCTGCCCCAAGGCAGGGTGTCGTTGTCATCGGGAAGGCGATCGATTGTCCGCGTGCGATCGGGTGGTGAAGCTTCACGGTCCCATTGATTCACTTCCTCAGGCGGTCGTGCACGGTGTTTGTCCAAGACTCGCCAGCGGGTGAGTTTGGCCAGCCAGCCTCTGAAGGTTCCGCGATTTGAATCGCACTCGAAATCTCCGATCGTCTCGGCGACGCGCCGGAAAACGTCCTGAGTCACTTCCTCCGCATCGGCATGCGAAAGCCCGGAACGGCGCGCGAGTGCGAAAATAAAATCGTGGTAGAGTCCGTAGAATTCGGTCCAGGTGCTCTCGTCGTTCCAATCGCGCAGCCGGAAAAGGAGCGACGGACGGGTGGGCGCTAAGCCGTTGTGAGGATCAGTCCGCTTCATCGTTGTTACTGTGTAAACGGGCGCGGCGGGGCGAATCTTTCAGCGTTTCTCTGGTCGCCGACCGCGTGGCGCGCATACGCGTGGGAAGGAGAAAGTAAGTGAGAGGAGAAATAGGTGAAAGATCGGCGGCAATTATCCCGTTACCTCTTCGACGCGCAGACCAGTTCGGCCTGCGGCACCATCCACACTCATGAAAACCGTCACCATCAAATTCACAACGAAGAAAGCCAACGGGACAAAGTTCGGCGGCCTGCGCGTGCAGAAATACGTCCCGCCCGGATCACCGCCCGCTCGTGCTATCGACATTCGTCTCGTCAACGGGAAGGGGACCAAGCCACTTGAGGTGCAGTCGACCTATGTTCTTTCATACGGCTACTACGGCGAGCCGGGTGGAACCTTCGAAATTACCGTGACGGCACCGGACGGGACGAAGCTGCTCGAGGAGAAAGATACCATCCCCGAGTTCCGCCTCGCTGACAGCGGCAAATTTCCCTTCGTCACACCATGAAAACGAGCCACACAATTCTCCTTGTTGTGTCTGCCGCCGTGATCACGGCGGCAGAACCGCTGACGCCCTTCGCGGACGAAGCACCTGAGACCTACTCGGGATCAGCCAATGTCGAAGCCAGCCACGAGGTGGAAGTTCGTGCAGGAACCGATGATTCCAAGGCTACGATCAAAGGTGCCTATGGGACCGAGACGACTGAGCGTGGGAATTTCCTCACGGTCGCTGCGTCAGCTCCGTTGACGAAGGGCAGCGATTACACGCAGTTGCGCACCTTTGATGGGTTCGCGAATGCATTCGCCCTAGCGGTCGGAGGGACCTTTTACCGGGCTAAGGCAGAGCAAGTCGGCGGTAGCCCGACCGGCGAGAGAGGCCCTGTCAAGGTGGCTGGCTTCACGGCCTCCTACGGATTTCAGCGTTTCACGTTTCTCGATCCAGCCGACTTAACCGAAGACAAAGTGTCTCGAGAATCTTGGAGCGCTGGAGCGTTCGTTGGAAAACAACTGGGCGGCAAGGCAACGTTTCTTCTCTTCGGCGTGGAATACAAGGAGGTCTACAAAGACGAAAAGGCGAAAGGCGTGGTGCTGCCCCCTGACGATAGCGGTCGCGTATTCGTTGCTTCCGGCCCCTACGGTCCGCCGGTTCGCGAAGAACAGATGCTCGTCTCGGCAGATCTGCGGAAGCAACTCACGACGCGAATTGCCTCCGGAGTGAAGGTCACCTACGACTTTGAATCCAAGGAGGCGGGGGTCGACGTTCCGGTCATGTTCCTCAGCGACGGTACCGGCAAACGCTGGACCGGCGGAATTCAGGTCGGCTACTCGACGAAGGAAGATGAGTTCTATGCGGCGGTGATTGTCGGCACGCCCTTCCAGATCATTCCCAAGTAGAGTTCCTCTCGCCACCGCAGCAGATTGCAGAGGATGGGCAGGCGCTTCGTCATAGCGAGCGTGTCATAGAGATTTGATGAGTCGTTTGTCGCACGGGAATAGCTTTAGGTAGTTCGCATAGCGGTTACTGTTAC
>ENA-UOVV01000528-UOVV01000528.1-compost-metagenome-genome-assembly--contig:-NODE-528-length-44181-cov-7.896750_pt1 | contig 44181 bp, 54 predicted proteins | sample MGYA00238155_ERZ761577 | MGnify/ENA primary metagenome ERZ761577 (study PRJEB28898, sample SAMN06268775) | compost metagenome | isolation source: Emeryville, CA | place: USA:Emeryville, CA | collected... | reverse complement strand
GTGGCAGTGGCTGCGGGACGGCAAGGCGATCAAGAACGCCACTGGCGAGACCTACACGGTGACCTCGGCCGACTTGGGGAAGAAGCTCTCGGTCAAGTTCACCTTCAGCGCGCCAGGCTACGTGACCGGTACCGTGACGAGCCGGTCGACGGTGAAGGTGGGTGCTGCGGCCTTCGACGACGACCCAGGCATCAGCAACCAGTGGCGGGTGCGAGCCGCCGTTGCGACCCAGCTTGTGAATGGCAAGGTCGTGTTGCAGGCTCCCGAGCCCGGCGACGGAGTCGGCCAGGACGGCATTGCAGACCTCAGCGCCAAGCGGGCCTACCAGTGGTACCGGAACGGCAGCGCGATCAGTGGTGCCACCAAGGCGAGCTACACTCCCGGCAGTGCCGACGCTGGCGGCAAGGCGCTGCACGTGCGCGTCACCATCTCGAAGTCGGGGTACACCCCGGTCGAGGTCTACAGCCTTGCTCGGGCGTTCTCGGTCTATGGCGCTGCCAAGCCCAAGATTGTCGGCAAGGCGAAGGTCGGTGTGGTGTTGGAGGCTGCGCTGCAGGGCGCGGCCCGCACGCAGGAGAACACCACCGCCGGGTCCGAGTCCACGAACGACATCACCGTCACCTTCCAGTGGCTGCGGGATGGCAAGGCGATCGCGGGGGCTACCGGCGCGAGTTATCAGCTGGTGAAGGCCGATGCTGGCAAGCGGATCACGGTGCGCGTCAGCTACACCCACGACAGCAATGGTGCGGTGCCGCTGGTGCTTACCAGCGCGAAGACCGCCAAGGTGGCCAAGTAATTGCGGGGCAATCCATAGTAATCGGGGCTAGTCTCGGCGGTAATTCCGGGGGAGGAGACGCGATGACGGGCCAGGGACGCACAATGGCGGCGGTCGCAACCGCGGCCACGGTGCTCGCTGTGATTGCCGGCTGTGCGCAGCCGACCGGTTCGGCTGAGCCGGGCCAACCGGAACCTGCGCCGGCGCACCCAGAGGGGCCAGACGTGCCTGCGCCGATCGACCTCGCCACGTTGCCGGATCGCCTCACCATCAAGGGCCGCCTGACCAAGGTGGTGGCAGGAGAGCGCGCGGAGCCGCGAGACACCGACTCGGATGTGCTCTGGATATTCCAAGTCGATGGCGGCTTCCTGCCGATCCACCTGCGCGGCGAGGAGCTCGCCGGTGTCGGTGTCGGCGGCGCACGCGGCATCGTGGTCGCGGCGCCCGCGGGCACGGTGCTCCCGGACGGGGATGCGCGCTTCGCTGCCTTGCAGGCGCTGGCTGAACAGACCGGTGGTGCCCTACAAGTGGTGGGTCTTTGGGACGGCTCGATGGCGGTGCTGCCGTAAGGTGTTGTTGACCCGGGTTCTGATACGGCATACCGCGTCATGACCCTCGGCGACACGCCGGAGACTGCCGACGCGCGTTTGCACGTCTGGAAACTGTGTGGCATTATTGACAAGTTCGCCAATTGCGCCTGCATAGGCTCAAGCGGCACCTTGTAGCCACGAATGCCCTTCGGGACACCGCAACTCAAGGCAAGAACAACTACCGACTGCCCCAAACATCGTGCGGGCGGCGTGTCACGAACAGCGCGACACGCCCGAGCGCGTGGGTCGGTCAGGTTGGTAATACGAACAGTGGAGCAGGCCTGCGGGCCGCGAAGTTTCCGGACTGGCAGACGCCAGCTCGGGAGTGGGAAGAGCCTAAGGCGACGAACGTCGCCGAGGGCCCAGAAGGAAGAGAGTCACTGATGGCGGGACAGAAGATCCGCATTCGGCTGAAGTCGTACGACCACGAGGTGCTCGACGTCGCCGCCCGCAAGATCGTCGACACGGTCACTGCAGCGGGTGCAACGGTCGTGGGCCCGGTGCCGCTGCCGACGGAAAAGAACGTCGTGGTGGTTATCCGCTCCCCCCACAAGTACAAGGACAGCCGCGAGCACTTTGAGAAGCGCACGCACAAGCGGCTGATCGACATCATCGACCCGACCCCGAAGGCCGTCGACTCGCTCTCGCGTCTCGACCTGCCCGCCGAGGTCAACGCCGAGCTGAAGCTCTAGTAACCGAGGACGACAGACGATGGCAACCGCAGTCAAGACGACGAAGGGCCTGCTGGGCATCAAGCTCGGCATGACCCAGGTCTGGGACGAAAACAACAAGCTGATCCCCGTGACGGTGATCGAGGCAAGCCCGAACGTGGTCACCCAGGTTCGCAACGAAGAGGTCGACGGCTACGCAGCCGTGCAGATCGGCTTCGGCCAGATCGACCCGCGCAAGGTGAACAAGCCCGCCGCTGGCCACTTCGCCAAGGCAGGCGTGACCCCGCGCCGTCACATCACCGAATTCCGCACCGCCGACGCAGCCGAGTACTCGCTGGGTCAGGAAATCTCCGTCGAGATCTTCGAGGCCGGCCAGAAGGTCGACGTCGTGGGCACCTCGAAGGGTAAGGGTTTCGCCGGTGTGATGAAGCGCCACAACTTCAAGGGTGTGTCCGCTTCGCACGGTTCGCACCGTAACCACCGCAAGCCGGGTTCGATTGGCGCCAGCGCCACCCCGAGCCGCGTCTTCAAGGGCATGCGTATGGCCGGCCGTATGGGCGGCGACCGCACCACCGTGCAGAACCTGCTGGTTCACGCCGTGGACGCCGAGAAGGGCCTGATCCTGGTCAAGGGCGCCATCCCCGGCGCCAAGGGCCGCCTCGTCTTCGTTCGCTCCGCCGTGAAGGGGGCCTAGCCATGACCGTCGTTGACGTTATCGATGTCGCCGGTAAGAAGACCGGCTCGGTTGAACTGCCGGCTGAGCACTTCGACGTGCAGACCAACGTGCCGCTGATCCACCAGGTTGTGGTGGCCCAGCTCGCCGCTGCCCGTCAGGGTACGCACAAGACCAAGAACCGTGGCGAAGTCTCTGGTTCTGGCAAGAAGCCGTTCAAGCAGAAGGGCACCGGTCGTAGCCGTCAGGGTTCGGTCCGTCAGCCCGAGCACCGCGGTGGTGGCGTTGTGCACGGTCCCGTGCCGCGCGACTACGCCCAGCGCACCCCCAAGAAGATGATCGCTGCCGCCCTCCGTGGCGTGCTGTCCGACCGCGCTCGCGCCGGCCGGATCCACGTGGTCGACTCGCTGATCAAGGGTGACGCTCCGTCGACCAAGACGGCCGTGACCGTGCTGAACGCTGTCGGCGCCAAGAACAACGTCCTCGTTGTCCTCGGCCGCAGCGAAGAGGCTGGCCTGTTGAGCGTGCGCAACCTGCCGTATGTGCACGTGCTGTTCCAGGACCAGCTGAACGCATACGACGTGGTTGTTTCCGACCACGTGGTGTTCACCAAGTCCGCATTCGAGGCCTTCGCCTCGGGCGCACCGGCAGCTGCCGCTGCCGCTACTGAGGAGGCCGGCGAATGAGCGTCGTTCACGACAAGGACCCGCGCGACGTGATCTTCGCGCCGGTGGTTTCCGAGAAGAGCTACTCCCTGATCGACCAGGGCAAGTACACCTTCGAGGTTGACCCCCGTGCCAGCAAGACGGAGATCAAGCTCGCCATCGAGAAGATCTTCGGCGTGAAGGTCGCATCGATCAACACGCTGAACCGTCCGGGCAAGACTCGCCGCACGAAGTTCGGTCTCGGCAAGCGCAAGGACACCAAGCGCGCCATCGTGACCCTGCGGAGCGGTTCCATCGACATCTTCACGGCCGCAGGCTAGGTCGGGAAGCACGAGGAAGAAGACAATGGCTATTCGCAAGTACAAGCCGACCACCCCGGGCCGTCGTGGCTCGTCGGTGTCGGACTTCGCTGAGATCACGCGCTCGACTCCCGAGAAGAGCCTGCTGCGCCCGCTGCCGAAGACCGGTGGCCGTAACAACCAGGGCCGTATCACGACCCGTCACATCGGTGGTGGCCACAAGCGCCAGTACCGCGTGATCGACTTCCGTCGTCACGACCGTGATGGTGTGGACGCCAAGGTCGCGCACATCGAGTACGACCCGAACCGCACCGCGCGTATCGCGCTGCTGCACTACGTGGACGGCACGAAGCGCTACATCCTGGCTCCGAACAACCTCAAGCAGGGTGACATCGTCGAGTCGGGTCCGAACGCGGACATCAAGCCCGGTAACAACCTGCCGCTGCGCAACATCCCGGTCGGTACCGTGATTCACGCGATCGAACTGCGTCCGGGTGGCGGTGCCAAGATGGCTCGTTCGGCCGGCGCCTCGGTCCGCCTGGTTGCTAAGGACGGCCCCTACGCGCAGCTCCGCCTGCCGTCGGGTGAAATCCGCAACGTCGACGCTCGCTGCCGCGCCACCATCGGTGAGGTCGGCAACGCCGAGCAGTCGAACATCAACTGGGGTAAGGCTGGCCGTAACCGCTGGCGTGGCATCCGCCCGACCGTCCGCGGTGTGGCCATGAACCCGATCGACCACCCGCACGGTGGTGGTGAGGGTAAGACCTCCGGTGGTCGTCACCCGGTGAGCCCGTGGGGCCAGAAGGAAGGCCGCACGCGTCACCGTAACAAGGAAAGTGACAAGCTCATCGTTCGCCGTCGTACCGTCGGCAAGAAGCGCAGGTAGGAGAAGTAGATGCCCCGCAGTCTCAAGAAGGGCCCCTTCGTTGACGACCACCTGCTCCGCAAGGTGATCGCTCAGAACGAAGCCGGCACCAAGAACGTCATCAAGACCTGGTCGCGTCGGTCCATGATCACGCCCGACTTCCTGGGTCACACCATCGCCGTGCACGACGGCCGCAAGCACGTCCCGGTGTTCATCACCGAGACCCTCGTGGGCCACAAGCTCGGCGAATTCGCCCCCACCCGCACCTTCCGCAGCCACGTGAAGGACGACAAGAAGGGCCGTCGCCGCTAATCGCGGCGCGGTTCTGAGAAGGAGCAGACCATGGTCGAATCCGTCGCCCGGCTGCGTAACCTGCGCGTTACGCCGCAGAAGGCACGTCGCGTCATCGAACTGGTGCGCGGTAAGCAGGCTGTCGAAGCGCTGGCCATCCTCAAGTTCGCCCCGCAGGCTGCGAGCGAGCCGGTTGGCAAGCTCGTCGCCTCCGCTATCGCGAACGCACGAGTGAAGGCTGACGCTGAGAACAGCTACCTCGACGAGCAGGACCTGCAGATCGCGCAGATCTTCGTCGACGAGGGCCCCACTATGAAGCGTTTCCGTCCGCGCGCCCAGGGCCGCGCTGACCGGATCTTCAAGCGCACCAGTCACGTCACCGTGGTGCTTGCCACCCCGGATGCAATCGAAGCCCAGAAGGCGAGGAGCTGAGCATGGGACAGAAGGTAAACCCGTACGGGTTCCGTCTCGGAGTCACCACCGACCACGTGTCGCGTTGGTTCTCTGACAGCACCCAGGCTGGTCAGCGGTACCGCGACTACCTCGCTGAGGATGTCAAGATCCGCCAGCTGCTGCAGACGAGCCTCGACCGTGCCGGCGTGTCCCGCATCGAGATCGAGCGCACCCGCGACCGCGTGCGTGTGGACATCCACACCGCTCGCCCGGGTATCGTCATCGGTCGCCGTGGTGCTGAGGCCGAGCGTCTGCGTGCAGACCTCGACAAGCTCACCGGCAAGCAGGTGCAGCTGAACATCATCGAGGTCAAGAACCCCGAGGCCGACGCTCAGCTCGTCGCTCAGGGTGTGGCCGAGCAGCTCAGCGCCCGCGTGGCCTTCCGCCGCGCCATGCGCAAGGGTCTGCAGGGTGCTCAGCGTGCCGGCGCCAAGGGTGTCCGCGTGCAGGTTTCGGGCCGCCTTGGTGGCGCCGAAATGAGCCGCAGCGAGTTCTACCGCGAGGGTCGCGTGCCGCTGCACACCCTGCGTGCCAACGTGGACTACGGCTTCTACGAGGCCAAGACCACCTTCGGTCGCATCGGTGTGAAGGTCTGGATCTACAAGGGCGACCTCACCAACAAGGAGCTTGCTCGCGAGCAGGCGAACCAGAAGAGCAGCCGTGACAACCGGGGCGACCGTCCGCGTCGCGCCCCGCGTGCACAGCAGGCTGCGGTCGAGGCGGCCCCGGTGGCCGCAGGATCGGAGGGCTGATCCATGCTGATCCCTCGTAAGGTCAAGCACCGCAAGCAGCACCGTCCCACCCGGACCGGCGCCGCTACCGGTGGTACCCGCGTCGAGTTCGGTGAATACGGCATCCAGGCGCTGACCCCTGCCTACGTCACCAACCGTCAGATCGAGTCCGCTCGTATTGCCATCAACCGTCACATCCGTCGTGGTGGCAAGGTGTGGATCAACATCTACCCGGACCGTCCGCTGACCAAGAAGCCGGCCGAAACCCGTATGGGTTCCGGTAAGGGTTCGGTCGAGTGGTGGGTGGCCAACGTCAAGCCGGGTCGCGTGCTCTTCGAGCTCAGCGGCGTGGCAGAGCCCATCGCCCGCGAGGCGCTCACCCGCGCGATCCACAAGCTGCCGCTGAAGGCGCGCATCATTACCCGTGAGGAAGGTGACGCATAATGGCGATCGGTACTCAGGCACTCGCCACCGTCGAGCTCGACAGCTACGACGACGCTCGTCTGGTCGACGAGCTGAAGCGCGCCAAGGAAGAGCTGTTCAACCTGCGCTTCCAGTCGGCCACCGGTCAGCTCGACAGCCACGGCCGTATTCGCGCCGTCAAGCGCGACATCGCCCGCATTTACACCGTGCTTCGTGAGCGCGAACTGGGTATCCGGGCCACCCCGGAGCCGGTCGTCGCCGAGAAGACCGCCAAGAAGGCTGCCAAGAAGGAAGCTCCGGCTGAGCCGGCAGCCGAGGCCGCGGCCGAGACTGAGGAGAAGAACTGATGGCTGAGGTGAAGACCCAGGCCGCAGGCCACGAGTCCGCAGCGAACGACGTTCGTGACGCGGACGCCCGTGGGTACCGCAAGACCCGCCGTGGCTACGTGGTGAGCGACAAGATGGACAAGACCATCGTGATCGAGGTCGAGGACCGGGTGAAGCACCCGCTCTACGGCAAGGTCATCCGCCGCACCTCGAAGGTGAAGGCCCACGACGAGACCAACTCGGCCGGCATCGGTGACCTGGTGCTCATCGCTGAGACTCGTCCGCTGAGCGCGACCAAGCGGTGGCGCCTCGTGACCATCCTGGAGAAGGCGAAGTAGGCCTCGGCCTGCTTCGTCTGGAAGAAGGAGAAGGCAAGTGATCCAGCAGGAGACGCGCCTCAAGGTTGCCGACAACACCGGCGCCAAGGAGCTGCTCACGATCCGCGTGCTCGGTGGCTCCGGCCGCCGCTACGCCGGCCTGGGCGACATCATCGTCGCCACGGTCAAGGACGCTATCCCGGGCGGCAACGTCAAGAAGGGTGAAGTCGTCAAGGCGGTCGTCGTGCGCACTCGCAAGCAGACTCGCCGTCCCGACGGCTCGTACATTCGCTTCGACGAGAACGCCGCCGTGATCCTCAAGGGCAAGGAGGGTGACCCGCGCGGTACCCGTATCTTCGGCCCGGTCGGTCGCGAGCTGCGTGACAAGAAGTTCATGAAGATCATTTCGCTCGCGCCGGAGGTGCTGTAACCATGGCCAAGATCAAGAAGGGCGACCTCGTCCAGATCATCAGCGGCCGTTCGCAGGCACGCGGTGGCGACCGTGGCAAGCAGGGTCGCGTCATCGAGGTGCTGCCCGAGCAGAACCGCGTCGTGGTTGAGGGCGTGAACTTCGTCACCAAGCACGTCCGTGTCGGCCAGACCGACCGTGGCGCCAAGACCGGTGGTATCGAGACCGTTGAGGCCCCGATCCACGTGTCGAACGTCGCCATCGTCGACCCCGAGACCAAGAAGCCGACTCGCGTTGGTTACCGTCTCGAGCAGAAGACCAACAAGGCCGGCGCCACCAAGACCGTGCGCGTCCGCTACGCAAAGAAGTCCGGGAAGGACCTGAAGAACGATGACTGAGACTGCCGCCGCTTCGGCCGCGCAGGCTGTCAAGATCCAGCCGCGCCTTAAGCTGAAGTACCGCTCCGACATCGTGGCCGCGCTCACCGAGCAGTTCGGCTACACCAACGTTCACCAGGTCCCGCGTCTGGTGAAGGTGGTTGTCAACTCGGGTGTTGGTGAAGCCGCACGCGACTCCAAGGTGATCGAGGGTGCGGTCAAGGACCTCACCGCGATCACCGGCCAGAAGCCGAAGGTGACCGCCGCTCGCAAGTCCATCGCGCAGTTCAAGCTGCGTGAGGGTCAGCAGATCGGTGCGCACGTGACGCTCCGTGGCGACCGCGCCTGGGAGTTCCTGGACCGCCTGATCACCCTCGCACTGCCTCGTATCCGCGACTTCCGCGGCCTGAGCGACAAGCAGTTCGACGGTAACGGTAACTACACCTTCGGCCTCGCCGAGCAGAGTGTGTTCCACGAGATCGACCAGGACAAGATCGACCGCGTTCGCGGTTTCGACATCACGGTCGTGACCACTGCAAAGACCGATGACGAAGGCCGCGCGCTGCTGCGTGCATTGGGCTTCCCGTTCAAGGCCGAGTAGTCTAGAAACCTTGCCGCCCATCGGCGGCAATAATCGCGCAGGTCTGCATGCGGTGTACCGGATGCAGAAACCGCCCGAACCAAAGGAAACAAACCAATGACGATGACCGATCCGGTCGCAGACCTGCTCACCAGGCTGCGGAACGCGAACTCGGCGTACCACGAGTCCATCAGCCTGCCGCACAGCAAGCTGAAGGGAAACATTGCTGCGATCCTCAAGCGCGAGGGCTACATCGCTGACTGGAGCGTTGCTGACGCAACCGTGGGCAAGACCCTCACCATTCAGCTGAAGTACGGCCCGAGCCGCGAGCGTTCGATCGCCGGCATCAAGCGCATCTCGAAGCCTGGCCTTCGTGTGTACGCGAAGTCGACCGAACTGCCCCGCGTGCTGGGCGGCCTCGGTGTGGCTATCCTGTCCACCTCCAGCGGCCTCCTGACGGACCGCGAAGCCGAGCAGAAGGGCGTGGGTGGGGAAGTCCTCGCCTACGTGTGGTGACCTGATCATGTCGCGTATTGGTCGACTGCCGATTACCGTCCCGGGCAGCGTCGAAGTCAAGATCGACGGCCAGGACGTCACTGTCAAGGGCCCGAAGGGTGAGCTGACGCTCACCGTCGCACAGCCCATCTCGGTCAGCCTCGAGGACGGCACCATCACGGTGTCGCGCCCGAACGACGAGCGAGAAGCTCGTTCGCTGCACGGTCTGACCCGCACCCTCATCCAGAACAACATCATCGGTGTCACCGAGGGCTACTCGAAGACGCTCGAGATCGTCGGTACTGGTTACCGCGTCGCCCAGCAGGGCGCTGGCGTCGAGTTCGCGCTCGGCTTCTCGCACCCGGTGCGCGTCCAGCCGCCGGCTGGCATCACCTTCGAGGTTGAGGGCTCCAACAAGCTGCACGTCCGCGGTATCTCGAAGCAGGCCGTGGGTGAGGTTGCCGCGAACATCCGCAAGATCCGCAAGCCCGAGCCGTACAAGGGCAAGGGTGTGCGCTACGCCGGCGAAGTGATCCGCCGCAAGGCCGGAAAGGCTGGTAAGTAGACATGGGACTCGGTACCCGGGGTAAGAGCAAGCAGGCTGCGCGCGGTCGTCGCCACCTGCGTCTGCGCAAGAAGATCGTTGGCACCGCGGCGCGTCCGCGTCTGGTCGTCAACCGTTCCTCGCGCCACGTCTTTGTCCAGGTCGTTGACGACGCACAGGGTCACACCCTGGTCTCGGCTTCGACTCTCGAGGCTGACCTGCGCGCCCTGACCGCAGACAAGACCGCCAAGGCACGCAAGGTCGGCGAACTCATCGCCGAGCGCGCGAAGGCTGCCGGCATCACCGCTGTGGTGTTCGACCGTGGTGGCAACCGCTACGCCGGCCGCATCGCAGCCATCGCTGAAGGCGCACGGGAAGGTGGGCTGGAGCTGTGAGCGAAGAAACGAAGGAGCAGGACGTGACTGCGCAGAACTCCGCGGCAGCTGAGACTGCCTCGGTCGACAGCCGCGAGCGTGAGCCGCGTCGCGGCAGCCGCGAGCGTCAGCCGAGCCGTGACCGTGGCCCCCGCGCCGAGGTCGAGAAGAGCCCGTTCCTCGAGCGCGTGGTGACCATCAACCGCGTCTCGAAGGTCGTCAAGGGTGGTCGCCGCTTCAGCTTCACGGCCCTCGTGGTCGTGGGTGACGGTGACGGCACCGTGGGCATCGGCTACGGCAAGGCCCGCGAAGTTCCGACCGCCATCCAGAAGGGTGTTGAGGAGGCGAAGAAGAACTTCTTCCGCGTCCCGCGTTCGGCATCGACCATTCCGCACCCGGTGCAGGGTGAGGCCGCCGCCGGTGTGGTGCTGTTGCGCCCCGCCGCTGCCGGTACCGGTGTTATCGCCGGTGGTCCGGTCCGCGCCGTCCTCGAGTGCGCCGGCATCCACGACGTGCTGAGCAAGTCGCTCGGTTCGTCGAACACCATCAACATCGTCCACGCCACCGTGGCGGCACTGAAGCAGCTCGAAGAGCCTCGTGCCGTGGCAGCTCGCCGCGGCCTGGAGTTCGACCAGGTTGCTCCGGCACGCCTGGTGCGTGCTGAGGCGGAGGCTGCCAAGAAGGCTGCTTCCGAGAAGGTGAGCGCATAATGGCCGCGCGCCTCAAGGTGACGCAGATTAAGTCTGTGATCAGTGAGAAGCAGAACCAGCGCGACACCCTGCGCAGCCTCGGGCTGAAGCGCATCGGTGACGTGGTGGTCCGTGAGGACACCCCGGCAAACCGTGGCTACGTGCGTACGGTTGCCCACCTCGTGAAGGTTGAGGAGATCGACTAATGGCTGACGAGCAGACTCCTGCTGAGAAGCCGGCCGCCAAGAAGGCTGCCGCGCCGAAGGCTGCCGCTGCGAAGCCGGCCGCCGAGAAGGCTGCCCCGAAGGCTGCCGCTGCCAAGGCTCCGGCCAAGGCTGCTGCTGCCCCCAAGGCTCCGGCCAAGGCTGCTGCCCCGAAGGCTGCCGCTGAGAAGGCCCCGGCGAAGGCCGCTGCTGCCAAGGCTCCGGCCAAGGCTGCTGCGAAGCCGGCCGCCGAGAAGGCTGCTGCCGCCGCCGAGCCCGCCACCAAGGCTGCTCCGAAGGCCGCTGCCAAGAAGGCTGAAGCCGCTGAAGAGCGCGTCCAGATCCTCAAGGCCCACCACCTGCGCCCGGCCCCGGGTGCCAAGAAGGACCGCACTCGTGTGGGCCGTGGTGAGGGCTCGAAGGGTAAGACCGCTGGTCGCGGTACCAAGGGTACGAAGGCCCGTTACCAGGTTCGCGTAGGCTTCGAGGGTGGTCAGCTGCCCCTGCACATGCGCACGCCGAAGTTCCGTGGCTTCAAGAACCCCTTCCGTGTCGAGTACCAGGTTGTGAACCTGGAGAAGCTCGCCGAGCTCTACCCGAAGGGTGGCGACGTGACCGTTGCTGACCTCGTGGCCAAGGGCGCGGTTCGGAAGAACGAGAAGGTCAAGGTCCTGGGCGACGGCGAGATCGCCGTCAAGCTCACCGTCTCGGTCGACAAGGTCTCGGCAAGCGCCGAGCAGAAGATCGTCGCCGCTGGCGGTTCGGTCAAGTAGGACCACGGTTGTGGGGCGGCCTTCGGGCCGCCCCATCACCTATTCGTCGCGACACCACTGGGAGGCACCGTGTTCAGCGCAATCGGCAGGATTCTGAAGACTCCGGATCTTCGTCGCAAGATCGCATTCACGTTGGGCATCATCGTGGTGTTCCGCCTGGGCTCGTTCATCCCGTCGCCGTTCGTGGACTTTGGTGAAGTCCAGCGATGCATTGAAGGCATGGCGAACGCCGACGCCGGCGGCATCTACCAGCTCGTCAACCTGTTCTCGGGTGGCGCGCTGCTGCAACTTTCGATCTTCGCGCTCGGCATCATGCCGTACATCACCGCGTCGATCATCACGCAGCTGCTGCGTGCGGTCATTCCGCACTTCGAGGCACTGCACAAGGAAGGTCAGGCTGGTCAGGCCAAGCTGACCCAGTACACCCGAATCCTGACCCTGGCACTGGCGACACTGCAGTCGGCCACGTTGATCACGGTCGCTCGTTCGGGCAACCTCTTCCCGAACTCGGCACTCTGCCAGGACGTGATTGACCCGAGCGCTGGCATCATCGGCAGCATCCTGATCGTCATCACCATGACCGCTGGCACCGTGCTGATCATGTGGTTCGGTGAACTCATTACCGAGCGCGGTATCGGTAACGGCATGTCGCTGCTGATCTTCAGCTCGATCGTCGCCACCTTCCCGGACGCGATCATCCAGGTCGGTCAGACCAACAACTTCCAGGTTGAGGGCTACCTGATCATGCTCGTCTTCGGCTTCGCCATCCTGATGGCCGTGGTCTTCGTCGAGCAGTCCCAGCGCCGCATCCGCGTCGAGTACGCCAAGCGCATGGTCGGCCGTCGCGCCTACGGTGGCCACAACACCTACATTCCGATCAAGGTGAACATGGCCGGTGTGATCCCGGTGATCTTCGCCTCGTCGCTGCTGTTCGTGCCGACCCTGCTGTCGCAGTTCAACAGCACCCCGGATGCCGAGGGTAACCTGCCGGGCTGGGTGGTCTGGATCCAGACCTACCTCGCCTCTGGCGACAACCCGCTGTACATGGGCATCTACTTCCTGCTGATCATCGGCTTCACCTACTTCTACGTGTCGATCACCTTCAACCCGGTTGAGGTGGCGGACAACATGAAGAAGTACGGTGGCTTTATCCCCGGTATCCGCGCCGGTCGCCCGACCGCCGAGTACCTGGATTACGTCCTGACCCGGATTACCTTCCCGGGCGCCCTGTACCTTGGTGTGCTGTCGCTGATTCCGTTGTTTGCACTGTCGCTCTTCAACGCGAACCAGAACTTCCCCTTCGGTGGAGCATCGCTGCTCATCATCGTTGGTGTCGGTTTGGACACGGTCAAGCAGATTGACTCGCAGCTGCAGCAGCGACACTATGAAGGGCTTCTGAAGTAACATGGCACGACTTCTCATCGTCGGTCCCCAGGGTTCCGGTAAGGGCACGCAGGGCGTGCTGCTGGCCGAAGAATTCGACATTCCGGTCATCTCGACCGGTGACGTCTTCCGCGCCAACATCAAGGGCGAGACCGAATTGGGCTTGCGGATCAAGGCAGTGGTGGACTCTGGCGAACTCGTCTCGGACGAGCTCACCGGCGAGGTCGTGCGCGACCGCCTGAACCAGGACGACGCCAAGGGTGGCTTCCTACTTGACGGTTACCCGCGCAATGCGCAGCAGGTCGCCGATCTGGATGCGTACCTGGCCGAGCGTGGCGAAGCGCTCGACGCTGTGGTGCAGCTCGACGTGCCGCTCGAGGTCTGCCTCGAGCGTTTGGTCGCCCGTGCTGCAGAGCAGGGTCGCGCCGACGACACCGAGGCTGTGATCCGTCGCCGCCTCGAGATCTACCGTGAGCAGACCGCCCCGATCCTCGACATCTACGCCGAGCGTGGCATCCTGGCCGTCATTGACGGCGTTGGTGATGTCGCTGAGATCTCGGAGCGCGTCATTAGCGCGGTCGCGGGCTATGTCGGCGTTTCGGAGTAAGTTCCGCTACAAGTCGGACGCTGAGCTCGCAGCAATGCTGCGTCCCGGCGAACTCACCGCGCGGGCGCTCCAGGCCGTGCGCGAAGCAATTCGCCCGGGCGTCACTACCCTGGAACTGGACGCGATCGCGGAAGCGACGATTCGCGCCGGCGGTGGCGAGCCGAACTTTGCCAAGGTGCCGGGTTACCGGCACACCACCTGCATCAACGTGAACGAAGTTGTCGTGCACGGCATCCCCGGGGACCGGGTGATCCAGGCTGGCGACATCGTGACGGTGGACTGCGGTGCCGAAGTCAATGGCTGGCACGCCGACTCTGCGTTCACGGTGGTCGTTCCCGGCGGCTCGGATGATGCGGAGGTTGCTGTTCGTGAGCACCTCTCGAACGCGACCGAGAAGGCCATGTGGGCCGGCATCGCCGCATTCGCCAACGCCCGCACCCTGAACGATGTCGGCTGGGCAGTCGCCGAAACCATCGAGGCGGCCGGTGGCCTGACCATCATCCGTGATTACGGTGGCCACGGTATCGGCCGTTCCATGCACGAGGACCCGCCGGTATTCAACTACCCGATCCGCGGCAACACCCCCGAAGTGAAGCCCGGTCTGGCGGTGGCAATCGAGCCGATCATTGGCAATGGCGCGGAGGAAACCGTCGTCCTCGACGACGAGTGGACCATTGTGACCACGGACAACTCCGATGCTGCACAGTGGGAACACACGGTGCTGCGTCACCACGGTGGCATCTGGGTGTCCACCGCGCTCGACGGTGGCGCCGCGGGCTTGGCCCCGTACGGCGTGGTGCCGGTTCCGATCCAGGCCTAACGGGCTGGGGCGGACTCCCAGGTGCTCGGCTTGCAAATGCGACACGCAGGGGACTATGCTTGACATTTGGTGCTTTGGCGATTTTTCGTGCCCAAGTACCGCAGATCGGCCTGGGGCCGAGGGCAGATGAGAGGTTATGGGCAAGAAAGACGGCGTCATCGAGATTGAAGGCTCGGTGGTTGAAGCACTGCCGAACGCGATGTTCCGGGTGGAACTCACGAACGGGCACAAGGTGCTTGCACACATCTCCGGCAAGATGCGACAGCACTACATTCGTATCCTTCCCGAAGACCGTGTGGTCGTGGAACTCAGCCCATACGACTTGAGTCGCGGCCGTATCGTGTATCGATACCGCTAAGCCTGCAGGCCAAGTAGACAATTCAACATCCAAGCAGGGTCAAGAACCGCGCAAGCGGGGACACCTCCGGTACGAGGGCCGGAGCACAGGCGCTGCAGCAGACCCTCGTTATTGACAAGGAGCATGCCGCATGGCACGTCTTGCAGGCGTCGACATCCCCCGCGAAAAGCGGGTGGAAATCGCGTTGACCTACATTTATGGAATCGGACGCACCCGTTCCAAGAAGATCCTCGCCGACACCGAAATCTCCGGTGACATTCGCGTGAAGGACCTCACTGACGACCAGCTCGTCGCACTCCGTGACTACATCGAGGCCCAGTACAAGGTCGAGGGTGACCTCCGCCGTGAGGTTGCCGCTGACATCCGCCGCAAGGTGGAGATCGGTAGCTACGAAGGTATTCGTCACCGCAAGGGCCTGCCTGTGCGCGGCCAGCGGACCAAGACCAACGCTCGTACCCGCAAGGGCCCGAAGCGCACCGTCGCCGGCAAGAAGAAGGCCCGCTAATCCTCGGCCCCGCCGACGATCAGCGTTAAGAGCTCAGGAGCATTTCAGTGGCAGCACCGAAGTCTGCGGCACGCAAGCCTCGCCGCAAGGATAAGAAGAACATTGCTGTGGGTCAGGCCCACATCAAGAGCACGTTCAACAACACCATCGTCACCATCACGGACACCACTGGTGCCGTGATCGCGTGGGCCTCCGGCGGCGACGTCGGCTACAAGGGCTCGCGCAAGTCGACCCCGTTCGCTGCAGGTCTGGCCGCCGAGTCGGCAGCCAAGAAGGCAGCCGAGCACGGCGTCAAGAAGGTCGACGTCTTCGTCAAGGGTCCGGGTTCTGGTCGTGAGACTGCGATCCGTTCGCTGCAGTCGGCTGGCCTCGAGGTCGGCTCGATCAACGACGTGACGCCGCAGGCGCACAACGGCGTTCGTCCGCCGAAGCGCCGCCGCGTCTAACTACCGCTAGCGCCATCGGTGGCGCTGTGTTCCCAGAACCCTGGGCGCAGCGCCGCCGAGGTCAGAGACAACTCAATATTCGGACCGGGCCAGCCACCCGGTACGAGCATCATTCGAAGTGTCATATGGCGGACACGCACGAAAGGAAACATCGACAGTGCTCATTGCGCAGCGCCCAACCCTGACCGAGGAGTCCGTCTCCCCGTTCCGCTCGCGGTTCATCATCGAGCCTCTCGAGCCTGGCTTCGGGTACACCCTCGGCAACTCGCTTCGTCGCACGCTGCTGTCCTCGATCCCCGGTGCCGCAGTTACCAGCATTCGTATTCAGGGCGTCCTGCACCCCTTCAGCACCATCCCTGGTGTGAAGGAGGACGTGACTGAGGTCATCCTCAACCTCAAGGGTCTGGTCGTCTCGAGCGAGAACGACGAGCCCGTCGTGGCCCACCTGCGCAAGCAGGGCCCCGGTGAGGCAACCGCTGCCGACATCTCGGCACCGGCTGGCGTGGAGATCCACAACCCCGAACTGGTGATCGCTACCCTCAACGACTCGGCAAAGCTCGAGCTCGAGCTCATCATCGAGCGTGGCCGTGGCTACGTTTCGGCGGTGCAGAACCGGAACGACCTGGCCGACACCGGTCAGATCCCGGTCGACTCGATCTACTCGCCGGTCCTGAAGGTGACCTACCGTGTCGAGGCAACTCGTGCCGGTGAGCGCACCGACTTCGACCGCCTCGTGGTCGACGTTGAGACCAAGCCGGCCATCACCCCGCGCGACGCTGTGGCCTCGGCCGGTCGTACGCTGGTGGAGCTGTTCGGTCTGGCTCGCGAACTGAACACCGAGGCCGAGGGCATCGAGATCGGGCCCGCCCCGATCGAGGCCGTGCTCTCCAGCGAACTGTCGCTGCCGATCGAGGACCTGGACCTTTCGGTTCGTTCCTACAACTGCCTGAAGCGCGAGGGCATTAACACCCTGAGCGAACTGGTGGCTCTGTCGGAGACGCAGCTGATGAACATCCGCAATTTCGGTCAGAAGTCGGTGGATGAGGTCAAGGACAAGCTGACCGAGATGGGTCTGTCGCTGAAGGACTCCGTGCCCGGCTTTGACGGCGCGCACTTCTACAGCGGCTACGAAGAAGAGAACTGAACCGCTGTCCTTGACGGCGACTGATACAGGAGATCAAGAGAACTATGCCTAAGCCCACCAAGGGTCCCCGGCTCGGCGGCGGTCCGGCGCACGAGCGCCTGCTTCTGGCCAACCTGGCCGGCGCGCTGTTCACCCACAAGCGCATCACCACCACCGAGACCAAGGCCAAGCGCCTGCGTCCGCTGGCCGAGCGTCTGGTGACTTTCGCTAAGCGCGGTGACCTGCACAACCGTCGCAAGGCAATCGCCGTGCTGCGGAACAAGGACGTCGTGCACGAGCTCTTCGCCGAGATCGCTCCGCTGGTCGCAGACCGCGAGGGTGGCTACACCCGCATCACCAAGATCGGCAACCGCAAGGGTGACAACGCCCCCATGGCCGTGATCGAGCTCGTTCTTGAGCCGGTGGCGAAGAAGCCTGCCGCCAAGAAGGCTGCTCCGGCCAAGAAGGCGGAGAAGGTCGTCGAGGAAGCTCCGGTCGAAGAGGCAGTGGTCGAGGAGGCAGTGGTCGAGGAGACCGCTGTCGAGGAGACCGCCGCTGAGGAAGCCGCTGTTGAGGCTCCGGTCGAGGAGACCGCTGCTGAGGCTGCTGCCGAGGGCGACGACAAGTAGTCAAACGCTGCAAGGGCCCGGTGACCACGGTCACCGGGCCCTTGTGCGTATCCTGGGACGGTGTCCGAGATGATTCGCTACCGGCTTGACCTGGCCTATGAGGGCACCGCCTTTGCGGGGTGGGCGCGGCAGCCGAATCTGCGCACCGCGCAAGGTGTGCTTGAGGATGCCCTGGCGACCGTGCTCCGGCGCTCGGAACCGGTGCCCGTGGTGGTGGCCGGTCGCACTGACTCGGGCGTGCACGCCACCGGTCAGGTGGTGCATGTGGACCTGACCGAGGCGGAACACGCCGCCTTGCTCAAGAAGTCTCCTCGCGACACTCAGGATGAGCACCCGCTGGCCCGCCGTCTCAACGGCGTGCTCGGCGCTGAGTCCGACCTGGTCATCCACCGCGCCCAACTCGCCCCGGCGGGGTTTGACGCACGCTTCTCGGCGATCTGGCGCCGATACGAGTACCGCGTGGCCGACCGCAACGCGCCGCGTGACCCGCTGCGCCGACGTTTCACGCTCCAGTTCCCGCGTCCCCTCGACCTCGAGGCGATGCAGGCGGCCAGTCGGGAATTGCTGGGCCTGAACGATTTCGCCGCATACTGCAAGCCGCGCGAGGGTGCCACCACGATTCGGACCCTGCAGGCCTTTGACTGGCGGCGGGATGCGGATGGGGTGCTCGTTGCCTTCGTCCAGGCCGATGCGTTCTGCCATTCGATGGTCCGCGCCCTGGTCGGTGCCGCCATCGCGGCCGGCTCTGGCCGGATCGCGGTACAGCGGCCCGGCGAACTGCTGCGCGAGCAGCAACGCAGCAGCGAGTTCGCCGTGGTGCCGGCGCACGGCCTCACCCTGATCCAAGTGGGCTACCCGGCGGATGACGAGTTGGCCGCGCGCGCGGAGGCGACCAGGGCGCGCCGACAGGCGACGGAGCTGGACTAAGGACTCTGCCGCCTCGCCGGGGGATCATGCCGGGATGCAGCGGTGACCGAGCCGCTACGGCACCGTGACGCTGTACATGACCTCGACCACGCCGTCGGGACCAGGCCAGCCAGCCGGGTGCTGATACTGCACCAGCACCTCGTAGCGGCCCGGCAGCAGCGGATCGGACGCAATCTGAATCGGGAAGCTGGGTGCGGAATACAGCAGGGCACCCGCCGTGGTGCAGTTCGGGCCCGGACCGCAGATCGGGAAGAGGTTATACAGGTACTGCGGCTCGCCCGGTTGGCCGTAGTCGGGATTCGGAGTGAGCCGATCCAACTGAATCACGATCGCACCGCCGGCCGGCATCCCGGCATCGGTGATCTCGAACTGCCAGGGCTGGCCCAGAAGCGCAGGGCTCAACTCGGTGGCGGTGAACGGAATGCCTGCGAGCGTGAAGTCCGTCGGAGCGCTGTCGTCCGAGACGTTGCCAGCAGGATCGATGCTGCGGGCCCAGACCTGCGTGGTTGCGCCCGCAGGGAGGTTCACCTGCCCGAAGTCTGCAACGCCGGAAGCATCAGCCTGCATCGTCTCGAGACGGTAGATCGTGCCCAGGTCACCGAGCAGTTCGACGGTGCTGCCCGGCTCCGCCGTCACAGTGATGTGCGGCCACATCAACTGCTCGGCATTGTCCACGTCCGCAGTCAGCACCGGCGCATCCGGCGCGATGGTGTCGACGGTGAGTTGCAGACCCACTGATTGCGAGGCGGCACCGCCGCGCAGCTGTCGAACCCGCATCAGGACCGCGCCCTCGGGCAGGCGAGTCGACGGGGTGATCTGCCATGATCCGTCACCGGCAACCGTGGCGGTGCCATAGACGGTGCTGTTACGGAACAGTTCCACCTTGGCCCCCGGGGTACCGGTGCCGGTGAAGGGGATGAAGGGATTGTTGGTCAGGAGGTCGGCGGCCGGGCCGGTGATCACGGGCTCCGGCGGCGGTGCGACTGTCGGCGTGGTTGGCGAGCTGCGGTCAGGGGCTTCGTCCACCGCCGGGTCGTCGTCGGGCTCCTCGTCCACATCAACCACCGGGTCGGCCGGTGGCGCGGATGGGCTGGGCGTGCTTGGGACCGGCTGTGACGGGGCTGCGGCCGGGGCAGGCTCCGGTGCAGCATCCTGGTTCGCGATGACAGCCACCATGATGCCGATCGTCACCGCGGCCGCGGCGCCAATGCCAACCACGGTGCCCATCACGCCGAGGCTGCCACCAGCCGAGCCACTGCTCGCCCCAGCGGAGCCACCAGCCTGCGACCCCGGATCGACCGTGCCGCCGTTGCTGCCGTTCAGCGACTCCAGCGAGGAGAGGGCACCGAGTCCACCGCCAAGGCCCAGGAGGCCGGCCGCAGCCGCACCGAGGATGGCCGGCAGGGCAACCATGCGCAACTGTCCTGCGACCTCGTTCGCTTCGCTCGCCGCCACCATGCAGCGGCGACAGGACTCCAGGTGCACCTCAACCCGTCGGCCGTCTCGAGCCGAGAGCGTGCCTCGGGCACGCGCGGCAAGCTTGCCGATCACCCACTTGCACTCTTCTGATGCGTTGGCATCGTTGAGGTGCGCGGTAATCCACGCTTCGCGGAGCCCCTCTCGGGCACGCAGGGCGAGGGCGGACACCGAGTTCGGGGTGAGATCGAGCAGCGGCGCGATCTCCTGCGGTGTCATCCCCTCGACCTGCGTGTACCAGAGCACCGTCTGCCAGCGCTCTGGCAGTGATCGGAACGCGCGCATCGTCAGGCTGCGCTCAGCCCCTTCCGCGGTCGGGTCCACGGGGGTATCGAAGGCCTGTTCGTCGAGTTCCTCAACGGCTACCTCGCGGTTGCGGCCACCGGTGGATCGGGCCACATTCCGCAGTGTCGTGTAGAGGTAGGGTCGGAATGCGCCGGTCGGACCGCCCCCCGCCTGGAGGGCACGGAGAATCCGGGCGTACGACTCGGCAACCAAGTCCTGGGTGTCGAGGGAACTGAACTGCTTGGCGACCAACATGGCGCTGCCGGCATGCCGGCGCCACAGCTCGTCGTAGGCGGCGGTATTCCCCGCACGGGTCGCCTCGGCGAGGGCCTCATCGCTCATTGCGGCATAGTCGCGTCGTGTTGGTTGATCAGCCACGATCGCTCCTTTCCGCGTAGGTCGTTCCTGATGGCGAGCGTACGGTGTCGACTCGCTCTCACTGAGGAGACTCAACCGGCGGCCGAATATGACGCCGTCCAGAACATGTTGCTCTGAAGGTGAGATTTCGGGGCTGTCTGCGGATCTGGAATTCCCTAATCCGCGTCATGAATTGCGCTGCATGGGGTCTGTCTGGGTAGCGGCAGGGTTCGGGTCCCGCCGGAGAGAGGGACGGGCGATGCGCACCGTTCATGGTGTAGATGCACAGCGGATGCGTCGAAGCGCGATCCTGCCGCAGCGCCCAGCGCGCGTTGGCCTGGTGGTGTTGGGCATGGCAAGTGCGGCGTTTGTGCTGGGCGTGGCCGGGGTCATGCTCTGTATTGCAGGTGACTATGCCCTGATCCTGACGGCGGTGCTGGCGCTGGCGATCTCGGCGCTCTTGGCCGGTGCCGCATGGTTGCTGCAGGCGCGACGCCTCCCGGCGCGCCGCAGTGACGACAGCAGCCAACTTGCTTCGACTCACGGCGCCAGATAGCATTGATCGTTGGTGCCCGCTTGGGCATTGACTGAGCCCTCCACCGTTCTGGTTCATCGACATCGTCGGGGAATCGACATCGGAGTGGGATTCACGAACATCTCAAAGAGAAAGCGCATCGCTGTGACTCGTACCTACAGCCCCAAGGCGTCTGAAATTCAGCGCGAATGGCTGGTCATCGACGCAACTGACGTCGTGCTCGGCCGTCTTGCAAGCCACGCTGCAGCCCTGCTGCGCGGCAAGCACAAGCCCACCTTCGCCAACCACCTCGACACGGGTGACTTCGTCATCATCATCAATGCCGACAAGGTTGCGCTGACCGGTGCCAAGCTGGCCCAGAAGAAGGCCTACCGTCACTCGGGTTACCCGGGTGGTCTCACCGCCACTAGCTACGCCGAGCTGCTCGAGAAGAACCCCGAGCGCGCCGTGGAGAAGGCCATCCGTGGCATGCTCCCCAAGAACACGCTCGGTCGCGAGCAGTTCCGCAAGCTGAAGGTCTACGCAGGTGCTGAGCACCCGCACGCGGCCCAGAAGCCGACCCAGTACGTCATCAACCAGGTCGCTCAGTAAGCGCCGGCGCTGAAGCGAAGATAGAGGATTATCGTGGCGAACATTGAAGAGGCCGTGGAGGCCCCGCAGACTTACACCACCGAGACCCCGGTGGAAGCCGTCAAGGCACCCCGCGCCCCGCTGACCGTTGGTGGCAACGCTGTCGGTCGTCGCAAGCAGGCCATCGCCCGCGTGCGTCTGGTTCCGGGCTCGGGCAAGATCACGGTCAACGGCCGTGAGCTCGAAGAGTACTTCCCGAACAAGCTGCACCAGCAGCTGATCCGTGACCCGTTCACCGTGCTCGAGCTGGGTGGCGCCTACGACGTCATCGCTCGTATCGTCGGCGGCGGTATCTCGGGCCAGGCTGGCGCGCTGCGCCTGGGCATTGCCCGCGCGCTGAACGAGATTGACCGCGAGAACAACCGTCCGGCCCTGAAGAAGGCCGGCTTCCTGAGCCGTGACGCCCGCGTCATCGAGCGCAAGAAGGCTGGTCTCAAGAAGGCCCGCAAGGCTCCGCAGTACTCGAAGCGTTAAGCTTCCAGGCTCGACCCGCGATGGCGCGTCTCTTTGGCACGGACGGCGTGCGTGGACTGGCGAACGGTCCACTCACTGCCGGCCTTGCTCTGGAACTCGCCGAAGCGGCGTCGGTCGTCTTCAGCACTGGCCGCCAGGCCGAGGCACGTCGTGCCTCTGGCCGGCGGCCTTCTGCTGTGATTGCGCGGGATCCGCGCATCTCGGGCGAGTTCCTCAGCGCCGCGGTCGCCGCGGGTCTGGCCGGCTCGGGCGTGGACGTGCTGGACGCCGGCGTATTGCCGACTCCCGCGGCTGCATTCCTGGTGGCGGATATTGAAGCTGACTTTGGTGTCATGGTGTCGGCCTCGCACAATCCGGCCCCCGACAACGGCATCAAGTTCTTCGCGGCCGGTGGTGTCAAGCTGCCGGATCGTGTTGAGGACCTCATCGAATCCACGATGGGCAAGCGCATCCTGACTCCGACCGGCGGTGACGTCGGCCGGATTCGCCGCTTCGCCGACGCTGAGGACCGCTATGCGCTGCACTTGCTCAGCGCGCTGCCGCACAAGCTGGATGGCTTGCACGTGGTGCTGGACTGCGCCAACGGCGCGGCCGCTGGGGTAAGTCCGCGAGTGTTTCGCGACGCCGGCGCCAAGGTCACCGTCATCGGTGCGGACCCGGACGGCCTCAACATCAACGACGGTGTGGGTTCGACGCACCTGGAGCAGTTGCAGCGCGCGGTGCTCGAGCACGGTGCCGACATCGGTGTCGCACACGACGGCGATGCGGACCGTTGTCTGGCCGTTGACGCCCACGGCAACGTCGTCGATGGTGACCAGATCATGGCGATCCTGGCGATCTCGATGCAGCGCCGCGGCCTACTTCGGCACAACACCCTGGTCGCCACGGTGATGAGCAACCTGGGTCTGAAGCATGCGATGGCCGCGAATGGCATTGCTGTTCGTGAGACCCGCGTGGGGGACCGCTACGTGCTTGAAGAGCTGAACGCGGGCGGCTACGCGCTCGGCGGTGAGCAGTCTGGCCACGTGATCATGAGCGACTTCGCCACCACCGGTGACGGGATCCTCACCGGCTTGCTGCTGATGGCCGAAATGGCCGAAACCGGCAAGTCGTTGGACGAGCTCGCCTCGGTGATGACGGTCTTCCCGCAGGTGCTCCTCAACGTTCGCGTCGAAGACGGTTCTGGCTTGGCCGACGACGACGACATTGCCCGCGCCGTGGTGACGGCGAAGGAGCAGCTGGGTTCGACCGGCCGAGTGCTGTTGCGTCCCTCCGGCACCGAGCCGCTGGTGCGCGTGATGGTTGAGGCCGCGGACGCAGACACGGCGCGTTCGATCGCGCAGGATCTGGCCTCGGTGGTCGAGCAGCGCCTCGGCGCCTAGTCGCAGGAGGGCGTGCCTCGGCAAGCCACTGCGAGCGCAGGCTTACAGCTTGCGCAGCAGCACCGTTTGCACGGTGTGGTCGGCGTCCTTGCGCAGCACCAGCGTGGCCCGGCTGCGCGTCGGCTCGATGTTCTCGCGCAGGTTCGGCGCGTTAATGGTGCTCCAGAGTTCGCGGGCGCGAGCGAGAGCCGCGTCCTCGGTCAATGAGGCGTAGCGGTGGAAGTACGAGTTCGGATTCGTGAAGGCGCCGCGCTGCAGTTTCAGGAAGCGCGACTCGTACCACTGCGCAACATGCGCTTCTTCGGCGTCCACATAAATCGAGAAGTCGAACAGGTCGCTGAGGGCCAGTTCCGTGCCGGGGCGCGGCGGCTGCAGCACGTTCAAGCCCTCAAGGATGAGGATGTCGGGTCGCCGCACGATCACGCTGGAACTCGGCACGATGTCGTAGGCCAGGTGGGAGTAGAAGGGGGCACGCACCTCGGCGGCGCCGGCCTTGATCGCGGCCACGAATTCCACCAGCGCACGCTGGTCGTAGGATTCCGGGAACCCCTTGCGATGCATGATGCCGCGCGCTTCGAGTTCTGCGTTCGGGTAGAGGAATCCGTCGGTGGTGACCAGTTCTACCCGGGGCGTGTCCTCCCAACGCGAGAGCAGTTCACGCAGCAGACGGGCGATGGTGGACTTGCCGACCGCGACCGAGCCTGCGACCGCGATGATGAAGGGTGTGCGGCTGGCGCGCTCACCGAGGAAGTCGCTGGTTTCGCGATGCAGGCGGCGAGCCGCACCCGCGTACAGATTCAGTAGGCGACTCAGCGGGTGGTAGACCTCCGCCACCTCATGCAGGTCGAGTTGATCACCGAGGCCACGGAGGGCGTGCAGTTCGGACTCACGCAGCGGCAACGCAGTGGACGGGGCGAGTTCAGCCCATTCCCGGCGGCGCACCTCAATGTATGGGCTCTCAGTTCCAAGCCCAAAGGGGTTCGCCGCCGCTGACATCCCTTGTATCTTATGCTCCGGGGGCACCCTCGGCAGACCTTCACCGTCCCGTTATCTTGCTTGGACTAGGATCGAACCCATGTGTGGAATCGTGGGTTACGTGGGTGGGCGTGACACAGTCAACATCCTGCTCGGTGGTTTGCGTCGGCTGGAGTACCGAGGCTATGACTCGGCTGGCGTGGCCGTTATTGACGACGAAGGTCACCTGGACGTGCGCAAGCGCGCCGGTAAGCTGCAGGTCCTCGCCACCGACCTCACCGAGCATCCGCTGCCGGGCGGCAACACCGGCATCGCCCACACCCGCTGGGCAACCCACGGTGGCCCGACCGATGTGAACGCACACCCGCACCTTGCCGACGGTGGCAAGCTTGCGGTGATTCACAACGGCATCATCGAGAACTTCGCCGCGTTGAAGCAGGAACTGCTCGACCTTGGCTACACCTTCCAGAGCGAAACCGACACCGAGGTGGCTGCGGTGCTGCTGGGCCACGAGTATCAGCAGGTCGGTGACCTCGAGGCGGCCTTCCGCGCGGTGGTGCGCCGTCTGCACGGTGCCTTCACGCTGCTGGCCGTGCACCAGGACCAGCCCGGCCTGGTTGTGGGTGCTCGCCGCAACTCGCCGCTGGTGATCGGCCTCGGTGACGGTGAGCAGTTCCTCGGTTCCGATGTCGCGGCCTTTGTCGAGCACACCCGCCGTGCCATGGCGATCGGTCAGGACCAGATGGTCTCCATTACCGCCGACACCGTGCGCGTGAGCGACTTCGACGGCAACCCGGTCGAGGCCGAAGAGTACGAGGTCGCCTGGGATGCGAGTGCCGCCGACAAGGGCGGTTGGTCCTCGTTCATGGCCAAGGAAATTCACGAGGAGCCGGACGCGGTGGCGAACACCCTGCGCGGCCGGCTCGTGGACGGCACCATCTCGCTGCCGGAGTTGGCGCGGGTGGATGACGAATTCCTGCGCACCATCGATCGCATCGTGATTCTGGCCTGTGGCACTGCCTCGTACGCGGGCTTGGTCGGAAAGTATGCGATCGAGAAGTGGGCGCGCATCCCGGTGGATGTCGAACTCTCGCACGAGTTCCGCTACCGCGACCCCGTGCTCGGTCCGAACACGCTCGTGGTCTCGGTAAGCCAGTCCGGCGAGACGATGGACACCCTGATGGCCGTCAAGTATGTGCGCGAGCGCGGCGCACGCACCATCTCGATCTGTAACACGCAAGGCGCCACGATCCCGCGCGAGTCGGACGCGGCGCTGTACACCCACGCCGGTCCCGAGGTCGCTGTGGCCTCGACGAAGGCCTTTGTCGCTCAGGTCACTGCCCTGTATCTGCTGGGTCTGCACCTGGCGAAACTGCGTGGCACGCTCAGTGATGCGCAGATCGCCGAGCAGGCCGAGGAGCTCTCCAGCCTGCCGCAGAAAATTGAGCGCGTGATTGAGGGCAGCGAACCGGTCCGGCAGTTGGCGCGTTGGATGGCGGACACCTCCTCGGTGCTGTTCCTGGGGCGCAACGCTGGCTACCCGGTGGCACTTGAAGGCGCATTGAAGCTGAAGGAACTGGCATACATTCACGCTGAGGGCTTTGCCGCGGGTGAACTGAAGCACGGCCCGATCGCGCTGATCGAGCCCGGCCAGGCGGTGTTCGTGCTGGTGCCGAGCCCACGTCCGGCCGATTCGCTGCACGCCAAGGTGATCTCGAACATTCAGGAGATTAAGGCTCGCGGCGCTCGCGTGATCGCGATCGCGGAAGAGGGCGATGTGGCCGTGCTGCCCTTCGCCGACGAGATCGTCCGCATTCCGCTGGCAGCCGCGCCATTCGAGGCGGTGCTGGCGGTGGTGCCGTTGCATTTCTTCGCGATGGAACTTGCTGGCGCCAAGGGTCTGGACGTCGACCAGCCGCGTAACCTGGCCAAGTCCGTCACCGTCGAATAGGGTGGCGTCATGATCGCCGGGATCGGGGTCGACGTCGTTGCGGAGGACCGGTTCCTGCGCGCGCTGGAACGGACCCCTGCGCTGCGAGAGCGACTCTTCCTGCCCGGTGAACGGGATCTGGCACCGCTGTCCTTGGCGGCGCGCTTCGCGGCCAAGGAGGCGGCGCTGAAGGCGCTCGGTGACGTGCCCGGCTTCTCGTGGCAGCAGATCGAGGTGGTTGGCGGCTCTGGCACGCAGCCGCAACTGCAGTTCCACGGGGCAACCGCCGAGGTCGCGGCCGACCGCGGTGTCACCCGGAGCCTGCTGAGTCTGAGCCACGACGCGGGACTGGCCGTGGCCATGGTGGTCTTGGAAACGGCGGAGTAGCCATGGCGGTGCTGGCGCGACGCATCGTGCACCGTTCGGTGCTGCTACAGCACTGGCAGCGGTTGCAGGCTGACCGAAGCACGCCGCTGCTGGACCTCGATGCTGATGCGTGGGGTCTTGGCGCGGTGGACGTGGCGAGCCTGCTGGCCGAACTCGGCGCTCGCACCGCGGTGGTGTCGCGACCGGATCGGGTGGCAGCCGTGGCCGCAGATTTGACCACGCACGGTGTGCCGCTGGCGTTGACTGCCGACGAGGCGTCCGTTGCTGCCGCAGCCACCACCATGCCCGCCTTCCTCAGCGATGCGGTCTCGCTGCAGGCACGGGTGCTCCGACTCAAGCGGGTGCCAGCCGGCACGGGCGTGTCCTATGGTCACCGCTATGTGACGCCCGCGGACACCGTGTTGGCGCTGCTCGGCATCGGCTATGCCGACGGTATTGACCGCGCGGCCGGTGGTCACTGCGAGGTGCTCATTGCGGGGCAGCGACGACCGATCGTGGGCCGTGTGGCAATGAATGTGCTGGTCGTCGACCTTGGCCTGGCCCTCGCTGACGAGGTGTCGTTGGGGGACTGGGGCACCTTGTTCGGGCCGGTCGAGGCGGGTGCGCCGACGGTCGCGGACTGGGCCACCGGCTTGGGTACCCAGCCTGCCGCCGTGGTAACCGCGCTCAGCCCAACCCTGCAGCGGGAGTGGCGATGACCGAACTGCACTGCAGTGAACTGATCGTGGATCACGCAGCCATCCGCCGCAACCTCGCCGTGCTGCGCGACCACGTGGCCCCGGCAGAACTCATGCTGGTCGTCAAGGCCGACGCCTATGGCCATGGCCTGCGCGAGGTCGCTGCCACTGGCCTGGCCGCGGCCGTGCCATGGCTCGGGGTGCTCACGGTGCCGAACGGTCTACTGCTGCGCTCTCTTTGGTTCAGCGACGAGGTGCCGACCACGCAGCAGCCTCGACTGTTTGCCTGGTTGCTCGATCCGGATGATGATCTGGAGCACGCTGTTGCGGGTGGCATTGAACTGGGCGTATCCACCATTGAGCAGATTGCGCGCATCCGCGCCGCGGCGAGTGCGGTGGGACGTCTCGCTCGCGTGCACCTGAAATTCGACAGCGGCCTCGCCCGCGATGGCGCCACTGCGGCGGAATGGCCCGAACTGGTCGCCGCCGCGGTGGCAGGACAGGACGAGGGTGACCTCGCGTTGGTGGCGGCGTGGTCGCACCTGGCTGAAGCCTCCGAGGACGAGGACGCTCTGGCCCGCAAGCGCTACCTCGACACGGTGCGCGCCGCCGAGGAAGCGGGGGCGCGGTTCGAGTTGCGGCATCTGGCAGCGAGTTCGGCGAGCTGGCTACGGCCTGATTTCCGTCTCGACCTGGTGCGGATCGGCGCGCACGCTTACGGTATCCCGGTGCCGGAGGGTCTGACCGCACGGGATATGGGGCTGGTGCCTGCGCTCAGTCTGCGTTCCAGGGTGACCGAGGTGCGCGATGGCGTCGCGACGGTGCCACTGGGCTGGCTCGACGGCTTGCCCGCTGGTCGCCTCGACGGTGCGGCGGTGGGCATCGCGGGGCAGCGCTATCCGGTGCGCCCCGGAAGCATGGCCGCTGCTGAGTTCCAAGTCGACCTGCCCGCGGGCGCTCGTGTGGCCGCTGGCGACGAGGTCTGGGTCTTTGGTGCTGGTATCCACGGCGAACCCACGGTCAACGAATGGGCAGATGCGGCGGGTACCATCGGTGAGGAACTGGTGTGCCGCATCGGAGTGCGGCTTCCTCGACGCCATATCGGAGGCGATGCGTGACCGAGCTGCAGGAAACGGTGCTGCTAGAGCAGACCGCAGACACCCCGGAAGCGCTCGCCGGTATCGGCCGCCAACTGGCTGCCTCGCTGCGCGCCGGCGATCTGCTGGTCTTGACCGGCCCGCTCGGTGCTGGCAAGACCACCTTCACTCGTGGCCTCGCCGAGGGCCTCAACGTTCGCGGTACGGTCTCGAGCCCGACCTTCGTGATCGCCCGCACCCACCCGAGCCTGGTCGGCGGTCCCGACTTGATTCACGTGGATGCGTATCGACTGCCTGGTCCGGCAGAACTGGACGATCTCGGCCTGGACTACCAGGCGTCCGTCACCGTCGTGGAGTGGGGTGACGGTTACCTTGACGGCGTGGCCGAATCCCGGCTCGAAGTGCTCATCGAGCGGCCGCTGGGCCTTGGTGGTGACCTTGACCCCATGCTTGAGGAAGAGGCCGACCCGGACGAGACCATCGTGGAGCCGCGCCAGGTCCGCATTGTGGGCTGGGGCCCGCGCTGGGCGGAGCAGTCATGATTCTGGCCATGGACACCTCCGGCGGCACCGTCGTGGGGTGGCGAGACGCCACGTCCGGTCGCACCGCGGGCTACCTCAGCGAGAACCCACGCGGGCACGCGGAAACCATCGGACCCGCCATCGCGCAAGTCCTCCACGAGGCCGAGGTGACCCCGCAACAGATTTCGGTCGTCGCCGTGGGCATGGGCCCCGGCCCCTTCACCGGTCTGCGTATCGGTATTGCTGCCGCGCGAGCCTTCGCCCTGGGGCGCGGCGTATCGGTGACCGCGCTGGCCAGTCACGATGCGATCGCGCTGGCGTGGTACCTCGCTGGCGGCGAGGGCGAGTTGCTGGTTGCCACCGATGCCCGCCGTCGTGAGCGGTTCTGGACCCGCTACAGCGGCCTCGACGCCGACGGCCTGCCAGTCGTGGTGGCCGGACCCGCCCTGGCGCCCGCAACTGAGCTGCCTGCGGCCGCGCACGCCGTGGTGGACGAGCCCATCAGTCCGGACACCCTCACGGAGCTCGCCCGCCGCGCGGTGGCGGCTGGCCGAGTCGGCCCCGCCCAGCCGGTCTACTTGCGCTCGCCGGATGTGACGCTCTCGCCCGCGAAGGGTGTCACCGGATGACGTGGGCCCTGCGTCGCGCCACCGCGGCCGATGTGCCGGACATCATGGCCATCGAGCACGCCTCCTTCCCGACGGATGCTTGGAGCGAGGAGCTCATGCTCGCCGAGGTCACCGGCCCGAACTGCGAGTACTTCGTTGCGGTCGCCCAGGACGACTTCGCGAACCCGCAGGCGCCGATCGCGGGCTACGCTGGCCTGCTGGTCGCCGGTGAGCAAGCGGACCTACAGACCATTGCGGTGCGGGAGGATCTGCGCGGACGGGGCATTGGTCGACTGCTGGCTGGCCACGTCCTGGCCCGCGCCCAGCAGCGCGGTGCCCGCGAGATCTTCCTCGAGGTGCGCGCTGATAACCCGGTCGCCGAGGGGCTGTACACCGACCTCGGCTTCACCCGGATCGCCGTGCGACGCAACTACTACCAGCCCGACGGCGTGGACGCGCACGTGATGCAGCGGCCGCTGACAGAGGGGAGCCCCACCTTGGTGCAGACCGCTGGCAAGGCCGAGCCGCTGGTGCTCGGCATCGAGACCTCCTGCGACGAGACCGGCGTCGGCATCGTGCGCGGCAGCACCTTGCTCGCGAACGCGGTTGCCTCCTCGATGGACGAGCACGCCCGCTTCGGTGGCGTGGTGCCAGAGATCGCGGCCCGCGCACATGTCGAGGCGATCGAGTCCACGATCGCCAAGGCGCTGGGTGACGCGCAGGTCTCGCTCGACGACCTCGACGCCATCGCGGTCACCGCTGGCCCGGGCCTCGGCGGCGCGCTCATGGTCGGGGTCGCGGCGGCGAAGGCGCTGAGCATCGCCACCGGCAAACCGTTGTACGCCGTGAATCACCTCGCGGGCCACGTTGCGGCTGACATCATCGCGGACGGGGCGCTGCAGCTGCCTGCCGTGGCGCTGCTGGTGTCGGGCGGGCACACCTCGCTGCTGCTAGTGCGTGACCTGGCCGGCGATATCGAACTGCTTGGTGAGACCATCGACGACGCGGCGGGGGAGGCTTTTGACAAGGTGGCGCGCCTGCTCGGCCTCGGCTACCCGGGCGGCCCGGCGATCGACCGGATGGCGGACCAGGGCGACCCGAGCGCTATCCGGTTCCCGCGCGGCCTGAGTAAGGGCGACGATCTGCGACGCCACCGCTACGATTTCTCCTTCTCAGGGCTGAAGACCGCCGTGGCCCGTTGGGTGGAGAACCGCCAGGCGGCGGGGCTCGAGATCCCGGTCGCGGACGTCGCCGCGGGCTTCCGTGAGGCAGTCGCCGACGTGCTCACCGCGAAGGCGATCATGGCGTGCCAGGATCACGGGATCACCCGCATGCTGCTCGCCGGGGGTGTGGCCGCGAACGCTCGGGTGCGGAATCTGCTTGCCGAGCGCTGCGCCGCCGCAGGGGTGGACCTCGTGGTGCCGCCGCTGTCGCTGTGCACGGACAATGGGGCGATGATTGCGGCACTGGGCGCACGCCTGGTGCAGGCAGGGAACGCGCCCTCCGGGCTCGACTTTGGCGCCGACTCGTCGCTGCCGGTAACCACCGTCCAGATGCCTTGAGCGCGGCGCAACGTCGGCGCCGACGTGTCGGCCAGAAGTCAGCGAGGCTGATTGCTCGCGTCACTGCGCGGGCGGGAACTCCATTCGGTCCGCCAGGATCGCCCGGTGGCGGCCGTCGATGCGGGTCAGGAACAGCGTCGCCGACTCGTCGCCCTGCAACTTCAACGCCTTGCGCAGGGTAGCCGGGTCGTGGTCGGTGCCACGCTTCTTGATTTCGAGGCTGCCGATGCCGAGTTCCCGCAGCCGCTTGGCGATTTTCGCGGTGTCCAGTGGAATGGTCTCGCGCACCCGGAAGCAAGTGGCAAAGGGTGAGTCGATGGCCACGTCCGAGGACAGGTAGGCGATGGCTCCGCTGATCATCCGGGCATCGCCCAGGTGTTCGGCCAGCAGCCCGATCAGGCGGGCGCGAATCACGGCACCATCTGGCTCATACAGGTAGTCGCCGAGCGGGGACACCGGCACGTCCGGCGCGTCGCCGTCCGCTGCGAGCTCGGCCGCGGCCCCGTCCTGCCGGATGACGAGGGCACTGCGACGGATGCCGTCGCGGGCGAGCGGGCCGGACCAGAGGGCCAGTTCCACCACCTCGCCGCGATCGGACACCCACTGTGCTTCGGCCCAGTGCGGGATCAGGTCCCGATCCAGCGCCGGGGCCAGTTTGATACCGGCGGGCATGCGCACGGCCAGCTCGAAGGCGAAGTTGAGGCTGGGGGAGTACTCGTTCGGGTCGTGCAGGCGGCGGGTGCGGCCACCGGCGGTGCTGCGGCGAGCCGGGTCCAGCCAGACCGAGTCCGCCTCGCCGAGTGGGTAGTCGGTCACATCCGCGTGGTGGACCTGCGCGGTGTCGAAGGCGGCGAGGTTGAAGGCCGCGATAGCTGCGGTCGCCTCGTCACGTTCCACGGCATCCACCCGCAGCCCGAGCGCCGACAGTGCCAGCGCATCGCCGCCGATGCCGCAGCCGAGGTCAGCCACATGCTGCAGTCCGGCGTCGCGGAAGCGCGCGGCGTGCCGGGCGGCAACGGCGAAGCGGGTGGCTTGCTCGAGGCCCGCCTCGGTAAAGAGCATGGTCTCGGCGAAGGGACCAAATTTCGCTTCCGCCCGGCGGCGCAACCGGGACTGGTTCATCACCGCAGCGACGAGTGCAGGGGAGTGGCCCGCGGCACGCAGGCTGGTGACGGTCTTGAGCACGTCGTCTGCACCCCGGTACTCCGGCAACGAGGCCAGCAAAGCGAGCCCTTCGGGGCTGAGTAGGGTCAAGACCTCGTCGCGCTGCACGCTACCAATCTAGCCATCGAAGGCCGCTAGCACTCGCCTTGCGTGAGTGCCAATGGCCGGACTACAGTTGAATCTGGCACTCACCGTGTGAGTGTGCTAATTCAGGCAAATCGTTTCGTACGTAGAAAGCAGAGGTCGACCGTGTCGGTTTCCATCAAGCCGCTCGAGGATCGCATCGTGATCAAGCAGGTTGAGGCCGAGCAGACCACCGCATCCGGCCTGGTCATCCCGGACTCCGCCAAGGAGAAGCCGCAGCAGGGTGAAGTTGTTGCCGTCGGCCCCGGCCGCGTCGACGACAACGGCAACCGCATTCCGCTCGACGTCAACGTTGGCGACCGAGTGATCTACTCGAAGTATGGCGGCACCGAGATCAAGCTCGGCGCTGAGGAGTACCTGGTGCTCTCGGCCCGCGACGTGCTCGCGGTCCTCGCCTAAGTCTTCGGCATACACGCTGACAGAAAGACCCGCCTGCTGGCGGGTCTTTCTGCATTCCAGGCGAGGTGTCTGGAGCGCTACGATTGGTACTTCCGCACCCGGAGGAGAAGCGAGCTGGTGTCTACCGCACACACTGCACGCCGCAGCACTGCCGCGGCCATCGTTGCCGTCGCCGCACTGCTGCTGACCGCGTGCGCCGCTGGCCCCATCGAGCCCATGACGCTCACGGTCGCGACCGCGCTGCCGCTGACGGGAGACCCGCAGGTGTCCGACGATGAAGAAGGCGCCGAGGCGCCAGGGCGCGTTCCGCTCACCGGCTCCGGCCCTGCCGCCGAGGCCGGCGTCGCGCTCGCCATCCAGCACATCAATGCCGCCGGTGTGCCGCTGACCGCGCAGGCCAGTTACCACGACGCTGGCGCCGGAGACGCCACGCTGATTCGCGCACTGGCCGGGCAGCTGGGCGCGGCAAATGTGGTGATCGGTCCCAACGACCCGGCGCAGACTCAGGCGGTGCTCGCCGAGCTGACCGAATCCAAGACGCTGATCGTCTCCCCAGGGGACACCACATCCGTCGCGAACACCTGGGAAGACGCCGGGCTGTACTGGCGCACCGCAGCTCCCGAGACGCTGCAGGCCGGTGCGATTGCCGAACGGCTGCCGCTCGGCTCGATCGCCAACCTCGTGATCGTCACCATTAATGACGACCGGCACAAGGAACTCGTCCGGGCGATCACCAGCAAGGTCAATGCCGAAGGCAGTCGCATCCTGGAAGCGATCGCGATCGACCCCGAGGCGGGCATCTTTTTCGCCACCGCCGACAAAGCCCTGGCCTGGAAGGGTGATGGCATCATCGTGCTGGCCGGGCCGCATGAGTCCGGCTCCCTGGTCGATATCTTGCTGGGTGCTGGTTACCCGGCCGACCAGATCACCCTCGTCGACGAGAACCTGGTCTCCTATCAGGATGCACCGCTGAACCGCTCCTTTGCCGGGGTGCAGGGCATTGCGCCGCGACCGCAGCTGCCTGAGGCGTTCCAACAGGAACTGCGCGAGGCATACGTGGCGCTGCACCCGGAACTGGCCGAGACCGACCCGGACCTCACGGTGCTCGGTGACCTGCGGGGTGCCGCCGAAGCCTATGACGCCGTGGTCACCGCTGCGCTCGCGGCGATGGCGGCCCGCTCGGTCCAGGGGGACGCGATTGCCGGCAAGCTGATCGAGGTGACGACGACCCGTGAAGGCGCCGTCACCTGCACCAGCTTCGCCGCATGCGCCAAGTTGCTGATCGATGGGCAGCAGATTGACTACAACGGGGTGACCGGTGGCATTGCCTTCGGCCGCGACCGCACGCCGACCGAGTTCACCATCCCCACCTTCGTGTACAGCAAGGACCGCACCTTCAGCGTGGTGGTCGAGCAGAGCGATGACGGCTCGGGTGGGGATTCCGACGAGGCCACGGACTCCACCAAGGACTGATAACGAAGCGATCTCTGGCCTCGCCCTGGAATACGACACTCAGGCGCGAGGTTATAGAATCGCGTATCCCGACAACGCGCTGCGAAAGAGGAACGATGGACGAGCACGACCCGTTCGGATTCACCGGATTGACCTACGACGACGTCATGCTCCTGCCCGGGCACACTGACGTGATCCCGAGTGAAGCCAACACCGCGTCGCGTCTGACTCGCCGAATCTCGGTAGCAGCCCCGCTGATTTCCAGCGCCATGGACACCGTCACCGAAGCCCGCATGGCGATCGCCATGGCCCGGCAGGGTGGTCTGGGTGTGCTCCACCGCAACCTCTCGATCCAGGACCAGGCCGAGCAGGTCGACAAGGTCAAGCGCAGCGAGTCGGGCATGATCACGAACCCGGTGACCACGCGTCCGGACGCGACCGTCGCCGAGGTGGACGAACTCTGTGGCCGCTTCCGCGTCTCGGGTCTGCCGGTCGTCGAAGCTGACGGCACGCTGGTCGGCATCATCACCAACCGCGACATGCGCTTCGTCTCGCCGTTCGAGAAGTCGACCACGCTGGTGCGTGATGTGATGACTAAGGCGCCGCTGATCACCGCCCCCGAAGGCATCGATCCGGACGGCGCGGTGGCGCTCTTCGCACAGCACAAGATCGAGAAGCTGCCGCTGGTCGACGGGCAGGGTCGCCTCACCGGCCTGATCACCGTCAAGGACTTCGACAAGTCCGAGCAGTACCCGAACGCCACCAAGGATGATGAAGGCCGCCTGCGCGTCGGCGCCGCCATCGGCTTCTTCGGTGACGCCTGGGATCGTGCTGGTGCACTGCGTGACGCCGGCGTCGACATTATCGTGGTGGACACCGCCAACGGTGACAGCGCGGGCGTGCTCGATATCATTGCTCGCCTCAAGGCGGACCCCGCCTTTGCGCACATTGACGTGATCGGTGGCAACGTCGCGACCCGCTCGGGCGCGCAGGCGCTCATCGACGCAGGTGCGGACGCCGTCAAGGTGGGCGTTGGCCCGGGATCGATCTGCACCACCCGCGTGGTGGCCGGTGTCGGCGTGCCGCAGGTGACCGCCGTCTATCAGGCCAGCCTCGCTGCCCGCGCCACCGGCACCCCGGTGATCGCCGATGGTGGCCTGCAGTACTCCGGGGACATCGCCAAGGCACTGGTCGCTGGCGCCGACACCGTGATGCTCGGCTCGCTGCTGGCCGGTACCGATGAGAGCCCCGGCGATTTGATCTACGTCAACGGCAAGCAGTTCAAGTCCTACCGTGGCATGGGTTCGCTGGGCGCGCTGCAGACCCGCGGTAAGAAGACCTCGTACTCGCGGGACCGCTACTTCCAGGCCGACGTGCCGAGCGATGAGCAGATCATCGCTGAGGGCATCGAAGGCAAGGTGCCCTACCGTGGCCCGGTCGGCTCGGTGGTCTACCAGCTGCTCGGCGGTCTGCGTCAGTCGATGTTCTACACCGGCGCTCGCACCATCGAGGAACTCAAGGCCAAGGGCCAGTTCGTCCGGATTACGCCGGCGGGCCTCAAGGAGAGCCACCCGCACGACATCCAGATGGTCGTTGAGGCGCCGAACTATCGCAGCTAGCCGACGAACAGTCAGCCGACAGCGGTAGGCTGTTCCGGTGACTGAGATCGAGATCGGCCGTGCCAAGCGTGCTCGTCGCGCCTTCGCTTTTGACGATGTCGCCATCGTCCCCTCCCGCCGCACCCGCGACCCGCGGGACGTGTCGGTGAGCTGGTCGATCGACGCCTACAAGTTTGACATTCCGGTGCTCGGTGCTCCGATGGACTCGGTGGTTTCGCCGAAGACCGCGATCGAACTCGGCCGCCTCGGTGGTCTCGGTGTGCTTGACCTTGAGGGCGTCTGGACCCGCTACGAGGACCCGGAACCGATCCTCGAGGAACTGCGGTCGCCGAACGCCACCACCAAGCGACTGCAAGAGGTGTACTCCGAGCCGATCAAGCCCGAGCTGGTGGCCGCCCGCCTCGCCGAAATCCGTGCCGCGGGCGTCACTGTGGCCGGTGCACTCTCCCCGGCACGCACCCAGGAACTCTACGAAACCGTGGTCAAGGCCGGTGTCGACCTGTTTGTGATTCGCGGCACCACGGTGTCGGCCGAGCACGTGTCGAAGAACCGCGAGCCGCTGAACCTGAAGAAGTTCATCTACGAACTCGATGTCCCCGTCATCGTTGGTGGCGCCTCGACCTACACCGCTGCCCTGCACCTCATGCGCACCGGTGCCGCCGGTGTGCTGGTGGGCTTCGGTGGTGGCGCCGCATCGACCACCCGCACCGCCCTCGGTATCCACGCCCCGATGGCCAGCGCCGTCGCCGACGTGGCCGGCGCCCGTCGCGACTACATGGACGAGTCCGGTGGTCGCTATGTGCACGTGATCGCCGATGGTGGTCTCGGCACCTCGGGGGATATCGTCAAGGCGATCGCTTGCGGCGCCGACGCCGTCATGCTCGGCTCCACGCTGGCCCGTTCCAGCGAGGCGCCCGGTCAGGGCTGGCACTGGGGCGCCGAGGCGCACCACCCGGAACTGCCGCGTGGCCACCGCGTCCAGGTCGGTTCCACCGCCCCGCTTGAGCAGATCCTGTACGGCCCGGCCTCGGTTGCCGACGGCACCGCCAACCTGATTGGCGCCTTGCGGCACGCAATGGCCACGACTGGCTACTCTGACCTCAAGGAATTCCAGCGCGTCGAGGTCGTCGTCGCGCCGTATCACGCAGGCTAGCCCGGCAGGTCCGGCCAGGTCAGGAGGAACCATGGCAGCGCCCCGTAGCAGTAGCGACAAGCCCGTCTCGACGCGCTCAGTGTCGATTTCGGACAAGCTGGGCCCGGCGGAGCGCGCCGCGGCCATCGAGGTGCTGCGCACCAAGGAGCTGGACGTCCTGGTCATCGGTGGTGGCATCGTCGGTACCGGGTCGGCGCTGGACGCGGTCACCCGGGGCCTGCGCACCGGCATCGTCGAGGCCAGGGACTGGGCTAGTGGCACGTCGAGCCGCTCCAGCAAACTCATCCACGGTGGCATTCGGTACCTGGAGCAACTGGACTTCCGCCTCGTCCGCGAGGCCCTGATCGAACGGGGCCTGCTGCTGGACCGTATCGCCCCGCATCTGGTGCGCCCGGTGCGATTCCTGTACCCGCTCACACACCGCGTCTGGGAACGCGCCTACATCGGCGCGGGCATGAGCCTGTATGACGCCTTTAGCTGGACCGGCGGTCGTCCGCCCGGCGTTCCGCACCACCGCCACCTGACCCGCAACCAGGTGCTGCGCGCTGCCCCCAGCCTCAAGCGCAATGTCTTCACCGGCGCTCTGGCCTACTACGACGCCCAAGTGGACGACGCCCGGTATGTGGCGACCCTCGCCCGCACTGCGGCCGCGTACGGGGCGCACGCGGCCAACCGAGTCCGAGTGACTGGCTTCCTGCGGGAAGGCCAGCGCGTCGTCGGCGTCCACGCCCAGGACCTCGAGTCCGGTGAGCGCTTCCAGATCCGCGCCAAGCAGGTCGTGAACGCCACCGGTGTCTGGACCGACGACGTGCAGGCGATGGTGGGCGAGCGCGGCAAGTTCCGGGTTCGCGCCTCGAAGGGGATCCACCTGGTGGTGCCGCGCGACCGCTTCCACTCCAAGCTCGGTCTACTCCTGCGCACCGAGAAGAGCGTGCTGTTTGTGATTCCGTGGGGACGGCACTGGCTGATCGGCACCACCGACACCGACTGGAACCTCGACAAGGCCCACCCGGCAGCTACCGCCGCCGACATTGATTACCTGCTCGAGCACGTGAACCAGGTGCTCGCCGTGCCCCTGACCCGTGACGATGTCGAGGGTGTGTACGCGGGCCTGCGCCCGCTGCTGGCTGGCGAGAGCGAAGAGACTAGCCAACTCAGCCGCGAGCACATTGTGGCGCACTCGGTGCCGGGCCTGGTCGCTGTCGCCGGTGGCAAGTTCACCACCTACCGCGTGATGGCCAAGGACGCCATCGACGCCGTCGCCCAGGGCCTGGACATGCGCGTGCCCGCGAGCGTCACTGAGGAGATCTCGCTGCTCGGCGCCGAGGGCTTCGCAGCCGCCTGGAACAAGCGTGGCAAGATCGCCCGTGCCTTCGGGCTGCACCGAGTGCGGGTCGAACACTTGCTGCAGCGCTACGGCACCCGCACGGACGAACTGCTGCAGCTGCTGCGTGAAGACCCAGACCTGGCCGCGCCGCTGCCTGGTGCTGACGACTACCTGGCCGTCGAAGTGGTCTACGCATGCACCCACGAGGGTGCGCTGCACTTGGATGACGTCCTGGCCCGCCGCACCCGCATCTCGATCGAGGCTTGGGACCGCGGCGTCGCCGCAGCTCCGGTCGCGGCCGAACTCATGGCCAAGACCCTCGGCTGGGACGAGGAGCGGATGCAGCGCGAGGTGCAGCATTACCTGCGTCGCGTCGAGGCGGAACTCGACAGCCAGCAGCAGCCGGACGACGTGTCCGCAGACCGGGCCCGACTCGCAGCGCCGGACATCGTGCCGATCCTGCAGGACGGCTCGACCGAACACTAGGCGCTCGCCTTCGGGCAGGAACGCTGCGTACTGGCCTCACCATCCGTTCAGCAGCGGCCCCTGCCTTGCGGCTACCCTGGCTAGGGGGAGAGGCTCAGCGCGTCGGCGACGGCGCATGTTTCAGGAAGAGATGCCGTGCTACGGGTAATGCTCCGGCCCAAATGGATCGCCATGCTCCTGCTGGCTCTGGCGATCGCGGTCGTCTGCGTGCTGCTCAGTCAGTGGCAGATCAGCCGCGCCATCGAGCGTGGTGCGCTGCATGCCGAACCGGAACCGGTCAAGCAGGTGCAGCCGCTCACGGCGCTGCAGGAGCCGCAGGGCCCCACTCGTGACGCGGCGGCCGGCTCGCCCGTGACGGTCGATGGCGTCTTCCGGGCGGACACGGATATCGTCGGCGGCCGCTACCAGGGCGAACAGACCGGCTACTGGGTGGTCAGCCGCTTCGACCTCGAGACCGGTGCCAGCCTCGCGGTGGCGCGCGGCTTCGCGGCCACGCTCGAACAGGCGCGCCAGGTCGCCGCCGAGCTGCCCGACCAGGATGAGTCCGCTGGTCGCGCCAGCATCGCTGGAGTCTTCTTTCCGACGGAGGCGCCGATCACTGGTGACCGCCTCGCCGATGGCGTGATCGGCAGCATGTCGACCGCGATCCTGGTCAACCGCTGGCAGGACGTTGCGGATCGCAGCTTCTACAGCGGCTACCTGATCCAGCAGCCGGCGCCAACGGGCCTGGAGTCGGTGCTGATTCGGCACAGTGAGCCCGATCCGGTCTTCGACTGGCTGAACGTGGTGTACGCGATCGAGTGGATCGTGTTCGCTGGGTTCGCCGTCTTCGTGTGGTACCGAATGGTCCGCGATGAGTGGATCGACGAGCAGGAAGCCGCTCAGGCGGAACCGATAGGATGAACCCCATGCCGCGCACGCCCGACCCTAAGGACTACGACAAGATTCGCCACTCACTCCGGGCGTATCAGATCATGGCCTGGGTCACCGGTGTCTTCCTGGTGCTGGTCGTGGTGGAAATGGTCATCAAGTATGGCTTCGGCTACGAAATCGACGGCTTCGGTCCCAACGGATTCCTGAGCCTCGCTCCCTGGGCCCCCGAGCCAGCCCCCAACATGGTCGTTGGGGTCAACCTCTCGGTGCTGGTACTGATCGTGCACGGCTACATCTATGTCGTGTACCTCATCTGCTCGTTCCTCTTGGTGAACTGGATGCGCTGGCGGACCACTCGGTTCATCCTGATCGCGCTCGGCGGCGTGGTGCCGTTCCTGAGCTTCTTCGTGGAGCACAAGGTCTCGCGGGACGTGCGCGCGAGCCTGGCCACCATGGAACGACCGGCCGTGACCGATGCAAAGGCGGGAGCCCGATGACCGAAACCGCACACACCGAGGCGCAGCCCGTCCTCGTCGTTGACTTTGGTGCCCAGTACGCACAGCTGATCGCACGCCGCGTGCGTGAGGCCGGGGTCTACTCCGAAATCATTCCGCACACCGCGACCGCGGCCGAGGTGGCTGCTCGCGAGCCCGCCGCCATCGTGCTCTCGGGCGGTCCGGCCAGCGTGTACGAGCCCGGCGCCCCGGTGCTGGATCCGGCGGTGCTGGAACTCGGTGTCCCGGTCTTTGGTATTTGCTACGGCTTCCAGTCGATGGCCCGGGCCCTCGGCGGCGAGGTGGCCAACACCGGGCTGCGCGAATACGGCGCGACCCCGATGCGGGTGACTGTTCCGGGTTCGATCTTCGACGGGCAGCCCGGCGAGCAGACCGTGTGGATGAGCCACGGCGACCAGGTCGCCACGCCGCCGGCCGGCTTCGAGGTGCTCGCCAGCACCCCGGCCACCCCGGTTGCCGCCTTCGGTTCGCCGGAACGCAAGATGTACGGCGTGCAGTGGCACCCCGAGGTGCAGCACTCCGAGTACGGCCAGAAGGTGCTCGAGCGCTTCCTGCACGACGTCGCCGGCCTGCCGGCCGACTGGAACAGCGGCAACGTCATCGCCGAGCAGGTCGAGCGCATCCGCGCCCAGGTCGGCACCGGCCGCGTCATCGCTGGTCTCTCCGGTGGTGTGGACTCGGCCGTGGCGGCCGCGCTGGTGCACAAGGCGGTTGGTGACCAGCTCGTCTGCGTGTTCGTTGACCACGGCCTGCTGCGCCAGGGCGAGCGCGAGCAGGTGGAGCGCGACTACGTGGCAGCCACCGGTATCCGCCTGGTTACCGTCGACGCCGAAGAGCGCTTCCTCACCGCGCTCGAGGGCGTCAGCGACCCCGAGACGAAGCGCAAGATCATCGGCCGCGAATTCATCCGCGTCTTCGAGCAGGCCCAGGCCGAACTCATCGCCGAGGCCGCCGAGGACGGCGACCCGATCAAGTTCCTGGTGCAGGGCACGCTGTACCCGGACGTGGTCGAGTCCGGCGGCGGCACCGGCACCGCGAACATCAAGAGCCACCACAACGTCGGTGGCCTGCCCGAGGACCTCACGTTTGAACTCGTCGAGCCGCTGCGTACCCTGTTCAAGGACGAGGTGCGCGCCATCGGCCGCGAACTCGGCCTGCCGGAAGCCATCGTGGCGCGCCACCCGTTCCCGGGTCCGGGCCTCGGCATCCGCATCGTGGGTGCGGTGAACAAGGAGCGCCTGGACATCCTGCGTGCCGCTGACGCGATCGTGCGTGAGGAAATCACCGCCGCGGGCCTCGACGCCGAAATCTGGCAGTGCCCGGTGGTGCTGCTCGCTGACGTCCGCTCGGTCGGTGTGCAGGGCGATGGTCGCACCTACGGCCACCCCATCGTGCTGCGGCCGGTCTCCAGCGAGGACGCCATGACCGCCGACTGGAGTCGTCTGCCCTACGACCTGCTGGCTCGGATCTCGAACCGGATCACCAACGAGGTGCGTGAGGTCAACCGCGTCGTGCTGGATGTCACCAGCAAGCCGCCGGGAACCATTGAGTGGGAGTAATCCCGATCCATGCTTCGAAGCCCGCCCACAAGGCGGGCTTCGGTGTTTGTGACACTGTCGCAATCGGCCCGGGCCAGCCCGCGCGGTAGGCTGGAGGTCTGTCAATACTGAACTTTCACGAGGAGCTACACCGTGGCACTGATTGAGGCCGTCCACGCCCGCGAAATCCTGGACTCTCGGGGTAACCCGACCGTCGAAGTTGAGGTCCTGCTGGAGGACGGCTCGCTGGGCCGCGCTGCGGTTCCCTCGGGCGCATCCACCGGCGCCTTCGAAGCATACGAACTGCGTGACGGCGACAAGGGCCGTTACCTCGGCAAGGGCGTGCAGAAGGCCGTCGCCGCGGTCGTTGACGAGCTCGGCCCGTCGATCGAGGGCCTTGAGGCCAGCGACCAGCGCTTCGTCGACCAGGTTCTGATCGAGATCGACGGCAGCACCAACAAGCAGCGCACCGGTGCCAACGCCATCCTCGGTATCTCGATGGCCGTGGCCCGCGCCGCAGCCGACTCGGCCGACCTGCCGCTGTTCCGCTACCTCGGTGGCCCGAACGCGCACGTGCTGCCGGTGCCGCTGCTGAACGTCATCAACGGTGGTGCCCACGCCGACACCGGCGTGGACATCCAGGAGTTCTTCCTGGTGCCGCTGGGCGCCGAGTCCTACTCGGAGTCGCTGCGCTGGGGTGTTGAGACCTACCACGCCCTCAAGGGCGAGCTGAAGGCCAAGGGCCTGGCCACCGGCCTCGGCGACGAGGGTGGCTTCGCCCCCGACCTCGCCAGCAACCGCGCTGCGCTGGACTTCCTGCTCACCGCGATCGAGAAGGCTGGCTTCAAGCCGGGCACCGACATCGCGCTGGGCCTCGACGTCGCCTCGACCGAGTTTTTCGAGAACGGTGTCTACCGCTTCGAGGGCAAGGACCTCTCGGCCGCCGACCTGACGAAGTACTACGCCGACCTGCTGGCCAACTACCCGCTGGTCTCGATCGAGGACGCCCTCGCCGAGGACGACCTGGACAATTGGGGCGCCCTCACCGCCGAACTCGGCAGCAAGGTGCAGCTGGTCGGTGACGACCTGTTCGTGACCAACCCGCAGCGCCTCGGCGACGGCATCAAGCGTGGCCTGGCCAACTCGCTGTTGGTGAAGGTGAACCAGATCGGTACCCTGACCGAGACCTTCGACGCGGTGGCCCTGGCCCAGCGCTCGGGCTACACCGCGATGCTCTCGCACCGTTCGGGTGAGACCGAGGACACCACCATCGCTGACCTGGCCGTGGCGACCAACGCTGGCCAGATCAAGTCGGGTGCCCCGGCCCGCTCGGAGCGCGTTGCCAAGTACAACCAGCTCCTGCGCATCGAGGAAGAACTCGGCGACTCGGCAGTCTTCGCCGGCCGCAGCGCCTTCCCGCGCTTCCAGGGCTAGTTCGCTCAGAACGTGCAGTGGCCACCGCCTTCGGGCGGTGGCCACTGGCGTGTGTGGGGTGTTGTCCGAGGGCGGATTGGCCGCGACGTGCAGTCGCGGCAGCCTCGGCGGGCCGGACCGGACCGCACAGCCCCCGCCGGTAGACTCCACAACGTCCGTGCGCAGCCCGGTGCCCCGCGAAGAAGGAATCCACAGTGAGCCAGCGAACCAGCCCCGCCGCCGCGGGCGTGCGCGCCGGTGTGGCCCAGTTCCTAGCGCGGCTGCACGTCTCCGGCTTCGCTCTGCTCTGCCTCGGCCTGCTGGTGCTGGGGGTGCTCATGTTGGCCCCCAGCGTGAAGCTACTGTTGGAGCAGCAGCGCGAGATCGCGGACCTGAAAGCGCAGGTTGCGCAGGCACAGCAGACCGTGGACGATCGCACCGAAGAGATCGCTCGCTGGTCAGATCCTGCCTATGTGCGGTCCCAGGTCCGAGAGCGGCTGTACTACGTGATGCCGGGTGAGATTGCCTACCTGGTGATCGATGACGTACCAGTATCCGATGACGCCATCGAGGAGGTGTCGGACAGTATCGGCACCACCGAGGTGAACTGGCTGGAAGGGCTGGCCGCCTCGACGTTGATCGCCGGCGCGGGCAGCCCGCAGCCGGATGCGCTCCTCGGGCCGCAACAGGCCAACACCAAGACCACCGAATCCATGAAGGGGAAGCAGCAATGACCCGTCCGCCGTTTACGGCTCCCACCGAGGCAGACCTCGCGGCGGTCCAGGAACAGCTCGGTCGACCGCCCCGCGGGGTGCTGGGCATTGCGGCACGAATGCCCGACGGCAGCCCCGCCGTGGTTGCAACGGAGCCGCGCCTGCCGG
>ENA-UOVV01000524-UOVV01000524.1-compost-metagenome-genome-assembly--contig:-NODE-524-length-44384-cov-6.340725_pt1 | contig 44384 bp, 41 predicted proteins | sample MGYA00238155_ERZ761577 | MGnify/ENA primary metagenome ERZ761577 (study PRJEB28898, sample SAMN06268775) | compost metagenome | isolation source: Emeryville, CA | place: USA:Emeryville, CA | collected... | reverse complement strand
GCCGCCCGGCCGCTCCCGGCGTTCCGCCGGCCTGGGCCTTGCTCGTCTCGCAGGCGGATGCCCGCTGCCGCGCGCGGCGCTATCGCCGCTGGATGGAGAAGCGGGCCGCCGCCTGACTTCCCCGGCCGCATCCCATGCGTCAGGCGGGGTTGTCGGGCCGTCCCCAAGGGTCGATCGGCCTGTTTGGAGCTCCATTCATGCATTGAACTCATGCAAAACCGACCAAAAAGTCGCTTGCCACGGCAAACGTGCCGCTCGATGCTTCATGGCAGGAACCTTTCCCGCAAAAAACGCATGCAGCGGGAGGCGGAGGAATGGGACGGCAAGGCATCGGCAGGGCCGGACCGAAGGGAGCGGTGAATGCGGGTTCACGAACTGGCTGTGGTGACGGCTGGAGGGGATTGGCCACGGGAACGCCAGCTGGCATGGCTATTGGCGGAGCTGGCCGTGGCGCGGCCCCGAATCGATCCGGCCGTGGCCGCCCTGGTCGTCGATCGCATCATCGACAATGCGGCGGTTTCCCTGGCGGCGCTGGAGCGCGCGCCGGTGCGTGCCGCCAGGGATCAGGCCCTGGCTCATCGCCGCCCGGGCGGCGCCAGCGTGATGGGGATGCCGGATGCGGTCCGCTGCCATTGCGAATGGGCCGCCATCGCCAATGCGGCCGCCGTCCGCGAGCTCGATTTCCACGACAATGTCTTCGACCGCGAAATGGGCCATCCGGGCGACATGATCCCGGCGATCGTCGCCGTCTGCCAGCAGGCCGGGCGATCCGGCGACGATCTGGCACACGGCATCGTCACCGCCTATGAGGTCCATATCGGCCTGTGCAAGGCGGTCGAGCTACACGCCCACGGCTTCGACCACACCGGACATCTGGCCCCGGCCATCGCCGCGGGTCTCGCGACCGCGCTCGGCCTCGACCGCGAGGTCGCCTACCAGGCGATCCAGCAGGCCCTGCATACCGGCTATACGCCCGGCCAGACGCGCAAGGGCCATATCTCCACCTGGAAATCCTATGCCCCCGCGCATGCATCGCTGGTGGCGATCAACGCGGTGGACCGGGCCATGCGGGGGCAGGACAGCCCGACGCCGGCCTTCGAGGGCGAGCAGGGGCTGCTGGCCGCGCTTGCCGGCCCCGGTGCGACGCTGGCGATTGCCCTGGCGGACCCCGGGGAGCCGCGGCGGCTGGCGCTCGAAAGTTTCACCAAGCAGCATTCCTGCGGCTATCACGGCCAGGCGGCGATAGATCTCGCATTCCGCCTCAGGCGCCGGATCCCCGATACGGGCGCGATCCGCTCGATCGTCTATCACACCAAGCGGCGCACCCATGTGGCGATGGGCAGCGGCACCGGCGATCCGCACAAATACGACCCCCATGCCAGCCGCGAAACGCTCGACCACAGCCTCATGTACGTGATGGCGGTGGCGCTGCAGGATGGCGAATGGCACCACGTCAGAAGCTATCTGCCCGAGCGGGCGCGGCGAGCGGACACGGTGGCCCTCTGGCGCAAGATCAGCACGGCCGAGGACCCCGAATGGAACCGGCGCTACGTGAACCGTCAGGGCCTCGAGCGCGATCATGGCGGGCGGGCCGTGGTGACGCTGGAGTCGGGGGAGGTCATCACCGAGGAACTGGCGGTTCCCGACGCGCATCCGCGCGGCGCCCGCCCGATGGACCGGCCCGGCTATGTCGCCAAGCTCGACGTCCTGACCGAGGGCGTTGTCACGCAAGAGGAAAAGGCCAGGTTTCTGGCTGCCGTCCAGCAATTGCCCGGCCTGCCCGCCGGCCGGCTGCCCGAGCTCAACCTCGTCGCCTTCCCACCCCTCGCCCAGGAGGCCGGAAATGGCATCTATTGAGGAAGACCGTCACCCCGGGCCCGCCGCCGTCGCTGAGGACGACCGGCCCGCGCGTCCGATGGTGGAAATGGCCATCGGGATATGCTGCGCGCTGGCCTTCGCCGGCTTCGGGCTGCTGTCCCAGCAGACCCGGTCCGCCGGCCTGGCGACGGTGGGCATCGGCCCCACCTTCTTCCCGGTCGGGATTGCCATCGTCGGGACCGGCCTGAGCCTGCTCTACGCCGTCTTCGCCTTGCTGCGGGCATGGCGTGGCGGGCTGCCGCAGGCGCCGGCCGAGCTTGCGGAGGACACAAGGCAACCCTTCCTCGCCCATCGGCCGCTCGCCATCCTGGCCGCGCCGGTGATCTGGGCGGCCGCGCTGCCCCATCTCGGCTTCCTGCTCGGCACCTGGGCGATGATGACGCTGCTGATCATCCTGTTCGATCCCGCGCGCGTGCGGGCCTGGGTGGTGGCGCCCCTGGTCCTGACGACCGCGCTTTGGCTCATTTTCGAGGTGGCCCTGCAGGTCAGGCTGCCGCCCTTCGCCCTGATCTGATTGCGAGAACCCCATTGGAACAGATTCTCAGCGGTTTCGCCGGCGCCCTGCCCACCGTCTTCTCCATCGAAGGCCTGCTGGTCATCGCCCTCGGCGTCGCCTTCGGCGTCATCGCCGGCGCGATCCCGGGCATCAGCAGCGCGCTCATGCTCACCCTGGCGCTGCCGTTCACCTTCGACATGCCGGCGGTGCTGGGGCTGTCGCTGTTGGCCTCGATCTGGACCGGCTCGCAATACAGCTCGTCGATCCCGGCCATCCTCATCAATACGCCGGCCTCCGCCTCGAGCGTGCCCACCACCATAGACGGCCATCGCCTGCATCAGATGGGCCGGGGCGGGGAAGCCCTCGGCGTCTCGCTGATCACCGGCTTCATCGGCGGTCTGGCGGCGACCGTGGTGCTGACGCTGATCGTCATCCCGCTCGGGCAGTTCGCGCTGGTCTTCGGCCCGGCCGAATATCTCGGCGTCGCCCTCTTGGGCCTCGCCGCCGTCAGCAGCATGGCCGACCGGTCCTTCATCAAGACCATCCTGTCGGCCCTGTTCGGCCTGGCCATCGCCACGGTCGGCCTCGACCTCTTCACCGGCGCGCGCCGCCTCACCTTCGGCGTGCAGGAGCTGACCGACGGCATTCCGCTGATTCCGGCCATTGTCGGGCTGTTCGCGCTTTCCGAGGTCGCCATCCAGGCCGAACGCTTGCGGAGCAACAGCGTGAAGGCGTCGGGCAGCGCCCGCGTGGTCCTGCCCAGCCTCAAGACGCTGCGATGGCTGGGTCGGGTGACCGGCCTGTCCACCGTGGTCGGCATCATCGTCGGCATCATGCCCGGCGCGGGCGGCTCCGTCGCCTCCTTCGTCGCCTATAGCGAGGGGCGGCGGATTGCCCATGAGCCGGAGAATTTCGGCAAGGGCTCGCTGGAAGGCGTCGCCGCCGCCGAGACCGCGAACAACGCCGTCGTGGCCGGCGACCTGGCGCCGACCCTGGCTTTGGGCGTGCCGGGCTCGGTGCCGGCGGCGATCATGATGAGCGCCCTGCTCGTCGATGGAATCTGGCCGGGCCCCATGCTGTTTTCGCGGAATCCGGAAGTGGTCTACGGGCTCTTCGTCGCCCTGGCGCTGGCCAATGTCTTCATGGTGGTCTGGGGCCTGTGCGTGCAGCCCCTCGCCCTGAAGATGGCCAGCATAAGGGCGCCGATCCTGCTGCCCAGCATCGTCGCCATCGTGCTGGCGGGCGCCTTCGCATCGACCGGGTCGATGTTCGGCGTCTATGTCGCCGCCGCCTTCGGCGTCGTCGGCTATCTCATGCGCAAGTTCGACTTCTCCTGCGGCGCGGCGGTGCTCGGCCTCGTTCTCGGCCCGATATTCGAGACGTCGCTGCGGCGCGCGCTCGGCCTGTCCCACGGCGATCCGGCCATCTTCGTCACCCAGCCGATCAGCCTGCTGCTCATCCTGGTCTCGCTCGTCCTGTTCAGCATGCCCTTCGTCCGGGCCCTGCGGCGGCGGTCGAAAGCGGCGGAGGCCTGACGATTTGCGGGCACGCGCCGGCCTGCTGTTCATGCGGCGCGCATAACAATGGAGGAACATAGAAGTGCTTACGAGACGTTTCCTGCCGCTCGGCGCCGGCGCCGTGCTCCTGGCCTCGGCGAGTCCCGGCCTGGCCCAGGCCGACGCTGCGGCCTGCGATGCCTTCCCCGACCGTCCGATCACGCTTGTCGCCGCCGCCGGGCCGGGCTCGAGCATGGACATCACCTCCCGGCAGATCGCCGAGCCCCTGTCCCAGATCGCCGGCGTCACGGTCAATGTCGTCAACCAGGCCGGCGCCGCCGGCTCGGTGGGCTACAACTACCTGCGGTCGCAGCCGCATGACGGCTATACGATCATGACCATGAACCGCACCCTGACCCTGGCCCCCTATACGTCCGGGTCGGACTTCGATCCCGAGATGCTGCAGGGCATCGCCCGCTCGGTCTCCGACTGGGAGGTGCTGATCGTGGACGCGGATTCGCCCTGGCAGACGGCCCAGGACTTCGTGGCCGATGCCCGGGCGGCGAGCCAGCCGACGGTGTTCAGCGGTCCGAGCGTGGGTTCGGTGGCCAATATCACCGCCTTCCAGTTCGCCCGGGTCGCCGGCTTCGAATTCTCCTACGTGCCCTCTCCTAGCGGCGGCGAGGCCCTGCTGGGGGTGATGGGCGGCCAGATACCGGCGGCATTCAGCGAGCCCTCGGAGACCTGGGGCCAGATGCAGGCCAACGAGATTCGCTATCTGGGGGTGGCGTCGCCCGAGCGCCTGGAAATCATGCCCGACGTCCCCACGCTGAAGGAGCAGGGCTACGACCTCGAGGCCAATAGCTGGCGGGGCTTCGTCGTGCCGGTCGAAACGCCCGACTGCATCGTCGAGAAGCTGGACGCCTTCTTCAACGAGGCCATCCATAGCGAAAGCTATGTCAATGCCGTGAACAACGACCGCAGCGCCATCAACTACCTGGACGCGGCCGCTTTCGACGAGGAGCTGCGCCGGGCCGACGCCGAGGCGGCGCAGATAGCCCGGGACCTGGGCATTCTCTAGCTTTCGCCAACCGGCCGGGCGGGGCCTCTCCCATGGTCCCGCCCGGCCCTCGCTTCAATTGCCGGCGTCCAGCTCCTCCAGCAGCCAGCTCCGGAACGTCTCCAGCTCCGGGCGCCCCGCGAAGCGCGGCGAGGAGAGGAAGAAATAGGTCCGCTCCGAGCGCACGGCATGGGGGAATACCTGCTGGAGCAGGCCCCGCCGGATATCGTCCGCGACGAGGAAATCCTGGGCGAGGGCGACGCCCATGCCCTGCTGCGCCGCGACATAGGTCATGATCGAGGATTCGAACCGCATGCCCCGATCGGTGTCGATATGCCCTTTCCCCAGCGCCGAAAGATAGTGATTCCAGTCATTGGGACGGGGCAGGGAGTGCAGCAGCGTGACGTGGTCGAGATCTTCGGGCTGGCGGATGGGTCTGGCCCCCTCGATCAGCTCGCGGCTGGCCACCGGGATCAGGTTGTATTCGAACAGCACATCCGCCCGGATGTCGTCCGCCCAGTCGATCGGCCCGGTGCGGATGGCGCCGTGGATTTCGTCGTGGAAGAAGTCGACGGGCCGGATCGAGGCGGTCAATCGCAGATCGATCTCGGGATTTTTGTCCTGGAACGATTTCAGCCGCGGCATCAGCCAGCGCATGACGAACGTCGCATAGGCGTGGATGTTGAGCACGTTCTTGTTGCCCGCGCTCTGGATCTTGCGGGTGGCGATCTCGATGCGGGAAAAGGCATCGACGAGCTCGAGCATGTACGCTTCCCCGTCGGGGGTCAGCGTCACCGTGCGGTGATTGCGGAAGAACAGCGGCTTGCCCACCCACTCCTCCAGATTGCGGATATGCCGGCTGATGGCCGACTGCGTGCGGAACAGTTCCTGCGCCGCCTTGGTGAAACTTCTGTGCCGGGCGGCGGCCTCGAAGGCTCGCAGCGCCGACAGGGGTGGCAGGTTGCTCATCGGCCGGGCTCCGGGGAGGGATGACACATCGCCATCTCCCATCAGTTTTACTCATTATAATGGAGCACAAAACTCGATTGAAGCCCGAATATCAGCGCATAAACTCATCGATGTCAGCTTCCACCCCATCACGTCCGCTCCGTGGCGTGCCCTTGCAGGACCTTGTCAATCGCCATGAACCAGCAGCCGGTCATGCCGCTCGAAGCGATGCGGATATACGAGGCGGCTGCCGACGATGCCGCGAACCTGGCCAGGGTGGCCGTGGCCTTTGCCGGTCAGCTGGCCGTCCGCATGGGGGCCGGCGTGACCCGCATCGAATCCGCTGCCGGCGAGCCGATGCGGGACTGGCCGCCGCACGATGCCCAGGGCAGCACGCTCTATCGCTTCCTGACCATGGGCAAGCGCATCGTCCATTCGTTGCCGCCGCCGGCCGGAGCGTTCCTGCTGACCGATTCGGAGGCCCTGGCGGCGGACTGGCCCGACGATCGTAGCGTTCTGGTGCGCGCGGGGCCATCGGGCCGGCCTCACAGCGAACTGACCGTCATGGCCGAGACCGGCCTGCTGGACATCTTCGCGGGCGCCGACCGGAAGCCGCTGCCCCTGCCCGGGCACCAGCTTGCCTATGCCACGGGCATGGCCGCCTTCAACGCCCTGCTGGGGCTGCGTCTGGCCGCGGGCCGGCCGGGGGCTGCGGCAAGAGCCGAGGTGAGCGTCCTCGACGTCGCGCTCTGGATCAACTGGAAGCATGTTCTCGCCGCTGCGACGGACGCTGCGGTGCCCGGTGTGGGCCGCGAGGAGGAATGGACGACATTGCCCTGTGCCGACGGCTATGTGACCCTCGTCTTCCAGGACAAGGACGTGCCGCGCCTCGCCGAGCTGACCGGCGACGATTTTTTCCGCGACCCCGCCTTGCGGAGCCGCGCGGGGCGCAAGGGCCGGCTGGTGGAATTCCGGTCGCGGCTGGCCGCGTGGCTGGCCGGATCCACCCGCGCCCGGGTGGTCGAGATGGCGCAGCGGGCCCGGGTTCCCATCGGTCCGGTGCTCGGGCTCGATGAGCTGGCCGGCGATCCCCAGTTCGAGCATGTCGGGTTTCTCGCGGCCCGCGGCGGCGCGGTTCAGCCGCGCCTGCCCATGCTGTGGAACGGCCGCCCCCTGCCGCTGCCGCCCCTGCGGCCCGCCGGCGAGGCCGCGTGATGACCTATTCCGTCCTGTCAGGGCTGCGCGTTCTGGATTTCGGCATCATCACGGCCGGGGCGGGGACCTCGGCCCTGCTCGCCGATCTGGGCGCCGAGGTCATCAAGATCGAGGGTCCATCCTATCTCGACCCGTTCCGCAAATGGCTGGGCGGCGGCCAGGAGCCCGACTGGTGGAACCGCAGCCCGCATTTCCGCTTCACCAACCGGCAGAAGCAGAGCGTTTGCATCGACCTCAAATCCGAGCAGGGCCGCGCCGTCATGCTGGACATGGTGGCGGCCAGCGACATCGTCGTGGAGAATTTCCGCGCCGGCGCCATGGAGGCGCTGGGCCTCGGCTACGCCGCGCTCAAGGCGGCCAATCCCGGCATCATCCTGGCGTCGATATCGAGCCAGGGCAGCACCGGGCCCAACGCCACCTCGGTATCCTTCGGGTCCACCCTGGAGGGGTCGAGCGGCTTGTCGAGCCTGATACGGTCCGCCGATGGCGTGCCGCAGATCAGCGGCCATGCGCTCAACTATCCCGACCAGGTTGTCGCCCTGTTCGCCGCGGGCGCCATCATGAGCGCCCTGGTCCACCGGCAGGCCGGGGGCGAAGGGGCCTGGCTGGACATCTCCCAGCGCGCGCTGGCCAGCTTCCTGCTCGGCGAGCATCTGGGCGCCGGCGGTGAGGCCACGGGCATGCCGGGCGCGCCGGCGAGGGCGCAGCTGATCGCCCGCACGCTCGATGCGCGATGGATCGCCGTCACCATCGAGACCCGGGAAGGGCATGAGGCGCTGCTGCGCCGGTGGCGGCTGGCCCCGGACGCCGACATCGACGCGCTGGCTGACCATATCCGCGGCCTGCCTTCGCGGCAGGTGCTCGCGGATGTCCACGGCCTTGGCGGCGCCGCAGCCCTTGTCCGCACGGCCGAAGAGCTGCTGGATGCCGACGGGCCCGTCCCGGCCAGTCCCGCCATCGCCCGCGACCGGGCCGGCCACATCGTCAAGGGCTGTCCCTGGACCTATGACGGCGTGCCCCTCGGCGACATGGCGCCGGCCCCCTCGCTCGGGGAGGACAACGAAGCGGTGGCGCGCCGTGTCGCCGGCCTTTCCCCGCAGCGTTTCGAGGCCCTCGCCCGCGCCGGCATCTTCGCCACGGCGCCGCGCGCGGACAAGACCGGTTAGCAGGGGAGGCAGGCATGCCCGTCGATATCGAAGTCGAAGACAGGATCGCGACCGTCACGCTCAACCGGCCGGAGGTGATGAACGCCGTCGATGCGCAGATGCGCGCCGATCTCCGTCGCGTCTGGGATCGCGTGCGGACCGACGACGACATCAACGTGGTGATCGTCACCGGCGCCGGCGAGCGCGCCTTCTGCACCGGATCGGACCTGAAGGCGACCATGCCGCCGCCCGAGAGCGCGGCGGCGCTGCTCTTCGGAACCGGAGAAGCCGGCGGCACCCTCGAGGGCTTCGGCACCGACAAGCCGATCGTCTGCGCCATCAACGGCCACGCCCTGGGGGGCGGCCTGGAGCTGGCTCTGGCCTGCGACATCCGCATCGCCTCGGACAATGCCCGGCTGGGCCTGACGGAGGCGCGCATCGGCAGCGTGCCGGGATCGGGAGGCATGCAGCGCCTGCCGCGGACCATCGGCAAGTCCGATGCCATGCTGATGCTGCTGACCGGTGAGCCGGTCGATGCCGCCGAAGCCCTGCGCACCGGTCTGGTCAGCCGCGTCGTGCCGCGGGCCGAGCTCATGCGCACGGCGCGCGAGATCGCCGCCCGCATCGCGGCCAACGGCCCGCTGGCCGTCCGCGCCATAAAGCGCACCGTCCTTGCGGGCCTCGACATGCCGCTCGAGCATGCCCTGCAGGTCGACAAATATGTGCTGGGCCTGCTGCGCGACACCGAGGACCGCATCGAGGGCCGGCTGGCCTTCAAGGAGAAACGCGCCCCGGTGTTCAAGGGGCGATGAGCGGCCGGCAGCGCCGGCCAGAGGGAGGACGAACGGTGGAGGCGGGGTCTTTGGACAAAAGTCTGGCGCGCGGCGCGGCGGTGGTCGGCATCGGCCACACGGACTGGCCGGGCGATTATCAGCGCGTGCGCAAGGGCGAGAAGCCCCATGATTCCTACGGCTATGCCGCCGCCGCGTTCCAGCAGGCGCTGCGGGACGCGGGTCTCGGCCGCGACGACATAGACGGGTTGATCGTCGGCCCGACCACCGCCTACGAGCGCATGGGCGAGATCCTCGGCATCAATCCGCGCTGGGGCGGCCAGGGCGATGCGGTGCAGGCCATTCTCCAGGCCTGCATGGCGATCCATTCCGGCATGGCCGAGGTGATCGCCCTGGTCTACGGCAACGATCAGCGCTCCGCCAAGACCCAGTATGGCGGGCCGGAGGCCTCGGGCGGCCAGAACTTCCTCTCCTATGTCTATCACAGCCCCTGGGGCCTGACCTCGCAGGGAGCCCTCTATGCGCTCATGGTCAACCGCTACATGCAGCTGCACGGCATGACCATGGCCGATCTGGGCCGGGTCGCCGTCGCCCAGCGCCAATGGGCCAGCCTCAATCCCAACGCCATCATGCGCAAGCCCGTCAGCCTGGAGGATTATCTGGCGAGCGAGTTCATCGCCGAACCGCTGCGCCTGCTCGACTATTGCCTCATCAACGATGGCGGCGTCGCCCTGATCGTCACCACGCCGTCCCGCGCCAGGCGCCTGGGCCGGCCCGCCGTCCATATCGAAGGCGCCGGGCGTGCCGACCTCAACCGCGAGGCCACCAGCCTGGGGCCGCGCCTGCTCGAATTCTACCGTCCCGCCCAGAAGCTGGCGGCCCAGCAGTCCTATGCCATGGCCGGGCTCGGCCCGCGCGACATGGATGCGCTGCTCGTCTACGACAGCTTCAGCCCGCACATCTTCTTCGCCCTCGAAGGCTTCGGCTATTGCGACATCGGGGACGCGGCCGGCTTCATCGCCCGCACCGGCATCGGGGTGGGCGGCGGGCTGCCGGTGAACACCGGCGGCGGCCACCTTTCGGAAAGCTACATGCAGGGCTGGGCGCACCAGGTCGAAGCCGTCCGCCAGCTTCGGGGCGGCCTCGGCGAACGGCAGGTGCCCGGGTGCCGGCGCGTGCATTACGTGTCCGACGTGGCCGGCAAGGCCGTCTCGATCATCTACGGATCATAGCAGGGTATCGGAAATGTCCAGCGGCCCCCGTCACTACTCCCCCTACGATGCCCCCATGTGGGAGAGCATCGGCCAGCGCCGGATGACGCTGCAGCAGTGCGAATGCGGCAGTTTCCGCTATCCTCCCGGCCCGGCCTGTCCGGATTGCGGGAGCCTGCGCTATGCATGGGTGCCCCTTTCCGGCCGCGCCAGGCTCTTGTCGTGGACCATCTTTCACCGCCAGTATCTGCCCGCCTATCCCGCGCCGACGCTCGTCGTGGCCGCGCAACTGGAGGAAGGACCGATCATGGTGGCCAACATGGATGTCTCCATCGCTGCCGAGCTGGCCTTGGACAGGCCGCTGGTGATGGCCTATGCCGACCATCCCGATGGCTATGTCATCCCGGTCTTCCGCCTTTCTGCCCCGGCAGGCGCCGCGACCGCCGCGGCATAGCGCCGGGGAGGCGCGGACATGTCGCCGGAGTTCGGGCTGCGACTGGGGCTGACGCTGGCGCTGGGCACGGCCGGCGGCGCCGTCTTCAGCGCTCTCCGCCTGCCGCTTCCCTGGATGCTGGGGGCGATGACCTTCACCCTCTTCGCCGCGCTTCTGCGGCTGCCGGTGGTCCGGGCCAGGATGCTGCGATCCCCCTTCGCCGCGATCGTGGGCGTCGCCATCGGCAGCGCATTCAACGCCGCCGCGCTCGCCCAGGGCACCGGCCTGTTGCTGCTCGCCGCGGCGACCCTGGTCAGCGTTCTCCTCCTGAGCGCGGCCGGTTTCCTCTACCTCTCCCGCATCGCCGGCTTCGATCGGACGACGGCCTATTTCGCCGGCGTGCCGGGCGGCGTCTACGAGATGGTCCATCAGGGCGGTCTGGCGGGCGGCGACGAGCGCAGGATCGCGCTGACGCAGGCGACGCGCATCTTCCTGGTCGTCATGCTCGTGCCCTTCATCGTCCGCCTGGCCGTGGGCGAGGTGGACCAGTATATGCGCGTCGTGCCCGCCTTTTCCGACTATCGCGCGGGCGACCTGCTGCTCCTGGCCGCCTGTTGCCTCGGCTGGCCGCTCGCGGCCCTGCTGCGCCTTCCCAATGCCGCGGTATTGGGACCGCTCCTCGCCAGCGCCGTCGTGCACGCCTTCGGCCTGGTGGAGCTGCCGCCGCCGCCGCTGCTTGTCGCCGCCGCGCAGGTGGTCCTCGGCGCCTCGATCGGCGGCGGGTTCCTGGGCACGCCTCCCCGCCACATCCTCGTCAATCTGGGGCATGGGATCCTGCTGTTCTCGGGATCGATAGCCATGGTCACCGGGCTTGCCGGCCTGGTTGCGGCCGCGACCGGTCTCGATTTCATGACCGTGTTGCTGTCCCTGGCGCCCGGGGGGATGGTCGAGATGTCGCTGATCGCGCTGGTGGTCAGCGCCGATGTCGGCGTGGTGACCGTCCTGCACCTCGCCCGCATCGTGCTGATCCACGCCGGCGCGCCCCTCGCCTTTCGCCGCTTCCGTCCGGAGCGGGCGGAATAGCTCCCGGGTGCCGGTCGGTACTCAAAGGCTCGCCACGATGATCGGCCGCGCCGCCAGGGGCTGCAACAGCGGCGTTGCCCCGCGCAGATCCAGGGCCTCGATGCGGTCGGCGACGCCGTTCACCGCGTCCACGTCCCAGCCGGCGCCCAACAGGGCGATCATCTCGGTCGCGGCGGCGTCGTGTCGCAGCCGGATCTCGCGGTGATATTGCCGCAGCGCCGCCTTGGCGCGCGCCGTCTCCGCCTCGGTGGGCCCGGTTTCGGCGAGCTCGGCGACGATAGCGCGAATCCGCTCGATGGTGTCTTCAACGCCCGCCCTGGCCACCGTCCCGGCCACCGACATCGAGATGCTGTGGGCATCGACATCGGCGGCGCAGCGCAGGCCATAGCTGGCCTCCGACCGGTCCCGGATGGCGCGGAACAGCCGCGCGCCCTCGTCGCCGGCCAGGATGAAGGCGAACATATGCGCGGCCAGATAGTCGTCGGGCGAGCTCGCCCGATGCGCGCTGGCGGCCAGCAGCAGCGTGGCCGGGCCGGCGCCGCCCGCTTCGAGGGTAATCCGTTCCGGCCCGGTTCGCGGGCGCAGGTCGGGCGGGCGGACGTCCGCGTTCCGACCCTCGGGCACAGGCGCGAACAGCGTGTCCACCGCTTCGTCGGCCTCCGGGCCGTCGATGGGGCCGACCACGCAGGCGCGCAGCCGCGCGCGCGCCAGGTGTCGGTCGCACCAGGCGGTCAGTTCCTGCGGCGTCACCCTGGCGAGGTCGGCCTCGGTGACGGCATTGGGGTCGAATTCCGGTCCCGGCTCGACCGCCGCTTCGAGCATGGCGGCGACGTTGCGCGCCTGCGGGTCTGCGCGGGCCTGCCGCAGATTGCTTCGCGCCGCCTCGATGCCGGTGCGCATCGCGTCTTCGCCGATCCGTTCCGGCCGGAAGACGCAAGTGCAGAGGCGCACAGCCTCATCGATCGAGCGACGGGGCGCGGTGACGATGCCCTGGGTCTCGAGCGCCTGCGGCAGGAGGGCGACGCTGGCCCCGAGATCGGCGAGCCGATCCTGCCGCGCGGCGGCTTCCCCGCCGAACGATTGATGGAAAAGCGCGGGCATGGCCACGAGGGCGGCCGGCGGGGCGTCGGCACGGTCGTCCATGAATCCGCCCCGGAAGGCCATGCCTATGGCGACCCTGTTGTCCGCATCGTCGGGCTGGAGCACATAGCCGATCCCGCCGGGGGACAGGCGCAGCTCTGCGGGCGCCGCCATGTCCTGCCGCGGCTGCCGGAGCGACGGAAACAGCTTCTGCAACAATCCCATGTCTGGCGCTCCTTTGCCGTGCTCGTGCTAGTCCAGGCGCTGAAAGGCGTGGAAGAACCGCCGCATCTCCGCAACGCTCAGGCGGGATCGCTGTCCCTCGGCGTCCAATGCGGCGGCGGCGCCATATGTTGCGATCCCCGCCCCCAATTGCAGGAGGCCCTCGGCGGACCACAGCGGCGGCTGCGTGTTCGCCTGCCGCAATTTGAGCTGGTCGAGGAGCGGCGTGTCGATCTCGATCCGGGCCAGATCGCGCAGGGTCGCCTCGACCGACGGCATGACCGCATCCGCGTCCCGCTCGCGCAGCGCGATGCTGCCGCTCAGCACCGGCTGGCCGGCCGGCGTCAGCTCGCAGCTGAGGGTGATGTCGGCCGGCGCGACGGCGTGGGGCTGCAGGCGGGCGACGAGGGAGCCCGGCGTGTTCCGCATCAGCCAGTGGGCGAACAGCCGGGAGGCGGCAAGCGCCGGAGCGAGCGGCAGCGCGGCCGTGCCGAGGCAGGCGAAGAGGAGGTGCCGATTCTCGCCGCTCTCGGCCACGATCTGCCGGAACCTGGGCTGGCCGGCACGGGACGGCTGGCTGCCCCCGCATGGCGCCATTGCAGGCGGCATCGCCGGATTGTCGGGATCGATGACGACGCCCTGCCGCCCCATCGCCTCGATGACCTGACGCGGCGCGGCGACGATCACGGCCGCGTCCCGCGGGCGATAGCATTGCTGGCGGAAGGCCTCCAGTGCTTCCGGCGTCACCGCCGCTATCCCTTCCGGCGTGCCGAGCGGACTGGTGTCGAACCCCGTCCCCGCGAAGGCTTCCGCGTTCAGCCTGATGCCGGGTTCGAGGAGCTTCTGCTCGGCGTGCCGCTGCTCGAGCTCGAGGCGGAGGATGCGGCGATGGTGCTCGACGAGGGCTGGTTGCAGGCGGGCTATGTCGAACAGCCCCTGCATCTGCCTGAGCGCGGCATGGGCCTCGGCCGCCGGCCCGGACCAGAGATAGGCCGTCCAGAACCGCGCGGTCAGCGCCCGGATGCGGCCGCCTTGCCTTTCCGGCCAGCCATGGCGGAAATGCTGGTCGAACAGCACATGCTCGAGCAGATGCGCCGTTCCCGGCATGCGCTCCGCTGCGCTCCCGGCAGGCAGGAAGGTGCCGATGCCGGCCACGTCCGCCTGCGGCGCGGGAACGAACAGCACCGGCGCCGCCGCCGCCACTTCTGCTGACGCTTTTCTGCCAAATTTGAACAGACAACCCACCTGTCTTGAAACAAGAAGAACCTGCGCTTGCCGGGTCGGCAAGCAAGTTACAAGTTTATGACAGAAATCACCACGATAGCGGACGGATGATTTCTAATTTCGGTTCATAAACTTCCGCATGGAAATGGAGATATTGGTTTTCTCCCTCCGGTTGTGATTGTGGCATAGAAAAGATCGTTTCAGGCGATTTTATGAAGCGGGTTTTGACGAACACGATTGCGTGTTATCAAGGCTTTGCTGTGGCCGCAGCTTGATCCAACAGGAGCAGAACAATGCAACACATCAAGCTATCGCATTCATCGCCCCAATTCTTCGAGCTTGCCGAAGACGAGATCGACGCAGTCGCCGGGGGCTGGAACTGGGGCGGGGCCGCCATCGGCGCCGGCGGCGGCTACGCCCTCGGCAGGACGATCGGCCAGGACTTCGCCGAGGCCCGCGGCATCAACAAGGGTGTTGGCGGCCTGGTCGGCGGCGGCGTGGGCGCCGGCATCGGCGCGGGTTATGGCGGCGCCACCGGCGGCGGCAAATAGGCCCGTCCCGCAACGCTACTCGCCCCTTTTCCGTGTCGGGAAAGGGGCTCCGGAGGCCCAGGTGGACCTGTCTCAACTCGGGGGATTGCTGAACGATGCCGTCGGCTTCGTGCTGAGGCTGCTCGGGATCTGCTTTCTGGTTTTCCCGCTCATTCCCTCGCTTCGCGATTTTCCCGTCGGGGCGCGCTATCTCTGCGCCCTCGCCATGGTCGTCGTCTATGTCGTCGTGAACCTCTTCGTCACCGTTCTCTAGCCGGGCGCCCGAAGGCGCCGCGGGAGCCTATGCCGGGGGAATATCCAAAGTGGCGGCCGATCCTCTGCAAGATTTCCTGGCCTATATCAGCGCCGTGCACGGGCGGGACATCAGCCGGAAGGCCTTCGCCGCGCGCATGAAGGACCAGCTGGCGGCCAACAAGCGCTATATCGTGACGGCGGCGGGCAGCGCCGTCGCCACGCCCGCTTTCCGGCTCGACAATTTCTCCCGCCCGCTCTGCTTCATCGCCCCGCATTGGGGCAATTACGCCGCCGCCTTCGTCCAATGTGCCTTCGCCCTGCCCGACACCAGCCGTTTCCTCGCGCTGCGCGGCAATCGCTGGGGGGAGGACGAGGACCCGTTCTGGCGGCGGGTCAATGCCCTCAGTGCCCGCCGGGTCGAATTGTTCCACACCGATCGGAACCGCAACATGCTGCCCGTGGCGCGCCGCATGCGGCAGGGCGCGCATCTCTTCGTGCTCTACGATCTGTTCGCCGGCTACGGCGAGACGGCCACCATCGCCTTTTTCGACAACCGCCTAGAAATCGCCATCGGCTGGGCGCGGCTCTGCCATCTGGCCGATGCGCTGGTGGTTTCCATCGCCCCGGTCTCCGAGGACCGGCCGGCGGTGGAAATTCTCGACGTGGTCGATCCGCGCCGGTTTCCCGATCGCGGCGACTTCCTTGTCCAGTGCCGCAAGGTCGCCGGGCGGAGCCTCGAGCTGCTGGTGGCCGAGCAGCCGGCCTATTGGTTCATGTGGGAGCATTGGGAGAAATATCTGCGCCTGCCCGGCCGCCAGGACCGTCCGGTCGCCGCGCAGGGCACGGAGGCATCGGCATGACGCGGCCGCTGTTTCGCGACGAGGCGACGCTGGCCTTGCGGGGCCGCCTGTCGCACGGCCTCGAACACCCGGCGCTGAAGCGCTCCAGCGGCGTGCTCCTGCTGCTCGCGACCACGATAGGCGTGGTCGCGGGGCTCGGCTTCGTGCCGGTCTCGCTGGGCGTCACCGCCCCCGGGGTCCTGCGGCTGGCCCAGGGCTCCACGCCGATCCTGGCCGAGCGCAGCGGCGTGCTCACCTATGTGATCTCCGAGCGGCAGCAGGATTTCGTCGAGGCGGGAACGGTCCTCGCCAGCATCCGCAATCTCGATCTCGCCGTCAGCCGCAACGCCCCCAACAGCGAATTCAGCCTGGCCGAGCTCAAGGCGCAGCGCCAGCGCATCGACGACCGCCTGGCGGCCCTGGTGGCGAACCGGAAGGAGCAGGACGCCCGCTTCGCCCATATGCGCACCGCGCTGGACGAGCTGCTGGGAGGCATCGACGAGCTGGTCGAGGTCTATCAGGCCGATATCGAGCGGTTGACGCGGGATCTGGCGGTCAAGGAGGAAGCCCTGGGCCGGGGCAACCTGCTCGCCTCCGAGGTGGAGGCGGTGCGCAATCTCTTGCAGGACCGGCAGATTCAGCTGCGCGAGAGCCATATCCGCCAGGCGGAGATCCAGCGCCAGCTCGCCGCCCTGGAGCTGGAGAGCCACGGCCTCGCCGACGCCGCCGAGCAGGAAGCGCTGCAACTGGCGAATCTGCGCTCGGAGATCGACATGTCGATCCAGACCGAAAGCGAGATCGCCCCGCTGACCATGGCGATGCCCGCCGACGGCCTGCTGGTGCCCCGCGGCTTCGAGGCGGGCCAGGCGGTGGCGGCCGGCGACGTGCTGTTCGACATGGTGAGCGAGGAGGACGCCTATCTCTTCGAGGTGGACGTGTCCGCCGCCCAGATCGGGGAATTGCGCGAGGGCCTGCCGGTGCGGATCGCGCTCACCGCCTACCCCTATTTCGAATACGGCTTTCTCGACGGCACGCTGAAGCAGGTGACGCGGGCGCCCAACGAGCCGATCGACTTCAGCCGGAACCTGCCGCAGAACTCCCAGTTCCGCGTGATCGTCGAGCCCGATCCGGCCTCCTTCGCCGCCTTCCGCGAGAACAAGACCATCATGCCGGGAATGAGCGCCACCGTGCATATCCGCCGGGAGAAGGTCGCGCTCTGGCGGCTGGTGCTGGCGCCGCTCCTGCGCTTCCAGGCCCGGGTCTAGCGCCGATGTGGCAGGCAAGGCGCATACCGGTGATCCGCCAGGCCGAGAGCCACGAGTGCATCCTCGCCTGTCTCGCCATGATCTGCGCCTGGCACGGCAGGACGACGCCCCTGGCCGATCTGCGCCGCCGCTTCCCCGATCTGTCCCGCGGCGGCACCCTGCGCGACATGATCGAGATCGCCCGGGCGCTGCAGCTGAGCGGCCGCGCCGTTCGCCTCGACGTGGAGGCCATCGGCAATCTGCGCCTGCCCAGCATCCTGCACTGGAACTTCAACCACTTCGTCGTCCTCGAGCGCGTCGACCGGCGCGGCTACCACATCGTCGATCCGGCGGTGGGCCGGCTCGTGGTGAGCCCGGAGAATTTCTCGCGCCAGTTCACCGGCATCGCCCTCGAGCTGACGCCGCTGCCGGACTTCCATCATCGCGGCGGCGACCGGCGCCAGGCCGAGGCGCGCCGCCGCGCCATCCTGCCCCTGTCGGCCTATCGGCGGCCCATCCTCACCTTCGTGCTGATCTCGGCGGCGGCGATGGGCTTCGCCCTGATCACGCCGCTCGCCGTGCAGATCGTGGTCGATCAGGTGATCGCCAGGAACGATGTCGACCTGCTGATGGTGGTGGCGGGCGCCTTCCTGTCGGCCACCATCATCGGCTCGCTGGCCAGCTATCTGCAAGGCCAGCACATCGCCCGGCAATCGGCCCGGATCCGCATTCACGTCACCAACACCTATATCGACCAGCTCGCCGGCCATCCGGCGGCCTATTTCCTGCGGCGCAATCTCGGGACCTTCGTGGCCCAGTTCAATTCGCTGTCGCATTTCGTCAATTTCGTCGTCCGCAATGTCGGCTCGATGATCATCGACGCCCTGTTCGCGCTGCTGATCTCCATCATCCTGTTCTTCATCGATGCCGCGATCGCCGCCATCGTCCTGGGGATCAACCTGTTCCTCATCGCGCTGCGCGCGGCGCTCACCCGGATCGCGCAGCGCCTGCAGGACAATGAGGTGCTGGCCCGGGCCGACGAGGAATCCTATTTCGTCGAGACCATGCGCGGCATCGCCTCGGTCAAGGCCAACAGCCTAGAGATCAATCGCGTCGGCGGCAGCCTCGATCGCACCATCGAGGCCGCCAACGCCGCCTTCGCCCTCGAATCCTTCAACCTCAAATACGGCTTCCTCATCCAGTCCGCCAAGGCGGTGGAGACCATCGTCACCCTCTACCTGCTGGCGCTGGCGGTGATGTCCGGCACCATGACGGTGGGCGTCATGTACGCATTCCACGCCTACCGGCAGATTCTGGGCGACCGGCTGGCGAGCCTCATCGACAACATGAACGACGTGCTGGTCCTCAAGGTGCATCGCGACCGGCTGGCCGAGGTGTTCCGGCTCGGGCCCGAGGATGCCGTGCCCGAGGTCAATATCGGCCGGTTCATGCGCTTCGAGGGCGACATCGCGCTCGATGGCATCCGCTATGCCACCGACAATGGCCGCAAGCTCGTCCTCGACGGGTTTTCCGCCCGGGCGCGCCCGGGCGAGTTCGTCCATGTGTCCGGCCCCACCGGCAGCGGCAAGACCACGCTGCTCCGCATCATCCTCGGCACGCTCGAGCCGCAGTCGGGCAGCCTTTGCGTCGACGGCATCCCCATCACCGAGAAAAGCCTCGCCATTCTGCGCAACAGCGTCGGCGCCGTCCTGCAGGAGGATACGCTGTTCCGCGGCTCGGTCCTCGAGAACGTCGCCCTGTTCGATACCGACATCGACATCGCCCGGGTCGAGCATTGCTGCCGGCTGGCCATGATCCATGACGAGATCGTCAGGCTGCCCCTCGGCTATCAGAGCGAGGTGGGCGACATCGGCTCCAACCTCTCGACCGGCCAGCAGCAGCGCCTGCTGCTGGCCCGCGCCGTCTACCGCAAGCCCTCGATCCTGATCTTCGACGAGGCCACGGCCAACCTCAATGCCGATATGGAGCGGCAGATCCTGGCCAATATCAAGGCTATGGCCGTCACCACCATCTTCGCCTCCCATTCGGCCAATGTGCGGGCCGTCGCCGACCGGCACTGGGCCATCGGCCCGGGCGGAGAGCGGCCGCCGCAGCAGGCGGCGCAGGACGCGGCGCGCCAGGGCGACGCCACCCCCGCCGGCTGAGCGCTACGGCAGCTGTTGCGCCGCCGCGACGAAGCGGATGCCGATGGAGTGCGCCACCGGCAGGGGCGGTTCCACCGCACGACGAATCGATGAGCTAGAGCAGCGGTGCCAGCGCGGCGTCGATCCGCGCCTTCTGCTCGTCGCTGACATGCTCCATGGGCGATTTGGGGTAGAACAGCGGGATTCCTTGGCGGTGCTGGGCATATTTCGTGCAGGCCGGCAGGTTGTCGTGGTTGAAGGCGTTGTAGAGCGCGCCGAGCTTGAAGTGCAGGTCCTTGGCGCGCTCGTGGTCCTTTGCCGCCACCGCGTCCCACAGCTTCACCACCGCGCCGGGCGCCGCCGCCGTCAGCGCGGTGATCGCGCCCTGCGCCCCCAGCGCGAAGGCGGGGTACAGCATGGCGTCGATGCCGGTGATGATCAGGTTGTGCGGCTTGAGGCGCATCAGCAGGTCCGAGACCGATTTGAGGTCGCCATTGCTCTGCTTCATGCCGACCACGCCCGGCACCTCGTCCATGATGCGCAGCATCAGATCGACGCTGAGATAGTTCCACTGGATGACGTTGTAGATCAGGATCGGGATGTCGGTGCTGTCGGCGATGGCCTTGAAATGGTCGATCGTCGCCTGGGCCCCGGGCTTGAAGAGATAATGCACCGGCGTGACCTGCAGCGCGTCGACCTTGAGGCCGTCGAGGAGCCTGATGCGGTCGATGGCTTCCTGCGTGCTGTTGACGATCAGGCCCGCCAGCAGCCCGCCCCTGCCCTTGAGCGCCTCGGAGGCGGCCTGCATCGAGGTTTCGAACTCGGCGCGGTTGAGGGTATGTCCTTCCCCGGTGCTGCCGCCGATGACGATGCCGCGGGCGCCCGCGTTCATGATGAGGTCGACCTGCTCGACGAAGCCGTCGCGGGCCAGGCTGCCATCCTTGCGGAACGGGCTGGTCACTGGGGGCAGGATGCCGGTGATGGCGTGGCGTTGCTCGGCGGACAGTACGGGCAAGTGTCTTCTCCTCTGTGCACTTGAAGCTGCAAAACGCATTTCCCGAATAGCGGGATTTAAATCCGAATATTGCAGGATGTAGCAGCGCGGTGCGCCGCCGTCAATTTGCCTTCCGGCGATGCGGCGGCGCTGGGCTATTGTGCTGCCCGTGGCGACCGTCTATTCCGGATAGCGGGAAACGGCGGAGCATCAAATGTCCCAGGCCAAAGCTGCTGGCGAAGAAAACCTCAAGTCGCTGAACAAGGTCGCGACCATTCTCGACTGCTTCTCCACCACGCACCGCGCCCTGTCCCTCGCCGACATCTGCAAGCTCACCGGCTTTCCGCGCAGCACCACCCACCGGCTGCTGGCCTCGATGCGCGAGGTCGGCCTGCTGGATCAGGACCGGGAGCGGGAGCGCTACCGGCTCGGCATCAAGCTGTTCGCCTATGGCAATATCGTGCTGGCCAACATGGATCTGCACCGCGAGGCCCGGCCCTATGCCGATGCCCTGGGGCGCATGACCGGCCTGTCGGTGCATCTGGCGGTTTTCGGGGGCGAACGGGCCGTGGTCATCCATCGGGCCGAGCCGGCGCCCGGCGGGCTGACCCCCCTCAACCTGCTCGAGAACGCCCCGGTCCACTGCACCAGCATCGGCAAGGCCATCCTGGCCTTCCAGCCGGCCGCGACCATCGAGCGGGTGATCGAGGCCGGCCTGCAGCGCTATACCGATTCCACCATCACCGACGGCGCCGTGCTCCGCGCCGAGCTGCAGAAGGTGCGCGAGCGCGGCTATGCGGTGGACAATGGCGAGCACCAGCCGGGCCTGCGCTGCATCGGGGCGCCCATCCGCGACCAGTTCGGCCGCGTCTTCGCCAGCATCAGCGCCACCGGCTCGGCCATGCAGTCCCCGCCCGACCGCGAGGCGTCCGTGGCCGCCATGGTCATCCATCACGCCAACCAGATTTCCAGCCATCTGGGCTTCGAGGGGTTGCCCCGCGGATAGGCTTGACAGGTCCCCCCGATTGCAACATGTTCCGGTATCCGGGATTTAATTCCTGAGGTTTCCAGGGCGCAGGAGGCGTCGTGGAACGCTCGATTGGGAGGAACGATGCTTATGAACAAGACCCTGGCCGGCCTTGCCGCGCTTTTGCTGATGGGTTCGGTCGCCGTCGCGCAGGACTACACCGTGCGGCTGCCCAATGTCGATCCGCCGCTGTCCAAGGTCGGCGAGATGACCTATCCCAACCACACCTACGCCATGATGCGGACCTTCAAGGATGCGCTCGAAAGCCTGTCCGGCGGGCGCATCGCGGTCGAGCTCTATCCGAGCGGCACCCTGGGCGACCTGCGCGAGAACCTCGAGGCCGTGCAGGCCGGCGTGCTGGAGGCGGCCACCCCCAACGAGGCCACGGTCTCGGGCTTCTTCCCCAAGATTCAGCTGACCACCATTCCCTACGTCTTCCCCAATGCCGTCGTGGCCTGGGACGTGCTGGACGGGCCCTGGGGCGACCGGCTGCTCGAGGAGATGGCCCAGACCACCGGCCTGCGCGTCGTCGCCGTCGGCGAGAACGCCGGCTTCCGCATCTGGGCCAACAATGTCCGTCCGGTGCTCGCCCCCGCCGACATGGAAGGCCTCAAGATCCGCACCATGGAGATCACCGCCCACCAGGAGATGGTGTCCAGCCTCGGCGCCCTGCCCACGGCGATTCCGTGGCTCGAGGTCTATGGCGCGTTGCAGACCGGCGTGGTCGACGGCGCCGAGCTGCCCATCATCGGAACCTTGCAGCAGAACCTGCAGGAAGTGCTGAAATACGCCACCATCGATCAGCACGTCTACAGCCTCGTCTTCATCGTCGTGAACGAGCAGTGGTTCCAGGACCTGCCGCCCGAGCTGCGCGAGGCCGTGGTGATCGCCGGCCGGCAGGCCGCCGTGGCCGGGCGCGGCCTCTCCCAGACGCTGGTGGGCGACGTCCTGGAGGAGTTCCGCAAGCGCGGCGTGGAGGTGACCACCTCCAGCCCCGAGGAGGTGGCCGCCTTCCGCGAGACCGCCCAGCCCAAGGTGCTCGAATGGATGGTGGGCCAGTTCGGCCAGCAGGAGGTCGACGGCTTCCTCAATGCCGTCGGCGAGGCCGAAGCCGCCCTTTCCGTGCCGTGATGCCGGCCGCTATCGTGCGGCAATAGTCCGAAGGTCCGGCGCCGCGGCGCCGGACCGATGCATCGCGCGCGCCACCGGCCGGAACCGGCTGCCCAGCGGGGGAGAGAAATGTCCGCCTTCATGAAGTTCGCAGATCTGTTGCTGGCCCTGGCAAAGCTGCTCACCATCCTGATCGTCGCCGCCATGGTGATTTCGGTGCTGATCGGGGTGTTCTTCCGGTTCGTTGTTCCCGTGCCCATGGCCTGGCCGCCCGAGGCCGCCCGTTTCCTGATGGTGGCGGTGACCATGATCGGGGCGAGCGTCGCGGTGCGCCAGCTCGATCATGTCGGCATCACCCTTCTGGTCGATCTGCTGCCCCGCCGGCTGGCGCTGGCGCTCTATGCCGCCGGCAGCGCGCTGATCGTGGTCTTCCTGCTCGTCTTCATCTGGTACAGCGCCCGCCTGACGCTGGAGATGGGGCCGCGCCAGGTGTCCTCCTCGCTCGGCCTCAACATGGTGGTGGCCTATGCCGCCATGCCCATCGGCGGCGTCATGATGCTCGTCCAGCAGCTGGCGGCGGCCGTGGAGGCGGTCCGCCGCTCCCGCGCCGGCGGCTCGCCGTTCGCCGCCCCCAACGCCCCGGCCCAGAGCGCCGTCTAGAAGAGGAACCCGACCGTGGTCTTTGCTGGCATCGCCTTCACCGCCCTGCTGTTCATCGGCATGCCGATCGCCTTCGTGGTGGGCATCGTCTCCATGGGCCTGATGTTTGAAGCCGGCGGCGGGCAGTTCCTGCTGCTGGTGCCGCAGCGCATGTTCGCCGGCCTCAACGTCTTCACCATCATGGCCATCCCCTTCTTCTTCCTCGCCGCCGAGCTGATGTCGGCCTCCAGGGTGATCGAGGACATCATGGATTTCGCCGATGCCCTGGTCGGCAGGCTGCGCGGCGGCATGGCCCATGTGAACGTGCTCAACAGCGCCTTCTTCGCCGGCGTCTCCGGCTCGGCCATCGCCGACATCGCCAGCCTCGGCGCCATCGAGATCCGGGCCATGGAGGCCCACGGTTACGACAAGCGCTTCGCCACCGCGCTGACCGTGGCCTCCTCGCTGGTCGGCGCCATCATCCCGCCCAGCATCATCCTGATGCTCTATGCCTCGATCGCGCAGGTGTCGGTGGCCTCCATCTTCCTCGCCGCCATGGTGCCGGGCTTCCTCATGGTCGGCCTGTTGATGCTGGTCGTCGTCGCCCTGGCGCGGAAATACGATTTCCCCCGCCGCGAGGAGCGCATTCCCCCGCGCGAGTTCCTGGCCATCGCCATGCGCGCCTCGCTGGCCCTCGCCATGCCGGTCATCATCATGGGCGGCATCGTCAGCGGCATCTTCACCGCCACCGAGGCCGCCGCGGTCGCCGTGGCCTATGTCCTGGTCCTGGGGCTGTTCATCAAGCGCACGCTCAGGTTCAGCGACATCCCCGGCTGCCTGCTGCGGGCCGGGGTGATGACCTCGGTCATCTTCATGGTGCTGGCCACCGCCAATGTCTTCGGCTGGTTCATCGGCCTCGAGCGGGTGCCGGAGACCATCGCCGCCTGGCTGACCGGCATCGCCTCGGATCCCCTGAGCCTGCTGTTCCTCATCACCGCCGCGCTCATCGTCATCGGCATGTTCATGGATGTCGGCGCCGCCCTGATCGTCATGGCGCCCATCCTGGCGCCGGCGGCGATCAGCGCCGGCATCCACCCCATCCATTTCGGCATCGTCATGTCGCTCACCCTGGTCATGGGGCTCAGCACGCCTCCGGTCGGCCCGTGCCTGTTCGCGGCGGCCAGCGTCAGCAAGCTCAAGATCGAGACGATCAGCCTTGCCATGCTGCCGTTCTATGCCGTCCAGCTGGTGTTTCTGGTGATCCTCATCCTGGTGCCCGAGCTGTCGCTCGCCCTGCCGCGCTGGGCCGGTTTCATCAACTGATCCATTCCGGCCAAGCAGGAGGCATGTCGTGAAGAAGCTCATCAACAATCCGCGCCATCTGGTCCGCGAGGCGCTGGAATCCCTGGTCGACACCACGCCCGGCCTGGCGCTGCTCGACGGCGAGAACGTGCTGCTGCGCCGCGACGACCGCCCGGCCGCCGAGCGGCCGGTCGCCGTGCTCTCCGGCGGCGGCAGCGGCCACGAGCCCGGCCATGCCGGATATGTCGGGCCGGGCATGCTGGCCGCGGCGGTCGCGGGCGATGTCTTCACCTCCCCCAGCGTCGATGCCATCCTCGCGGCGATCAAGGCCGTGGCCGGGCCGCGCGGGGCGGTGCTGATCGTCAAGAACTATACCGGCGACCGCCTCAATTTCGGCCTCGCCGCCGAGATGGCCACGGTCGAGGGCATTCCCACCGAGATCGTCATGGTCGCCGACGACGTGGCGCTGCGCGACACCGTGCCGCCCGAGCGTCGGCGCGGCATCGCCGGCACGGTCTTCGTGCACAAGGTCGCCGGCTGGGCCGCCGCCGAGGGCCTGCCGGTGGGAGAGGTGGCGGCGCTGGCCCGCCGGGCCGCCGAGCGGGTGGGCACCATGGGCGTGGCCCTCGGGCCCTGCACCGTGCCCGCCGTGGGCAAGCCCGGCTTCACCCTCGCGGACGACGAGATCGAGCTGGGCCTGGGCATCCACGGCGAAAAGGGCGTGGAGCGCCTGCCCCTGGAGAGCGCCGACGCGCTGGTCGAGCGCCTGCTGGATTCCATCATCCTCGACAAGTCTCTCGTCGCCGGCGAGCCGGTGGCGATCCTGGTCAACGGGCTCGGCGCCACCCCGCCCATCGAGCTGGCGGTCGTCGCCCGCCACGCCCTCGCCTATGCGCGCCGCCGGGGCCTCGTGGTCGAGCGTCTCTATAGCGGCGTCTACCTGTCGGCGCTCGACATGCCCGGATGCTCGATCAGCGTGCTGCGACTCGACGGCGAGCTGCTGGCCGCCCTCGATGCGCCGACCCCTGTGAGGGCCTGGAGCAGCGACGGCCGCATCGCCGACCGCCGGCATGTGATCGCCGCCCCGCCCACCGCCGTGGCCGGCCTCGAGAGCGCGCCCGGCCCGCAGGCGGCGGCGATCCGCGCCGTGCTCAAGGCGGTTGCGGCGCGGCTGGTGGCGGCCGAGGTCGAGCTGGCCGACCTCGACGGCCGGGCCGGCGACGGCGATCTCGGGGCCAGCATGGTGCGCGGCGCCGAGGCCATCCGCGCCCTGCCGCCGGCGGTGCTGCACACCCCGGCCTCGGCCTGCCTCGCGGTGGCCGATGCGCTGCGCCGCGCCATCGCCGGCAGCTCCGGCCCGTTCTATGCCGTGGGCCTGGTCCGCGCCGGCAAGGTGCTGGAGGGCAAGGCCGAAGCCGGCGGCGAGGACTGGTGCCGCGCCTTCGCCGCCGCCGTGGCTGCGGTGGAGCAGCTGGGCGGCGCGCGCCCCGGCGACCGCACCATGGTGGATGCGCTGCGCCCGGCCGCCGGGGCCTGGGAACGGGCCCTGGCCGCAGGCGCCGATCCCCGGGCCGCCTTCGCCGCGGCGGCGGCGGCCGCCGGCCAGGGTGCGCAGGCCACCCGCGACATGTTCCCCGCCCTCGGCCGGGCCAGCTATCTGGGCGACCGCGCCAGGGGCATTCCCGATGGCGGGGCGCGGGCGGTGGCGATCTGGCTCGACGCGATCGTGGCGGCGATGGCCGCGCGGCCCTAGAGTTTCGCGTTTCGAGGGAAATAGCGTCCGGCTCCCCTTCCCGCTCGGGGAGGGAAGCGAACAGCCCCCGATTCCGTCCCGGGCGTGAGCTGCCCAGGCCATCGATCCCGCAGCGCCGTGAGAGCAGGGGGCCTGCCCGCCCCGCAGGCGTTGCGGCATTGCGGTCCTCGCCGTCGCCTCGGTGCCCCAATTCGCTGAAATTGCGGCCCGTCGGACCTTTCCCGTCCCTATCAAAGATATCGTTTTTACGAAATCCTCAACGCTGCAAGACAGAAAACCGCCGAAAATCAAGGCAAAATCCGGCATTATCGTCCTTTCGTCGCACCTCGCTCATGCCGGGTTGACGGCATCATAAAAACGTTTCATTGTAGCGCCAACAACAGGCGAGGGGACTGGAGGTCGTCCGTGCGGGAGGGGATGGTGCTGCGTGAGGCCGGAACGGGCGCGAGCGATGCCGGGACCGGCATGCGGATCGAGCGGATCGAGACGATCCCCATCCGCATGCCGCTGCCGCGGATATTCCGCGGCTCCAACTATTTCATGACGCATCGCTGCACCATCCTCACCCGCGTCTATACCGACGCCGGCGTGGTCGGCGAATGCTACAACGGCGACGAGGACGAGGGGCAGGCCGAGATCGTGCGCATCATCCACGACGAGATCGCCCCCCGCCTGATCGGCCAGGACGCCTTCAACGTCGAGGCCTGCTGGAAGGCCATGCTGCCCGCCACCCAGAACATCCTGCGCCCGCGCATCCTCGGCACCTCGGCGCAGGCCTGCGTCGACAGCGCCATCTGGGACGCGGTGGGCAAGGCGCTGGGCGTCAGCCTCGCCCGGCTCTGGGGCGGGGGCGGCGACAGCCTGCCCGTGCTCTGCATCGCCGGCTATTACGAGCAGGGCAAGACCCTCGACGATCTCGGCCGCGAGATGCAGGCCATCGCCGCGGACGGCTTCGCCGGCTGCAAGTTCAAGGTGGGCGGGCTGTCGCCGGCCGAGGACGCCGAGCGCGTCCGCATCGCCCGCGAGGCCGCCGGCCCCGGCTTCGTGCTGACCATCGACGCCAACCAGGGCTACCGCACCCGCGACGCCATCGAGTTCGTGCGCCTGGTGGAGGAGCACGACATCACCTGGTTCGAGGAGCCGGTGCACTGGCGCAACGACCGCCGCGGCATGGCGCATCTGCGCGCCGTCACCGGCATGCCGGTGGCTGCCGGCCAGAGCGAGCTGTCGCTGTCGGCCTGCCGCGACCTGATGCTGGACGAGGCCATCGACTACTGCAATTTCGACGCCAGCTGGGGCGGCGGGCCCACCGAATGGCGCCGCGTCGCCGCGGTGGCGCAGGCCTTCGACGTGCGCATGGCCCATCACGAGGAGCCGCAGATCAGCGCCCAGCTGCTGGCCTCGGTGCCGAACGGCAGCTTCCTCGAGATGTTCCACCCCGACCGGGACCCGCTGTTCTACGCGCTCGTGGCCAACCGCAGCCCCAATGAGGGCGGGCGGTGCCGGGTGCCCACCGGACCCGGCTGGGGGCTGGAGCTCGACCAGGACGTGATCCGCCGATTCGTGGCGGATTGAGCGCCGACAACAAGACGAGGGAGGAAGCATTGAACAGGTATTTCGCACTCTTGCAGGGGCTGGCCCTGGCCGCCGCCTGCGGCCAGGTGGCGGCCCAGGAGGTGACGCTGCACATGGGCCACAACACCCAGACGGATCACCCCATCCATCTGGCGTCGCAGGCCTTCGCCGATGCCGTCCGCGAGGCCACCGACGGCGCCGTCAACATCGTCGTGCACCCCGCCGAGCAGCTCGCGGCCCTGCGGGCCGGCGCCGAAGGCGTGCAATTGGGCACGGTCGATCTCTACGCCTCCGATTCCGGCACGCTCGGCAACTGGGCGCCGCAGTACAGCTTCGTCAGCCTGCCCTTCATGTTCGCCGATTTCGATTCCGCCATCGCCACCATGGACGCGCTGGAGGACGAGCTGGCCGAGGCCATGCGGGCCGATCTCAATGTCGAGCGGCTGGGCTGGTCGCCCGGCGGCTTCCGCATCATCCTCACCACCAACAAGCCGATCGACAGCGCCGCCGATCTCGCCGGCGTCAAGATCCGCGTGCCCGAGATCCCGGTCTATGTGTCGGCGTTCGGCGCCCTGCGCGCCAATGCCACCCCGCTGCCCTGGGGCGATGTCTACAGCGCCCTGCAGACCGGGGTGGTGGACGCGGTGGAAGGACCTTCCGGCGCCATCCGCACCGCCGCCTTCCAGGAGGTGACCAAATATCTGGCGCGGACCAACCACATCCTCAACGACACCAACTTCCTGATGAATCTCGACCGCTTCAACGCCCTGACGCCCGAGCAGCAGCAGGCCGTGCGGGAGGCCGCCGACAAGGCCTTCAACGAGGACATGCGCGAGATGATCCGCGAGGAGGAGGAAAGGTCCTACGCCGCCCTGGCCGAGGTGCTCGAGGCCAACGACAATCCGGACGTGGCCTCCTTCCGCGACGCCATGGCTCCGGTCTTCGAGGAGTTCGTGGCCACCGCCGGCGACCAGGCCGCCGCCTGGATCGCGGTGGCGCAGGGCCGGTAGCCGCATTCGCCGCGCCCGTCCGGCGGCGATGTCGCCGGACGAAATCGAGCATGCCAGGCGGCCGCGCCGCCGGTATCGTCACGCCAGCACTTTGGGAGGAGTCGCCGTGAAGAGTTTCGCTTTCGCCATCGGTCTGTCCGTTGCCGCACCCCTGTCCGTCATCGCCGCGCAGGCGCAGGAGATCACCCTGCATCTGGGCCATGTGCAGCAGGCCAACCACCCCATGCAGACCTCCTCCGAGGTCTTCGCCGACCTGGTCGCCGAGCGCACCGGCGGCGCCGTCAGGATCGTGGTCCACCCCGCCGAGCAGCTCGCCGGGCTGCGCGCCGGCGCCGAGGGCGTCCAGCTCGGCACCATCGACATGTATTGGACCGATTCCGGCACCCTCGGGAACTGGGCGCCGCAATACGGCTTCGTCAGCCTGCCCTTCATCTTCGAGGACTTCGCCGCCTCCATCGCCGCCATGGACGCGCTGGAGGCCGACATCGTCGAGAGCATGCGCGCCGATCTCAACGTCGAGCGCCTCGCCTGGTCGCCCTCGGGCTTCCGGGTTATCCTCAGCCGCACCAAGCCGGTGCATGCCGCCGGGGACATGCGCGGCCTCAAGATCCGGGTGCCCGAGATCCCCCTCTACGTCTCCGCCTTCGGGGCGCTGCACGCCAACGCCACCCCGCTGCCCTGGGGCGACGTCTACAGCGCCCTGCAGACCGGGGTGGTCGATGCGGTGGAAGGCCCGCCGGCGGCCATCCTCACCTCGGCGCTCCAGGAGGTGGTGCAGCACATGACCCGCACCAACCACATCATGACCGACCTCAACCTGCTGATGAACCTCGACCGGTTCAACGCCCTCACCCCCGAGCAGCAGCAGATCGTCCGCGAGGCGGCCAGGGAGGCCGTCAATGGCGGCCTGCGCGACCTGCTCGCCGCCGACGAGGAGCGGTCCTACCAGGCGCTGGCCGAGGTGCTGGAGACCGACGAGACCCCCGACATCGACTCCTTCCGCACCGCCATGGAGCCGGTCTATGCCGAGTTCATCGGCAGCGCCGGCGGCAATGCGGCCGCCTGGGTCGCCGCGGCGCAGGGCAACTAGCCCGGCACCTTCCCCGGTCCCGCGCCGCTCGCGGGGCCGGCCCCCGGATTTCCTTCTTTGGGCATGGCCAGATGAGCACGAAGACCAGCAAGCGACAGAACGACACCGATCTCGACGGCGAGGGCCAGCTCGGATTGTTCCGCCAGATGCTGCGGGTGCGCGAGTTCGAGGAACAGGTGCAGCGCAGCTATCTGGAGGGCCTGGTCTACGGCACCACCCATCTCTGCCAGGGCCAGGAGGCGGTGCCGGTGGGCGTGCTCTCCACCCTCGGGGACGGCGACACGCTGACCTATACCTATCGCGGCCACGGCGTCTGCGTCGCCCGCGGCATGCCCATGCGGGTGGCCTTCGGGGAAATCTTCGGCCGGGTTGAGGGCGCCTCGCACGGCCTCGGCGGCTCCATGCACATCACCGATCCGAAGCTGGGCCTGATCGGCAGCTTCGGCATCGTCGGCGGCGGCCTGCCCTGCGCGGTCGGGGCGGCCCTCGCCGCCCGGCTCGACGGCAAGGGCAGGGTGTCGGTCACCTTCTTCGGGGACGGCTCGACCAATATCGGCAGCTTCCACGAAAGCCTCAACATGGCGGCCGTCTGGAAGCTGCCGCTGGTCTTCGTCTGCGAGAACAACCTTTACGGCGAGTTCAGCCGCATCGACCACACCACCCCGGTGGAGGACATCGCCGTGCGCGCCGCGTCCTACGCCATGCCCGGCGTCATCGTCGACGGCAACGACGTCCTGGCGGTGCGCCGCGCGGCGCTCGCGGCGGTGGACCGCGCCCGCGCCGGCGGCGGGCCGACGCTGATCGAGGCCAAGACCTATCGCCATCGCGGCCATTCGCGCACCGACCCGGCCAAGTACCGCGCCGAGGCGGAGGTGGCCGAATGGCTGCGCAAGGACCCCATCGCGCAGTTCCGCGAGACGCTGGTCGGCGCCGGCATCGCCGACGCGGCCGCGCTCGACGCCCTGCACGAGGCGGCCCGCGAGGAAGCGCGCAGCGAGGCGGCCATCGCCGCCGCCGGCGCCTTCCCCGACCCGGCCGCCTTCGTCGACCAGACCTTCGCCAACGCCTGATGAACCAAGACCGAAGAGTACCGGCACCATGGCACCGACCGAACTGACCTACCGACAGGCGATCGCCCTGGCCCTGGCCGAGGAGATGCGCCGCGACCCCAGGGTGCTGCTGATGGGGGAGGACATCGGCGCCTCCGGCGGCCCCCTCAAGACCACCGAGGGGCTCCATGCCGAATTCGGGCCCGAGCGGGTGCGCGACACCCCGATCTCCGAGAACGCCTTCGTGGGGGCGGCGCTGGGGCTGGCCATCATGGGCTACCGCCCGGTGGTGGAGATCATGTTCGCCGACTTCCTGGGCGTGTGCTACGACCAGATCGTCAACTCCATCGCCAAGCACCGCTTCATGTCCGGCGGGCGCATGGACGCGCCGCTGGTGATCCGGGCCATCGGCGGCGGCGGGCTGCGCTTCGGCGCCCAGCACAGCCAGACCGCCGAGACCTGGTTCATGCCGGTCCCCGGCCTCAAGATCGTCTCCGCCTCCTCGCCCAACGAGGTCTACGGCATGCTCAAGGCGGCCATCCGCGATCCCGATCCGGTGCTGCTCATCGAGCACAAGGGGCTCCTGGGCGTGAAGGGGCCGGTCTATGTCGGCCAGGACAATCTGCTGCCGCTCAAGGGCACCAACCTGCTGCGCGGCGGCGACCACGCCACCGTGGTCGCCAGCCTCGGCATGGTGCCGCGCGCCCTCGAGGCGGCGGGGATCCTGGCCGGGGAGGGCATCGGGCTCGACGTCTTCGACCTGCGCGCCATCCGCCCCATGGACACCTCGGACATCGTGGAGAGCGTCAAGCGTACCAACCGCCTGCTGACGGTGGAGGAGGTCTCCCTGGTCGGCGGCTGGGGGGCCGAGGTCTGCGCCCGGGTGACGGCGGGGGCCTTCGAATATCTCGATGCGCCGCCCCAGCGCCTCGGCCTGCCCGAGCATCCCCTGCCCTACAGCCCGGCGCTCGAGGACGCCGCCATTCCCGATGCCGCCGCCATCGTCCGGGCGGTGCGCGAGCTTCTGGCCTGAGGCGGCGCCATGGCGAGCGAAGTCACAGTGCCCAAGCTCAGCGCCACCATGGAGGAGGCGCGCGTGGCCCGCTGGTGCCGCCAGGTCGGCGACACGGTGCGCGAGGGCGAGGTGCTGCTGGAGCTGGAGACCGACAAGGCGGTGCTCGAGGTCGAGGCCACCGCCTCCGGCACCCTTGCCAGCGTGCTGGCCGCCGAGGGCGAGGTGGTGGCGGTCGGCGCCGTCATCGCGCTGCTGGGCGAGGACGCCGCGCCGGCCGCCCCCGCTGCCGCAAGTGCCGCGCCGCCGCCGCAGGCCCCGCCCGCGCCCCGGCTGGAGGCCGTGGGCGAGGCGGGAATCGTGGCGGTGTCGGGCGGGGAGCCGATGCGGCCGCTCGCCCGCCCGCCGGCCGGCGGCGACCCTGCGATCCGCGCCACCCCCCTCGCCAGGCGCCTGGCCTCAGAGCGCGGCGTCCGCCTCGAAGGCTTGACGGGCACCGGACCCCGGAACCGCATCTGCCGGCGCGATGTCGAGCGGGCCGCCGCGGCGCCCGTCGCAACGCCCATGCCGGCCGCGCCCGCGCCGGTTGCGCCTCCCGCTCCCCCGGCTCCGGCCGAGGCGCCGGGCGCGGTCAGCCGCATGCGCCAGGCCATCGCCGCCCAGGTCAGCGAGAGCCGCCGCACCATCCCCTCCTTCACGCTCGACCGCTGGATCGGCCTCGAGCTGCTGGAGGATGCGCGCGCCCTGTTCAACCGCCGCCTCGCCCCCGAGGAGCGCCTGACCATCACCGATCTCGTGCTGCAGGCCGTCGCCGACGTGCTGGCCCGGCATCCGCGCATGGGGCTGCTCTGGCAGGAAGGCCCGCCGGCCGGCACCCGCCCGGCGGAAGCCGGCGCCATCGGCATGGTGGTGGGCCTCGACGAGGGGGTGATGATCCCCGTGCTCAAGGGGCTCGCCGGCGCCGGGCTGGCCGAGATCGCCCGCCAGCGCCGCGAGGCCCTGGCCGCGGTGCGCGCCGGGCGCCTCGGCGCCGCCTTCTCCGGCACCCCGGCGCTGTCGGTCTCCAATATCGGGCGGGTGGGCGTCGACCGCTTCGAGGCCATCATCAGCCCCGGCGAGACCGCCATCCTCGCCATCGGCCGGGTGCATGAGCGGGCCGGCGTGGTCAATGGCGGCATCCGCGCCCGGACCGGCGCCCATTTCACCCTGTCGGTCGACCACCGTCTCATCGACGGGCTGGTCGGCGGCGCCTTCCTCGGCGCCCTGGCCGACCGGATCGAGAGGCAGACATGGCATCTGTGAGCGCTCCCCTCGATCTGGGCCTCGCCGGGCGCGTGGCGCTGGTCACCGGCGCCGGCGGCGGCATCGGCCGGCACGTGGCGCGCCTGCTGGCCGCCGCCGGGGCCATTGTCCACGCCGTGGACCGCGACGCCGAGGCCCTCGCGGCCGCCCGGGCCGACTGGCCGGGGCCGGCCCACACCGCCGAGGCGGCCGATCTCGGCGACCCGGCGGCCTGCGCCCGCGTCGTCGCCACGGCCACCGCGGCCCATGGCCATGTCGACATCCTGGTCGCCGTCCACGCCCTGCTGCTGCGCCAGGAGCTGGCCGAGGTGGACCCGCAATCCTTCGACCGGCAGATGTCGGTCAATGCCCGCGGCCCCTTCTTCCTCGCCCAGGCGGTGCTGCCGCAGATGGCGGCGCGCCGCTACGGGCGGATCGTGCTGTTCACCAGCCCCTCGGGCTTTGCCGGCGCGCTGGCCAAGGCGGCCGCCTATGCCATGAGCAAGGCCGCCGCGCTGGGGCTCGCCCGCTCCGTCGCCCGCCGCTACGGGCCGGACAACGTCACCTGCAACCTGGTGTCCCCCGGCTCCACCGACACCGCCATGCTGCATGGCGGGCTGGGGCGCGACGACCTGGAGGCGATCCGCGCCGCCATCCCGCTGCGCCGGCTGGCCGACCCCGAGGAGGTGGCGCTCGGCGCCGTCTATCTCGTCAGCCGCTGGGGCAGCTACGTCAACGGACACATGCTGACCATCGACGGCGGCAGCACCATGGGAGCCTGAAGATGACCGGCACGACGCATGACAGGGACGGGGTGACCATCGTCACCGGGGCGGCCGGCGGCATCGGCCTTGCCATCTGCGAGCGGCTCCACCGCGACGGCCACCGCCTGGCGCTCTTCGATGTCGACGAGGCCCGCACCGCCGCCGCGGCGGCCGCGCTGGGCGACGCCGCCCGCGCCTATCGCGTCGATCTGGCCGATGCCGATGCCATCGCGGCGGCGGTCGCGGCGGTGCGGGCCGCCCAGGGCCCCATAGCCGGGCTGGTCAACAATGCCGGCATCATCCAGCTCAAGACGCTGGCCGATACCAGCGCCCGCGACTTCGACCTCACCATGGCGATCAACCTGCGGGCGCCCTTCCTGCTGTTGCAGGCCGTCGCCCCGGACATGATCGCCCGCCGCGCGGGCGCGGTGGTCTCCATCGCCTCCTCGGCGGGCAAGACCGGCGGGTCGAGCGCCCAGGGCGTCTACGGCGTCTCCAAGGCGGGCGTCATCTGCCTCACCAAGTCCTATGCCCGGGAGCTCGCCGCCTATGGCGTGCGCGTCAACTCGGTCTCGCCCGCGCTCATCGAGACGCCGATGATCGACGGCCTCGCGCACCTGGCGGAGAACGTGCCGCTCCGGCGGCTGGGCCAACCCGCCGAGGTGGCCGAGGTCGTGGCCTTCCTGATGTCGGAGCGCGCCAGCTTCGTCACCGGCGAGGACATCGACGTCAATGGCGGCTTCCTGATGGATTGATGGCCATGACCGCGCTGCCCCAGAAACCGTTCCGGCCCCGCATCGCCATATTGAGCGGCTACATGACCTATTACGAGCCGCATATGCCCGAGGGGTTCCGGGCCGCGCGCGCGGCCTGGGGGCAGGACATCGCCGCCCTCTTGGCCGGGATCGGCGAGGCGCGCTTCTTCGGGCTGATGACCGATCTCGAGACCGGGCGCCGCATCGGGGCGGACCTCTCCGCCTGGGCCCCGGACGTATTGGTGCTGGCCCCGGCCATGCCCGGCCCGCCGGCCTTCACCTGGGAGGCGATCGCGGGCCTGCCCAGGGTGCCCGTCGTGCTCTGGGCCGCCGGCCATCTCGACGGGCTGGCGCCGGACTACGATTCCATCGACCACCTGGCCAATAGCGGCGCGGTCGGCGTCGCCATGATCGGCAACATGCTGGCGCGCCACGGCCGCGCGCCCACGGTCCTTGCCGGCCGCTGGACCGACGCCGCCGCCCGGCGCGACCTCTGCGCCGCGGTCCGCCGGGCCGCCGTCGCCGGCCGGCTGGCCCGGGCCCGGGTGGGCGTGCTGGGGCGCCCGCTCGACGGCTACAGCAATGTCGTCGTCGATGCCGGGCTGCTGCGCGACCGGCTGGGCGCCGAGCTGGTCGAGGTGCCGCTGGCCGAGTGGGAGGAGACCTTTGCCGCCGTCGATCCCGCCGCCGTCGATGGCGTCCGCGACTGGCTGGTGGCCCATTGCCGGGTCGAGGCGCCCGATGGCGAGGACCTGCTGGCCAGCTGCCGCCTCGCCGCGGCGCTGGCGGCCGTCGCCGCGCGCCACGGGCTGGATTGCGGCACGTTCAACAGCCATCTCGAATACAGCCACGCCAATCCGGCCATCGGCCTGGTGGGCGGCCTCGCCACCAGCTGGCTCACCTCCACCGGCATCCCCTTCACCGATACCGGCGACACCGTAACCGCCATCGCCATGCTGGCGGCGCGCCTGCTCACCGGCACGTCCGTCTATACCGAGCTCAACCTCATCGACTATGCCGCCGACGCCGTGTTGTGCGCCAATACCGGGGAGGCCGATTTCGCCGCCGCCGGCACCGTCCGGGTGGCGCCGGCCCGCAGCAGCACCGGCAAGGTGCAGCGCGGCGCCATCGTCGATGCCGAATTCGTCCCCGGTCCCGCGACCATTGTCGGCTTCACCCCCGTCCCCGAAGGGTTGCGGTTCATCGCCATGCCGGGCGAGCTCCTCGGCCGGCCCGAGCTCGACCTGCATGTGCCCCACACCCTGTTCCGCCCCGCCTCCGGCTCGGCCGCCGCCGGCTTCGCCCGCTGGATCGAGGCCGGGGCCACCCACCATGCCGCCATCGCCCGGGGCGACGCCGCCGCGGACATCGCCGGCATCGCCCGCCTGCTGAACCTGGATGTGAGGATCGTGCCATGAACGCCGTCGCCCAGTTCTCGGTGGCCTCCGGGCTCGGCCAGCGCCCGCCGCGCATCGCGGTGGTCTGCGGCTACATGCCCTATTTCGAGGAGATCATGCCGCCCGACTTCCGCAGCGCCATGGCCGCGCGGGGCGAGGCCGGCGCCCGGCGCCTCGACGGGCTGGGCGAGGTGCTGTTCGCCGGCCTGGTGCACGACCACGACAGCGGCTTCGCCGCCGGCCAGCGGATCAGGGCCTTCGCGCCCGACGTGGTGGTGCTGGCGCCCACCATGGCAGCGCCGGCGGGCTATCAATATGCCGCCGTGCGGGATCTCGGCCGCATCCCCATCGTCCTGCTCGACATCCACGAGCTGGAGACCATCCCGCCCGACTACACCGCCCACAGCATCGTGCCCAACAGCGTCACCGTGGGCTGCATGATGATCAACAGCCTGCTGCGCCGGCAGGGGCGCTGGTCGCCCGTGGTCACCGGCCATGCCGGCGATCCCGCCACCTGGGCCCGCGCCCGCGACACCGTCCGCGTCGCCGCCGTCGCCGGCCGCTTCACCAGGGCGCGCTTCGGCGTGCTGGGCGCCCCCCTCGACGGCTATTCCCACGTGCTGTGCGATCCCGGCGCGCTGGCCGGCGCCACCGGCGCCAGCCTGGTCGAGATCGGCCCGGCCGAGTTCACCGACGCCTGGCGCGGCATTGCGGACACGGCGGTCGCGGCGCTGGCCGCCGCCTATCGGGCCGCCGTCACGGTCGACATCGCCGCGGCCGACGAGGACCAGTTCCGCCGCTCGCTGCGCCTGGCGCTGACGCTCGAAGCCATGGTGCGGCGGCACGGGCTGGCCGGGGGCACCTTCAACTGCCGCAACGAATACGGCGTGCTCAACCCCGAGATCGGCGTGCTCGGCTGCCTCGCCAACAGCCATCTGACCACCCATGGCCATCCCTTCACCTGCACCGGCGACGTGCTCACCGCCATCGCCATGTATCTGGGCAAGCAGCTGGGCGGGGACAGCTACTACTGCGAGCTCGACACGCTGGACTATGCCGCCGATGCGGTGCTGTGCGCCAATACCGGGGAGGGCGACTTCCGCCAGGCCGAGAGCTGCGCGGGCTGCGCCATCCGCAGGAGCGGGCACGAATCGGGCCGCTATTCCCCCGGCTGCAACATCCGCTACGACATGCCCCATCGCGACGGCACGGCGCTGGCCTTCGCCCCGCGCCCCGACGCGCCGGGCGGGCATGTGATCATCGCCGCCCAGGGGCGGATCGCCGGCACCCCCGACACGCGCCTGGCGCTGCCCTCCATGTATTTCCGCTTCCAGGACATGCCGGTGGGCGAGGCCATGAGCCGCTGGATCGAGGCCGGCGCCGTGCACCATACCGGCATCTCCTCCGGCCACCACGCCGCGGCGCTGGAGCTGGTGGCCCGGCTGGTCGGCATCGGGTTCGAGAGGGTGAGCTGATGATGCGGGCCGCCCGTCTCTTCCGGTACGATACGCCCTTCGAGGTGGTGGACATGGCCGTGCCCCGCCCGGAGGCGGGCGAGGTGGTGGTGCGGGTCGCCGCCTGCGGCATCTGCGGCTCCGACCGTTTCCTGCAGAAGGGCGGCTTCGCCTCGGTGCTGCCCATCGTGCCCGGCCACGAGGCCGCCGGCACGGTGGAGGCCGTCGGTGCGGGCGTCGCGGGGCTCGCCCCCGGGCGCAAGGTGGCGATCTACTACATCGCCCATTGCGGGCAATGCGCCTATTGCCGCTCGGGGCGGGAGAACATCTGCGTCGGCGCCCGGCGCATGGGCGTCGATTTCGACGGGGCGCTGGCCGAGTTCGTGCGGGTGCCCGCCGCCAATTGCCTGCCGCTGCCGGAGGACATCGACCTCGCCGCCGCCGCCGTCATCACCGACGCGGTGGGCACGCCCACCCATGCGCTGCGCCAGGCCGGGGTGCGGCCGGGCGAGACGGTGCTGGTCATGGGGGTGGGCGGCATCGGCTCCAACGCCGTGCAGATCGCCCGGCTGATGGGCGCCGAGGTGATCGCCGCCGCCCGCTCCGAGGCCTCCCTGCGCACCGCCCGCGCCATCGGCGCGCATCACGCGCTGCGCGCCGACGCGAGCCTCGTGGCGGCCGTCCTCGATCTCACCGGGGGCCTCGGCGCCGATGCCGTCATCCAGTGCGCGCCCGGCGAGGCGGCCTTCGCCGCCGCCCTGCCCTGCCTGGGGCGCGGCGGCCGGCTGGTCATCGTCGGCACCAGCCACCGCCCGGTGCCGGTGGAGTTCAATCAGCTGCTCTGGAAGGAGCAGGAGATCAGGGGATCGCGGGGCTTCACCCGCGCCGACATCCGCCAGGGCCTCGACTGGTACGCCGAGGGCCGCATCCGGGTGGATCACCTGACGGCGCGGCAACGGCCGCTGGCCGAGATCAACGAGGCGATCGCCGATCTGGACGACCCCGGCGTCGTGCGGACCGTCATCGCCTTCACCTAGGGAGGAAAGCATGGCTGTGCTGGAATATGACGAGGTCTTCAAGAGGCCGATCCGCAAGGGGGACTGGGCCGACCAGCTCGTGCCCACCTATAAGCGCATCGCCGAGGCCATCGCCGCGGGGCGGCGCCAGGACGCCATCGACTATATCGAGTATTTCGACGTCGAGGCCGGGGTCTGCTACAACCTCTACACCCAGTGGCATGCCGACGCCGAGCGCTGCCTGGCCGACAAGGGCGTCGGCCCCCTCGACCTGCAGGGCATCCGCGACGAGCTCAACTGGCTGGTCAACGGCTGGTACGACGCCAGTCGCGCCTATGACCGCATGGCCGAGCTCGCCCGCTACCGCATGACCAAGGCGCGGCTCATCCGCCTGCTCGGCGCCCCGCCCGAGCAGGCCCTGGCGCTGCTCGCCGAGTGGAAGGAATTGTGGCGCTCGATCCACGACCGCGACGTCGACTATGCCGGCGGCCTGTTCAACGCCATCCATATCCGCTTCGGGGAGGCCGCGATCGAGGAGATGTACCGCGACTACGTCATCGGCAATCTGTTCGATTTCCGCTACGAGCGGTTCGACGTGTCCAGGAACGATTGGGCCGACATGTTCCGCGCCCTGGTCTATGTCTCCATCGAGGCCATGCGCGGCCATCTGGTGGGCCCCGAGCGCGACGGCACCATGGAGCTGGTGGAGGACGAGGAGAAGGTGGTGATGACCTTCACCCCCTGCGGCAGCGGCGGGCGGACGGTTGCGGGCGACCGCATCGCCGGCACCCCGTCGCGGCACGAGGCGCCCTATCACTACCAGACCATGCAGGAGCCGGCGGATTTCCACTGGAACCTGACCGGGGTCTGCCACTACTGCACGCATTGCGCCGTGCTCATGGAGAAGCTGCCCATGGAACGCTTCGGCTATCCGGTGCGCGTGGTCGAGCCGCCGCAATATCCGCACAAGACCGACAAGTGCCGCTGGACCATGTATCGCGACCCGCGCGACGTGCCCGCATGGGTCTATGAGCGCTCCGGCCACGTCAAGCCGGGTCCCGACGAGCCCCTGGGCAGCCGCACCCGCACCGGAGCCGGCTCATGACCCCCGCTGCCGCCCGACCGGGCCCGGGCGCGGGCATCGTGCGCGCCGTGTCCCTGCTCGCCCTGTGGCTGAAGCGGGTGATCGAGGTGGTGGTGACGGTGATGATCCTGTCCTTCACCGTCGTCGCCCTGCTGGCCGTGGTCTATCGCTACGTGCTCAACGACAGCCTGGTATGGAGCGAGGAGTTCATCCGCTATTCGCTGTTCTGGGTGGTGATGCTGGGCGCGGCCCTGCTCAGCTACGAGAACGGGCACCTGTTCATCGAGGCGCTGCACGACGCCCTGCCGCCGGCGCTGCGCCGGCCGCTCGTCCGGCTCTGCCATGCGCTGACCATCGCCTTCTGCGCCATCCTGGCGGTGCAGGGATACCTGCTCGTCATGCGCACCACCGGCATCTCGCCGGCCCTGCGCCTGCCCATGCGCTGGGTCTACGCCGCCATGCCGGTGGGCAGCGTCGCCATCGTCGTGATGACCGTCAACAGCTGGCTCACCAACCGTCCGCCCCATTCGGAGGACCTGGCATGACCCTCATCGTCATGATCGCCATCGTGCTCGGCCTGCTCGCCCTCGGCATGCCCATGGCCTTCGCCATGGGGCTGGGCGCGGTCTGCGTGCTCTGGGTGCAGGGGCAGGTGCCGCTGCTGCAGCTGCCGATCACCTTCTTCACCGCCCTGGACAACTATGCGCTCATGGCCGTGCTGCTGTTCATCCTGGCCGGCAATCTGATGAATGTCGGCGGCGTCACCGCCCGCATCGTCGCCCTCGCCAAGGCCCTGGTGGGCCATCTGCGCGGCGGGCTGGCCCAGGTCAACATCATGACCAGCGTGCTGTTCGGCACCGTCAACGGCTCGGCCGTCGCCGACACCGCCGCCGTCGGCTCGATGATGATCCCCGCCATGTCCCGCGAGGGCTACGAGAAGCGCTTCTCGGTGGTGGTCACCTCGGTGTCGGCGCTGATCGTGCCCATCATCCCGCCCTCCATCCCCTCCATCCTCTACGGCTCGATGACCGGCACCTCCATCGGCCGCATGTTCGTGGCCGGCATCGTCCCCGGCGCGCTGATGGCGGTGGGGCTGATGGGGCTGACCTGGTTCCTGGCCAGTCGCTACGGCTGGAAGCCGATCCCGCGCGCCTCCTGGGGCGAGATCGGCCGCACCCTGCTGGGGGCGCTGCCGGCGCTGATGATGCCGTTCATCATCGTCGGCGGCATCGTGGCGGGCATCTTCACCCCCACCGAGGCCGGGGCGGTGGCCGTGGTCTACGGCGTCGCCATGTCCATCGGCTCGCGCTCGGTCAGCCTGCCGCAGTTCTTCCGCATGATGGTGACCAGCGCCAAGCTGACCGCCAGCGCCCTCATCATCCTGGCCGGCTCCGGGCTCTTCGCCTGGGTGCTGGTGCGCGAGGGCTTCGCCTTCATGCTGCGCGACGCCATGCTGAGCGTCAGCGACGACCGCACCGTGGTCATGCTGATGATCATCGTCGGCCTGTTCATCCTCGGCCTCGTGCTCGAGGGCGCCGCCGCCCTCATCATCGCCGTGCCCATCCTGCACCCCATCGCGGTCAGCCTCGGCTACGATCCGGTGCAGTTCGGCATCGTGGTCATCATCATGGTGCTGCTCGGCTCGGTCTCCCCGCCGGTGGGCGTGGTGGTGCAGCTCGCCTGCAAGATCGGCGGCATACCATTCACATCGACATTCAAGCTGCTGCTGCCCTATATGGCGGTGGTCATCGCGGTGGTGCTGCTGGTCGCGTTCGTGCCCGCGGTCACGGCGTTCCTGCCGGATCTGCTGAGCTAGGCCCGGGAGACGGAAGTGGACAGGCTGAGGCGCAAGCCCACGATCAAGGATGTGGCCCAGATGGCCGGGGTGTCGATCGGCACGGTGTCCCGGGTGCTCAACCAGCACCCGCGCGTCACCCCCGAGAGCCACCAGGCGGTGATGACGGCGGTGCGGGCGCTGGGCTACGAGCCCAACCTCATCGCCCGGACCATGCGGACCCAGACCAAGAAGGCCATCGGCTTCATGGTCAACGACATCTCCAACCCGCTGTTCTCCCTCATCGCCCGCCATGCCGAGACGGTGTTCCAGGACAACGGCTTCTCCCTGGTGCTGGCCAATTCCGGCGAGCGCTCGGGGGCCGAGGCCGAGCTGGTGCAGCAGTTCTTCACCCACCGCACCGACGGGCTGCTGATGAACATCTCGGACGAGACCAACCAGCAGCTGCTGCGGGCCCTGCAGAACCTGCAGGTGCCCACCGTGCTGATGGACCGCGAGCCGGCCGGCGTCAATCTCGACCGGGTGATGACCGACCACGCCTACGGCATGCAGCAGGCCGCCGGCTACCTGCTCAAGCTGGGGCACCGCCGCATCGCCCTGATCACCGCCGACCAGCGCATCAGCCCGGGCCGGGCGCGTATCGAGGGCTACATGGCCGCCCATGCCGCCGCCGGCGTCGCTGTCGATCCCGCCCTCATCCGGGCGCGCAGCCTCTCGGCCGGGCACGGCTTCCAGGAGATGTTCTCGCTGTGGACCATGCAGGAGCGCCCCACCGCGGTGATCGCGGGCGGCAACCAGATCCTGCTGGGCGTGCTGCGCGCCGCGCGACAGCTCCGCATCTCCGTGCCCGCCGAAGTGTCGCTCATCAGCTGCGACGAGACCGAGCTGGCCGAATTGGCGACGCCCCCCGTCACCGTGATCTGGCGCGATCTGGCGCTGGTCGGGCGGACGGCGGCGGACCTGCTGCTGCAGCGCATCTCCGGCCGCCGCACCGACGAGCCGCGGCGCATCATGCTGCCCACCGAACTGCGCGTCCGCGAAAGCTGCGGCCCGCCGGCGGCCTGAAGCCGCCGCATCCACCGCCGATTCCCGCACCACGGAGAGCACAACCATGCCGTCTCCCGACGATACCGCCTTGCCTGCCGCCCCGCTCAGCGGCATCCGCGTCCTCGATCTCGCCACCTTCATCGCCGCGCCCTTCTCGGCCGCCATCCTCGGCGAGTTCGGCGCCGAGGTGATCAAGATCGAGCAGCCCGGCTCCGGCGATCCCATGCGCAGCTTCGGCAGCCGCACCGCCCGGGGCGACACGCTGAACTGGCTCAACGAGGGCCGGAACAAGAAATCGGTGACGCTCGACCTGCGCCAGCCCGAGGGCGCCGCCCTGTTCCGGCGCCTTGTGGCCGGCGCCGACATCGTCTGCGAGAACTTCCGGCCGGGCACGCTGGAGAAATGGGGGCTGGGCTACGAGGTGCTGAAGGCCGACAATCCCGGGCTGATCCTGCTCCAGGTCTCCGGCTTCGGCCAGGACGGGCCCTATCGCAACCTGCCCGGCTTCGCCCGCATCGCCCATGCGGTGGGCGGGCTGTCCTATCTCGCCGGCGAGCCCGGCGGCCGGCCGGTGGTGCCCGGCTCCACCTCGCTGGCCGACTACATCTCCGGCCTCTACGGCGTCATCGGCATCCTGCTGGCCCTGCGCCACCGCGACCGCACCGGCGAGGGCCAGGCCGTCGACGTCGCCCTGTACGAATCGATCTTCCGCGTGCTCGACGAGATCGCGCCCGCCTATGCCATGTTCGGCCGCGTCCGCGAGCCCATGGGGCCGGCCGCGCCCAATGTCTGCCCGCACAGCCACTACGCCACCGGGGACGGCAAATGGGTGGCCATCGCCTGCACCTCGGACAAGATGTTCGAGCGCCTCGCCCGGGTGATGGGCCAGCCCGAGCTGGCCCATCCCGACCGGTGGGGCCGGGCGGGCCGGCGCCTCGCCGCCGCCGCCGAGGTCGACGCCACCGTCGAGCGCTGGACCAGGAGCCTGACCCTGGCCGAGGTGCTGGCGGCGGCCCATGCCGGCGAGGTGCCTTGCGGCCCGCTCAACACCATCGCCGACATCTTCGCCGATCCGCAGTTCCTGGCGCGCGGCGTGCTGGAGACGCATGAGGTGCCGGGTGTCGGCCCCGTGGTGGTGCCCGGCCCGCTGCCGCGCCTGTCGGCGACGCCGGGGCGCATCGCCAATCTCGGCGTGCCCCTCGGCGCCGACAACCGCGCCATTCTCGGCGGCGAGCTGGGGCTGGGTCCCGACGAGCTCGCCGAGCTCGAACGCAAGGGGGTGATCTCGTGACCCGGTTCCATCATGTCAGCTTCACCGTTTCCGACGTGGACGCGGCCGAAGCCTGGTTCGTCGAGCATTTCGGCCTCGTGCGGGTCGGCGGCGGCGACTACGACTTCGACTATATCCGCAGCCAGGTCGGCATGGCCGACGCGGTGCTCAAGGTGTCCGTCCTCGCCGATCCCGCGGAGCGGGGCGACCTGCTGGAGCTGATCGAATATGTCGGCGCGCGCGGCGCCCCGGCCGACACCGCCACCAACCGGCCCGGCAATGCGCATCTGTGTTTCCTCAGCCGGGACATCGAGGCCGACTACCGGCGCCTCTCGGGGCGGGGCGTGCGCTTCGTCTCGGCGCCCAACACCGTCACCTGGGGCATCAATGCCGGCGCCCGGGCCGTCTATCTCCTCGGGCCCGACGACATCCGGCTGGAGCTGTTCCAGCCGGCGCGGGCGGGCTGAGCCATGCGCCCGCGCATCGGCCTCGCCCGCATCTGGCAGGAGACCAACAGCTTCAGCCAGCGCCCGTCCGGCATCGGGGATTTCCAGTCCGACTGGCTGGCCGGCGAGGCGCTGCTGGCCGGCCTCGCCGGGCGCCGGGACGAGCTGGCCGGCTTTGCCGACGGGCTCGGCGACGCCGAGCCGGTGCCGCTCGTCACCG
>ENA-UOVV01000523-UOVV01000523.1-compost-metagenome-genome-assembly--contig:-NODE-523-length-44438-cov-6.217831_pt1 | contig 44438 bp, 47 predicted proteins | sample MGYA00238155_ERZ761577 | MGnify/ENA primary metagenome ERZ761577 (study PRJEB28898, sample SAMN06268775) | compost metagenome | isolation source: Emeryville, CA | place: USA:Emeryville, CA | collected... | reverse complement strand
CGACGGTCGGCCGCAAGCTGCTGATGGCCGGCAAATCCGGGCTCAACATCACCCGTTCGGAGGAATTTTCCGTCTTTCTGTCGCGTTTCGGCGCCGCCCGTGACCGGCTCGCGCCCGCCCTGGGTGCGCTGGACGGTCCGAAGCTGCGCGAGTGGTGCGCCGGGCTGGGCGTCGAAACCTTCGTCGGCTCCTCCGGCCGGGTCTTCCCTACCGCCATGAAGGCCTCGCCGCTGCTGCGCGCCTGGCTCGGCCGGCTGGCGAGGCAGGGTGTCGATATCCGCGTGCGGCATCGCTGGGTCGGCTGGCAGGACGGTGCCCTGGCGTTCGAGACGCCCGAGGGGCGCCGGGCGGAGCGGTTCGATGCGGTGGTGCTGGCGCTGGGCGGGGCAAGCTGGCCGCGGCTGGGGTCCGACGCCGCCTGGATGCCGCGGCTGCTGGCGCGCGGGGTGGAGGTCGCGCCCTTCCGGCCGGCCAATTGCGGCTTCGAGATCGGCTGGAGCCCGGTCTTCATCGAGCGCTTCGCCGGCCAGCCGGTCAAGGCGGTGGCGGCGAGCAGCGATGCGGGCAGCTTGCCGGGCGAATTCGTCGTCACCCGCTGGGGCATCGAGGGCAGCCTGGTCTATGCCCATGCCGCCGCCCTGCGCGACCGGCTCGCCGCAGGAGACGAGGCGGTGCTGCGTCTCGACCTGGCGCCGGGGCGGAGCCCGGAACGGCTGGCGCGCGATCTCGGGCGGCAGCCGCCCAAGGCGAGCCTCGCCAACCGGCTGCGCAAGGGCGCGGGGCTCGATGCGGTCAAGGCCGGGCTGGTGCGCGAGGCGGTGCCGGATGCGGGACGGCACAATGCGGAGGCGCTGGCCGCCCTCATCAAGGCCCTGCCTCTCGCGGTGCTGCGCCCCCGGCCGATCGCCGAGGCGATTTCCAGCGCCGGCGGCGTGCGCTGGGACGCGGTGGATGCCGACTTCATGCTGCGCGGCCTGCCCGGCACCTTCCTCGCCGGCGAGATGCTGGATTGGGAAGCGCCGACCGGCGGCTATCTGCTGACGGCGTGCCTCGCCACCGGCCGGGCGGCGGGACTGGCCGCGGCCCGCCATGCCGCAAGGTCCGCTGCCGCGCCATGATGGCGCGGGAATCGGGGGGACATGAACAGACTCCCGAAAGAGGAACCCTCCCTTTCACGACGCCGCATGCGCCGGACAGACGGCGCCCTGGCCCGACCAGTCGATCTCCACCGTGGCGTGGCCGATGCCGTGTTCCTCGCGCAGCCGTTCCTTCACCCTGGCCGCCACGGCCGCCGGATCGGCGCCGTCGGCGAGGGCGATTTCCAGCGTCGCCATGGTCTGGCCGGAGGAGAGCGACCAGACATGCAAATGCCCGACCGCGGCGAGGCCGGGAACGGCCGCCACGAGCTCAGCCTCCAGCCGGGCCGCGTCGAAGCCTTCGGGCGTGCCTTCCATCAGGATGTTGAAGGTGCGGCTCAGCAGGGCCCAGGCGCTGCGCAGGATGAGCAGGCTGACCAGCACCGAGAGGATGGGATCGATGGGCATCCAGCCGGTCAGCCAGATGACGAGGGCAGCGAGGATGGCGCCGACCGAGCCGAGCAGGTCGCCCAGCACGTGCAGCATGGCGCCGCGAATGTTGACGTGGTCGCGGTCGGCGCCCTGCAGGATGCGGAAGACCGCGAGATTGACCACGAGGCCCAGCACCGCCACCGCGAGCATGGGGCCGGCCAGCACCTCGTGCGGGTCGAGGAAGCGGTTGACCGCCTCCCAGCCGATCCAGCCGACCAGGGCGAAGAGGCTGAGCGCGTTCAGCAGCCCCGCCAGCACCTCCAGCCGCGAATAGCCGAAGCTGCGCCGCGCATCGGGCGCACGGCGGCCGAGCCGGAAGCCGAGCCAGGCGAGGAGCAGCGCCACCGTGTCCGTCAGCATGTGGCCGGCATCGGCGATCAGCGCCAGCGATCCCGAAAGCAGGCCCCCCACCACCTCGGCCACCATGAAGCCGCCGGTCAGCATCAGCCCGATCAGCACCGCGCGCTCATTGCCGGCGCCCACCGCCGGCGCATGGCTGTGCCCGGCATGATCGTGCCCGTGGCCGTGGGCGTCGTCATGGTCGTGATCCTGGGCATGGTCGTGCGCGGCCACGGCAATCTCTCCTTTGAATGCACATGTGAATATATATTCATATTAAGACAGTCAAGATGGAGAGGCACGCTTCGATGCATCCCATACCGTCGGACCACCGCCCAAACGAGGCCCCGAGAAACCGGCGAGTCTGGTGCGTCCCTACACTTCCTCGTCCTGCTCCGGGTCTTCCATGGCGTGGGCGAGCATGTCGGTCAGCATGCGGGCGATATGGTGGTCGGCGGCCTGGTAGAAGACCTGGCGGTTGCGGCGGGTGCCGCGCACCAGCCGGGCGGCGCGCAGATGGCGCAGGTGGTGGCTGACCAGCGAGGGGGAGGCACCGGTGGCGGTGGCGATGTCGCCCACCGCGATCGGGCCCTCGAGGCAGGTCAGCAGCACCTTGAGGCGGGTGGGATCGCCCAGAAGCCGATAGGTCTCGGCGATCACCGTGATGTGGCGTTCATCGGGCAGGGGCACGGGCGCTGATCCGCATGGGCTTGCTGTCTCTCCTAGCTAAGGCGCTTCGGCGCGGAAAACCAGCCTGCGCTCAGCGATACCCGGCCGCCTGCAGCTCGAACAGCTCGGCATAGCGGCCCTTGCGGGCGACCAGCTCGGCATGGGTGCCGGCTTCCAGGATGGCGCCGTTCTCCAGCACCAGGATGCGGTCGGCCATGCGCACGGTCGAGAAGCGGTGCGAGATGATCACCGCCGTCTTGCCGGAGGCGAGGCCCTTGAAGCGGGCGAAGACCTCGGCCTCGGCCTTGGCGTCGAGCGCGGCGGTGGGCTCGTCGAGGATGATCAGTTCGGCGTCGCGCATATAGGCGCGGGCAATGGCGACCTTCTGCCATTCGCCGCCCGACAGGTCGCGCCCCTGCTTGAACAGGCGGCCGAGCTGCTGGTCGTAGCCCTTGGGCAGGCCGGCGATGACGCCGTCGGCCAGGCTGCGCTCGGCGGCGATCGCGATGCGCTGCTGATCCTGGCGCGCCTCGATCCGGCCCACCCCGATATTGTCGCGGGCGGTGAAGCTGTAGCGGATGAAGTCCTGGAAGATGACGCCGATATGATTGTGGATGTCGGCCGGGCTCATTTCCCGCAGGTCGATTCCGTCGACGGTGATGCGCCCCTCGCTGGGGTCGTAGAGCCGGGTCAGCAGCTTGACGATGGTGGTCTTGCCGGCGCCGTTCTCGCCCACCAGCGCCAGCGTCTCGCCGGCCGGCAGGGTGAAGCTGAGGTTGCGGATCACCCAGTTCTCGGTCTCGGGATAGCGGAAGCCGACGCCCTCGAAGACGATGCCCTGGCGGATCGGCGCGGGGAAGGGCTTCGGCTGGGCCGGGGGCAGCACCGAGGGCTGGATCTCGAAGAAGGAGAACAGATCGTCGAGATACATGGACTGGCCGGCGATCTGGGTGAAGCCGAGCAGGATCTTCTGGAACAGGCCGTTGAGCCTGAGGAAGGAGCCCGACAGGAAGGCGAGGTCGCCGATGGAGAAGTCGCCGATGACGGTGCGCCAGACGATGAAGCCGTAGGCGCCGTAATAGGCCAGGCTGGCGATGGCGGCGAAGAGCGCGCCCCAGCCGGCGCGCAGCATGGCGACGTGCCGGTTCTCGATGAAGATCTGGGTGGCGAGCGTCCGGAACCGCTCGATGAGATAGGGGCCGAGGCCGAAGAGCTTGACCTCCTTGGCGGTCTCGGCGGTCGCCCCGATATGGCGCAGATATTCGAGCTCCCGCCGCTCCGGCGTGCGCCAGCGGCTGATCATGTAGGCCAGCGTGTTGAAGCGCGTCTCGCCCCAGATGGCGGGCACGAAGCTCAGCGGCAGCAGCAGGATGAGCCAGGGGGCGTAGACGAAGAGGCCGGCCGCCAGGGTGACCACGGTGATCATGTCCTGGGCCTGCCCGAAGAGCTGGCTCAGCAGCGCGTTGCGCCCTGCCGCCTGGCGCCGCGCCCGTTCCAGCCGGTCCTGATATTCGGCCGATTCGAAATGCATCAGGTCGAGCTGGGCCGCATGGGCCATCAGCTCGACGCTCACCGTGTTGGAATGCAGCTCCGAGAGGATGGAATCCACGAGCCCGGTGGCGCGGGAGATGATGTCGGAGGCCAGCACCAGCGCCAGCTCGAGAGCGAGCAGGGTGACGATGGGCGTCAGCAGCCCGCTCGCCCACCAGTCGCCGAAGGCGGGGCCGGGCGGCGGCAGCCCGGTCAGCCGCACCACCTCGTCGATGATCAGCTTGCCGACATAGAGCGCGGCAACCGGCTGGAGCGCCGCGATCAGCCTCAGGCCGATGCTGGCCGCGGTCAGCGGCCGGCTGGTCCGCCAGATCTGGGCGACCAGGCGTCCCAGATGGCGGATGTTCTCCAGCCGCTCCTTGAAGGTGGGGTCTGTCTCGGGAATGGGCGGCGGACGCCGGCCGGGAAGATCGGTCATGGCCACCAATGTAGTGCGCCGGCGCGGCGGCGGGAATGGGGCAGGCCCGCTTTCCTTCCCCGCTTCCCCTGCATCCGTCCTTGGGTCTTTCGCTTGCCTCGTCTCCTCCCTGAGGGGGAGGGTTTACGCCAATCAGAACCGCTGCGGCGGCGCCGGCCTGTTGTCCATGATCTCCTCGATCCGCTCCAGCACGTCCGGGGTCAGCCTGTCCTTGTGCGCGAGCGCGGCGAGGTTGTCGACGAGCTGGCTCTGCCGCGAGGCGCCGAGGATGACCGTGGAGACATGCGGGTTGCGCAGGCACCAGAGCAGGGCGAGGTGGGTGATGGAGATGCCGATCTCGCCGGCGAGCCGGGCCAGGGCGCGGATCTTGTCGAGCTTGGCCTTGCCGGCCTCGCTGGTCCATTGCTCCTTCAGCCATTCGTAGCCGGGCAGGTTGAGGCGGCTGTCGGCGGGGATGCCGTCATTGTATTTGCCGGTCAGCAGGCCGGAGGCCAGCGGCGACCAGATGGTGGTGCCGAGCCCCAGCAGATCGTAGAGAGGCAGGTAATCCTTCTCCACCTTGTCGCGGGTGAAGAGGTTGTATTGCGGCTGCTCCATGGTCGGCGGGGTCAGGTGGTTGGCCCGGGCGAAGCCCCAGGCCTCGGTCAGCTGCTGGGCGTTCCATTCCGAGGTGCCCCAGTAGAGGATCTTGCCCTGGGTGACCAGGTTGTGCATGGCCCAGACGGTTTCCTCGATCGGGGTGTCGATATCGGGCCGGTGACAGAAATAGAGGTCGAGGTAATCGACCTGCAGGCGCCTGAGCGCGGCATGGGCGGCCTCGGTGACGTGCTTTCTGGACAGGCCCTTCTGGGTGGGCTTGCCGCCGCCCCAGAACACCTTGGAGGAGACGGCGTAGCTGTCGCGGCTCCAGCCGAGTTTCCTGAGCGCCGCGCCCATCAGCCTCTCGGATTCCCCGGCCTCGTAGCCTTCGGCATTGTCGAAGAAATTGATGCCGGCGTCGTAGGCGTGGCTCATCAGGGCGATCGCCTCGCCCTCGTCCACCTGCTTGGAGAAGGTGACCCAGCTCCCCAGCGACAGCTCGCTGACCTTGAGGCCGGATTTGCCCAGGCGACGATATTCCATGATGCGCTTCCCTTGTGGTCGTGACGGGTCCGGACGGCCTTGGGCAGGCAGGCGCCGATGCGGCGCGGAGTCCGGGCGAGAGGAGGATTTATCGGCAAACGCCGATGGACTCGAGACTAGCGTCGGGACCGGGCGGTGTAAAGCCGCCGGACGCGGGTCACTGCAGCTCGCGCAGGAAGCCGGCCAGATCGGCGGTGACGTGATGCACATGCGGGCCGCTGGTGCGCTCCAGCTCCCAGGCATCCACCTGCTCGTGGACGAAATCCGCGCCGGCCACCACCTGCACCGTCGCCATGCCCACCTCGTGGGGCACCACCAGGTTCTTTTCCAGGTCGTCGAACATCACCGCGCGGGTGGGATCGATGCCGTAAAGGGCGAAGAAGCCGTCATAGGCCTCGCGGTGCGGCTTGGGCACGAAGGTCATGGCGCGGATGTCGTGGACCACCTCGAACAGGTCGTCCCCGCCCAGGCGCGACAGCACCGAGCGGGCGTGGCCGGTGTCGCCATTGGTCAGGATGAACTTGCGGCCCGGCAGGTCGCGGATGGCGGCGACCAGCTCGGGATGCGGGGTGACGGGCGAATAGTCGATGGCGTGCACCGTGGTGAGGAAATGGTCCGGGTCCACGGCATGCCGGTGCATCAGCCCGTTCAGCGTGGTGCCGAAGTCGCGGTAGTAGGTCTTCTGCAGGGCGCGCGCCGCCTCGAAGTCGAGCTGCGTCAGGTCCATCACGTAGTTGGTGATGCGGATGTCGATCTGCGCGAACAGGTTGCATTCGCGCGGATAGAGGGTGTTGTCGAGGTCGAACACCCAATCGGTGACATGGCCGAGGCGGGCCGGCGCGGGTCGGGAAGCGAGGTTCATGGCTGCATCATGCCAGAAAAGGGTGAAGGCTTCATCTAGCGCGTTCGGGGCGGGCCGAACCGGCAAAGCGGCATGCCGCCCCGGGCTGCGTGCATAGCCCGCAATAGCCCGGCTCCATCGCCGGGTGGAGGCTTTGCCGCGCGGCCGCGGCCCCTGCCGGCAGGGGCCGCGTCCGGCGCTTATTGGGCCGGCTGGTTGGCCGTCACCGACAGGCCGATGGCCGAGATCAGCCCGGCCGGATTGGCGGCGGCGGCGCTCAGCACCAGCAGGCTGGTGGGATTGGGCGGCCGCACGGCGATCTCGAAGCTCTGCGGATCGTCGAGGAAGGCGTTGACGGCCGGCACCACAATGTCGGTCAGGGCCGGAATGCCGGCCTCCCCGACCATGGCGGGCACGGTGGTCTTGAGGCCTTCCACGAAGCTGGCGCGGTCGGTGCCCGACTGGGCGGCGAACAGGTCGAGCAGCTTGGGCGCCAGCGAGGCGTCGTCATAGCGGATGACCGCGCTGGTGATGCTGAGCGCCTGGAGCAGCTCCATGCCGAGCATCATCTGCTGGGCCTGGGCCTCCTCGCTGGCGGGGTCGAGCTCGCTGGCCTGCATGGCGTAGATCTTGTCCAGCACGGCGGGGGTGAAGCCGGAAATGTCGGCGGTGATGTTGAGGGCGCCGACATCGGTGAAGTCGAACAGGAACTCCTCGACCACCAGATGGCCGTCGCCCATGGTCCAGTTCAGGACCTGGGTGATGTCGCCGTCGATCTCGGTCAGGCCCAGCGCCTCGATGATGGCGCCGGCCTCGGGCTCCTCGTCCTTGACGGTCGACAGGTCGGCCCAGATGCCGGAAATGGCGAGGTTGGAGACGATGCCGGCCAGGGTGTCGTCGTCGTTATGGGTGAATTCGGAGGTGATCTCGGTGCTCTCGAAGGCGACGACCTCGACGCCGTCGCGGGTGATCGACAGCGGGCCGGTGGCGACGCGGCCGACGGTCTGCAGCAGGTGCTCGGCCCCGGTCTCGCCGGCCGGCGGCAAATAGAGGTCCTCGGCCACCATGCCGGTCAGGGTCAGGTGCCCCGCCGGGTCGGTGGCGAATTGGGTGTCGACGTCGGGAACGGTCAGCCGGGTGGCGGTGTAGCTGCCGTCCTCGTGCTCGACCACGCCGGTGAAGGTCAGCTCGGTGTCGAAGGCGTAGCTCTCCTCGGGCAGGCCCACGATGGCGACCGTGACGCCGTCCACGGTGACGGTATCGCCGTCGAGCGTGGCTGCGCCGAAGCTCAGGTCGTAGCCCATCACCTCGTAGACGGCTTCGATGCGGTCGACGAAAGCCTCCGCGTCGAGCGCCATGGCGGGCTGCAGCAAGGCCAGCGTGGCGAGCCCGGTGGCAAGCATCAGGCCGGTGGTTCTGGTCGTCCTCATCATGTCTCCCATGATCTTGAAATTGTCCCTGAGCGGAGAATTCGGCTGTAGAAAAGTCGTTCCGCCCTCAAATGGCCCCTCACCCGCTGACCTGCAACCGATTAGCGGCAGAAATGCGTCGGGCAATATATTTGCATTCTATTGCAGTTTCGAGCGCCGTGGCCCGAGACCGCCCGGCTTGCTCGGCCCGAGTCAGCCGATATCGAGAAACTGCCGATAGGCCGGGTTGTCGGTCTCGTCCCAATAGGGGAAGCCGATGGCGTCGATATGGGCGATGAAATCGGCCCTGGTGGCCTCCGGCACCTGGATGCCCACCAGGACCCGGCCATAGTCGGCGCCGTGGTTGCGGTAGTGGAACAGCGAGATGTTCCAGGCGTCGTTGAGGCCTTCGAGAAATTTCAGCAGCGCGCCGGGCCGCTCGGGGAACTGGAAGCGGTAGACCAGCTCGTCGGCGAGCCCCGCCACCCGGCCGCCCACCATGTGGCGGACATGCAGCTTGGCGACCTCGTTGTCGGTCATGTCGGTCACCGCCAGGCCATTGGCTTCCAACAGGGCGATGATCTCCTGTTTCTCCGCGTCGCCGCCCGACAGCTTGATGCCCACGAAGATGCGGGCGCTGCTGGAATGGGCATAGCGGTAGTTGAACTCGGTGATGGAGCGCCGGCCGATCAGGCGGATGAAGGCGCGGTAGCTGCCCGGCCGTTCCGGAATGGTCACGGCCAGCAGCGCCTCGGCCCGTTCGCCGATCTCGGCGCGCTCGGCCACGTAGCGCAGCCGGTCGAAATTGACATTGGCGCCCGAATTGATGGCGATCAGCGCGCCCTTGGGAGCGGCGCCGGTCTCCACCTCCCGCCGCAGCCCGGCCAGGGCCAGGGCGCCGGCCGGCTCGGCGATGGCGCGGTGGTCGTCGAAGATATCCTTGATGGCGGCGCAGATCTCGTCGGCGGTCACGGTGACGATGTCGTCGAGCAGCGTGCTGCACAGCCGGAAGGTCTCCTCGCCCACCTGGCGCACGGCCACGCCGTCGGCGAAGAGGCCCACCTGGTCGAGCGGCACCGGCCTGCCGGCGGCGATGGCCGCCTTCATGCTGGCGGCCTCCTCCGGCTCGACGCCGATGACGCGGATGTCGGGGCGCAGGAACTTGACGAAGGCGGCGATGCCGCCCGCCAGCCCGCCCCCGCCCACCGGCACGTAGATGGCGCCGATCGGGCCGGGGTGCTGGCGCAGCAGTTCCAGCCCCACCGTGCCCTGGCCGGCGATCACGTCCGGATCGTCGAAGGGATGCACGAAGACGTGGCCGTGCCGCTCCGCCAGCCCCGCGGCATGGGCGCGCGCCGCGTCGAACCCGTCGCCGAACAGCACCACTTCCCCGCCCAGCCGCCGCACGGCGTCCACCTTGATCGCCGGGGTGGTGGTGGGCATGACGATGACGGCGCGGATGCCCATGCGGGTGGCCGAGAGCGCCACGCCCTGGGCATGGTTGCCGGCCGAGGCGCAGATGACGCCGCGGCTGCGTTCCCCGGCGCTGAGGTGGGCCATGCGGTTGTGGGCGCCGCGGATCTTGAAGGAGAAGACCGGCTGCAGGTCCTCGCGCTTGAGCAGGATGTCGGCGCCGAGGCGCTTGGACAGCAGCTCCATGGGCTCGAGCGGGGTCTGCTCGGCCACTTCATAGACCGAGGAGGTCAGGATCTTGCGGACATAGTCGTGCATGGCGGGCTTTCCCGGGCGGCTCGCAATTCTGCCCGCGATGGACGCCCGCCGGCGGCAAATGTCAACGGGGACATTCGTCCCGGCGGCCTCAGGCCAGCAGCTGCCAGGTCTGGTAGAGGGCCAGCACCACGACGAGGCCGCCGACCAGGATCATCAGGCGCCGGGCCGGGATGATCCGCACCACGAAGCCGGCCAGCGGCGCGGCCAGCACGCCGCCCGCCACCAGGCCCGCCACCGACCACAGATAGCGGTCCAGCCCCTCGGCCTCCTGCCAGTGCCCCGTGAGCAGGGCGGTGACGAAGGCGACGGAGACGGCGGTGGTGACGAAGAACTCCACCGTGTTCACCGTGCCCACCACATAGCGCGGCGCGCCGCCCGAGCCGATCAGGCTGGAGGTGACGATCGGGCCCCAGCCGCCCCCGCCGGCCGCGTCGACGAAGCCGCCCGCCACGCCGAGCGGCATGACGATCCCGGTCCTGGGGTCCCGGTAGGGGCCGCGGGCGCGGAAGGCGCGATAGAGGATGTAGCAGCCCAACAGGCCGAGATAGAGGGTGACGAAGGGGCGCAGCACGGCGCCGTCGATGGCGGTCAGCACATAGGTGCCCAGGACGCCGCCGAGGATGCCGGCCGGCGCCAGCCGCCAGAACAGGCGCCAGTTGACGTTGCGGTGGGCGACATGGCTGGTGGCCGAGGCGGCGGTGGTGAACATCTCGGCCGCGTGCACGCTGGCCGAGGCGGCGGCGGGCGGGACGCCGAAGGAGAGCAGTATGGTGGAGCTGAGCACGCCATAGGCCATGCCCAGGGCGCCGTCGACGATCTGGGCGAAGAAGCCGACGGCCGCAAAAATGAAGAACTCGGAACCCATGCCGTCTCCCCAGCCCGGATGGCGCGGAACGCTCCTCTCCCGTTCGGGCGGAAGCCGCCAGGGCGCCTGGCATGCAACGCGGCCGGAGGGGAAAAGTTTGCGCTGCCCGCCGCTCAGCGCACGATCAGCGTGCCGGCCCCGTGTTCGGTGAAGAGCTCGACCAGCACCACGTGGGGGGTCTTGCCGTTGAGGATCACCACGCCCTCGACGCCGTTGTCCAGCGCCTCGAGGCAGGTCTCGACCTTGGGGATCATGCCGCCCGAAATGGTGCCGTCGGCGATCAGCGCCTTGGCGTCGCGCACGGTCAGCTCGGGAATGAGCCGGCCGTCCTTGTCGAGCACGCCCGGCACGTCGGTGAGGAACAGCAGGCGCTTGGCGCCCAGCGAGCCGGCGATGGCGCCGGCGAAGGTGTCGGCATTGATGTTGTAGGTGTTGCCGTCGCGGCCCGGCGCGACCGGCGCGATCACCGGGATCATCTCGGAGCGGGCGAGCAGGTCGAGCAGGGTGCGGTCCACCTCCACCGGCTCGCCCACGAAGCCGAGGTCCAGCACGCGCTCGATATTGGAGGTGGGGTCCTTGACGGTCTTCTCCGCCTTTCTGGCGAAGACCATGTTGCCGTCCTTGCCGCACAGGCCGATGGCCCATTCGCCCTCGGCGTTGATCAGCGCCACGATCTCCTTGTTGATCGAGCCGGCCAGCACCATCTCGACCACTTCCATGGTCCGCTGGTCGGTGACGCGCAGGCCGCCCTCGAACTTGGATTCGATGCCCAGGTTCTTGAGCATGGAGGCGATCTGCGGGCCGCCGCCATGCACCACGATGGGGTTGACCTTGGACTGCTTGAGCAGGGCGATGTCGCGGGCGAAGGCCTGGCCGAGCTTGATGTCGCCCATGGCGTGCCCGCCATATTTCACGACGACCGTCTTGCCCTCGTAGCGCTGCATGTAGGGCAGGGCCTGGGCAAGGATGCCGGCGTCATGGCTGAACCGGTCGGTGGCGGGGGCTTCGGTGGACATCGGCTGGGGCGCTCCCTGGCAAGGCCTGTCGGACGGGCAAGGGTCTATTCGATTTTGGCCGGCGTTGAAATCGGCATTGCGGAGAAATTTCATGCCGGCCGCCCGGCGTCCCGGTCCGGCTCAGTCGATCAGCAGCTCGACCCGCACCCGCTCGTCGAAGGACCAGCCGCCCAGCGCCAGCACGCCGCCCTCCGCGTCGCGGACCAGGGGGGCGGTCCGGATGGCCTCGGCGGGGCTGGTCACCTTGAAGCCCAGCACGTCCTCCAGCCGGTGGCGCGGCATGAAGTCGGCGGCACCCGCGACGAGGCCGGTCGCGTCCGAGACATTGGCGATGCGGAAGCGCTGGTCCCAGATGAGCTCGGAGCGCGGCGGCAGCCGCCGGTCGGCTGGCAGGGCCCGCCCCGGCTCGCGCGAGATCACCAGCGCGCCGTCGCGCAGCCGGGCGACGGCGCCCAGCAGCGTGGCCGAGCGAGGCAGGGCGCCGGCGGCGATCTGGTCGTAGAGGCGTTCCACCTGCCCCAGCGCCCGCGGGCGCTGCCGGCCGCCGACGATGTTGAGCACCCGTCCCAGCACCCGCCGCCCGATGGCCGGGCTGAGGGCGGCGAAGGCGGCGGCCGGCAGGCTGGCGGCGCCGAAGCCGTCCAGGGTCACGAGCTCGGCGAAGGCGGCGTCGGTCACCTGGGCCAGCGCCAGGTCGACCTCGACCATGCGCGCGGCGAAGCGCGCCAGGGCGGCGCCGTCCAGCCCCTCGGCGGCCAGCGCCGGCAGCAATTGCCGCCAGCGCACCCGCTCATAGGCGGTGTCGTGGTTGGAGGGGTCCTGCGCCGGCGTCAGCCCCTCGGCCGCCACCAGCTCGGCCAGCGCCGCCGGCTCCACCTCGAGCAGGGGGCGGAACACCTCCACCCCCTCGACCCGGGCGAGCGGGGCCATGCCGCGCAGGCCTTCGACACCGCTGCCATGGGCGAGGCGCATCAGCACGGTCTCGGCCTGGTCGGCGCGGTGATGGGCGGTGAGCAGGAGGGTAGCGCCGTCCTCGGCCATGGCCTGCCCGATCAGCCGGTAGCGCGCCTGCCGCGCCGCCTCCTGCACCCCCGTTTCGGGCTTGGGGCCCGTCCAGGCGAGGCCCCGCGCGGCAAGGCCCAGCGCCTCGGCGGTGCGCAGCACCATGGCGACCTCGCCGGCCGCCTCCGGCCGGAGGCCGTGGTCGAGGCTGTAGACGATCAGCCGCGGCGGCGTCTCGATTCCCGCCGCCCAGCGCCTGGCCAGCAGCATCAGGGCCAGGCTGTCCGGCCCCCCGGACACCGCGAGGCCGATGGCCGGCGCGGCGGCGGCGGGGGCGAAAAGCCGCGCCAGGGCCGCGGGGTCTCCCAGGTCGGGCGTCAGGCCGGCGGGCATTCGGCCCGGGCCTTCTCCTCGGCCAGCCGGGTCTGGAAGGCCGGGGCGGTTTCGGTATAGCGCCGGTCGATCTCGGCGAAGGTGCGGCAGGCGGTCTCGCGCTCGCCGGCCCCGGACAGCGCCACGCCGAGCTTGAGCAGCAGGTCGGGTGCCCGGGCGTGGCCCGGGTCCTTCTGGAAGGCCTCGAGCAGCACTTCGGCCGCCTGGTCGTAGGCATTGCGCATCAAGAGCGCCTCGCCCAGCCAGTTGGCGGCGTCGGTCGCCCGGGCATTGGTGGGGTAGAGCGACAGGAACTGGCCGAACTGGTCCTCGGCGAAGGCGAAGTCGCCGCTGACGAAGGCCTCGTAGCCGGCGGCGAACTGGGCGTCGGCGTCGGCATTGCCGGTATTGTCGGCGCGCGGATCGTAGCTGAGGTCGATCGGCTCGCCGGTCACGAGGTCGATGCTGCCGCTGCGGCCGGTGCCGACCAGCGGGTCGGCGGATTCGCCGAGCTTGTCCGCCGGCAGCCGGGAGCCGTCGTCGAAGGTGGGGTCGAACTCCTGCTCGCCCGGCAGGGGCTGCACGCCCTGATCGGGGATCACGGTGGGGGGCGCCTCGGGCGCCGTCTGGGCCGGGTCCTGCGGCAACGCCTCGGGCTGCGTCACGCCGCCCGGCTGGGTTGCCGCATCAGAATTTCCCGAGCCACCGCCTTCCAGCGCCTGGAAGCGGAACTCGTTGTCTTCCTGCATCCGGTTGATGATTTCCTGCATCTGGGTCAGCTGGAAGGTCAGCCCCTCGATCTGCCCGTTGAGCAGGCGGATCTGCTCCTCGAGCTGCTGGATGCGCACCAATAGCTGCGCCTGGTCGGCCTGGGCCACCAGCATCCGGTCGGGCCCGGCATTGGTGAAGGTCAGCCCGCCCAGCTCGGCGGGCGGCAATGCGGTCTGGGCGGTGGCGGATTGGCCGCCGAAGCCCAGGGCCATGGCCAGGGCGCAGAATGCCGCCCGGCCCTTGTTTGCAAGTCTGTGGAACGTCAAGCCGGCCTCCGGAAAAGTGTACGCCTGCCAAGATGGGTGTTATGGGCCCGCCGATAAAGGCCAATTTTGGTCAAAAGAAAGCGCCCGGGCCATATGGAGGGCTCCGGGCGCTCTTGCCTCCAGTTTGCACTGGATGGGAACGGCCTTCCGCGCGGGCGGAAAAGGCCGGTTTCTTACTGGACCACGGTGACCGCGCGGCGGTTCTGGCTCCAGCAGGAGATGTCGTTGCAGATCGCCACCGGGCGCTCCTTGCCGAAGGACTGGCTGGAGATGCGCTGGGCGTTGACCCCGCGCGACACCAGGTAGTTCACCACCACCGAGGCGCGGCGGGCGCCGAGGGCGATGTTGTATTCGCGGGTGCCGCGCTCGTCGGCATGGCCCTCGATCATGATGCGGTAGTTCTGGTACTGGTTCAGCCAGGCGGCCTGCTTGTCGAGCGTGGCCATGGCCTCGCTGGTCAGGCTGCTGGAATCGGTCTCGAAGAAGACGCGGTCGCCCACGGTGACCAGGAATTCCTGCTGGCTGCCGGGAGCGCCGCCGCCGGGGCCGAGATTGCCGACGCCGGTGAGCCCGGCATTGTCGGCGCTGCGCGAACAGGCGGCGATCACGACGACGAAAAGCAGCATCGCGGCGGCGCGCAGCGCGGTATTGATGGGTGCGGGGATGACCACGGGAGGCTCCTGAAAGACTAAAATCTTAGGCACGGCATTTACCGCGCTTAATCTTAAGACCGGGTGTCTCGACGTGGTTAATCTTTGCCTATTCCGGCGCGAATGTGGCGGGAAAGCTGGCTTTTTCGTGACGTTGCGCCACGGCAACAGCCGGCGCCGCCATCACGTTAGGGTTAAGTCCCGCCACCGAACCGTCCGGCGGCGGCCCTATCCCTCGGTCAGCTTGAACTCGATGCGGCGGTTGCGGCGATAGGCTTCCTCGTTCTCGGCGGGATCGAGGGGAGCGAACTCGCCGAAGCCGGCGGCGACCAGCCGGGCGGGCGGAACGCCCCTGGAGACGAGATATTGCGCCACCGAGATGGCGCGGGCCGCCGACAGCTCCCAGTTGGAGGGGAAGCGGGCATTGGAGATCGGCCGCCTGTCGGTGTGGCCGTCGATGCGCAGCACCCAGTTGATGTCGGGGGGGATTTCCGTCTCGAGCTGCAGGATGGCGTCGGCCAGCGCGTCGAGCTCGGGCAGGCCGGCCGGGGCGATGTCGGCCTGGCCGGCGTCGAACAGCACCTCGGACTGGAAGACGAAGCGGTCGCCCACCACGCGCACATCGGCGCGGCCTTCCAGGATCTGGCGCAGGCGGCCGAAGAAGTCGGAGCGGTAGCGGGACAGGTCCTGCACGCGCTGGGCCAGCGCCAGGTTCAGCCGGCGGCCGAGATCGGCGATCTGGGTGCGCGATTCCGCGTCGCGGGTCTCGGAGGCTTCGAGCGCCGCCTCGAGCGCGCTGATCTGGGTGCGCAGCGCCGCCAGCTGCTGGTTGAGCAGCGCCACCTGGGCATTGGCTTCGCTGGAGAGCTGCTGGGCCTCCAGCAGGTCGGATTCGAGCCCGGCAATGGTGGCGTCGCGGTCGCCGAGGCCGGCGCCGAGGCCCGCGAGCTGGCCGGTCAGCGCCGCGTTCTCCGCCTCGGCGCCGGCCAGCGTGGCGGTGAGGGTGCTGAGCTGGGCGGTGAGGTCGTCGGAATTGGCGCGTTCGAGCTGCAGCAGCTCGGTCAATTCGGCGATCTGGCTGTTGAGCCGGGCCAGCGCGGTGTCGCGCCCCTGGATTTCCTGGCCCAGGAAGAACTGGGTCAGCATGAACAGCGAGAGCATGAAGATGATGACGAGCAGCAGGCTCGACAGGGCGTCGACGAAACCAGGCCAGTAATTGGCTTCCTGACGGCGGCGGGAGCGGGCGAAGGCCATGGGCCTAGTTCCGGCGCTCGTTGTCGGCTTCGGCCAGCATGGCCTCGATCAGGTCGCGCAGCTTCTTGTTGGTCTCGCCCTGCTCGACGATGTAGCGCCTGAGATCGTCCTGCTCGGTGCGGATGTGCTTGACGAGGCCGTCGATGCCGCGGGCCAGCTCGGCCATGGCGCGGATGGCGTTCTGCGAGGAGTTCTGGTTCTGCATGTTGGCGCCGAGCCGCTCGATCATGGCCTGCATGTCGGCTCCGCCCACGCCCATGGAATTGGCCTGCATGGCGGTCACGGGGTGGTCCAGTTCGGTCATCGAGGTCATCCAGTCCTCGAGATCGGTGTAGAAGGCGTTCTGCGCCTGGCTGGTCTGCAGGTCGAGAAAGCCCAGCACCAGCGAGCCGGCGAGGCCGAACAGCGAGGACGAGAAGGCGGTGCCCATGCCGCCCAGGGGGGCGGCCAGCCCTTCCTTGAGGTTGGTGAACAGCGAGGCGCTGTCGGCCGAGGTCACGTCCAGCGCGTTGATGACGCCGGCCACCGAGCCCACGGTTTCCAGCAGGCCGTAGAAGGTGCCCATCAGGCCGAGGAACACCAGCAGGCCCGTGAGGTAGCGCGAGGTGTCCTTGGCCTCGTCCAGCCGGTTGCCCACCGAATCGAGGATGGAGCGCATGGAGGAGGGGGTGATGATGGCTTCCCCGATGCGCTCGCGCAAAAGCCCGGCGACGGGCGCCAGCAGCACGGGCTGGCGGGCATTGGGCGGGGCGCCGTCCTGGAGCGAGTTGACCCATTTGACTTCCGGGAACAGCCGGAAAATCTGGCGGAAGCTGAGGAATATGCCGATGAACAGCGAGAAGAAGATGAGGCCGTTGATGAAGGGGTTGGCCCAGAAGAAGGTGACGATGTTGCCGAAGAGGATGGCGGCCACCAGGCCCACCAGCACGAGGAAGATGACGATCTTGACCAGATACACCGCGGGGCTGGCGAGGTGGTAGGGATCGTAGCCTTGCGTCATCTTGCCTCTAACCTTGCCCCACACGCCCAAATCACCTGCGCCAGAGACTAGAGGCGGGCGAAAGGCGTGACAACGGGAAAGGTTAACGGACTGCTATGACGTGAATGGGGCGCTGTGGCGCCCACCCTGCGGCAGGCCGCGACGCTGGCGGCGGCGCGGGCCGCTACTGGATCGGCCGCAGGGCCTTGAGCAGGGCGCCCTGCAGGGTCTCGTTGCCGGCCACGACCTGCCCGTTCCACACCGAGCCCGGCTGGCCGGCGAAGTCGGAGACGATGCCGCCGGCTTCCCGGACCATCAGCAGGCCCGGGGCCACGTCCCAGGGCTGGAGCCCGGCTTCCCACAGCGCGTCGAAGCGCCCGGCGGCGAGCCAGGCCAGGTCCACCGAGACCGAGCCGGAGCGGCGGATGCCGGCCACGGCGGGGTTGATGCTGGCGAGCTGGCGCAATTGCAGCGTGTCGTTGGCGGTGCCCTGGGTCTTGATGCCGGTCGAGACCACGGCCTCGGACAGGTGCCGGCGGGCGGCGACGCGCAGGCGCTTGCGGTCGGCCAGCCAGGCGCCGCCGCCCTTTTCGGCGGTATAGAGCTCGTCGAGGATCGGGTTGTAGATCACCGAGGCCACGATCTCCTCGCCGCGCTGCAGGGCGATGGCCACGGCGAAGAGCGGGATGGAGTGGAGGAAATTGGTGGTGCCGTCGAGCGGGTCGACGATCCAGGTGTGCTGGCCGTCCGTGCCCGCCACCTCGCCGCCTTCCTCCATCAGGAAGGCATAGGTCGGCCGGGCCTTGCGCAGCTCGTCGTAGACGATCTGCTCGGCCCTGAGGTCGGCCTTGGAGACGAAGTCGGCCGGGCCTTTGCGCGAGACCTGCAGGTTCTCGACCTCGTTGAAGTCGCGCGACAGCGACTTGCCGGCCTTGATGGCGGCGCTGACCATGACATTGAGAAGGGCGGAACGCGCCATGGGGATAGTGCTCGCTAGCTCAAGCGGCTCGCTGGGGCCAGCGCCGGGAACGTCGCTGGCCGGCCCGAGGGATCGACGCCCCGCCGCAGGTTGAAAGTGTGGGCGGCTTATTGCCCCAGAACCGGCGCCGGTTCAAGGGTCTTGCGGATCGGCTTCGGTGTCGTCCGCGGCGGGCGGTCCGGCCTGCGGGGCGGCATCGTCCTCCGCGTCGGGGTCGACCACCCGGCTCGGGGCGTTTTCCGGATCGGTGGGGGCGGGCAGCACCGGCCCCATGGCCTCGGGCGCGGTGGGCACCACGGCGATGGTCTCGGCCGACTCGCGGCTGGGCGGCTCGGAGGGCCAGAACCGGGCCCGCTCCTCGGCGCGGGCCAGCGCCTCGGGCGGAATGGAGACCAGCAGCCGGTCCAGCGCCGGATCGGTCAGGCCCTGGCGGCGCGCCAGCGACCGCCACATCGCCGCTTCCTCGAGGCTGAGGGCCACGCCCTCGCCCACGGCCAGCAGCTTGGCATAGCGGTTCTGCGCCACCGGGCTGCCGCCCTCGGCGGCGCGGCGATACCATTCCACCGCCCCCGCGAGATCCCGCGCCACGCCGCGGCCCAGATAGAGCAGGGTGGCGTAGTCCACCTGCGCGGCCAGCAGGCCCTGCTCGGCGGCCAGCCCGATATAGCGGGCGCCTTCCTGCATGTCGGGCACGACGCCCGCGCCCTCGAACAGCATGGAGCCGTAGTCGTATTGCGCCTCGGGCAATTCGGCGTCGGCGGCTTCCTTCATCAGCGCGGCGGCGGTGGCGAGGCTGGGCTCGGCATAGATGCCTTCCACATGCAGCAGCGCCAGATTGTATTTGGCGGGGATGTAGCCGGCCTCGGCGGCGCTGCGGAACAGATCGGCCGCGCGCCGGCGGTTGCGCGGCACGCCGACGCCCTCCTGGTAGAGCATGCCCAATTCGAAGGTCGCCAGCCGGTCGCCATTGTCGGCGGCGAGCTGATACCAGCCGGCGGCCCGCTCGGGGCTCTGCGCCACGCCCAGGCCCTTGGCGTAGATTTCGGCGATCAGCGTCTGGGCGGCTGCGTCGCCCTTTTCGGCGCGGGGCAGGGCCAGCTCCAGCGCCGTCAGGAAATAGCCGCGCTGGAAGGCGCCGAAGGCGTAGTCGGTCGGCAGGCGCGGGCCGAAGACGGCATTGCTGATGGTCTCGGCGTCGCTGGTCTGCGCCCGCGCGGCCGCGGGCAGGCAGGCGAGCGCCGCGACGAGCAGGAGGGCGAGGCGGCTCATGCCGGCTCCCGCAGGGCGCGCTCGAAGGCGGCGAGGGCCTGGGCCGGATCGGCAGCCTGCCAGAGGCTGTCGGAAAGGGCGACGAACTCGGCGCCGGTGCCGCCCGGCATGCCCGGCTCCGCCGTGGGATCGGAATGGACGGCGGGGACCTCGAAGGTCTCGGCCCACCATTGCGCCAGCCCGGCGGCGGCCGCGTCGGCCGGGCCGGTCAGCGGGCCGAACAGCACATAGTCCACGCCCAATTCGCCGAAGCTCATGGCGTCGTGGCGTGAGCGGACATTGCCCACGCCCACGATGCCGTCCGGCTTGATGGCGGCCAGGGCGGCGCGGATCGCCTGGCTGCCGCCGGTGGTGACGTGGACGCCATCGGCGCCGCTGCGGCGCGCCAGCTCGACATCGTCCTCCAGCAGCACGGCCGCGCCGGCCGCCTGGCCCACCTGCACCAGGCGCTGCGCCAGCGCGGCATAGGCGGCATCGTCCAGCCCGCCCCGCCGCACCAGCAGCGCAGCCACTTCCGGGCCGGTCAGCACGGCCATCAGCCGGCGCGCGGCGGCAGCGGCGTCGGGATCGGGCGGAACGATGAGGTAGAGCTGGGTCGCCATGGCGTTTCCGATGGAAATCCGGATGCTCCCTATGGCGCCATTTTGGCGACAAAGGGACAGACGTTTCCAATAGGCCACGGGCCGCTGCGGCGCAATGGCGCGCGCGGACAGGCAAAAAGGACGCGCGCCCTTCGGAGGAAGAGCGCGCGCCAGTCGTGACGTTGGGACGTCAATCCGGGGTCAGGCGGCCCGATCCAGCTCGTTGGACCATTCGCCGAGGGCGGCCAGCGAATTCATGTGGGCGCGGTGCGCGAAGGCGGCCTGGGCGGCGGGGAAGTTCTCGCGCCGGCCGGCCCAGGTGCGCAGCGCCACGTTCTGCAGGGCGCGGCCATAGGAGAAGGTCAGCGGCCAGGGCTTGTTGGGGATCCGGTTCATCGCCGAAAGGTGGGCCGTCGCCTCCTCGTCGGTCTGGCCGCCGGAGAGGAAGGCGATGCCCGGCACCGCGGCCGGCACGTGCTCCTTGAGCACCTCGACGGTGCGGCGGGCGACGTCCTCCACGGTCGGGCGCTCGCGGGAATTGATGCCCGGCAGCACCATGTTGGGCTTGAGCAGCATGCCGGCGAGATCGACGCCGGCCAGGCGCAGCTCCTTGAACACGTTCTCCAGCACGTCGCCGGTCACCTGGGCGCAGCGCTCCATGGAGTGGTTGCCGGGCTCGCCGTCGCCCATCACCTCCGGCTCCACCACCGGCACGATGCCGGCCTCCTGGCAGAGGATGGCGTAGCGGGCCAGCGCATGGGCATTGGCGCGGATATTGTTGCGGGTGGGGGCGATGTCGTTGATGGTGATCACCGCGCGCCACTTGGCGAAGCCGGCGCCGAGGCTGGCATAGTGGGCCAGGCGCTGGCGCAGCCCGTCCAGGCCCTCGGTGATCTTCTCGCCGGTGTCGCCGGGCATGGGGAAGGCGCCGCGGTCCACCTTGATGCCGGGAATGCAGTCGGCATCGGCCAGGATGGCGCGGAAGGGCGTGCCGTCGGCGGCGGACTGCTCCAGCGTCTCCTCGGTCAGGATGACGCCGGAGATGTATTTCTTCATCGCCTCGGTGGAGCGGAACAGCATCTCGCGATAGTCGCGGCGCAGGTCGAGCGAGTTGGGCAGGTTGATCTTGGCGAAACGCTTGGCGATCGTGCCTTCGGATTCATCGGCCGCCAGGATGCCCTTGCCCGGGGTCATCAGCTTCTGCGCGATGGCGTTGAGAGACTTGGTCATGGGTGTCTGGCCTCGGAACTGGGATCGGCCAGAGATTAGACTTTCGTTACGCGCCTTGCGATTAGACGTCCGGTTATTAGACGAAAGGCTTATCTTGTATGGAAGATCGGCGCTGCCCGTCATCCGCCCCGCGCCGGGCGGACGGCGATGTCGGTGCTGCTACTTCTTCAGCGCCTCGACGCCGGGCAGGGGCTTGCCCTCCATCCATTCGAGGAAGGCGCCGCCGGCGGTGGAGACGTAGCTGAGCTGGTCCTTCACCCCGGCATGGGCGAGCGCGCTCACCGTGTCGCCGCCGCCGGCCACCGAGACCAGCAGCCCGTCATGGGTGCGCTTGGCCACGTGCCGCGCGATGGCCACGGTGCCGGCGTCGAAGGGCTCCATCTCGAAGGCGCCGACCGGGCCGTTCCACACCACGGTATGGGCATCGTCGATGGCGCCGTTGATGCGCTCGATCGAGGAGGGGCCGATATCGAGGATCATGCCGTCCGGATCGATGGCGTCGATCCCGTAGAGGCGGGTGGGCGAGTTGGCCTTGAAGTGCCAGGAGACCACCGCGTCTATGGGCAGGATGATGGCGCAATTGGCCCTTTCGGCCTTTTCCATGATGCGCCGGGCGGTGTCGGCCAGGTCCTTCTCGCACAGCGATTTGCCGACGCCGTAGCCCTGGGCGTAGAGGAAGGTGTTGGCCATGCCGCCGCCGATGACGAGGCCGTCGACCTTGGTGACGAGGTTTTCCAGCAGGTCGATCTTGGACGACACCTTGGCGCCGCCGACGATGGCGACCACGGGCTTTCGGGGCTTGCCGAGGCCGGCTTCCAGCGCTTCCAGCTCCGCCTGCATGGCCAGGCCCGCCGCCGCCGGCAGCAGATGCGCCAGCGCCTCGGTCGAGGCATGGGCGCGGTGGGCGGCCGAGAAGGCGTCGTTGACATAGACGTCGCCGAGGCTGGCCATGCGCTGCGCCAGCTCGGGGTTGTTGGCCTCCTCGCCGGGATGGAAGCGGGTGTTCTCGAGCACCAGCACGGCGCCGGCGGGCGCCTCCGCGATGGCCTGCCGCGCGCCGCTCACATCCTGCCAGTCGGTGGCGACGAAGCCCACCGGATGCCCGGTCTGGTCGGCCACCGCGGCGCAGACCTGCTCCAGCGAGAACTCGGGGTTCACCTTGCCCTTGGGCCGGCCGAAATGGCTGAGCAGGATGGCCTTGCCGTCATGCTTGACGATCTCGCGGATGGTGGGGACCAGGCGCTCGATGCGGGTGGCGTCGGTCACCTTGCCCTCGGCCACCGGCACGTTGAGATCGGCCCGCAGGAGCACCCGCTTGTTGCTGAGGTCGAGCTCATCGAGGGTCTTGAATTGCGCCGTCATGGCCGGTCTCCGATGGTCACGAATGGTGACCTTGGCCTAGCAGAGAGGGGCCGACGGGGGAAGCAGGGGCGGCAAAAATCTCTTGCCCCGGATGCGGCGTCAGGGGCCGGAGGTCGCCGTCGAGAGCATGGATCCGGCGAGATAGCCCAAGGGGCTCAGCAGCGTCCAGCCGGCCAGCCGCGCCAGATCGTCCACCATCACGTGGCGGGCGAAGCCGAGGCTGGCCCAGGGCGCGATGCCGATCCGCCCCAGGATGCGCCGGTGGCGGAGCACGAGAAAGCCGAGCGCGGCGGCGCTCGGCGCGATCAGCAGCAAGGGCTGGCCGAGCAGTCCGGCAAGTGCCCAGCCTGGCGGCAATGCCGCATAGAGGCGTCGCGTGAGACGAAACATCGGTCCATCCTGCACCCGATATCGACGGCGGGATAGGCTGATTTGTTGACATCGTCGTGACGGGCCGGGGCTTGACCCGGCCCCAGGGGCTGCCCCGACTGATGCGCGGATCGACACGCAAGGGGTGATTCCATGACCACGTCCGATCTTAACCTGACGCCCGCACAGGCAGCGCGACGCCTCGGTATCTCGTCCAAGGCGTTGCGGCTCTACGAGGCGCGTGGGCTGCTCGTGCCGCTGCGCAACCGCGCCGGTTGGCGGTTCTACGGCAAAGCGCATATGGAGCGGGCCGCCGAGATCGCGGCGTTACGCGCTTTGGGGCTCAGTCTCGCGCAGATCGGGCAGGTGCTGGGCGGCGCCACCGGCGCCCTCGCGTCGGCGCTGTCGACCCATCTCGCCAGCATCGAGGCGCGGATGCAGGGGCTGGCGGCGCAGGCCGAGCGAGTGCGCAGCCTCCGCAGCCGGCTCGAGCATGGCGAACGGCCCGATGGCGGCGCGCTGACCGGACTGCTCGGCCCCCGGGTGCCTGCCATCCGCCTCACCCTGCCCTGGCCCTGGGACGGGGAGACGTTCGAGCTACCGGTCCTCCCGCCGATTACTTTCCTCACCGGCCCACTCGGCAGCGGCAAGACGCGGCTGGCCATGGCCCTGGCGGCCGTGCCGGGCGGGGTGTTCCTCGGCCTCGAGCGCGTGGGGAGCCCGCCACCGGCCGATCCGGCCCTGCAAGCGCGCATCGATACGGCCCTGGCCTGGCTGGCGGAGGACGGCGCCACCGTTTCCGCCGATCTCATGGCCTTGCTCCGGGGACTGCTCGCTGGTGATGCAAACCTTGTGGTCGTCGACCTCGTCGAGCAGGGCCTCGACGAGACGACGCAGTCGGCCTTGGTCGCCTGGCTGCGCCGGCGCGGTCCCGATGCGGTGCCAGTGGTACTGATGACGCGGTCCACCGCCATTCTCGATCTGGGAGCGGTACGGCCGGAGGAGGTCATTCTCTACTGCCCGCCCAACCATGCCCCGCCGCGTTCGGTGCTGCCCTTCGCCGGGGCAGCCGGCCATGCCGAGGTCGCCGCCTGCCTCGCGACGCCCGCCGTGCGCCGGCGCACCCAGGGCATGATGGCCGCGATGCCTCAGCCGGCCAGCGTGAAGATGCCGGGATAGTTCACCGCCAGCCCGTCTCCGTCCACGTCCAGCACCCGCTCGAAATCGCCGGACTGGTAGCGGAAGCGGGTGGCATCGAGCCGCGTGTAGACCTGCTCGGAGCGCTTGTAGGTCATTTCGGTGGCGTCCACCCACGCCATGGCGAAGCGCACCGGCTGCCCGTCGGTCCATTCCGTCCGCCAGATCGGCAGCGAATTGGTCATCGGGGTGGGCCAGATGTCCACGTCGAGGCAGCCGCGCAGCGCCGGAAGCGGCTCGGCGCGGTCGTCCGACCAGGCGCCGGCCCCGTCGGCGAACAGCTCCAGCACCCGCCCGTCGGTATGCTCGATCCGCACCGTGCGGGTATGCCCGTTCTCGTCCAGCCTGAGGCGGTAGAACAGGCCGAAATCCGGCCCGATCACGGTGCCGCGGATGCGGGTGTCCCGGTCCCGGGCGTGGACGTGGCAATGTTCGAGGGTTTCGAGATAGAGCCCCTTCCAGCGGATGGATCGGTCGAGGATCAAGGCGGGCCTCCTGTTCGTGGGGCATTTCCAGCAAAATCGGCCGCGCTGCGCAAGCGCGCCACGGGTCCCCCTCACACCGGCCGCACCGGCTGGCGCAGGATGGTCCTGAGTTCGGCCGGCGCGGTCCGCCTCGGATTGCTCAGATAGATCTCATGGTGGTGGCCGTTGAAGGTCAGGCCGCGGGCCGGCATCTCGACCTCGTGCAGGCGCGCGAGCACCGGGGCCTCGTCGTCATAGCTGCCCACATGCAGCAGCTGCAGGCTGCGGCCCTCCTCGTAGCGTTCGAGCCGCAGGCTCTGCGGCGGCTGGCCCAGCTTCCTGCCCGCCTTGGCTACGGCCGCCTCGAACATGGCGGGGGGGATGAAGTCCGGCGCCATGATCATCATGGTCCAGTGCCATTCGTCCTTGCGCCGCGCGGTGAAGTCCCCGGGGTCTTTCGACCACCACAGCCCTTCGAGCGGCGGCACCACATAGTCCCTGCCGAGGGCCTTGGCGGCGAATTTGAGGGCGTAGCCGGTCGAATAGAGCCATTCGAGCGCGGTCCGGTATTGCGCCGCGGTATTGGGGTCGCCCGAGCCGTCGACCATCACGAACTGCATCTTGGGCACCGTCACCTCGGCGATGGCGCCGGTGGCGGCATAGAGGTGCCGCAGCGTCTTGCGGAAATCGGTCTTGTCCATGCAACCCTCCTGTGTCGCCGCCGGATTGGCCGAGCCTGCCCCGGCTGTCGCCGGCGACGATGACAGAAACCGTCAGGAGCGGCATGCAAAAAGCCCCGCCGCGACGCGACGGGGCCTTGCAAGCCGGAACATCCCGACCGGCTAGAGCGTCTTGCCCAGCGCCACGGCGGTGTCGGCCATGCGGTTGGAGAAGCCCCATTCGTTGTCGTACCAGGACAGGACCGACACGAAATTGCCGTCCATCACCTTGGTCTGGTCCAGCGCCATGGTGGAGGAGTGCGGATCGTGGTTGAAGTCGATGGAGACGTTGGGGAACTCGGTATAGCCGAGCACGCCCTTGAGATCGCCGTCGGCATATTTCTTCACCGCCTCGTTGATCTCCTGGGCCGTCACCTCGCGGCTGGCGATGAACTTGAAGTCCACGCAGGAGACGTTGGGGGTCGGCACGCGGATGGAGACGCCGTCGAGCTTGCCCTTGAGCTCGGGGAGCACGAGGCCGATGGCCTTGGCGGCGCCGGTCGACGTGGGGATCTGCGAAAGGGCCGCGGCGCGGGCGCGGTAGAGGTCCTTGTGCATGGTGTCGAGCGTCGGCTGGTCGCCGGTATAGGAATGGATGGTGGTCATCATTCCCTTCTCGATGCCGAACTCCCGGTGCAGCACATAGGCCAGCGGCGCCAGGCAGTTGGTGGTGCAGGAGGCATTGGAGATCACCACGTCGTCCTTGGTCAGGCTGGCGTGGTTGATGCCGTAGACGATGGTCTTGTCGGCGCCGTCGCCGGGCGCGGAGATGATGACCTTCCTGGCGCCGGCCTTGAGATGGGCCGAGGCCTTCTCCTTGCTGGTGAAGATGCCGGTGCACTCCAGCGCGATATCGACGCCCATCTCGCCATGCGGCAGCTCCTCGGGGTTGCGGACGGCCGTCACCTTGATCGGGCCGCGGCCCACGTCGATCGTGTCGCCATCCACCTTCACCGCATGGGGGAAGCGGCCATGCACGCTGTCGAAGCGCAGCAGATGCGCATTGGTCTCGACCGGGCCGAGATCGTTGATGGCCACGACCTCGATATCGGTGCGGCCCGACTCGATGATGGCGCGCAGGATGTTGCGGCCGATGCGGCCAAAGCCATTGATGGCGACGCGAACTGCCATGTTTGACGCTCCTAGGGAGGGAGTTACGTGAAGGGAGGCGCGGCTGTCTTACAACTGTGCGGTGACGGCTTCAACAACGGCCTTGGACGTAATGCCAAAGTGGGCATAGAGCGCTTCGATCGGCCCCGAGGCGCCGAAGGAGCTCATGCCGACGAACCGGCCCTTGTCGCCGAGCAGCCGGGTCCAGCTCATCTCGATGCCGGCCTCGACGGCGACGCGCGCCTTGGGCGTGCCGATCACCTCGGCCCTGTAGGCGTCGGGCTGCCGGGCGAAGAGCTCCATGGAGGGCACCGAGACCACGCGGGCGGAGACGCCCTGTTCCGAGAGCTGGCGCTGCGCCTCGACGGCGATGGCCACTTCCGAGCCGGTGGCGAAGATCACCGCGTCGGCATCGGCCGGGCCGACCAGCGTATAGGCGCCCCTGGCGCTTCTGTTCTCGGCGGAATATTCGGTGCGCAGCGCCGGCAGGTTCTGGCGGGAGAGGGCGAGGATGGAGGGTGATTTCCGGCTCTCGAGCGCCAGCTCCCAGCATTCGGCCGTCTCCATGGCGTCGGCCGGGCGGAAGACCAGGAGATTGGGGATGGCGCGCAGCGCCGACAGGTGCTCCACCGGCTGGTGGGTCGGGCCGTCCTCGCCGAGGCCGATGGAATCGTGGGTCATCACATAGATGACGCGCTGCTCCATCAGCGCCGAGAGGCGGATGGCGGGGCGGGCATAGTCGGTGAACACCATGAAGGTGCCGCCATAGGGGATGAGCCCGCCATGCAGCGCCACCCCGTTCATGGCGGCGGCCATCTCGTGCTCGCGGATGCCGTACATCATGTAGCGGCCCAGCCGGTTGTCGGCCTGGAACGGCACGGTCTCGGGCGTGTTGGTCAGGTTGGAATGGGTCAGGTCCGCCGAGCCGGCCAGCGTCTCGGGCACGGCCTTGTTGATGACCTCGAGGGCCATCTGGCTGGCCTTGCGGCTCGCCACCTTGGGCTTGTCCTCGGCCAGCTTCCGCTTGTATTCGGCCATGGCGGCGGCGAAGCCGGCGGGCAGCTCGCCGGCAATGCGGCGGGTGAACTCATCCTTCCTGTCCGAGGCGGCGAGACGGGCCTCCCATTCGCCGCGCAGGTTCTGGCTGCGCTTGCCGGCAGCGCGCCAGGCCTCGAGGATATGGGCGGGAATCTCGAAGGCCGGATAGTCGATGCCGAGGGCCGCCTTGGCGCCCGCCAGCTCCTCCGGCCCCAGGGGGGCGCCGTGCACCTTCTCGGTGCCGGCCTTCTTGGGCGCGCCGTAGCCGATGGTGGTCTTGGCGGCGATCAGGGTGGGCCGGTCGGCGGATTTGGCGGCGAGCAGCGCCTTCTCGACGGCCGCCTGGTCGTGGCCGTCGATCTCGATGGTGTTCCAGCCCACCGCCTGGAAGCGGGCGATCTGGTCGGTCGAGTCGGCGTTGGAGACCTTGCCGTCGATGGTGATGTTGTTGTTGTCCCAGATCACCGTCAGCTTGTTGAGCCGGAGGTGCCCGGCGAGGGAAATGGCCTCCTGGGAGATGCCTTCCATCAGGCAGCCGTCCCCGGCCAGCACCCAGGTATGGTGGTCGACGAGCTCGGGGCCGAACTCGGCGGCGAGCTTGGCTTCGGCGACGGCGAAGCCGACCGAGTTGGCGAGGCCCTGGCCGAGCGGGCCGGTGGTGGTCTCGATGCCGCTGGCATGGCCGTATTCGGGGTGGCCGGCGGTCTTGGAGCCGAGCTGGCGGAAATTCTTGATCTGGTCGATGGTCATGTCCTCGTAGCCGAGGAGGTAGAGCACCGAATAGAGCAGCATGGAGCCGTGGCCGGCCGAGAGGATGAAGCGGTCGCGGTCGGGCCAGCGGCTGTCCGCGGGGTCGAACTTCATGACCTTGGTGAAGAGCACGGTGGCGATGTCCGCGCAGCCCATGGGCAGGCCGGGATGGCCGGAATTGGCTTTCTCCACCGCGTCCATGGACAGGGACCGGATGGCGTTGGCCAGCTCGTTCTCATGGGCTGTGTTGGTCATGGGCGCCGCTCTCTCTCGCAAGGCTTGGAAATCGTTGGAGAAGGGCCGGGCGGGCCTCCTCCCGAAGGCGGTTGAGGCATAACAGGTTCGGCTCACCTGTCAATGACGCCCACCCCGTTCCGCGTTCGGTCCGGCGCCGGTTTTCCGGGGGCTTGGCGGGTGCGGGCTGTTGCAATGCCGGCCGGGCTGGGGCAGGCTGGACGGGCTGGAATCGATGCGCCTAAAGGGCAGTAGCGGCCATGAGTGATACGGAACTTGAGGATGGGGTGGTTGCCGCCACCGCCCGGTTCGACCGGGCCATGGCGCGGCTGGACCAGAGCGTCCGCGACCTGAACGCCCGCATCCAGCGCCAGCAGCGCATCGAGGTGGATACCCAGCGGCTGGTGCATGAGCGGGCGCGGCTCGCCACCGAGCTCGATAAGACGGCGGCGCGGGCCAAGCGGCTGGACGACGGCGCGCACGAGGTGTCGCGCCGGCTGGTCGAGGCCATGGAGACCGTCCGCGCCGTGTTGCAGAAGGCGGAGACGTAGGTGCCCGAGGTCAATGTCGAGATCAATGGCCGCAAATACCGCATGGCCTGCGAGGAGGGCCAGCAGCGGCACCTCATCGGGCTGGCGGAGCGGTTCAACGCCCAGGTCGAAGGGCTCAAGGGCGCGGTGGGGGAGATCGGCGACAACCGCCTCACCGTCATGGCCGGCATCGCCGTGCTGGACGAGCTGACCGAGGCCGAGCGCAGGATCGCCGCCCTCGAGGCGCAGGTGGCGGAGCTGACCCGGGCCGGGCAGGAGATCGCGACCGAGCTGGAAGAGGCCGAGGCCCAGTTCGCCCGCAAGCTGTCCGAGGCCGCCAAGGCGCTGGAAGGCGTCGCCAGCACGCTGGACGAGGCCGCGCCCTTGCCGTGATCTTTGGCAAGATTTGGCAAGGATAGCCAATCAAGCCGGAGATCGGTCTGGCAGGCGCGCTGGCGTTTGGCCTCCCACAATCTGCAGGATTGGTTCGCGCTGGTTTAGCTCTCCGTCACGCTGTCCATGAAGGCCTGTTCCAGGTCGAGCTTCTCCAGCATGTCGCGGACGATGGTGTCGTCCAGCTCCAGATTGTCGCGTGCTGCGACCAGCCGGCTGCGGCGGGCCTCCAGCAGCACCTTGCCCAGCAGCAGGGCTTCCTGTGCGTCGGTGCCGCGGGGCTTTTCCATGCGGCTTTCCTGCCGCAGGCGCTGGCGCATGATCCCGACCAGCCGGCCCGATTGCGGGCCGGGATGGGCCCTGGCATAGGCGTCCAGCGCCTCCTCGGTGGCCTGCCGGGTCAGCCGCTCGGCCCGCTCGCGCTGCTCGGCGACGAAGCGCTCGTGCCCCGGATCGTCCAGCCGCAGCCGGCCGATCAGCCAGGGCAGGCTTAGCCCTTGGATGAGCAGGGTGGCGATGGTGACGAGAAAGGCGAGCGAGACGATGGCCTCGCGGCCGGGAAAGGGGCTGCCGTCGCCGGTCACTAGGGGCGTGCCCGCCGCGGCGGCCAGCGTCACCACGCCGCGCATGCCGGTCCAGGCGAGCACCGTGTTCTCCTTCCAGCTCAAGGGCGGCGACGCGGCGGGGCCGTCCCGCTTCCGGCGGCGCCCGGCCCTGGCGTGGCGCCAGCGGCCGATCAGCGCCGAGCCGAATATCCAGGCGAAGCGGGTGGCGACGGTGGCCGCGAAGATGAGCAGCGTCGCCACGGTCAGCTCGAGCGCGTCGAACCCCGCCTCGTTGGCGTCGGTGATGACGAAGCGCAGCTGCAGGCCGATATAGGCGAAGACGAAGGTTTCGAGCAGGGTGTCGGCGGTGCGCCAGAAGGCGGTCTCCTGCATGCGCTCCTCATAGCCGGCCTCTACGCCGTGATGGCCCACCGCGAAGCCCGCCGCCACCACGGCCAGCACGCCCGAGCCGTGGAATTCCTCGGCCGTCAGGTAGGCGGCGAAGGGCACGATCACCGAGAGCGCCGTCGCCAGCGCGGCGCTGTTGAGCCGGCGGCGGGCCCATTGCGCCAGATTGCCGATGACCAGCCCGACCGCGATGCCCACCGAGGCGGCATAGAGGAAATAGAGCGGCAGGTTGTCGATGAAGGCATGGGTGCCGGTGGCCGTCGCCACCAGCACGGCGAAGATGGTCAGGGCGGCCGCGTCGTTGATCAGGCTCTCGCCCTTGAGCACCGTCATCAGCCCCGTGGGCAGGCCGGCGCGGCGGCCGATGGTGATGGCGGTCACCGCGTCGGGCGGGGCGATCGCCACGCCCAGGATCAGCGCGGTCAGCGGCAATAGCTCGGGCAGCACGCCGATGACGGCGGCGCCCGCCGCCGCGGTGGTGACGAAGACCAGGAACACGCCCAGATTGACGATGGATCCCATGCGGCGGCGGAACTCGGCGAAGGAGAAATCCCGCGCCGCCGAGAACAGCATGGGCGGCAGCACGATGGAGAGGATGAATTCCGGATGCAGCTCCAGCTGCGGGATGCCGGGCAGGTAGGAGGCCGCCAGCCCCACCATCACCACCAGCAGCGCGGGGTGCAGGTTGCGCCGCTCGGCCAGGGCGCTGACGGCGATGGCGATGGTGACGACGATCAGGACATGGGCGAACATGGGCGCACTCCGTCCGCCGAGTTAATCACGTCCGCGCGCCTGTGCAATCGCGCCGCAGGGGCCGGCTTGGTCTTTGCAGGAGCGGGGCAAAGCGCCTATATCTCTTCCGCTGCCCGGCGCGTGCGGACAATCACATCCCCGGGGCCTTAATCGATCCTAAGGGAGCTGTCCCTGACCGGGCCCGTGGGCTCGGACATACGGCGCCCACCTACGTGAGTAGGTTCCCGGGATCGACAGTCCCACGGCCAGGGCGGCGCCTGATTTCTGACGCGGAGCGCGCATGCGGCATGGTTGAGGGGGCGATCGAGGAGGCCAAGGCGGCGCTGCGCAAGAGTGCCCATGCCCGGCGCGCCGCGCTTCCGGCGGAAGCGCGCGCCGAGGCGGCCCGGGCCGTGGCCAGGCATTTCTTCGAGACCGTCGCCTATGCCCCCGAGGACGTGGTGGCCGGCTACTGGCGCATCCGCGACGAATTGGATTGCCAGCCGATCCTCGTGCGGCTGATGGACAGCGGGCAGAAGGTGGTGCTGCCGGTGGTGGCCGGCGCCGGCGCGCCGCTGGATCTGCGGGTCTGGGAGGCCGACCAGCCCCTCTACGAAGCCGGCTTCGGCACGCTCGCCCCTTCCGAGCTCGCCCCCCGCGCCGAGCCCGATCTCATCCTCATGCCGCTGCTCGGCTTCGACGCCGCCGGCACGCGGCTGGGCTATGGCGGCGGCTATTACGACCGCACCCTGGCGGCTCTCGGCCGCCGGCCGATGCTGGTCGGGCTCGCCTTCGCCGTCCAGGAGCTCGATCACATTCCCCGCGAGGATCACGACATCCCGCTCGACGCGGTGGTCACCGAGCACGGTGTCCGGTTCTTCGGCGCAGCCGCATGAGGCTTCTGTTCCTGGGGGACGTGGTGGGCCGTGCGGGGCGCGAGGCGGTGGCCGAGCGCCTGCCGGGGCTCATCGCGCGGCACGGCTTCGACTTCGTGGTGGTCAATGGCGAGAACGCCAGCCACGGCAAGGGCCTCATCGAAAGTCATTTCAAGGGCCTGCGCGATGCCGGGGCCGACATCGTCACGCTGGGCGACCACGCCTTCGACCAGCGCGAGGCCCTGTCCTATATCGAGCGCGAGACCACGCTGATCCGGCCGCTCAACATGGCGCCGGGCACGCCCGGGCGCGGGGCCATGCTGGCCGAGGGGCGCAACGGCCATCGGGTGCTGGTGGTCAACGCGCTGGGCCGGGTGTTCATGCCGCCTGTCGACGATCCCTTCCGTGCCGTGGAAGCGGCCATCGCCGCCTGCCCCCTGGGCGAGCAGGCCGATGCGGTGATCGTCGATTTCCACACCGAGGCGACCTCCGAGATCCAGGCCATGGGCTATTTCCTCGACGGCCGCGCCAGCCTCGTCGTCGGCACGCATACCCATATCCCCACCTCCGATCACCGCATCCTCAGGGGCGGCACGGCGCTGATGGCCGATGCCGGCATGTGCGGGGATTTCGATTCCATCATCGGGGTGGAGGTGGAAGAGCCGCTCAACCGCTTCCTCACCGGCCTGCCCAACGGCCGCTTCACCCCGGCCGAGGGCGAGGCGACGCTGTGCGGCGTCGCGGTCGAGACCGATCCGCGCAGCGGGCTGGCGGTCAAGGTGATGCCGCTTCGCCTCGGGGGGGCGCTCAGCCAGGCCGAACCGGCGTTCTGACCATGCTGGCGCCGCATTCCGGCCTAGTCTCGGCATATCCGTCCGCGACGAGGGCCGTCTCCATGCGCAAGCTGCCGGTGCTGCTGATCTGCCTCGCGGGGGCCGCACTGCCGGCGCAGGCCGCCGAGCGCATGCGGCTCGAGATCGTCAGGGCGGCGGTGACCCCGGACCAGTATTCGGGCAGTCCGGCCGTGGACATCTGGCTTTCCAGGCAAAGCCAGATGGAATTCGCCCTGTTCACGGCCGAGCATGTCGGCGCCGCCATCGACGTGCTGGTGGACGGCAAGGTGCTGATCTCGCCCTTCCTGCAGACGCCGATGACCGTGGACAGGCTGATGCTGACCGGCCTTGCCTCTGCCGAGGAGGCCGAGGCGCTGGCGGCGCGCCTCGGCGGCAAGAAGAGCCGGGTCGAGGTCCGGGTCGCCGGCGAGTGAGCGGCGCAGCGGCCCTCTCGCCCCGGCTTCACAACCGGGCGGCGGTTGCCTATAAGGCCAGCGATCCTGCAATAGCCTATCCTTCCGAGGTATCGAATGGCCGGCCATTCACACGCCAAGAACATCATGCACCGCAAGGGCAAGAGCGACGCCGCCCGCTCGAAGGTCTTCTCCAAGCTGGCCCGCGAGATCACCGTGGCCGCCAAGATGGGCCAGCCCGATCCCGCCTTCAACGCGCGCCTGCGCCTCGCCGTCGCCAATGCCCGCGCCCAGTCCATGCCCAAGGACAATATCGAGCGCGCCATCAAGAAGGCGGCCGGCAATGACGGCGAGAACTACGAGGAAGTGCGCTACGAGGGCTACGGTCCGGGCGGCGTCGCCGTCATCGTCGAGGCGCTGACCGACAACCGCAACCGCACTGCCTCCAATGTGCGCTCCTATTTCTCCAAGAACGGCGGCGCCCTGGGCGAGACCGGCTCGGTCGGCTTCATGTTCGACCGGGTGGGCGAGATCACCTATCCCGCCTCGGCCGGCTCGGAAGACAAGGTCATGGAGGCGGCCATCGAGGCCGGCGCCGACGACGTCGAGAGCGACGAGGACGGCCACTACATCTACACCAGCTTCGAGGCCATGGCGGAAGTGGCCGCCGCGCTCGAGCAGGTGCTGGGCGAGGCCGAGTCGGTGAAGGCCATCTGGAAGCCGCAGAACCAGACGCCCATCGACGCCGAAAAGGGCGCCACGCTGATGAAGCTCATCAACACGCTCGAAGAGGACGACGACGTGCAGAACGTCTATTCCAACTTCGACATGAGCGACGAAGACGCCGCCAGGCTGGCGAGCTGAACCGCCTGCTGCGGAGCGACATGCGGTGGATGGCCCGGCATGGCGTCGCCGCTACGCCCTGCGCCGCAATTCGATCAGCGGGTGGTCGTCCACATGCACCACCGTGGCCTGGTTGCGGCCGGACTGCTTGGCGCCGTAGAGGCGCTGGTCGGCGATGCGGAACAGCTCGGAGAAGCTGGTGGGGCGCTCGAACACGGCGCCGCCGATGCTCACCGACAGCGGCCGATAGGTGCCGTCGGGCGCGAAGGCGGCCAGGTTGACCGAGCGGCGGATGCGCTCGGCGACCATCTCGGCCTCCCTCTGGCCCACCCCGGGCAGGAAGACGGCGAACTCCTCCCCGCCCATGCGCCCGACCAGGTCGCCCGCGCGCAGCACGGCGCGGATGGACCGGGCGATGATGGTCAGCGCCTCGTCGCCGGAATCGTGGCCGTAGGCGTCGTTGATGGACTTGAAGTTGTCGGCGTCGATCATCAGCAGCGCCCCCGAGCCGGGACCGTCGACGCGGCCCAGGAGGGTGTCGACCTTGGCGGTGAAGGCGCCGCGGTTGAGGCAGGCCGTCAGGCTGTCGGTGCGCGCCACCAGGCCCAGCCGGCGGTTGGTGATGGCCAGGCCCCGCAGGCGCATGCTCATGTAGAAGAACAGCGGCACCCCCAGCGCCACGGGCAGCACGGTGGCGCTGATCAGCCCGCGATAGAGGGCGTCGCGGCCCAGATCGTCGAAGATCAGCAGGTTGAAGACCACGCAGACCAACGTGCAGGCCAGGGTGCCGAACAGGGTCCAGCGCACCACGCTGGACCAGCTCTGCAGGCTCAGCAAATTCCGGGAAGACATCATTTCTCGTCAGCCTGAAGCAAATGTGGAAATAGTCGTTCGCCGGGTCCGGCCCTGGCTCGACGGCGGGGATCGTCTGGTCTGCGGTCAGTCTCCCGGCATGGTCACGCCGCCTGGTCGAGGATGACGCAGTCGCGGCCGGCGCTCTTGGCGCGGTAGAGATTGTCGTCGGCCAGCCGGTAGAGGGTGCGGAAGTCGGTGGAGGCGGTCAGGGTGGCGCCGCCGATGCTGACCGAGAGCGGGCAGCGTGTGCCCTCGACGATGAAGGCGAGCTCGGCGACGCCCCGGCGGATGGCCTCGGCCACCATGTCCGTGCGCGCGGCGTCGGCGTCCTCGAGGAACACGCCGAATTCCTCGCCCCCCAGCCGGCCGAGCAGCGCCGTCTCGCCCGCCGTCCGCGCGATGGTGTCGGCGATCAGGCGCAGCGCGTCGTCGCCCCGGTCATGCCCGTGCCGGTCGTTGACGGCCTTGAAATGGTCGACGTCGATCACCAGCAGGGCGCCGCGCATGTCGGGCCGGCGCAGCCGGCGGGTCAGCTCGGCGGTGAAGGCGCCGCGGTTGAGGCGGCCGGTCAGCCAGTCGATGGTCGCCAGCCGCTTGAGCTGGGCGTTGGCGTTGCGCAGCTGCTCGTGCTTGCGCAGCAGCAGCGCCATGGTCGGCGTGCCCAGCGCCACCGGCATGACGATGGCCACGGCCAGGCCCTGCAGGTTGATCCCCGCCGAGAAGGTTTCCATGATGGCATTGGTCAGGATCACCGACAGCGCCACCGAAAGCGCCGTGAGCCCACCCGTTATCCGATAGATCCGAAGCCATGCCTGCCTCGGAAGCCTTGAGTTAAGCCCCGTCATCGCGACCCAGCGTCCTGCATTCCCGCGGACGAGCCTAGGTCCGCCCCCTGAACAGGTGGTTTGCCCGTTCGGTAAATTTTGACCTATCGCGGTTTGCGCACGGGTTTGTTTCTCCTTTGTTCACATTGCGCTTGGTAGGCTGCGTGGACCTGCTACAAGGTTTGGCATGAACAGGACCGTGCGAATCATCGGCATCGACCCCGGCCTCAGGCGGTGCGGCTGGGGCATCATCGAGGCGCGGGACAATCGGCTGGCCTTCGTGGCCGGCGGCACGCTGACCCCGCCGGTCGAGGGGCCGCTGGCCGGGCGGCTGGCGGCGCTGGCCGAGGCGCTGGGCGAAGTGCTCGACAGCCACCGGCCCGACGAGGCGGCGGTGGAGGAGACCTTCGTCAATGCCGGGGCGCGCTCGGCGCTCGTCCTGGGCCAGGCGCGGGGCGTGGCGCTGGTCGTGCCGGCGCTGCGGGGGCTGCCGGTGGCCGAATATGCCGCCAACCTGGTCAAGAAGTCGGTGGTCGGCACCGGGCATGCGGAAAAGGCCCAGGTGGCCCTGATGGTGCGCACGCTGCTGCCCGCGGCCACGATCAAGGGGGCCGACGCGGCCGATGCCCTGGCCATCGCCATCTGCCATGCCCATCACCGGGTATCGGCGCAACGCATGAAGGTGTTTTCGTGATCGGCAAGCTCAAGGGGCTGGTGGACGGGTTCGGCGAGGACTGGGTGCTGATCGACTGCGGCGGCGTCTGCTACGAGGTCTTCTGCTCCAGCCGCACCTTGCAGGCCCTGCCGCGGGTGGGCGAGGCGGCGGTCGTGTTCATCGAGACCATCGTGCGCGAGGACATGATCCGCCTCTACGGCTTCGCCAGCGAGGCCGAGAAGAGCTGGTTCAACCTGCTGATGACCGTGCAGGGCGTGGGTGCGCGGGTGGCCCTGGCGATCCTGTCGGTCCTCGCGCCCGCCGAACTCTCCAGCGCCGTCGCCCTGCAGGACAAGTCGATGATCGGGCGCGCCAACGGCGTCGGCCCCAAGCTGGCGCTGCGGGTGGTCAACGAATTGAGGGGCAAGGTGCCCGCCATCGGCGCCATCGATGCCGGCACGCTCGGCCTCCAGACGGCATTGGGCGAGGGCGTGGCGTCCGGCACCGTGGCCGACGCGGTTTCCGCGCTCACCAATCTCGGCTATTCCGGCGTCCAGGCCTCCGCGGCCGTGGCGCGGGTGGTGGCCCGGGAGGGGGACGACACGCCGACCGAGAAGCTGATCCGGCTGGGGCTCAGGGAGCTGAGCAGCTAGAGCGCGTCCCGATAAGCGGCTATCACGGTGTCCGGGGGCCGCGTCTTGCCCGGCCCGAGGAAGGAAGAGACGATGCAGGTTCTGAAATCGGTGCGGCGGGGCATGGTCTTGGCGCTGGTCCTGGCTCTCGCCGGAAGCCCGCTGGCCGCAAGGGCCGATCAGAACGAGGCGACCGCCGTGGCGATCTGGTTCGTCGAGGCCGACGGTTCGGCCAAGCCCTACTACTTCCACGATCCCAACGCGCCGCTGCCGCGGTGGTCCTGCGCGGCGCGGCTCGACTATCTCACCAGGATGTTTTTCCGCATGACCCGATCGAACCCCGACCTGAAGGACAAGCAGGCCGTGCGTTCCGCCTGCGTCGCGGTCAGGGACATAAAGTAAGGCGGCCGCGTGACTTCCCTGACCTCCGCATCCGCCGGCCGTGACGACGCGCTCGACGTGTCGCTCCGCCCCGCGGGCTTTGCCGATTTCGTCGGCCAGGCGGCGGCGCGCGCCAATCTCGAAGTCTTCATCGAGGCGGCGAAGAAACGCGGCGCCGCGCTCGACCACGTGCTGTTCGTCGGCCCGCCGGGCCTGGGCAAGACCACTCTCGCGCAGATCATCGCCCGGGAGCTGGGCGTCGGCTTCCGCGCCACCTCCGGGCCGGTGATCGCCAAGGCCGGCGACCTCGCCGCCCTGCTCACCAATCTCGAAGAGCGCGACGTCCTCTTCATCGACGAGATCCACCGGCTCAACCCGGCCATCGAGGAAGTGCTCTATCCGGCGATGGAGGATTTCCAGCTCGATCTCATCATCGGCGAAGGTCCCGCCGCCCGGTCTGTCCGCATCGATCTCGCCAGGTTCACCCTGGTCGGCGCCACCACCCGCGCGGGCCTGCTCACCACGCCGCTGCGCGACCGCTTCGGCATTCCCGTGCGGCTCAATTTCTACACGCCCGAGGAGCTGGTGCAGATCGTCACCCGCGGCGCCCGTCTGATGGGCATGCCGATGGCGCCGGACGGGGCGCTGGAGATCGCCAAGCGGTCGCGGGGCACGCCGCGCATTGCCGGACGGCTGCTGCGGCGCGTGATCGACTTCGCGGTGGTCGAGGGGGCTGCAGAAGTTAACAGTCTGCTAGCAGATAAGGCCCTGCTGCGCCTCGACGTCGACGAAAGGGGCCTCGATCAGCTGGATCGGCGCTATTTGACGACGATTTCAGACTTTTACAATGGCGGACCTGTCGGCATCGAGACCATCGCCGCCGCCCTCAGCGAGCCGCGCGACGCCATCGAGGAAATCGTCGAGCCCTACCTCCTGCAGCAGGGTTTCATCCAGCGCACCCCGCGCGGCCGCATGCTCACCGCCATCGCCTTCCAGCATCTGAAAAAGCCGGTGCCGCAAGGCTTTGCCGGCCTGCAGGCCAGCCTGTTCGAGGACGGCGAGGAATGAGCGGGCGCCACGTCATCAGCTTTCCGGTCGCCGGCCGGCGCTTCAACTATCGCGTCGCCGCCATCGTCGTCGCGCAGGGCCGGGTGCTGGTCTGCCGCGAGGACGACGACGACTACACCATGCTGCCCGGCGGCCGGGTGGAGCTGGGCGAGCCCAGCGCCCTGAGCCTCGGGCGCGAGATCGCCGAGGAGCTGGCGCTGCCGGCGGTTCTCGGGCCGCTGGTCGCCACCTCGGAGAGCTTCTACCGGCGCGACGACCAGGATTTCCACGAGCTCGGCTTCTTCTATGCCGCCGAGCTGCCCGGGCAGGGGCCGAACGGCGCCTCTCCCTGGCTGGTGCGGCGGGACGAGGGGCACGATCTGTCGTTCTACTGGGTGCCGCTGGCCGGCGCCGAGCTCGAGCGGTTCAACCTGCTGCCGTCCTGGCTGCCGGATTTCCTGCGCCATCGGCCCGGGGGCCCGGTGCATGTCGTCCATGACGGGCGGGCGGCATGAGCCGTCACCGCTTTCCCGTCCGCATCTACTACGAGGACACCGATTTCTCGGGCAATGTCTACCACGCCGCCTATCTCAAGTTCTTCGAGCGCGGCCGCACCGAGTTCCTGCGCGCCCTCGGCATCCATCATTCGGAGCTGGCCGGACAGGGCATCGCCTTCGCGGTCCGCTCCATGCAGATCGACTTCGCCGCGCCGGCGCGCATCGACGACCTGCTGACCGTCACCACCGAGGTCGCCGCCTTCACCGGCGCGCGGCTGGTGCTGAACCAGACAATTCTGCGTGAGGAAAGCGTCCTCACCACCGCCCGGGTGGTGGTGGCGGCCATCCGCACCGGCGGCGGCGCGGCCCGCCTGCCCGCCGAATTGCGGGCGCGTCTGGCGGCCGGCGCATAGGCGTCCGCCGCCGCCGGCATGCCCAGCGGAATCGCTTTGTTAACCCTTCGGTGACCATAAAGACGGCAAAGGGACACATGGTCCGCTTCGGGGTCGGCAAAGGCCCGGTTTGCGGGGCATTTCTCTTAATTTTGACAGATTTGGCCCCCATCGCACCAGCGTTGGGGCCAGCCGTATGGGGCGGGCCGAAAGGATCATTTCATGGAAGCCATGGACGCAGTAGGGGCAGCGGCTCCGCATGCCGACCTGTCCATCTGGGGACTGTTCTGGGCGGCGGACATCGTCGTCAAGTCGGTGATGCTGGGGCTCTTGGCCGCCTCGATCTGGTGCTGGGCCATCATCGTGGACAAGTCCATCACCTATCGGCGCATGAAGGCCGAGATGAACCGCTTCGAGCGGACCTTCTGGTCCGGCCAGTCGCTGGAGGAGCTCTATCAGCAGCAGGCCGAGCGCCCCTCGGGCGGGCTCGGCTCGGTGTTCGTCGCGGCGATGAAGGAATGGAAGCGCAGCCACGAGCAGAACGCGGCCAGCTTCGTGGGCATGCAGCAGCGCCTCGACAAGGTGCTGGACGTCGCCATCGCCAGGGAGAGCGAATATCTCGAAAAGCGCCTGGGGTTCCTGGCCACCGTGGGTTCCGCCGGCCCGTTCATCGGCCTGTTCGGCACGGTGTGGGGCATCATGAACGCCTTCACCAACATCGCGGCCTCCTCGGACACCAATCTGGCCGTGGTGGCCGGCCCCATCGCCGAGGCGCTGTTCGCCACCGCCATCGGCCTTGTCGCGGCCATCCCGGCGGTCATCGCCTACAACAAGTTCTCCTCGGATGCCGGCAAGATGATCGGGCGGCTGGAGGGCTTCGCCGACGAATTCTCCACCATCCTTTCCCGCCAGCTCGAAGCGCGGAGCCGCTGACATGGGCATGGGTGTGGCATCGGGCGGTGGAGGCGGCGGCGGTCGCCGCCGGCGCCGCAAGAGAAGCGCGGTGATGAGCGAGATCAACGTGACGCCGATGGTCGACGTCATGCTGGTGCTGCTCATCATCTTCATGGTGGCCGCCCCGATGATGACCTCGGGCGTGCCGGTGGACCTGCCGCGCACCGCCGCCGCCGAAATGCCGAGCCAGACGCGGCCGATCACCGTCGCCGTCACGCCGGAAGGCGCCATCTTCGTGGACGAGACGCCGGTGACCGAGAGCGACCTGGTGGCGGCGGTGGGCGCCCAGGCGACCACCGAGGACCGCATCTTCCTGCGCGGCGACACCACCGCCAATTACGGCACGGTCATGCGGGTCATGGGCCTGCTCTCGGCGGCCGGCTATACCAGGATCGGGCTCGTCACCGAGCGCGAGAGATAGGCCGGCACGATGCGCACGGGCCTCACCGTATCGATCTCCGCCCATGTGATCCTCATCGCCCTCGGTCTCATCAATCTGGGATGGACCGAGCCGATGCAGGCATCGGTGGATTCGATCGCGGTCGATCTCGTGCCCATCGAGGAATACACCAATATCCGCATGGGCCAGCTCGACAGCGAGGTGGTGGAGACCGATACCCCCTCGGTGGTCGAGACCGAGCAGCAGGCGGCCCTGGCGCAGCCCACCGGCAATACCGAGCAGGACCAGCCGACGCCTTCGCCGGCCGACGTGCCCACCCCGGCGCCCGTCACCGAGACCGCGCCGGCTCCGGAGCCCACGCCGGAGCCCGAGCCTACCCCCGAGCCGGAACCCTTGCCGGAGCCCGAGCCCGCCCCGGAACCCGAGCCGGCTCCGCAGCCCGAACCGGTTCCCGAGCCCGAGCCGGCGCCCGAACCTCCGCCGCGGGTCGCGCCCGTGCCGCTGACCCGGCCGACCCCCGCGCCCACGCCGGAACCCGAGCCCGTTCCCGAACCGGAACCGGAACCGGAGCCGACGCCCGAGCCGGAATCCACGCCGGAGCCTCCCCCGCAACCGACGCCGACGCCGACGCCCGAGCCGGCGGCGCCGCAGGTCGCTGCGCCCACGCCGGCGGCGCGGCCGAGCAATCTCGCCCAGCTGCGCGAGCAGTTCGCCGCCGCCGAGGCCGCGCGCAAGCGCCGCGAGGAAGAGGAGCGCCAGCGCCAGGCCGCCGCCGCGGCCCAGAGCCAGCAACCCAGCCCGCAACCGACGCGGCCCGGCCCGACCCAGCTCGACGCCAACCTGGCCGACGAGATTTCCAACATCATCAACAATGCCCCCACCACCGGCGGCACGACCGGGCAGGGGGGCTCGCCGACCCTGGGCGACACCACCGGCACCGCGGCGCGCCTCAGCCAGTCGGAGATCGACGGGCTGGTGGCCCAGATCCGCGGCTGCTGGAACCTGCTGCCCTCGGACTACAATTCGGGCATGAACGTGCGGCTCATGGTCAGCCTCAACCAGGACGGCTCGGTCAACGGCACGCCGCAGATCATCTCGGCCGATCCGTCGCCGGCCGGCGGCGCCATCGCCCGGGCGGCGCAGCGCGCGGTCATGTCCTGCGGCCCCTACCGGCTCAATGCCGCTTCCTACAACGAATGGCGTCAGATCGACGTGGAACTCAGACCCTGACCTTGAATTTGCCCGTTTGCCGGCCTTGACTGGCCCGAACGGCGAGATGGAGACCTAGAAAAGATGACCCTTCTTACCCGGCGCAACGCACTCATGCTTGGCCTCGCAGGCGGGGCGCTTCTGGCCACGTCCCCGATGGCGCTGGCCCAGCTGCGCATCGTCGTCGAAGGCGCCAATTTCCAGCCCCTGCCGATCGCCATTCCCGACTTCGCCTCCTCCGATCCCAATTTCGGGCGCGAGATCGCCGACATCGTGCGCAACAATCTGCGCCGTTCCGGCCTGTTCCTGCCGCTCGATCCGGCCTCGCTGCCGGTGCGGGTGGGCGACGTCAACAACCAGCCCGATTTCGCCACCTGGCGCACCGCCAATGTCGATGCCCTGGTGATGGGCGCGGTGGAGCGCGGCGGGCAGATTTCCTCCTCGGTGCGCGTCTGGGATACGCAGCAGGCCGCCCAGGTGGTGGGCCGCAGCTACAATACCGATCCCAATTCGGCCCGCCGCATCGCCCATATCGTCTCCGACGCCATCTACGAGCAACTCACCGGCGGCTCGGGCTATTTCGACACCCGGGTCATCTATGTGGCCGAAAGCGGCCCCAAGGCCAATCGCGTGCGCCGCCTGGCCATCATGGATCAGGACGGCGCCAACGTGCAGTACCTGACCGATGGCGCCGCCATGGCGCTCACCCCGCGCTTCTCGCCCAATGGCGATCTCGTCATCTACATGAACTTCGCCGAGGGCAATCCGCAGGTCTATCTGCTGCAGCTCTCCACCGGCCGCCAGCAGCGCCTGGCTTCGGTGGGGGCCATGACGTTCGCCCCGCGCTTCTCGCCCGATGGCGGCACGGTGGCCTTCTCGGTCGAGCAGGGCGGCACCACCAACATCTATGCGGTCAGCACGGGCGGCGGCCAGCCGGTGCAGCTCACCTCGGGCGCGGCCATCGACACGGCGCCCTCCTATTCGCCCGACGGCAGCCGCATCGTCTTCGAAAGCGACCGCGGCGGCTCCCCGCAGATCTACATGATGGGCGCCGGCGGCGGCAACGCTCAGCGCATCAGCTTCGGCCAGGGCAGCTATTCCACCCCGGTCTGGTCCCCCAAGGGCGATCTCATCGCCTTCACCCGCCAGTCGGGCGGCCAGTTCCACATCGGCATCATGAATCCCGACGGCTCGGGCGAGCGCCTGCTCTATTCCGGCTTCCATGCCGAAGGCCCCACCTGGGCGCCCAATGGCCGCGTCATCATGTTCTTCCAGGATCCGGGCGGCAATGACGGCCCGCGCCTGATGAGCGTCGACATCTGGGGGCGCAACGCCATCACCATCCCCACCGAAAGCTACGCCTCCGACCCCGCCTGGTCCGGCCTGCGCGGCTGACAGGCAATTCCACTAGCGGGGTGGGGCGATCCCACAAGACAGAAGATTCCCAGCGGCACCGCCGGGCTTGTCCCGGTGGTCCATGCGGTTCTGGAACCCGACCGGCTCCCGCATCGCCTCACCAAGTCTTGACATATCCACCTCCTCGCCGGGCCTATAGTGGCTTCGAGGAGGTTCGCCATGCCCATCACCCGCCGCCACCTGCTGCTGGCCGCCCCGGCCGCTGTTCTCGCGGCCCTCTGGCGCCCCGCCGGCGCGGCCGAAGGCGATTTTCCCTTCGTGCTCACCGACGAAGAGTGGAGGGCGAGGCTCGATCCGGCCGCCTATGAGGTGCTGCGCCACGAGGCGACCGAGCGTCCCTTCTCCTCGCCCCTCAACGACGAGAAGCGGGCCGGCATCTTCGCCTGCGCCGGATGCGAGCAGCCGCTGTTCGAATCCGCCAAGAAATACGACAGCGGCACCGGCTGGCCGAGCTTCTGGGATTTCATCCCCGGCGCCATCGGCACCGCCGTCGACAACTCGCTGTGGATGACGCGCATCGAGGTGCATTGCGCCAATTGCGGCGGGCACCAGGGCCATGTGTTCGAGGATGGCCCGCCGCCCACCGGGCTGCGCTACTGCATCAACGGGGTGGCGCTGCGCTTCGTGCCGGAACAGGCCTGAGCCCGTTGCATGGCGGGGCCGAACGGGGGTAAGGCTCTGGCCTCACCATCCGAGCCTTCCCGATGAAACTCACCATCGTCCAGACGGGGGATGTCCCCGAACCCCTGCGGCCCCGCTTCGGGCCCTACGCCAAGATGTTCGAACGCATGTTCGATGTCACCAATTCGGGCTTCAGCTACGAAACGGTGACAGCATATGACAGCACTATGCTACCCGATCCGGCGCGTCTGGAGGGTATCGTGATCACCGGTTCGTCCGCCGGCGTCTATGACGACCTGCCCTGGCTCGAGCCGCTGCGCGGCTTCATCCGCGCCGCCTATGCCGCCAATACGCCCATGCTGGGCGTCTGTTTCGGCCATCAGATCATGGCCGACGCGCTGGGCGGGGACGTCCGGAAATCCGAGAAAGGCTGGGGCCTGGGGCGCCACACCTACCGCGTCGCGGGCCGTCCCGGCTTCATGGAGGGGGCGCCCGAGACGCTCTCCGTCGCCTGCTCGCATCAGGACCAGGTCATCGCCCCGCCGCCCAGCGCCGAGGTGATCCTGGCCTCCGACTTCACGCCCAATGCCGGCCTTTTCTACAAGAACGCCAGGGCCTTGAGCTTCCAGCCTCATCCCGAATTCCTCGACGACTACGCCCTGGCACTGGCCGAGCTCCGGCGCGGCAGGGCGGCCGAAACCGTGGTGGAGCAGGCCATCGCCTCGCTGGCCACGCCGTCCGACAGCGAGCGGGTCGCCGGCTATATCGCCCGCTTTCTCAGGACCCTGGGAGAGTAGTCCCGCATGGAGCTTCGCGTCAGGATTCGAGGAGCAGCGCGATCTCGGTGCGCAGTTGGGA
>ENA-UOVV01000522-UOVV01000522.1-compost-metagenome-genome-assembly--contig:-NODE-522-length-44465-cov-157.433461_pt1 | contig 44465 bp, 38 predicted proteins | sample MGYA00238155_ERZ761577 | MGnify/ENA primary metagenome ERZ761577 (study PRJEB28898, sample SAMN06268775) | compost metagenome | isolation source: Emeryville, CA | place: USA:Emeryville, CA | collected... | reverse complement strand
GAACTATTCCGACACTAAATCAGACAACCCCGCGCGCAATGGTAGCCGCAACAACCCCTTGTTTGCTTTCACTTACTACATGCCGCGCCATGTGGATCTCGACTACTACATCAAGAACCGCATAGACCCGGGTGGTGGTTACAGAGGACGCAACGATCCCGCAACGCTCGACCCATATGCTTTATCGAGCTGGGCTTTCACTTTATTTGAAGATGATCGCGTGCAAAAGGAAAATAACCTCATCGCCAATATCGACCTTACAGCAAAAGCTACTCCCTGGCTCAATTTGCTGATTCGTGCCAACACCAACCGCTACCTCAGCAACTATGAGCGTAAGAACTTAGGTAACGGTGTCAACTTCTCAGGTGGCGATTATCAGCTGATTCAGACAAACTATAATTCGGTGAGGGTGCAAGGTCTTGCTACGGTTGCAAAAACATTTGGCCAGGACTATAACCTGAACTTCACAGTGGGTGGTGAAACATACCGCAATACCGGTGAGACCAGGAACTCGGTTCGTACCGATGGCGGCTTGAGAGTACCCAAGCTCTTCACCATCTCCAACTCGGTGAACTCAGCTGTTGCTGAAGCCTGGACAGGCGCCGGCCGACGTACTGATGCGGTATACGCCTATGGCGATGTCACCTGGAAGGATATGTTGACGCTGAACTTCAGCGCCCGCAACGACTGGTCTTCCACACTCACCTATCGAGATGGAAGCGGCGACTACTCTTATTTCTATCCCAGCGTTGGTTTAGCCTGGGTATTCACGGAGTTGCCCGCCTTTGAAAGGCAAAATGCCATGTCGTTTGGTAAACTGAGGGCTTCTATCAGCTGGACAGGTCTTGATGCACAGGCACAGCTCACCAACTCAACCGGTTATTATGCATTGATCGGTCAATTCAATGCTACCGGTGGTACCAACCGTCCCATCTACAGCTTCCAGTCAGGCGCTATGGGCAACCTGAACCTGAAGAATGAGCTCACGAGGGAGCTGGAGTTTGGCGCCGACCTGCGTTTCCTCAACGACCGCATCGGTATCGACATCACTTATTATAAGAAGAATACTTTCAACCAGATCCTTCCTTTGGGATTGCCGGTTGAAACCGGTGCCAGCTCACGCATTATCCAGGCTGGTGATATCCAGAACCAGGGTATCGAGCTGTTAATTACAGCAGTACCTGTTAAGACCAGGGAATTTGGATGGAACGCTACCATCAACTTTACGCGTAACCGAAATAAAGTGAAGAAGCTCTTCCCCGGTGTTCCTTCTTATGACCTGGAGCTGGCCTTTGGTGCCGACGTGGTGGCCAAAGCCATCGAAGGTGAGGAATATGGTGTAGTGGAAACTGGTTACGGATACGCCCTTTACCAGGCAAAAGATGCCAATGGTCAACCCATCGATCACCCGAGCAATGGTATGAAAGTAATTGGTTCTGCACCCAACGGCGCAACCAATGGCGCTTACACATACATGAGGTCGCAGGATTATGATGGCAGCCGCAAAAAGTTGGGCAGCATCATGGAGAAATTCATGTGGAGCACTACCCAGGAGTTCCGTTACAAAAATTTCAGCCTGAACATTTTCATCGATTCAAAGATTGGTGGATTGCTGGCATCAGCTACTCACCAGTATGGTTCTGCCAACGGTTCGCTGAAGAACTCACTCTTTGGCCGCAATGCAGAACTGGGTGGTGTTGAATACCTGGATGATAATGGTAACAAACGCCACGATGGTATTATTCCCGAAGGCGTGTTTGACGACAGGATTTCTGTAACTGTAGGTGGCAACACTATTAACCTGGGTGGTATGACCTATGCAGAAGCTGTTGAGAATGGTTATGTGAAACCCATACCTGCCTATGTATATTACGAAAACCTCTCGCAATGGTCGAGCGGTATCAGGGAATACTCCATCTTCGAAAACAGCTGGGTAGCTGTGCGTGAAGTATCGGTAGGATATACGCTGCCGCTGAACTTCGCTCAAAAATTACGTTTGAATTCATTACGTGTTTCTGTGGTGGGAAGGAACCTGGGATACCTCTACAAAACTGCTAAAGACGGCATCAACCCGGAAGGTATTTATACCAACCGCGCCGCTGGTTTTGCAGAATATGGCGGATGGCCATATGTTAGAAGCCTGGGCTTTAATGTAAACGCTACTTTCTAACGGTTTGAACACAGTGTAAACACTATAAAATAATTCAACAATGACTACGAGAAATAAAATATACGTGATGTTGTTTTGCGCGGCGATTTTCTCTGCCGGCTGCAAAAAACAGGCATTTGTAGATGCCAACATTTCGCCAAGCACCTTGTACGAGGTGAAGCCAGAAGATCAGTTCCTGGCTGCGGCTGCCGGCTCGCAAGACGACTTTGAGTATTATTATGATTATTACAGGATGCTCAATCTCTGGATGCAATATGCTACCAGCGGTGGCCTCACCGGTAATTCGCTGAACTTTACCATTCCTACCGGCAACTTCAACACGCGCTACGGCAAGGTGTTTTATGAGAGAGTGGGAACTCGTCTTACCGACGGCATTCACATTATCGACAACATGCCGGAAGAAGACAAGGCTGCGCGCCAGCACATGAAAGCTATCATGCAGATATTCAAAGCATTCTATGCTTTCTATGTAAGCGATATCAATGGCAGCATACCTTATGATGAAGCTTTCCAGGCACGCTATGGCGGCACACTCACTCCCAAATATGACAGGCAGGAAGATCTGTTCAATACACTCGACCAGGAAGTGAAAGCTGCTGTGGCTACACTTAAGACTGCACAATCAGTTCCCCAGGTAGCACTCGGCACCAATGATCCCTTTTATGGTGGTGACGCTGCGACATCTGCCAACAAATGGATAAAGGCTGGCAATGCATTGCGTTTGAAAATGGCTATGCGCCTGGAGAAGAGGAACCCAACCAAGATGACCGAAATCGCCAATGAGGTGCTGGCCGATCCTGTGCAGATGGATAATATAGACGATTCCTGGGCATTGTACACAGGTCCTTCGTATGCAGATGCCAATGGCAACTGGAATCCGCAAGGTTTCTATGCATCAAAACCTGTGGTTGATTTTATGAAGGACAAAGCCGATCCGAGGCTGAGGATTTTTTACAGGAAGAATAATGACGGCGAATATGTTGGGAGTTTTCCGAGTCCCGACGAATCGCGACTGCCCGCCAACCAGCCCTTATATTCAACATCCGGAGCTATTTCGCAATTGCAATACAGGTTGTTTACGCCCAATTATGATGGAGGAACAGGCGATGCATTTTTCCCATTCCTCACTTATGCCGAATACTGCTTCATCAGGGCCGACCTGGTTGCCGGCGGCTACGTAAACGGTAACGCACAGGAATGGTACGAAAAAGGCGTGAAAGCTTCTATCCAGTATTACGATAAACGAGCTACTGCTGCCAAGGTGGAAGATCACGTAGCTGTTACAGATAGTGAGATCAACGACTACCTCGCCGCCCCCGGCGTAGCCTACGATCCTTCCAAAGCGCGCGAGCAGATAGCTGTGCAGGCATATCTCGATTTCTTCAGGCAACCCAGCGAAGCCTGGGCCTGGTGGAAGAGAACCGGTTATCCCAACACCACGTCGGTATTGCCATGGTCGCAGCTTACGTCGAATGGTACCACGCTGAACCTGCCCAGGAGAGCAAGCATACAGGTGTTGCCTACCACTAACTTAAATTTTGAAAACCAGCAGGCTGCCATTGCTGAAATGGCTGCCGACCAGGGTTTTGGCGCCGGACCGAATGATGCTTTCGGCCGCGTATGGTGGGATAAACCATAAATAGTATTCCCAACGCGAAAAACTCAGGGTCTTCACGGGCCCCGGGTTTTTTCATTTTTATAAATTGCATCAATATGATAGCGGCAAAAGGATACAGAGGCGGTTTACTGGCGCTCCTGCTGATGAGCGGAATGTTCCCATCTACAGCGCAGGACACCAACCGGTTCGAGCAAGCATACCCGCAGGTACAACACATCAGCCTGCAGACGCTCGATCAAAACAATGCAAGTGTTCAGTTCGACAGCGCCGCCCTGCATCTTTTTGTTTTTCTTTCTCCCGAATGCCCGCTCAGCCAGAACTACACCCTGGTATTGAATAATCTTGAGAAAAAATTCGGAAAGGAACTTAAATCTTACGGCATCATACCCGGCAGGGCATACAGCATACAGGAAGTGAGACAGTTTGCCGGCGATTACAAACTCGAAATTCCTGTTTGGATTGATCTGAAAAAGGAGTTGAGCAATTACCTCCAGGCTACGGTCACACCAGAAGTGGTTTTATTAAATAAAAAAGGTGAGCTGATCTATCGCGGTGCCATTGACGACTGGGTGGAAAAACTAGGTCAAAAAAAAGTGAAAGCGCGCGTGCATTATCTCGAAGACGCCATTAAAGCTTACCTTGACAACAAAAGCGTACGGGTAAAAAGCACGAAGCCCGTAGGCTGTTTAATAAATGAGTTTTGATATGCGGAAATCGTTCTTCATTATTGCCTGTTTTGTGTCGTTGATTTTGGGTACTCCTGCGCATGCGCAAAAACTCACTTTTGTAAAAGACGTGGCCCCCATCATTCATACTAAGTGCACACCCTGCCACCGTCCTAATGAAGCAGCGCCATTTTCCCTGATCACTTACCAGGATGTTGCCAAACGCACATCATTTATCAAAGAAGTGGTGGAGAGCGGATATATGCCGCCCTGGAAGGCCAACCCGCACTATGTGGAATATGATAATGACAGATCGCTGTCGCAAAAAGAAAAAGAGACTATACTGCAGTGGATAGCCGAAAAAGCGCCTCGTGGCGATGGGAAAGAACCAACTATTGACCTGGACCGACTAAACATGAAGAGCGTGGCCGCCGGTCGCAAGCCCGACCTCACGCTGGCAACAAAAGTGAACTACAAGCTTCCCGGGGATAATGAAGAACGTTTCATTGTTTACCGCATACCCTTTGAACTATCAGATTCGTTCAGTGTAGCAGCGGTTGAGTTTTTTTCAAATAATAAAAAAATCATTCACCACGCTAACTACAGTGTGCATGAAGTGCCGGAAGGAATTGATATCAACGCGGGTCCGGATATGATCAATCTCTCGGAAGAAGACCGTACCAAATACGACGCTTACCTGCCCTTTAAGAAAACGATCGCTTATTATGGCGGGTGGATTCCCGGTTCTTCGCCCGAGACTTACCCGAAAGGTATTGGCTGGGTGATGCCCAGGCGCGGTGTAATATTGTTGACAATTCATTATGCACCATCGGCAAAAGAAGAGGAGAGTATTTCAGGTATGAACCTGTATTTCACCAAAGAGCCCGTGGAGCGAAAGATAAAAGTGATCAGTTTTGGATCGGGTGGTATTGGTGAAAAGCAAATATTGCCTTCGTTGTGGATCATGCCCAACAAGATTGAAACATTCACGCTGACGGTGGCCAATCCCGGCGAAGATTTCTCAGTGCTATACGTATGGCCTCACATGCATTTGCTGGGAAAAGAATTCAAGGCTTATGCCGTTTCACCCATGGGCGATACCATCCGGCTGACGCATATACCGCAATGGGATTTTCGCTGGCAGGAAAATTACCGGTTCAAAAAGCTGGTGCGTATTCCCAAAGGCTCGCGGCTGCGAATAGAAGGTACGTATGATAACACGGTGAACAACCCTTTCAATCCAAATAATCCTCCGAAACTGGTGATGTCGACCGGCGATATGAAATCAACGGATGAAATGCTTACCCTGATGATGATATTCCTTCCCTATAAAGAAGGCGATGAAAACCTTTCATTAGAGCATTAACAAAATGAGGTATCAACTCTGCTTATGGATTATTGGCTGCCTGGCCGCTTCTGCCATTGCGCGCGCGCAGTCAAAGACTCCTTTGTTTACCTTGATGAAGGAGAAAGAAACCGGCGTACAATTCATCAACACCGTGAAGGAAGATGACAACCTGCACGTGATGAGTTATGAATATCTCTATAATGGTCATGGCATCGGTGTGGCTGATTTTAATGGCGATGGCTGGCTCGACCTTTTTTTCTCCGGCAATATGGTGCCGAACAAACTATTCCTGAACACCAAAAACTTTACTTTCAAAGACGTTACCGCCGAAGCCGGAGTGAAAGGCAATGGAAAATGGAGCACCGGTGTAAGCATTGCCGACGTGAATGGCGACGGGTTGCCGGATATTTATGTGTGCCATTCAGGAAAATACAGCAATGAGCAGGACCTGGTGAACGAGTTGTTTATCAACAAAGGCCTGAAAAACGGCGTGCCGGTTTTTGAAGAGCAGGCAAAACTGTATGGACTGGATTTGCCCGGAACACAATCAACACAAGCCGCTTTCTTCGACTATGATCGCGATGGAGACCTTGATATGTTTCTCCTGAACCATTCTAATCATACTTACAATCCTTACCTCAACACGCGCAAAGTGCGCGCTACGCCGCATATGGGTTTTGGTAACCGGCTCTTCAGGCACGATAAGCGTGCCGATGGTAGCAGCGTGTTTACTGATGTAACCCTGGAGGCGGGAATAATAAATAACGCATTAAATTTTGGCCTGAGTGTAACCGTTAGCGATATTAATGGTGACGGGTGGCCGGATATTTATACCACATCAGACTATACCGAGCAGGATTGTTACTACGTAAACAACGGGGACGGTACTTTCACCCAGTCGCTGCAGCGCTCATTTACGCATATCTCCAAATACTCCATGGGCGCGGATATTGCCGATTACAACAATGATGGCCGCCCCGACGTGATCACGCTCGATATGCTGCCGGAAGATAATTACCGCCAGAAACTATTGAAAGGTCCTGATGAGTACGACACTTATCATTTGCTGCTCGACAGTGGTTACTACCACCAGCAGATGCGCAATATGCTGCATCTTAACTGCGGATTGGATGCGGCGGGTAATGTACGCTTTGCGGAGATTGGTCAACTGGCCGGCATTTCCAATACCGACTGGAGCTGGGCGCCGTTGCTGGCCGACCTGGACAACGATGGCTGGAAAGACCTGGTGGTGACCAACGGCTACCTGCGTGATTTCACCGACCTGGATTTTTTAAAATATACGGTAGCGAATGCACAATTGGAAGAAGCTTCGAAGGGTAATAAAGAATTCAAAACTTATGAGCTGGTGAAGAAAATGCCTTCGAACAAGTTGCTTAATTATGTTTTCAGAAATAATGGCGATCTCAGTTTTTCCGATAAAAGCAAAGACTGGGGCTTTACACACGCTGCCGTTTCCAATGCCGCTGTGTATGCAGATCTGGACAATGATGGTGACCTGGATATAGTGATCGGCAACAACAATGACCCGGTGATGCTGTACCGCAACAATGCGCAGGAGCAGCTGAATAATCATTACTTAAAAATTGTCTTGCGTGGAACAGGCGCCAATACAGCAGCTATCGGTGCCAAGGTCTGGCTGTATGCCGCGGGTAAAATGCAATACGCAGAACAATACCCCGTTCGCGGATACCAGTCATCCATTTCACCTGAACTGTTCTTTGGACTTGGCGGCACTGCGCAAATCGATTCAATAGTAGTACAATGGCCCGATGGCAGCGTCGCGCGAAAAACGTCTGTTCCCGCCGACCAGTTGTTGCAATTGTCGCAGGAGCCTTCCGACATCAGAAGCCTCGCGAAAAAGAAACCCAAAACAATTTTCCAGGATGTTACTGCCACTTCCGGTATCAATTTCAAACACCAGGAAAATGATTTCATTGATTTCAAAGATGAAGTGTTGTTGCCATACCAGCTCTCCAGGATGGGCCCTGCACTCGCCAAAGCAGATGTGAATGGCGATGGGCTTGAGGATCTCTATGTGGGCGGCGCTATCGGCCAGGCAGGAAAACTTTACCTGCAACAACCCGATGGCACTTTCAAAGAAAGCAATTCGAATGCCTGGCAGGCCGATGTTGAAAGCGAAGACGTGAAAGCGCTTTTCTTCGACGCCGACGGCGACGGTGATGCCGACCTGTATGTGGTGAGCGGCGGCAATGAATATACCGATGGCTCGCCCGAATTTACCGATCGCATCTATATCAATGATGGCAAGGGCAATTTCACAAAGAGAAACGGCGCCCTACCCAATATGATCAGCAGCAAGCAATCTGTAGCCGCGGCTGATATGGATGGCGATGGCGACCTGGATTTGTTTGTGGGTGGTTCTGCTATACCCGGCTCGTTCCCGCTACCCGCGCGCAGTTATTTGTTGCGCAACGATTCAAAGAATGGCGAAGTAATTTTTACCGACGTCACCGAAGCCTGGTGCAAGGAATTGCTCAACCCCGGCATTGTGGCTGCTGCCGTATGGCAGGATTTAGACAGAGACGGTCTGCCTGAATTATTAATTGCCGGTGAATGGATGCCGGTTCAGTTCTATAAAAATGAAAATGGGAAGCTGAAAAATATCTCATCGGCGGCAGGCTTTACCAACTCTAACGGACTTTGGTGCGCTCTGTTGCTGGAAGACATCGACGGCGACGGCGATTTGGATATTATCGCTGGCAACAGCGGACTGAACAACCAGTTTCGCGCGTCTCTGAAAGAGCCTATGACCCTGCATACCGCCGATTTTGATGACAATGGCCGTATCGAAGCAATTGCCTGTTACTACATCCAGGGCAAAAGTTATCCGATGGCTTCGCGTGACGAACTGCTCGAACAGATTGTGCCGCTGCGCAAGAAGTTTGTGAAATATAAAGACTATGCAAAGGCAACGCTTGAAGATATTTTTCCCAGAAACAAACTGGCTGCGGCTGACGTGAAGCGTGTGTATCAACTCGCCTCCTGCGTATTCATCAATAATGGCAACAACCAATTTACGATGCAGCCACTGCCTTTGCAGGCGCAATTCTCAAAAGTCTTCGGCATACTGGGAGAAGACCTGAACAAGGATGGTAAGAAAGATATTCTGCTGACCGGTAATTTCTTTCCTTACCGCGTGCAGTTGGGAAGAAATGACGCGGGAATGGGTTTATGGTTAAAAAGCGATGGCGCCGGTGGTTTCAAGGTAATGTCAAATGAAGAGGCGGGATTGTTCATTGACGGTGATGTTCGCAATATGATTTCCTTAAAAACAAAAAATGGTGAAACCCTGCTGGTAGTTGCGAAAAATGACGATGCCGTGCAGGTGCTAAAAATTATGCCATGAAACGCTGGTTATATATTGGCTTAATGATGATGAGCAGCTCTGCTGTGCGTGCACGGTCAAATGAGCTGGATGCTTCGCTGTTGCACCGCGCGCAGGCTGCTTTGACAACTGTAATTGTACACGATATTTTTTCTCCGCCCGTTGCCAGTCGTATTTATTTGTACGCCAACATGGCGGCATATGAAACTGCGCTGCCTGCCAGCAATAAATATGTAAGCCTCGCAAATTCCATCACTGGTTTCCCGAAGTTTCAGCCGCCAACGAAAAAGGTGCGTTACGACCTGGCAGCTGTATATGCATTCATGCAGGCGGGTAAGAAATTTGTTTTTTCAGAAAACATGCTAAATGATTCGCTGCAGGTGCTGCTGAAATATTTCAGGAACATCGATCAGGCTGTTTATAAAAACTCTATTGAATACGCGCAGTCGGTTGTAGATGGCATAATGGCCTGGTCTGATAAGGATGGTTATAAAGAAACACGCAAACTACGCAGGTACAACATACAGAAAGGCGAAGGCAAATGGCTCCCGACGGCCCCGGGTTATATGGCCGCCGTGGAGCCTTACTGGAACCGTATGCGCACCATGGCACTCGATTCTGCGGCGGAATACAAACCCGTGCCGCCGCCGGCTTTTTCAAAAGAGAAAGGCACCGAATTTTACCAGCAGGCGTATGATGTATATGACATTGGTAAGAATATGAATACAGAACAAAGAGATATTGCTTTGTTCTGGGACTGCAATCCGTTTTACCTGAATGTGCAGGGACACCTGAACTATGCCACCAAAAAATTATCACCGGGTGGTCACTGGATTTCAATTGCAAGTATCGCTGCCCGCAAAACTTCGGCTGACCTGAATACAGCCACTGCCGCTTATGTGTTAACTGCGATGGCGCTGTACGATGGTTTCATTTCCTGCTGGGATGAAAAATATCGCAGCCACCTGATTCGCCCCGAAACTTATATCAACTCATACATAGACGAGCAATGGCGGCCGTTGTTGCAAACGCCACCCTTTCCTGAATACACCAGTGGTCACAGCGTGATCTCAACTGCTGCCGCCGTGGTGCTCACTTACTTTTTTGGCGACAACTTTGCTTTTGATGATGATACCGAAACGCCGTATGGATTGCCGGTAAGAAAATTTTCTTCCTTCAACGCCGCTGCTGACGAAGCGGCAATCAGCCGTTTCTATGGCGGCATTCACTATAAGGCAGCCATTGAAAACGGTCAGGTGCAGGGAAGAAAAGTGGGAGAGAAGGTGCTGAAAAAAATCAGGCTCACTGCCAGTGATGCAGCGAGCCTGAAATAAATTGATGTTCGTTGAGCACTAAAAAAGTTGTTTGCTTCATGACTGTAGATTATTGGACGCAATGCGGTGAGGACTGTCACCGGCGCAACTGAGGCTGGTCATAATAAATTGGGCCATATTGACTGACCTTTAGTTGTTTGTACAAGCGATACCAATATGAGTTTCAGAGTAAAACATCCCTATACCTTCGCTCGCGAATATGCTATGCCGGTGGCATACTTCTGCATGGAGTTTGCCATTCATCAACCGCTGAAGATATATGCCGGCGGTCTTGGCTTCCTGGCGGGTTCACATTTGCGCAGCGCTTATGCGTTGAAACAAAACCTGGTAGGCATCGGCATATTATGGAAGTATGGCTATTACGACCAGGTGCGCAAGAGCGACCAGACCATGGATGTGCTGTTCCAGGAAAAAGTGTATGGGTTTTTGAAAAAGACCGATATCAAGTTTACTATCAAGGTGAACAGTCATGAGGTATGGGTTACGGCTTATTATCTGCCTCCCGAAATTTTTCATACCGCACCGCTTTTTTTACTCAGTACAGACCTGCCGGAGAACGATTACCTGGCAAAAACTATTTCTCACAAATTATATGACAGCAATCCTGAAACCACTATTGCCGCCGCCATATTGTTAGGACAAGGTGGCGCCCGCTTGCTGGAGTTGCTCGACTGGGAACCCGCGGTATATCATTTGAACGAATCGCACGCCTTGCCGCTCGCATTTTATTTATATAAAAAATACAGGAGCATACCCGAGTTGAAGACAAGACTGGTTTTTACCAATCATACTCCTGAGCCCGGCGGCAATCCGCAGACGCATGTATCGTTGTTGGAAAAAATGGGCTACTTCTGCGGAGTTCCGCTGGCCGAAGTAAATGCCCTGGTGCAATATGAAAATAATATCCTGAACCATACACTCGCTGCACTGCGATTGTCGGGGCGTGCCAATGCAGTGTCGGGCTTGCATCAAAAGACGTTGGTGAATATGTGGGCGGGTTACCGCGGTATTTGTCCCTTGATTTCTATCACCAACGCCCAGAACTATGAATATTGGGCGAATGCTGAAATGTACAAAGCCCTCAAAGAAGAGGACGATAATGCATTGCGCGACCACAAGAGGATATGCAAGGAGCAACTCTTTGAACTGGTAGCCGACCAGAATGGTGAAATATATGATCCGGATGTGCTGACTCTCGTTTTTGCCAAGCGCATTGCGGGCTACAAGCGCGCCGATCTATTATTCAGAAAAATGGAACGTTTTATTCAGATCGTTACCAATAAACAACGACCCGTGCAAATAATCTGGGCAGGCAAACCTTACCCGATGGATTACAATGCGATTGGTGTGTTTGATAAGATTGTCGATCTCTGCAAGACTTACACCAATTGCTCGGTACTGGTGGGCTATGAATTAAGACTATCGAAGTTATTGAAACAAGGCGCCGATGTCTGGATCAACGTACCTCGTATTACGCACGAAGCTTCGGGTACCAGTGGTATGACTGCCGCTATGAATGGCGCCATCAATGTATCTATACCCGATGGCTGGTTTCCCGAATTTGCCAGGGATAAAGAAAATTGTTTTGTAATTCCTCCGGCCAATCCTCACTGGCCCGATCACCAGCAGGATGATGCCGATGCGGACAGCCTTTTAGATGTCCTGGAAAAACAGGTCATCCCCATGTATTACGACGACCCCGATCGCTGGCTCACGATCGTGAAAAACAGCATGACCGATATTATTCCCCGGTTCGATAGCGACAGAATGGTGGATGAGTATTATGAGAAAATGTATAAGGCGGTGTCGCTGCAGGTTTGAGAGGGATGTTTAGAGTATGTGCGTTTCATTTTTCGCAGGACTCAGCATCTCCTGTTCGGCCTGGATAATGTTCTCAATCCCTTTCAGCAGCGCGTCATCATTGAATGATATGCTGTCAATACCTTCTCTCACCAGGAACTGTGCGAATTCGGGGAAATCGCTGGGTGCCTGTCCGCAAAGACCTATGCGTGTGCCGGAGGCTTTTGCTTTCTGAATCACCATCGAGATCATCATACGGGCCGATTTGTTTTGCTCGCTGAAAAGATCTGCTACCAGTGCAGAATCGCGGTCAACGCCGAGGGTGAGTTGGGTGAGGTCATTGGAGCCGATTGAGAATCCGTCGAATACTTCGGCAAACTCTTCCGCCTGCAACACATTGCTCGGAATTTCGGCCATTACATAGATATCAAGGGTTTCATCCTGCTGGCGGTCGAGGCCAAATTCTTTCATTACGGCTACCACCTTCTTACCCTCTTCCACGGTGCGACAGAAGGGGATCATCACTTTCACGTTGGTAAGACCCATGTCGTTGCGCACTTTCTTCACGGCTTCGCATTCAAGCCTGAATCCTTCTTTATATCGCTTGCTGTAGTAGCGCGAAGCGCCGCGGAAGCCGAGCATCGGGTTCTCTTCCTTTGGTTCAAACTCCTTGCCGCCGATGAGGTTGGCGTATTCATTGCTCTTGAAATCGCTCATGCGCACAATCACATCTTTGGGGTAAAAAGCTGCAGCGATAGTAGCAATGCCCTGCGCCAGTCGGTCTATAAAGTATTGCGATTTGTCTTTGTAGCCGCGGGTAAGAACTTCAATTTTCTTCCTGGCCTCTTCATCTTTCAGTTCATTGAATTTGATGAGGGCCATCGGATGCGCCTGCACAAAATGTGTAATGATAAATTCAAGCCGCATCAGTCCAACGCCATCATTGGGATAGAAAGAAAGATGAAACGCTTTGTCCGGGTCGCCGGTGATGAGCATCACTTCGGTGCTCTGCGGCATTTGTATATTTTGCAGGTCGATAGTTGTCTCTTCATATTTCACGCGGCCGCGATAAATGTAACCTGTTCTGCCTTCGCAGCAGCTTACGGTTATCCATTCACCATCTTCGATGTTTTGCGTAGCGTTGCCAGTGCCTACTACTGCGGGTACGCCCAGTTCGCGAGCCACAATGGATGCATGACTGGTACGGCCTCCCTGGTTGGTAACGATGGCTGCCGCTTTCTTCAGCACGGGATCCCAGTCGGGACTGGTAAGATCAGTCACCACGATTTCGCCCTTCTGCAATTTGCCTGCTTCGTAGGGCGATTTCAAAATGCGGGCTTTGCCACACGCCAGTTTAGAACCGATGGCTTCACCGCGCGCCAGCTCTTCGCCTTTTTCCAGTATCCTGAATTCTTTCAGGTGCAAAGGATCTTTTTGAGAATGCACGGTTTCGGGGCGTGCCTGTATGATGAAAAGTTCACCGGTATTACCATCTTTTGCCCACTCAATATCCATCGGCCGCTCATAGTGCCGCTCGATCACAAAAGCCCAGCGTGCGAGTTGCAGCACTTCTTCATCGGTCAATACATATCGTTCGCGCTTATCCTGCGGTGTGTCGATATTCATCACGGGTATCTCGGCCGATTGGGGAGCATAGACCATTGTCTTTTCTTTGCTGCCACATTTCTTTTGAACAATGGCGTTCCTGCCATCCATCAGGGTGGGTTTGAAAACATAATATTCATCGGGTGTCACGGTGCCCTGCACAATATTTTCACCCAGGCCCCAGGTGCCCGATACATGAATGATGTTTCTGAATCCTGATTCAGGTTCCAGCGTGAAGCAAATGCCCGAGCAGGCTTTATCGGCGCGAACCATTCTCTGCACGCCGGCAGACAGAGCAATCTTGCCATGTTCGAAGCCATGGTCTTCGCGATACTTGATAGCACGGTCGGTATAGAGCGAAGCAAAACATTGCTGCACCGCCTTCACTACATTGGCGCCTCCGCTGATATTGAGATAAGATTCGTGCTGACCTGCAAAACTTGCCTGCGGCAAATCTTCGGCAGTGGCACTGCTGCGTACGGCTACATCGGTGGGTTGGCCGTCGCTGAGTTTAGCATACGCCTCCAGGATTTCTTTTTCAAGATCGGCCGGCATAGTAGCATTCAGAATCAGTTGCCTGGCAGTCTTACCGATTTCAGACAAGTTGGAGAAATTTTCACGATCCAGCCTCGCAAGCAGATCGATCAACACCTGGCGCAGCTTATTGGAATCGATAAAGTACCAGAACGCATCTGATGTAGTAGCAAAACCCTCGGGTACTTTAATACCTTCCGAAGAAAGTCCGGAAAGCATTTCGCCCAGCGAAGCATTCTTGCCGCCCACGGCGCCTACATCGCTGATATGTATTTCGTTGAAATTTTTTACAAACTTGCTCATAGCGCATGTATTTATGCGGGTGAAATTTTTTTATACCAATCCTGCCAACGTCTTGATACGATCGTATTCTTTACTATCAACCTTATGAATAAGCAGGTATTCGATGATATGACTGAAATTGATCACGCCCACGAACTGGTCGGCTTCCATTACAGGGAAAACACGTTCGTCGTTCTCGGCCAGTTTTTCCAGGACACTGTCTACAGGTTGATCGGCGTCGAGGTACACCAGCTCCTGGTGCATCAGGTTGCCCACCAGTTCATCATAATTTTTTTCGGCGATGGCTTTTATGATCTCTATGCGATTGATAGCGCCGATGGGTTGGGCGCCTTCCATCACCACAAAATATTTGCTGTGGTTATTCATCAGCACGCTGGCTGCATCTTTTACCGGCGTATTTGATTGTATGCTGTTGTAATCATACATCAGCACTTCGCGCAGCTTCATTCCCTGTACCAGCGATTTCAATCGCAGGTAATACTCTTCCATACCGGCAGAAAACAGAATGAAAATGCCGATAACAGGAAGAAAGAAATTGGTGAATATAATGCCGAGCACAATGAAGGCAATGGCAATAGCCTTTCCTACATACGCAGCAATGGTGGTAGCGCGCACATAGTTGATCTTGAAACCAAGCAGTGCGCGCAAAATTCTGCCCCCGTCGAGCGGAAAGGCAGGAATAAGATTGAATACGGCAAGCGTTACATTCGCGATATGCAGGTTATAGAGAAAATCGTGACCATGGGTTATACTCACATCGGCCTTAAATTCCCAGATAGGACGGTAGTCGCCGATAAAAGGAAGCAGTACAAGAGCAATCAGGAAACTCACCGCAGGTCCGGCGCTGCTGATCATAAGCTCTTGTTTGGGGTTGCTCGGAAATTTCTCAATACTCGCAATGCCGCCGACAGGCAGCAGTACTACGTTCTTTGCTTTGATGCCATAACGCGAAGCCATGAGTGCATGGCCCAGTTCGTGCAAGGTGATGCAGGCAAATAAGGCTGCCAGGAAGAGGAGAGACCATGCCAGTTCGGGAACTGTGTTACCCAGCCGGGCATTTACCAAAACAATCCAGCCTACCAGGAACAGGAAGGTCCAGTGTATCGAGATATTGATACCTCTTATTGTCATTATCTTGAACGATCCGCGCATAGCTCAGCATTTTAAAAAATTTTAAAAACCCCGCCGCGGCTGTACGGCGGGGAAAAAGAGAAACCACCTTGACCTATCCTATTTAACGGCAATATGCTTTGCCGCAGCCTGTTTCTTTGCTTCTTCCTTTTTGGGAAGAACTAGTTTCAGTTCGCCATCTTCGTAAGTTGCCTCAATCTTTTCCTTGTTCACTTCCTCAGGCAGTGTGAAACTGCGACTAAACGAAGAGAAATTATATTCCTTGCGTGTATAGTTTTTATCCTTTTCTTCTTTGCTTTCTTCCTTTTCGCAGCTGATGGTCAGCATGTCACCTTCAATATCGATGTTGAAATCGCTTTTCTTCAAGCCAGGGGCAGCAACCGATACGGTGTATTGACTGTCGTTTTCAGTTATGTTTACAGCGGGTACTTTCAGTTCACGGGTTAACCAGCGGCCGCCATCGAACCATTCACTCCAGGGTTTAAAGAAGTCATCGAGTGTGGCGGGAAAGAGTTCTGCTCTCTTGCCAAGTGTTCTGATTGACATAATCACCTCCTTTTATTTTGAGTTAAAGAATTATTTGCGGAAAATATTCAATAGTCTGCCGACGCCTCGGCTGGCTACTTTGTTCAGCATCCATTCAAAAGCCAGGTCGCGGGCAAAATTTTTCAGGCTTATGCTCTTTCTTACCTTTCTGCACGATTCCAGCATTTGCTTTTCGAGATGCAGCTGCCTCTCGCGCAGTCTTGCCTGCTCCACTCTTAACTGATCAATGTTCCTGATCTTTTTCATGGTGCTCGCTGTCTTTGAACAGTTGTTGAATAATAGCGTTCATAATGGGGATGCGGATCAATCTTTCACGAGCAAGCCAGAATACGATGGCTTTTAGCAGGCAAATACCTGCAATTACCAGGAAACCCCAGTAAGCTTTACCCAGCCATTCGCCCAGCAGAAGGGCCGCCGCAATGCAAAGGAATAAGACAAAGAAGAGAAATATTACCAGTACGGCTATACGCGAGAGAATAGCACTGGTGACACCGGAAACCTTTTCCGCCGCGCTGAGTTTTGCTATCTCCACTTTCGTGTTGATGTACTCCTTTGCATTGCTGGCGAGTTCTTCAATATGTGAGGAAAATTCGCTCATGATTGAAATTCGTTGACGACTTCTTTCTTAACTGTGTTGAACTTGTCTTTCAGTTCATCACCCAGTTTTTTTCCTTGTTCGCAGATTTTTTTACGAGTTTCAGAACCTTTATCGGGAGCGAACAAAATGCCGAGTACAGCGCCGGCTGCGGCGCCGATGGCCAGGGCTGCGAGTATTTTTGCTGTGTTGTTCATATCGTTGGTTTTATTGTCCAAAGGTAGTCGCGGCAGGTATTTCGAATAATGATCGAGCTCACGGCCATCGCTGACAGTTGTCAGTAGGTCTTTTGCTTTTGCCTTTCCAGTTTTCTGAAGTATCCCCTGAAGAGGAAATTGTGTTTCAAGGCTTCCATATTCTCGTTGAAGGCTGCAGTGCCCTTCTCGATATTCTGAAGGCTGCTGTTGAGCTTCAGCACAATATTGCTGTCTTTCAGCAATGCATTTACCGTGCCTCTGCCATTCTTTATTTCGTGCTCGATGTCTGCCACAGTTGAATGCAGGTTGTTGGTCAGTGCTTCTGCCTGCGCACTGGCCATTTCGATCTTTGCCATAGCATCATTCAGGCTGCGCGCAAACGAGGTGTCATTCAGCAGCATACCCAGCGATCCTTTTCCGTCTTTCACATTACTGACAATGGTTTCGAGTTCTTTGGTCATCTCAGCCGCGCGGGCAGTGGCTACCTGTATGTTGGAGGCCGCGGTTTTGAGGTGAGCGGGCAGCAACTGATCGTCGAGCAGTGTCATTAAGCCATTACTCGTACTCAAGCGTGAAGAAATATTTTTGAGGTTGGCCGCGATGGCGCCCACATCAGTATTTGTCTTTTCAAGTGTGCGCAGCATTTCGTCCATATCAATGGGTTGGCGGCTTGCCAGCACATCGCCTTGCTGCGCAAAAGGCGCGCTGCCATTACCGGCGGCAATATTTACCACCTTATTGCCCATTAAACCATCGGAGCCTATGGAGGCGACAGCATTTTTGCGGATCACCTGGTTCATCTCTTCATCCAGCACCATTTCCACTTCTACCAAGGTGTCGTTCAGAATATATATTTTTTTCACTGTGCCCACTTCAATGCCGGCATAACGCACGTTGTTGCCTGCCACCAACCCTTGCACGTTGGTGAAGTGAGCCTTGAGCGTGTAAGTGGAACCAAACAGGTTTTTATTTCTCCCGATCATGTACAGCAGCAGGATCAGGAAAGCAAGCCCTGCGAGCACAAACACGCCCAGTTTGATATTGTCAAGTATTTTCTTTTTCATAACATCTATTCAAAAAATTGTTTCACTTTAGGGTCGGTTGATTTTTGCAGTTCTTCAAACCTGCCTTCTGCATAGCACCTGCCATCTATCAGCATGATCACCCTGTCGGCAGCCATCCTCACACAGGTCATATCATGCGAGATGATGAGCGATGAGGTGCGGTATTTTCGCTGAATGCGTACAATCAGTTCTATTATTTCACGGGCAGTGATCGGGTCAAGACCTGTTGTTGGTTCATCATAGAGAATGATCTCTGGTTTTAATATGAGCGTGCGCGCCAACGCTATTCTTTTTCGCATACCGCCAGAAAGTTCGGCGGGCATCATGTCAATCGTGTGCAGCAGTCCCACATCTTCCAGCGCATTGGTCACCATCTGGTTCACTTCCTGCTGCGAGACTTTTATCCAGTGGCGGCGCAGCGGAAACTCCAGGTTTTGCCTTACCGTCATGCTATCGTACAATGCATTGCTCTGAAACAGGAAACCAACTTTGGCTCGAACCTGGTCAAGATCTGCACGACTTATCTGCGTGATGTTTTTCCCCAGCACTTCTATCGTTCCTTCGTCGGGCTCCAGCAGGCCAATGATGCACTTGATGAGCACCGACTTGCCCGAACCGCTTTTGCCCAGCACCACCACGTTTTCACCTTTGTGAAGCGTGAAACTGAAATCGTTGAGCACGTGATTATTGCCAAACGATTTATAGAGGTGACTGATGGACATTACTTTCATACTTTTAGTTTAAGCCTAACACATCTGTTATCTGTACTACTACCAGGTCAATCACGAAAATCATGGTGGAGGAGGCCACTACTGCCGAGTTGGCCGATCTTCCCACGCCTTCAGTCCCCTTGCTTGAATGATACCCTTTGTAACACCCGATGATCGCCACTGCAAAACCGAAGAAGAAACATTTGATGAATGCGGGCAGCACATCGCCGAACGAGAGATTGTTGAACACCTGCATGTAAAATAACCGGAAGCTGGTGACGCCATGAATATTCACACCCAGGTAAGAACCGTAGAGCGAAATGGCATCGCTCAGCATTACGAGTACGGGCAACATAAAAGTGCCTGCCAGTACTCTCGTAACCACCAGGTATTTGAACGGGTTGGTACCCGATACCTCCATAGCGTCTATCTGTTCGGTCACCTTCATAGAGCCGAGTTCGGCGCCGATACTGCTTCCTATCTTGCCCGCAAAGATCAGCGCAGTGATCACGGGTCCTATTTCCCGCACGATGGCAATACCCACCATTGCAGGCAACTGCGACTCCACGCCGTAGCGAAGCAGCGAAGGACGCAGTTGCATGGTAAGCACGAGGCCCATAATAAAACCGGTAAGTCCGATCAGCGGGAGCGATTTATAACCGATGATATAACACTGCCTCACGAATTCAGCGAGTTCATAACGGGGACGGAAGACTTCAGAGAAAAACCTTCCCGCAAATCTTGCGGTGCCACCGGTCTCGGCGAGGAATTCTCTTGTTTTTAATGGTAAGGCCATGGCTTATCAATAATATCGGATCAAAGCAATCTGCCGGTAATCTTTCAGCACACCGGGATCTACAAATTCCACATCACCGCCATATTGCAACACTTTTTCTATAATATCGTCCACCACGTCTTTTATGTAAAAAGGTGTGTCGTTAATTTCGTCTTTGTCGAACACCACGGTGCCGTCGTTTGATTTGTGAACGGCGCGTGTGTAATTTTTCTCTACTACCAGCAGTCTTCCTTTCTGCCTGTTGGCTGCATGCCACACTTCATCAAGCCCAATAGCCAGTTTGCGCGCACCTTGCGCCGCATCGAGTTGATGCAGTAAATCTTCCTGCTTCACTTTCTTCCAGTCTGCCACATGCGGCGCTATGGCCTTCTGGATACCCTGGTCGGTCACTTCATCGAAGTTGCCGTGTACAAAACCGGTGATGCGGTTGGTATAGCGCGACATTTTTTTGAAATGACCTACTGTGCGCTCAGGGCCCATCACGAACAGGGGTAGGGGCGATGCTTTCAGGATGACGCCCAGGCTGCTGTCAACGTTGTGAAGGAATTTCTCCAGCAACACTTCTTTCTTCTCAGAAGGATTGAATGCTTTGCTGGCGCGACCCACATCTTCGCGCAGGTAAGTATCGCTGTTATCTGCCGCTACTGAAAGCAGGCGAATAAACTGAACAGTATTGCCAAGGTAAATGCGCGCGCGTTCGCTGCTGATCACGAGTACAAGATATTTGTGAATCTCTTTCTTGCTGTATACCAGGTCCCTGATCTCGAAAGACTCATCAATGATCATTTTTTCCTCAACGGGGATGTCGAGGTAAAAAACTTTTTCAAAAACCGGTGATACAAATAAGGCAATACTCTTCTTGTAGGTTGAGTAATCGAGGCTACGGACCAGGTTCTCCAATTTTTCAATTACAGGTTTGGCTCTGTCTGCCGGGTATGTTTTAAAAAGTTCTTTTTTTACTTTTTCACACAGCAGGTGCAACCTGTATTCGAGATCTGCCTTAGCAGACATTTTCGGCTCGAAAGGAACGATGAGTGAAACGCTTGGAAGGTATGGAGTGGCTTCCAGCAATTCTCTTTCGTCACTTAGCTTTTCTTGTACCATGGCAGTAATGTTTAGGTTTCAAAAGTATTTTCTTAATTTCCGATGGCCACTGACGATGGTCATCGAATGATTTGATAAGCATCATAGTACATCAGCATCATGCACGCTACTTTTATAAAATGCTCACCAATTACACCGACAACAAGTTTGTTTTACTGAAATACCTGCAGTTGGTATTTTTTGCGTCAGCCATTCTTTACTTTGGCAGCACGCTTTTTGTCCCCATTTGTTATGGACTATTGATAGCCATTGTTCTGTACCCCATATGCAGGTGGCTGGAACAGAAGGGCTGGCCGCGCAGCCTGGCAATAACACTGGGACTGCTGGTGGTAGTAATACTATTCTGTGCATTGGTGACGCTGCTGATTGTGCAGGCCAATGTGTTCTGGCGGGATATGCCCGAGTTGATGAATAAGCTCACGCCCATGCTGGCTGAGTTGCAGACCTGGCTGGAAGAGACGCTGGGTCTGACCGTTTCCGCACAAAATGAGTGGTGGCAAAATACCTTGCAAAGGATTGGTAATAACGCGGGTGATATTGCGCGTAATACTATTTCGGCTACAGCCGGCACTTTTTTCATGTTGTTTCTCGTGCCCGTATATGCGGCGCTGTTTCTCTATAGCCGCGAGACATTTGTTGATTTTGCGCTCAGCCTGGTGCGCCCCGAAAACCGCCAGCAATTAAAGAATGTACTGCACGAAGTGGTGAACACCTATTTCAAGTTTATAAAAGGCATGCTGTTGGTTTACCTGATTGTAGGCATACTCAATAGTATTGGCCTGCTGGCCCTGGGTATAAGGCATGCTATTCTCTTTGGAATGCTTACGGCCATTATGACAATCATTCCTTATGTCGGAATCATCGTTAGCGCCTTGCTTCCCATTTCTGTTGCCTGGATCACTAAAGATTCTGTGTGGTATCCTGTAGGCGTGGTGGCTGTATTTGCATTTGTGCAATACCTGGAAGGAAATGTGATATTCCCCAGGGTGGTGGCCACTCAGCTGAAGGTGAGTACCTGGATCACACTGGTGGCCATCATTGCCGGAGGGTTACTCTGGGGTGTCAATGGAATGATTCTGTTTATACCTTTTGTCGGCATATTAAAAGTGTTATTCGACAACATGCCAGGCACCGAATCATTAAGCATTTTATTTGAACGAAGAGAAAGAACAAAGCCGGTAAAAAAATGATCACTCACCGCGCGATTACCTGCGGTGAGTGATGAAGACCGGTAATTGGTGATTGCGTATCACATCGGAAACAAAACTTTTATTAAGCACTTGCGAGAACGAAGATCTTCCATAAGCTCCGCACACCAGCAATGCATTCTTTTTCTCACTGATCCAGTCGGCAAAAGCTTTTGTTGAAGGCAGCTCCAGTTTTGATAATGTTAGCTCGGGAAAATGCCTTGCTGCCAGTTCCATGATGTTGGCTTCGTCGGGAATTTCTTTTTTTTCGTCGCCGATGAATATTACCTGTGTCTCGTTGACGGCCAGCTCGGGCATCAGGTAAGCGAATTGTTTGATTGCGTACACCGAAGATTCAGAGCCGTCAAAAGCCAGGATATTCATTTCGGGGAATTCAAATTTCTCCGGAACGATCACCACCGGGCATTCAGTCATCTGCAGCATATCTTTAAGATATACGCTGGGTTCACCAATTCCCACGCTGGTGTAAAATGTCTCGCTGCCCAGAATGAGCAGGTCGGCATACCTGGTTTCTTTCCTGATTTCGGGCAAGGCAAAATCGCTGTAGTCCTGGTGGACACGAAACTCGATATTATGCCTGATGCACATTTGCTTAAACCTGTCTATATTCTTCTGTACTTGTTCTATTTCATCTTGTTCCAGCAGGGGTACTACGGGACCGCCTGCCATTGCCGAAGCGCTTGCATAACTCCACAGGCTTGAATAGTTTACCAGCGGAACAAATACTCCCGTAAGCAGGATTGGTGCTTTTTCGTTGAGACGCCTTGCAAACTCAAAGGCTCCTTCCGAAAAATGCGCGCCATCAAAGGCAAGAATTATCTTTTTCATAATTAACTTTTGAGAACATGAAGGTATTTCCGCAGCCTGTTTAAACGCATGACTACCAACAGCAGTCCGGCTGAGAAAAATCACCGAGTGGGAATATAAAGACTTACCAATGTCATGTGCAGACTGGGGCTTAATAGGTTACTTTGCAGCATAATTTTTAAGGCCCATGTCTGAGACCACCTTCAACAATTCATCGGCGTTCAACTATGTTACCGCCGAGGAAGCAATACAACTTATTGGAAGTAATCAACGTGTGTTTGTGCACGGCAGCGCCTGCACGCCATTGTACCTGTTGCACAAGCTGGCCGCCGACCACGAAAGGTTGCGCAATGTTGAGCTGGTGTGCATTACCGTGCAAGGCGATATACAGGTGGTGGACGAGCGCTTCCGGGATTCATTTCATATTAACTCCATGTTTGTATCGGCGCCCATTCGCCAGGCCGTCGCCGATGGACGAGCCGATTTTATTCCCGTCTTCCTCAGCGATATTCCCGACCTTTTTAATAAAAATATTCTGCCTCTCGATGTAGCATTGGTGCAGGTGAGTCCGCCCGACCCCCATGGTTATTGCTCGCTGGGACTGTCTGTAGACATAGCGCGCGCTGCGGTTAACAATGCCAAACGCGTAATAGCACAGGTAAACCCGCGCATGCCGCGCACCCAGGGCGATGGCTGGATACATGTGAGCCGCTTCGATGCCATGGTTTGGCACGACGGTGAATTGCCCCAGGTGAACTATGCCGCCAAATCGGGAATTGAAGAATTGCAGATTGGTAAAAATATAGCGAGCCTGATCGAAGATGGCAGCACAATACAGATGGGCATTGGCACTATTCCCGATGCGGTGCTCAAATGCCTGGGCAATCATAAAGACCTGGGCGTGCATACCGAAATGTTCAGCGACGGTATCATCGATCTGATCGATAAAGGCATCGTGAATAACAGTAAGAAAAAAATTCACCCGCATAAAACGGTCACCAGTTTTGCCATCGGCACCAACAGGTTGTACCAATATCTCGATAATCATCCCGGCTTTGCATTCCTGGATATTGATTATGTAAATGATCCGCACGTGATACGCCGCAACCCGAAAATGGTGGCTATCAACTGCGCGATTGAAGTGGATCTGACTGGCCAGGTATGCGCCGACAGTATAGGCGAGATGCAATACAGTGGTATTGGCGGCCAGATGGACTTTGTGCGCGGGGCGGCTTTAAGCGAAGGCGGTAAGCCTATCATTGCGCTTACCAGTCGTACCAAGAAAGGTATTCCCCGCATTGTGCCTTACCTGAAGCAAGGTGCGGGCGTAGTAACTACGCGTGGTCATGTGCACTATATAGTAACTGAATATGGCGTGGCTCATTTATTTGGTAAGAACCTGCGTCAACGTGCTAAAGCACTAATTGACATTGCACATCCCGACGACAGGGAAATGCTGGAAAGACATTGTTATGAACGATTCAAATTGTTTTTGTAAGACTTTCTCATTGTAAACAGTCAAACCAAGGTTGCGTGGTTAAGTTTGGTTGTAGGCTGTCTCGGAAGAGGCAGCCTTTTTTGTGCCAGGTCAGTTGCATACATGACATTAATCATTTCCCCCAATATCGCGAGTCATAGTTGCCGCCTCTGCCGCCGTATACTTTTGTGCAGCAAAACATTCCTAATTCTTAAAACATAAATCATGAAACGCTATTTCGCCAATATGCCCAAATATATTGCCGCAATAGGCATGTTGATATGCAGCCTTTCTATTTCACTGGTCGGGCTAGGCCAGACCAAATACCAGTCAGTCGGCGGTGTGAAGCTCGTCGTTGAAGGCACTTCGAATATTCATGACTGGGATATGACCTCGAAGCAAGGTACCTGCTCTGCAGAATTTCTTTTTAGCCCCGGTGGTCACCTGGCAGGACTTAGTTCTCTTCAATTCAGCGTGCCTGCCGAAAGCCTGAAGAGCGACAAGAAAGCGATGGACAACAACACTTACAAAGCGCTGAACACTTCAAAGTACAGCACCATTAGTTTTACCGCCAGCAGCGCTACCATTCAACCCAATGGTTCCGGTTTTATTCTTACTACAAGAGGCAACCTGACCATTTCTGGTGTTACCCGCGTAGTTGACCTCATTGCTCATGGTGTTATTAACCCGGACAAGACTATTACCTACTCCGGTACTTATAAACTGAAAATGACCGACTTTAAAGTTACTCCTCCCAGCATCATGTTTGGTGCTATCAAGACAGGCGATGCGGTGACTGTAAAATTCGATCTCACTTTAAAAGCCATCTAACCAGGCAACTTCTTTAAAAAAAAACTAAAACTTATTTTTTATGAAACGCTTTTTGCATAGCACAGCCAAAATTTGCCTCGCCGCTTTGCTCATGCTTCCGATCGCCTCGATGGCACAGGTAGAGAAAATTTCTTACCTGCGTCCTTCTTACTTCAGGCCTTACGACCAGACAGGTATCAACGTGTTTGAGACTACCAAGGAAGCCGATCCCATTCCTTTCGATGGTTTGCGTGTTCGCTTCGGCGCTGGTTTTACCCAACAGTTCCAGGCTCTGAAACATTCAAACACAGCCGTGTTCAACCAGGATGCCAACAAACTCTATCCCATCAAACCCGGCTTTATGACAGCGCAGGCTAACCTGTACATGGATGTGCAACTGGCCGATGGTATTCGTCTTAACCTCACCAACTATATGTCGAGCCGCCACCACAACGAATTCTGGGTAAAAGGAGGTTATATCCAGTTCGATAAACTGCCCTTCAAAGGCAAAATCTGGGATGATATTATGGAAGTAACTACCATCAAACTGGGTCACATGGAGATCAACTATGGCGATGCACACTTCCGCCGGTCAGATGGTGGTCACACATTGTACAACCCCTTCATGGAAAGCTATATTATGGATGCGTTTGCAACAGAAATTGGTGGTGAGGTCTATGTGCAGAAGAATGGTTTCTTTGGTATGGTGGCCGCCAGCAATGGTATGATCAAAGGTAATGTTGATTCGGCTTCAAGCCCTGTTGACAACGATGCAAGACGTGCCCCTTCCATATATGGTAAGTTAGGATTTGACAGAAAAATATCAGACGTAGTTCGTTTACGCTTATCAGGTAGCATCTATCATAACAGCAGCTCCGCCGCCAGCGGATTAACACTGTACAGCGGTGACCGCTCTGGCTCCAACTACCAAAACGTTATTGAGACCTGGAAGGATAAGGATGGAGCAGTGAAAGCATCTACCGCCATGTACTCTTCCGGTCGTCTTAACCCCGGCTTTACAAAAAAGATAGACGCTGTCATGTTCAACGCTTTCCTGAAAGCTTATGGATTTGAACTGTTCGGTACTTATGAAACCGCGCAGGGTAGAAGCAAGACTGAAACCTCAGTTAGAAAGGCAAGCCAATATGCGGTTGATGGAGTGTACCGCTTTGGCAAAAATGAAAGCCTGTTCCTTGGTCTTCGTTACAACTCCGCAAAGGCAGAACTGGCATCACAAGCTGTTGAGGTCACTGTTAACCGTTTTGCAGTGGCCGGCGGATGGTTTATTGTGAAAAACCTGCTGCTGAAGGCTGAGTATGTTGACCAGAGGTACAAGGATTTCGCACCCGCCGATTATCGCAACGGCGCGCAGTTTAAAGGTTTTGTGGTAGAAGCAGTGGTTGGCTTCTAAGCCACTCACGTGTGTGCAGTTCATGATCCGGAGCCGGGTTGCCCCTAATAATCAACCCGGCTCTTTTTTAATGCACGTAAAACGTTTGTTATGAAACTGATCTACACTTTGCTGGTGGCGGTGCTCTTCAAAGGAGCGCCTGCTCCGGTGGCGGAGAGGTGGGTGATTCAAAAAAGCAGCAATCTTCGCATCGAAGGCAAGTCGAATATCAACAGCTTTCGTTGCGATATAACCGAACATCTGACACCTGACACCCTGTACTTCTACCGCGATGATCAGAGCTGCAAGCCTATACCTATCAAGGGCGGCTTATCTATCCACATTAAAAGATTCGATTGTCACCAGAAGTATATTACCAACGACCTGCGCAAAACCCTCAAAGCCGATGAACAACCTATACTTAAAATCGAACTGTTGAATATAGGCTATTACAATGGCGATGCAGGCGATATCAAAGGTTGGGTGAATATATCTCTGGCCGGCGTGGTAAAGACCGCGGAGATCAACTACACCGTAAAAAACGGGCAGCCCGGCCAACTGGAACTGCTGGGTACCCGCAAGATCAGTTTCTCAGACTTTGGCCTTAAGCCGCCACAAAAGCTGGCGGGACTCATAAAAGTAGAAGAAGAGCTGAACGTAAGGTTTCAGCTGATGCTTCGTGCCGTGGAAGCCAAAGAAATACCACTTCAAAAAAACTAGTTTATGAAAAAGATCATCGTGTCGGTGGCTGTGTCCACCCTCGTTCTTTCCCTGCTTGGCGCCGCAATGTTGTATGGCGCCATCCTCTTATTTCCCCAACTCATGGAAGAGTATTTCAGCCCGGTGTTTCGTCCGTCGGGACGGGAAGACTGGCTCTTTTATGCCCATCCCCTGATTTTGAGCATTGCCCTTAAGTGGTTCTGGGAAAGATACAAGAGCCTGTTTGAAGGCGGTGTGTTGTTCAGGGCTTTGGAGGTAGCCCTGGTGTATGCCGTGGTGGCGCTATTACCCGTTTTGTGGCTGACTTTCAGCGCTATAGATATTTCGCTGGGAATGATATCAACCTGGGTGCTGTATGGCTTCGTACAGGCTTTGGCGGCTGGTATAGTCTTCGCCCGCCTCAATCCCTGATAATCGACAAGTTATCAACACTGACGATTGTCATTCACTGTCTTAACTCATATCATAATTTAGGGTTGGCGCATATAATAGTTTTGAATTTCAATCTCATTTTATGCAAAAGATACTTTTGGCGCTCGATCGCCGGCAAGTGAATATGAATGTGTTGGATTTTGCCTGCTTTGTTTCCCGGCTCTGCCGTTCGGAACTGACCGTGCTGTTTCTACAGGAGGGCAAGCAAGAGCCTGTGACTGAAGCAGTTAAGGTTGGTGCCGGCACGTCGGTTGCGTCGGCATTTCCCGACAGGGGCCAGGCGGGTGCCAACGACAGGCTGCTGTTTGAATCGGCCTGCCAGAACAGGGGAGCCAGTTTCCGGATCCAGGAGCGCGAGGGCGATGACCCGCTGGAAGAAATGCTGCGTGAGAGCCGTTTTGCCGACCTCCTGATCGTAGACCCCGAAATATCTTTTGGCAAGCGCGATGGCGTGCCCAGCTCCTTCCTGAAAGATGTGCTGGCAAAAAGCGAATGCCCGGTAGCCATTGCGCCTTACAGCTTCGACAGCATCACCGAGATCATTTTTGCATACGATGGCAGCGCTTCTGCTATCCACGCCATCAAGCAATTTTCTTATCTCTTTCCCGGCCTCAGCGACTGCATGCTCACCATTTTACAGGTGAGCGATGAATCACCCGCGCCGCTGATTGAGAAAAAGAAACTGATCGAATTCCTGCAGGCGCATTATTCCTCCATCGGCTACCGCATACTGGAAGGCAAGGCATCCGATGAACTGTTTCGCTTCCTGCACGATAAGAAAAACCTGTTTGTTGTGATGGGCGCCTACGGCCGCCGCAACCTGGCCACCCTGTTCAGGCATAGCACCGCCGACCGCCTGTTGCAATCAGTAAACCTTCCAATATTTATCGCACATAAAGATTAACCGCCTAAAAGAGTAACCATGAAAGGTGCAATTATTTACAAAGGGAGATATGGAGCCACCGCCCAGTATGCCAGGTGGATGGGCGCCCAGTTGCAAGTGCCAGTGATGGAAATTGAGCAGGCAGGACCCGATGAAATCAGCCAGTACGATTACCTGGTGCTGGGTTCATCGGTATATATCGGCAAAACAGAGCACAGGCTGTGGCTGCAAAAGAATGCCGATATTCTAAGGACTAAGAAACTTTTCCACTTTATCGTGTGTGCTACACCGGCAGACCAGGCCGATAAACTGCAAACCATTATCAACAACAATATCCCAACCGGCCTGATGCAACCTGCATCGCTGTGGTTCCTTCCCGGTCGTATGATCATGAAAGATTTGAAATGGTGGGACCGTTTCTTACTGAGAACCGGCGCCAGGCTGGAAAAAGATCCTGAAGTGAAAAAATTCATGCTCACTGATTTCGACAGGGTTAATGAAAAAGAGATTGCGCCTTTGGTAAAAGCCGTACAGGTGTACCTGGGGCAGGGACAAAATGATTCGAAAAAAGTTCAGGACGCGGTGACGGCCTGATGGCGTACTAAAAATGAAAACAAATAAATCAAAAAGAATGCAACTGTTAATTACAGGTGACAGATTGATTTCGGAAGTGCAGCAGGACTTCAACAGTGCATACCCCTATCTTAAACTGGAGTTTTTCAAGAATGGCCACGTTAAGCAAAAGCGCTACGCGGCTGATCAGAAAATCAGCAACACGCGCAAACTTAAAGAGGCCTGGGTTAAGAAGAAAGAGAGTGGCACGCTGGAAGTAGATGAGCACATGACCGTACAGGAACTGGAAAACGCTTTCCTGGAAGAATTTGGTTTGTCGGTACAGGTATTCCGCAAGTCGGGGAATATCTGGCTTGAAACCACTATGACCGATCATTGGCCATTAAAACGCCAGAACGATCATGGCCGGGAAATAAGTACACATAGCCAGCAGGGCCATGTGCGTTATGGTGACGATTTTGATATGCGCCGGGATGAAGACTAGTACAACAGGTTATTCAATTTCTCGGGGTGTAGTATCCTGATCTTGCCGTCTTTAATTTCAATCAGCTTTTCCGATTTAAAATCACTTAATGTTCTTATCAGCGACTCGGTGGCGGTGCCTACATACTGGGCAATATCCTCACGCGAAATGTCAATAGTATGCCCGCTCTTTTGAGAATTGAATTTCTGGTGAATATCCACCAACCCTTTCGCCACGCGCTTGCGCAATGAATCGTAAGCCAGGTGAAGCAATCTTTCTTCTTTCTCCTTTACATCGCGCGAAATGAGTTTAATGAACTTGGTGGCGATATTCATATCATTATATACCGCCTGTAAGAAATCATCTTTGTCAATCATCGCCACTTCGGCGTCTTCCAGCACTTCGGCGGTATCGTCATAACTCTTGTTTTCCAGTAAGGCCACATAACCGATATAATCGCCGGCATTGTACAGGTTGGTGATGTACTCCTTGCCGTCTTCGTGCAACATGTAGGTTTTTATTTTTCCCGATTTCACATAGTATAAATATTTCGGGCGCCTTCCCTGCATGTAAAGGTTCATTTTCTTCGACAGCTTCTCTGTTTCGTATTGCTCGGGGTCCAGCGTCATAAGGCCTGAGCCTTTTAGATCTTTCATCAGCTCATTGGCGCCCTGTTCACCGGGAGCGTATTGCGCGGTGATGATCTCCGCTTTCTTCAGCCTGATTTCGATGGCTCTCAGCAGTTCAATATCATCGAAAGGTTTGGTGATATAATCGTCGGCGCCCATTTCCATACCTTTTCTGAAATCGGTGCGCTCGGTTTTGGCGGTCAGGAAAATGAAGGGAATATTTTCAGTGCCCGGGTTTTTCTTCAGCAAGTGCAATACGCCATACCCGTCCAGTTCAGGCATCATAATGTCGCACACAATCAGGTCGGGCTTTTCCTTAATGGCGAGTTCCACTCCTACTTTACCATTTTCGGCAGTATAAGTGTTATAACCTGCCAGGCTCAGTATCTCTGCAGTATTCTCGCGTATTTCGGTATTGTCGTCAATCACCAATATACTTTTCATAACCGGGGATTTATTAAGGAAAAAAGGTTCATAAATGTACCAACTAACAAGCAAATAAAGATGACGAATATCATATATCCTTTTGATGATTCTCAAGAGATCGCCATTTTACCCGTTTTACTTTAGCCGCCTAAAAGAAGGTATGAGCATAGCGGCTACTACAGAAAGTACTAAGTGTTTCCACTGCGGCGAAGACTGCGAGCCGGGACGGATAACCGCCGGCGACAAGCAATTTTGCTGCGAAGGGTGTAAAATGGTTTACCAACTGCTCGACAGCCAGGGACTTTGCGATTATTACAACCTGAACGAAGGCCCGGGTATTACCCGCAGGATCACTGTTCGCAAAGACAAATTTGCCTTTCTAGACCAGGAAGATATCAAACAGCAACTAATCAGTTTTGCCAATGATAAAGAAACTCACGTCACGCTCTACCTGCCCCATATCCATTGCAGTTCCTGCCTTTACCTGCTTGAAAACCTGCATAAACTCAACCCGGGTATAGTCAGTTCGCGGGTAAATTTCAGTCGCAAGGAAGTGAGCATTGTCTTTCATCAAAAAGAAATTACGCTGCGGCAGGTGGCTGAACTCTTAACCAGCATTGGTTATGAACCTTTTATCAGTCTGAACGACCTGAAAAATGCCAAACCCCGTGTCAGCAAGAGCCTGATCTACAGGATGGGTGTGGCGGGATTTTGTTTTGGCAACAGTATGTTGTTCAGTTTTCCCGAATACCTGGGACTGGAATCTGCTGAAATGCACCTGCAGTCTGCCTTCCGTTTGCTGAACTTACTGGTGGCCCTGCCCGCATTTTTTTACAGTTCCTGGCCCTTTTTTCATTCGGGCTGGCAGGGGCTTCGTTCCAAATTCCTCAATATAGACGCCCCGATCGCGCTGGCCATTTTGGTCACTTTTGTGAGGAGCGTGTATGAAGTGGCGAGCGGAACGGGCGCCGGCTATTTCGACAGCATGACGGGCATCGTGTTTTTTATGCTTGTGGGCAGGGTATTGCAGGAGAAAACTTACCAGCAATTGTCTTTCGACCGCGATTTTACCGCTTATTTCCCGGTAGCAGTAACGGTTTTGAAAAATGGTGAGGAAATTCAAACGGCATTGCCTTCCATCAAACCCGGCGATACCATTTTAATACATAACGAAGAACTGGTGCCTGCTGATAGTATATTGACCCGCGGAAAAGCATTTATTGATTACAGTTTTGTTACGGGCGAATCAACACCTGTAGAGAAATCGATGGGTGAAATAGTGTACGCGGGCGGCAAGCAAACCGGCGGCAATATCGAACTGCTGGTGATGAAAGAAGTGGCGCAAAGTTATCTCACCGGCCTCTGGTCAAAAGATGAATTCAAGAAGGCGAGTGAAAAAAAGAAGTTTTCTTTCGTGCATCTGCTCAGCCGGTATTTTACTTATATAGTCTTAACCATTGCCACTACCGCAGCGATTTTCTGGTATTTTAATGATCCCACTAAAATCTGGCCTTCGGTAACAGCAGTGTTAATTATTGCCTGTCCTTGCGCGCTGTTGTTATCCAACACATTTACCAACGGTAATATCCTTCGTATTCTCGGTCGCAATAAACTGTATTTACGCAATGCGCAGGTAATTGAAGAAATTGCGAATGCCAACCATATTGTTTTTGACAAAACGGGAACACTTACATCTTCTCGGCAGCAGGAGGTAACTTATCATGGCGAACCGCTCGACGTATCGCAGATACAGGCCATCATTACACTGGCTGCGCAATCAACTCACCCGCTCAGCAAGGCATTGGTAAAATATTTTGGTAAAAAGAATTACTCAACTGTCGATGCCTTTCATGAGATACCAGGCCGGGGCGTAGCGGGAATGGTAGATGATAAGCTGATCAGGCTGGGCTCGCAGGAGTTTGTTACGGGCAAGCCGGGCAAAGTCAGTGCTATGCCCGTCGTGTACGTTTCGATCGACAATAAAGTATATGGCCATTTTACCATTCAGAACTTTTACCGGAAAGAGGTGCCTGAACTGGTAAGATCGCTTTCGAACAAATACAAGCTTTCAGTAATAAGCGGCGATAATGCCGCAGAGCGCAATCACCTGCAGCAGTTATTGGGAGAAAATGCAACCGTGCTTTTCAGGCAATCGCCCGAGGATAAGTTGCATTACATACAACAACTGCAGCAAAGTGGTGAAAAAGTGATTATGATAGGAGATGGCCTGAATGATGCAGGCGCGTTGAAGCAAAGCGATGCAGGGATAGCCATCACAGAAGACAGCAACAACTTTACTCCCGCCAGTGATGCCATACTGGAAGCAGGGCAATTGCCGAAGTTGCAGCATTTCATACAGGTGTGTAAGGCCAACAAGCAAATTGTGATGGCCAGCTTTATGCTATCGATTGCCTACAACATCGTCGGCGTGTTTTTTGCCGTCCAGGGCAATCTCTCACCCCTGGTAGCTGCCATACTGATGCCCAGCAGCAGCCTTAGCATACTGCTCATCACTTTTGGCTGCAGCAACCTGGTGGCTAAGTGGAAAAAGTTGTAGCGGGCTTTTGGGTTGATGGCCCTCGCTGAGCAGCCAATCGCTGCCTCAGTTGGCTGGTCCATATGGGCCAGCCTTTTCTTTTTTTGACAATGCATTCCCAATGCGAGACAAAGGCGGTTGAGAAATATCAGTAAAACCAATGATGACTGTCATCAGGCAGCCATTTTTCCCAAAATACTTTTGGTGCTGCAAATCCAAGTTATGAGTGTGATCATAATCCTGTTAATCGCCAGCATATCTGTAGCGGCCCTCTTCCTGGGCGCTTATATCTGGAGCGTAAGAGACGGGCAATACGATGACGAATATTCTCCTCCCTTACGCATTCTCTTCGATGATAGTCCACCGTTAGGAAATGAATTCGAAGAACCATCAACCACCAACCTGAAACCCCAAACCCGAAACCCGAAACTAAAATTGTAAACCGGAATGGAACGCTTTTATTACGACAACAAGATTGTAAAGTATTTCGGATACGCTACCATGCTCTGGGGCGTAGTAGGTATGCTGGCCGGATTGTATGCTGCCATACAGATTTACGCGCCGGGTACGTCGATGAATTTTGCGCCTACCACTTTTGGCCGTGTGCGACCCGTACATACCAACGCGGTCATCTTTGCATTTGTGGGCAACTGTATTTTCACCGGTGTGTATTATTCACTGCAGCGGCTTTGTAAGACCAGGATGTACAGCGACAAACTCAGCTGGATACATTTCTGGGGATGGCAATTGATTATCGTTGCAGCGGCAATCACCTTATTTTTGGGTTACACTACCGGCAAAGAATATGCGGAACTGGAATGGCCCATCGATATCGCCATCACGCTGATATGGGTGGTATTTGGTATCAACATATTTGGTACGCTTATCAAACGCAGGGAGAAACACATTTACGTGGCCATCTGGTTTTATATCGCTACCTGGGTAACGGTGGCCATGCTGCATATCGTAAACTCATTTGAAATACCGGTTTCCTTCCTGAAAAGCTATAGCTGGTATGCCGGTGTGCAGGATGCATTGGTGCAATGGTGGTATGGTCACAACGCGGTGGCCTTCTTCCTCACCACACCCATTCTTGGTTTAATGTATTATTTCTTACCCAAAGCAGCCAACAGGCCGGTATATTCTTACCGCCTTTCTATTATACACTTCTGGGCGCTCATATTTATATATATATGGGCAGGTCCGCACCACTTGTTATATACCGCATTGCCCGACTGGGCACAGTCACTCGGAACCGTGTTCTCCGTAATGTTGATCGCACCATCATGGGGTGGAATGCTCAACGGTTTGTTCACGCTCCGCGGCGCCTGGGATAAGGTGCGCGAAGATCCGGTGCTGAAGTTCTTCGTGGTGGCCGTTACCTGTTATGGTATGAGCACCTTCGAGGGCCCCATGATGTCGCTGAAAAATGTGAACGCCATTGCGCACTTCAGCGACTGGGTAATTGCTCACGTGCATATCGGCGGCCTGGGATGGAATGGCTTTATGGCCTTCGGTATGTTGTACTACCTGGTGCCTAGATTGTGGGGTACCAGTTTGTACTCGAAAAAACTTGCCACCAACCACTTCTGGCTGGGTACCATCGGCATCGTGGTATATGCCATACCGATGTACTGGTCTGGCTTTACACAGGCACAAATGTGGAAGACATTTACTGAAGAAGGTCAACTGAAGTTCCAGTTCCTGGAAACAGTCACACACATCATTCCCATGTATATCACCCGCAGCATTGGTGGCGCATTGTACTTAACCGGCGCGATCATGATGGTGTACAACCTGGCAAAAACCATCAAAAAAGGTTCCTTCATTGCCAATGAAGCGGCTGAAGCTGCTCCGCTGGTAAAAGAAAAGAGCGCCGTGCGCGAATACTGGCACCGCGTAATCGAAAGAAAACCGATGACCATGCTGGTAGTGAGCCTGATTGTGGTAGCCATTGGTGGTATACTGGAACTGGTGCCCACCTTCCTCGTGAAATCGAATGTACCTACCATCAGCAGCGTGAAGCCTTATACTCCGCTCGAGCTACAGGGCCGCGATATCTATATACGCGAGGGTTGCTATACCTGTCACTCGCAAATGATCAGGCCTTTCCGCGACGAAGTGAAACGCTATGGTGAATACTCCAAAGCCGGCGAGTTTGTGTACGACCACCCCTTCCAATGGGGTTCGAAACGTACTGGTCCCGACCTGGCGCGCGTAGGTGGCAAGTATCCGCACAGCTGGCACTACAACCACATGCTCGACCCGCAGAGTATGTCGCCCGGATCGGTAATGCCCGCATATCCCTGGCTGCTCGACAATAAGATCGATACAGCATCAACACCAGCCAAGATCAGGGCTATGCAAAAACTGGGCGTTCCCTATCCCGAAGGATATGACCAGGAGGCTAATAAAGACTTGATGCAGCAGGCATCGCAGATTGCCGCCGGACTGAAGCTGGATAAGATTTCAACTCCGAAAGATGCAGAGATCGTGGCACTGATCGCATACCTGCAAAGGTTAGGTACCGATATCAAAGCTGAACCGAAAGATCAGTCGGCGAAGAATTAATTATAAATAATAAAAAACACAGTATATGAAATTCATTCACTACCTGGAAAAAATAACCGGCGTCAGTATTTTCCCGCTGACCTCGTTTGTGATTTTCAGTTTGTTTTTCCTGGTAATGCTGATATGGATATTGAAGGCGGATAAAAACAGGTTAAAAGAGATTAGCCGCCTCCCATTAGACTAACCATACAATTAACAGTTTTATGCAAGACTCGATACAAGAACCCCTGGCCATCATACTCATCATACTGATGTTGTTTCTGCTAATTGTTATCGGCATACTCGGCAACGTATTGCTGGGAGCGGTAACATGGTTCAGACAGAAAGAAAAAGAAGTTGAACAAAAATCAAAAACTTCCGGTGGCGTTACGGCCGCTACGCTGGTCATCGGCTTCCTGATGGCCGCCCTTCCCGCCAGCGCGCAGGATGGCGAGACCGTGGTAGAATCAGTTACTTCTTATGGCGGTCTCTCTCCCGATGCTTTCTGGTTTATGATGGGTGTGATAGGCGTTGAGCTGCTGGTGATCTTTGTAATGCTACTGCAGCTTCGCCTGCTGGTTGCAAAACAAAAGGCAAAGGCAGAAGGCTTAGCTGAAGAGGAAACAAGCTTCAAGGCTTCGTTCAAAAAATACTGGCAGAAGCTGAACAAATTCCGCCCTGTAGAGCAGGAAGCCGACCTGGACATGGGCCACGAATACGACGGCATCCGCGAGCTGGACAATCGTCTTCCGCCATGGTGGTTATATGGATTTTATTTCACCATCATCTTCGCCGTTATTTATCTCTGGCGCTATCATGTATCGGAATCAGCACCGCTGAGCGCGCAGGAATATGAAATTGCCGTGCGCAAGGCTGAACAACAAAGAGCTGAATATTTGAAGAAAGCCGCCAGCCTGGTTGATGAAAATACCGTGAAGCTGTTGACAGACGCCAGCGACTTAGCGGCAGGGAAAAAGACATTCGATCAAAACTGCTCACCCTGTCATGGCAACCTGGGCGAGGGAAATATAGTAGGTCCCAACCTCACCGACGATTACTGGCTGCATGGCGGAAGCCTTAGCGATATTTTCAAGTCAATTAAATACGGCTGGCCCGAAAAAGGCATGCGCGCGTGGAAAGATGATCTTACACCCGCGCAGATAGCGCAGCTGGCCAGCTACATCAAATCGCTGCGCGGCACCAACCCGCCCAATGCAAAAGAAAAGCAGGGTGAGCTGTATGTAGAAGAGGAATCAGGCGGTGCACAGGCTGATAGTACCAGCCAGACTGCAGCGCAATAAACCATTAAAAAAAGAGAACCGTGGAAACGATACAAAAAGAAAGAAAGGAAAAGAAGGCGGAAACTGAGGGAGACACTGAATCTTTCCGCGACCGGCTGGCCACGTTGGATGAATCGGGCCGCAGGAAATGGATCTATGCGCAAAAGCCCTCGGGCCGTTTCTACAGCTTGCGCACTTATATAAGCTGGGGATTTTTTGTATTGTTTTTTTCCCTGCCTTTTATCCATGTAAATGGCAGACCCTTGTTCTTGTTCAATATTCCGAATGCAGAGTTTATCATATTCGGTAAGATTTTCTGGCCGCAGGACTTTTTCATTTTCGGCGTGACGATGATCACCTTCATTGTGTTCATCGTGTTGTTTACCGCGGCCTTCGGGCGTTTGTTTTGCGGATGGGTTTGCCCGCAGACCATTTTCATGGAAATGTTTTTCCGCAAAATTGAATACGCTATCGAGGGCAATGCGGCCAAACAAAGGCAATTGGCCAATTCGCCGTGGACAACAGAAAAGATTGTGCGCAAGACTGCCAAGCATGTTGTTTTCTTCCTGTGTTCGTTCATCATAGCCAATTTTTTCCTGGCTTATATCATTGGCGTAAAAGAGTTGTGGAAAATTATTACCGAACCCGTGAGCCAGCATATTGGCGGTCTTACCGCCATGTTTGCCTTTTCGGGTGTGTTTTATGCCGTGTACGCTTTCTTTCGCGAGCAGGCCTGTACCGTGGTTTGTCCTTACGGAAGATTGCAGGGTGTATTGCTCGACAAGAACTCGATGATTGTGGCATACGACTATGTGCGCGGCGAGCCGCGTGGCAAACGCAGGAAGGGAGAAGACAATCAGCTCGGCGATTGTATTGACTGCCGCGCCTGCGTGAAGGTTTGTCCTACCGGCATCGACATCCGCAACGGCACTCAAATGGAGTGCGTGGGTTGCACCGCCTGCATTGACGCCTGCGATGCGATTATGACGGGCATTAACAAACCCAAAGGATTGATACGCTATGCCTCTGAAAACAGTATTAAGAACAAAGAACCGTTACGCTACACGGGCCGGATGAAATTTTATACCGTGCTGTTGGTAGTGCTTACCGGTTTACTCGCATTCCTGTTGGCCACCCGCAAAGATGTGGACGCTACCATCATGCGCACGCCGGGTATGCTGTACCAGGAACAAGGTACTGACAGCGTATCGAACCTGTATAACATTAAAGTGGCCAACAAGACCATCAAAGCCATTCCGCTTGATTTGAAACTGGAGGGTGTAGAAGGAAGAATTTCTGTGATCGGCAATGCGCACATAAATGTGAAAGAAGGCGGGCAAGGTAGTGGCTCATTCTTCGTGATTCTTCCGAAGAGCGTTATCAAAGAAAGAAAGACCGTGATTCATATCGGGCTGTATGTGGATGGCAAAAAAATAGAAACCCAAAAAACCAATTTCCTGGCACCTGTGTACAGTGAATTGGATGACGAATAAAAACAGATGAACCATGACTTTGAACTGGGGACATAAACTCGTGATCGTATTCATTTTATTTGGCACCATGATTGGCTATTTGGTTTACCGCAGCGTGACCACCAGCTATGACCTGGTGTCGAAGGAATACTATAAAGATGAGCTGGCATACCAGCAGGTGATTGACGGCACCAAACGTGCCGGCGAACTGAGCAGCGCGGTGACCGTGGCGCAGGAAGACGACGATATAGTAATCCGTTTTCCCGATGAGATGAAAAAGGGTTCCATCAAAGGGCAGGCCTGGTTCTACTATGCGCCCGACGCGCAGCGCGACCGCAAACTGCCTTTGGAATCAGTTGGGGAAACTGAATTCAGGTTCGGCCGGTCGGTTTTTTTGCCGGGCAATTATACCGTGAAGATCAGTTGGGAAAATGAAGGAGTGCAATACTATTCCGAATTAAACACAATAATTCAATAACGATGTTGCCCGTCGTACTACCGGCATTTATCTTAGGCTTGATCAGCAGTCTGCACTGCGTGGGCATGTGCGGCCCGCTGATGCTGGCATTGCCGGTGAGGCATCTGCCGAGGGGGCAACAGGTATTTTCCGTTTTACTTTATAATCTCGGGCGATTGTTCACTTATTCCATCATCGGTGTAGTGATTGGATTGGTAGGCCGCAAAATTTATCTCTCCGGTTTTCAGCAATGGTTCTCCATCGCGGCTGGCATCACCATACTCGTTATTGCCGTGCTCTATTATTTTTTCAAAAAATCATTGCAACCTGCCTGGATGATCAAGGCGCACATTCACTTGCAACAGGTTATGGGCACTTTGATGGCGAAAGGAAACAGGGCGTGCTACTTTTTGCTCGGAGCGGCCAACGGATTATTGCCCTGCGGCATGGTGTATATGGCCATTGCGGGTGCGTTTATGATGCAGCGCGTTGAGCAAAGTGTATTGTTTATGCTGCTTTTTGGCGCCGGAACAGTACCGGCCATGATGGCGCTGAGTATGTTTAGTATGCGTATTTCTTTGCCGGTCCGACAACAACTGCGCAAAGCCATGCCTGTATTTATTGTTGGCATTGCGGTGCTGTTGATCTTGCGCGGAATGAATCTCGGTATCCCCTTTGTAAGTCCCGTGCTGGGCGATGCGCGTCACGGAATTTCCTGCCCCTGATTTTTATTCGTCAACATATCCCGACAGATCGGGGAGATCTACAATGAATGTGCTTCCCTTACCGAGTTGACTCTCGAAACGTATATCGCCATGAATCAGGTCAACGTATCTTCTTACGATATGCAGTCCCAGACCCGTGCCCTGGATATTGGTGGCATTTTTACCGCGGTGGAAACTGGTAAACATGAAAGGCTTGTCTTCATCGGATATGCCGATGCCTTCGTCTTTGATAGACACGGTAAGGCGGTTGCCTGAAAGCGATGTGCTTAAATAAATATTCTTGCCTTCATCGGAAAATTTAGCGGCATTGCTGAGCAGGTTGATAAGTATGTTGCGGAATAGTTTTTTGTCGGTAGTAAAGGTTTCGCCTCCTTTCAGTTCGGTTACGATCTTTTGCCCTGGTTTCATCACGCCGTGTACTTCTTCTATTACTTCTTCGAACAGCTCCCTAATGTTGAAAAGCTCGGCTTTCATGATTACCTTGCCCTCCTCGAGTTTTCCGAGTGAGAGAAAATCTTCCAGCAGATCGTTCAGGTGTTTTACTGCATCCTTGATGCGTTTGATATGGCGTTCGCGTTTATCCTGTTCTTCTGTCTTGGTGTATTTCTGCAAGAGTGCTGCCGATGAAAGCACCGTGCTCAGCGGCGTGCGAAATTCGTGCGAAGCCATTGATACGAAACGCGATTTTATTTCACCCAACTCTTTTTCCTTGCTCAGCGCCTCGTTCAGCTCTTCCTGCGATTTTTCCAGCTCGTGCAAGGCTTCTTTTAATATCATGGTTCTTTCTTCCACCTTGTTCTCCAGCTCAGCGTTGAGCTTGCGCATGTCTTCAGCCATTTTTGCCAGCTCTTTTTGCTGGGCCAATATATTTTGCTCGATCTTTTTGCGGTGGGTGATATCTACAATGAAAGCAATCACATACAGCTCACCGTCGCGGTGGTAAAAGCCCAGGCTCACCTCTACGGGAAAATCCGTGCCGTCTTTGCGGCGGGCAAACAGATCGCGGCCATGACCCATTACGCGGTTTTGTGGCTGACGGTAAAAGTTTTCGCGCAGTTCACTATGATGGTGCTGGAATCGCTCCGGGATCAACACTTCAATACTCTGCCCGATCAGCTCGTCGGTGTCATAACCAAATATGCGCTTCGAGGCGGGGTTCATCAGCACGATCTTGCCCTCGCCATTGGTGAGGATTATACCTTCAGTAGCATATTCAAACAGCGAGGTAATATGGGAAGGATCAACTTTCATAAGGAGGAAATTACGTAAAAGATGAATAGGATTTTATGGATTTGATGTGGTAAATCCGCGGTCAACCGGGAACCGCACTTGATATATATCATTCTCCTCAGTGATAGGTGTCATCATTGCAGCGCGTTCAAGTGGGTAGTTTTGAATAAACTTTCAGTCATGACATCAATATCACACCCTATAGCCAAAGACGGCAAAAAATTTATTTTTGATGTGCGGCTCGACTGGCTTACCGATCAGAAGGGAATTGTGACCGCCAACGATGCGCCCGGCCCTATTTATGTAGCCACGCCCCCGGCTTTTGGCGGCACTGAAAATGAATGGAGCCCCGAACATCTTTTCCTGGCATCCATTGCCAGTTGTTTTATGAGCACCTACCTGTTCTTTGTTCGCAGAATGAAATTCGAAATCACGCATCTTGAATGTCATGCGTCAGGACAAATAGAACTGGTAGAAGGTAAATATAAGTTCACGAAGATCAGTGTATTTCCCACTGTGCATGTTCCCCACGGCGATTTGCTGGAACTGGCCGACCTGGCCATTTTGAAGACACAAAAAAGTTGTCTTGTTTCCAACACAGTGAATGCGGAGATCGTGTATAGCGGTAAAGTGAAGAACGACTAAAATCAAAATACACCTTTTGGCGTATTCGCGCGCGTGCCTCTTGTCACAATCTTTGTGAGGTAAAATTTTGTGACCATGCTTCGCGACGTAAAAATCTTATCTTCTTTCTTCTTTTCGCTTTTACTATTAGTTTCCTGCAGCAAAAATTCCGGCTCCGGGGGCGGTGGTGGTGATATCAAACAATTTCTCGCCAACAGTCAATGGGTAGGCGTGCTGAGTCAGAATGGTTATCAATACGCACCACCCGCCAGCATTCGTTTCAAGCCGGGAGACAGCCTGGTGATTTATGCCCCGTTTTACCTGACTACTGGTGCAGTATCCAACTGGCGCGACAGCCTGCGCGGTAAAGTGACTGCCATTGACGAAATGGCGGATGGCAAGACGGTTGTGGTTAAAACTTCTCTTGAACATTTCGGCGATGTAGAACTCAATTTCACCGACCGGAAGACTGTTACTGCCAATGCTCCCGATCCCACCAATCCCAATCGTCCGCTGAATTTCCAGATGGAGATATATGGCGAGAAAAATTTTTCTTTAGAAAATACACTCTGGAGTGGCCCCATCATGACTGGTGCTGGTCCCACACAGGGATTACCGGCTTATCCCGATCTGAGTGCAATTGGTTTTGGCAAAAATTATACTTACTATATGCGCAACGGCACAATAGTGCCAGAGCAACCTACGCCGCAGATACCCACGCCAGGCGAATTGAAAATTGCATGCAAACAGGTTGGCGCAGTAGTATTTATGTTTGGTTATAATGAAAACGTTCATGCCATTATTCCCTACATGGGCGTATTGCTGCCAGACAACAAAAGAATGATGGTATTTTCTTCGTCAGGCACAGCGAGGTTGCCAAACTATTTGCAAACGATCGCCTGGTATGGACCAATAGGGCAGACGCCGATTATTGAAAAGAAGTGATGAAGCTAAGCGCTTGCCATTAACTGTGGGAAGCACTCAATCTTTCAACTCAATCCATACCGGTGCGTGATCACTGGTTTTTTCCCAGCCACGGACATGCTTGTCAACGCCGCCAGCAACCAGTTTTTTCTTCAGATTTTTATTTAGTAAAAAATGATCGATGCGCAGACCGGCATCGCGGCCATAGGCATTGCGGAAATAGTCCCAGAATGTGTAGATCCTTTCTTCAGGATATAGAGTGCGGATGGCGTCGGTCCAGCCCTGGTCGAGGAGTTTCTGAAAAGCGGCGCGTACTTCGGGTCGAAAAAGCGCGTCATCCACCCAGCGTTCAGGTTTGTATACATCGAGTTCGGTGGGCATCACGTTAAAGTCGCCTACCAGCGCAACGGGTTTCCTGGAATCAACTAATTGTTCAGCGTGTGCTATCAGGCGGTCGAACCATTTGAGTTTGTAGTCAAACTTGGGGCCAGGCACGGGATTGCCATTGGGAAGGTAGAGACAAGCCACCAGCAAATCACCCACCATGGCCTCTATATAACGGCTATGGGTATCCTCTGCATCGCCCGGTAAGGCACGGCGGACTTCTTCTGGTTTGCCAATGCGGCTGAGGATGGCGACGCCGTTCCAGCTTTTTTGTCCATGCCAGATGGCGTCGTAGCCCAGCTCTTTGATGGCGGCTTCGGGAAATTTTTCCTGCGGCGCTTTCAGTTCCTGCAGGCATACGATATCGGGATTGGCTTCCTTGAGCCAGCGCAGCAGCACTGTGAGGCGGCCGTTAACACCGTTGACGTTGTAGGTGGCGAGTTTCATAAGATAAATGTAAGCAGGATTGAGGGATTAGGAGTTAGCCTTGGATTAAATGCGGGTTAGGGGATGGCGTGGATGTGGTTGGCAATTTAAACGGAGATTGAGGGATGGGATGGGATGGAGGGGCTCACGGATTTTGCGCGGATGAAGGGATTGCGCCGATGGGGAACATAAGAGGATAAGGGTAGGGGTGCGGATTAAAAACGGATTCAGGGACTTGCGGATTGATGCGCCGCGATTGGAGTGTTTGCGTTATACGTTGATACCGCCGCTCACCTCAATGCGTTGTCCATTGATCCATCCTGCTTCAGGAGTACTCAGAAAAGCTACTACGGGACCAATATCAGTAGCAGCACCCACCCGGCCGAGAGGTGTCAGGTTGCTGAGCGTGGCTTTCAACTGGGGATTGTTGCGGATGGTAGCATTGTTGAAATCGGTCTCTATTGGACCAGGTGCCACCACGTTGACCGTGATACCTTTGGGACCCAATTCCCTGGCGAGGTATTTTGTCAATACTTCAATAGCGCCTTTCATAGAGGCATACACGGAATAATTGGGATTGGTAAAACGCGTGGTGCCGGTTGAGACATTGATGATGCGGCCTCCCTCGTTCAGGAAAGGCAAAGTTTTTTGTGTGAGGAAAAACACGCCTTTGAAATGCACGTTCAGAAATTCATCAAACATGTCTACGCTCACCTGGTCGAAGGGCTTGCCGCCGCCGATGCCGGCATTGTTGACGAGGATATCGAAGTTCTTCGTATTCCACGTAGACTCGAGCGTTGACACGAATGTTTGCACGAATGCGTCCAGGCTGTTGAAATCACTCATATCCAGGTGAAGTGCGGCGCCCTTGCGTCCCTTGGCCTCGATGGCTTTGATGGTTTCAAGCGCTTCTTCTTTCCTGGTGCGGTAAGTAATCACTACATCAATTCCTTTTGATGCCAGGTTAATGGCCATATCTTTTCCCAGGCCACGACTACCGCCAGTCACTAATGCAATTTTTGTTTCAGACATAACTAATCATTTTTATTATGCAAAGTGACGACGAAATGGCAAGAAAAAATGGTGACAGTTTAAGGAAAAATGGTGACAGATTAAGATAAAATGGTGACTGGTTAAGATTTACATCGAAGT